>CETZ01073594.1_pt1 | contig 102826 bp, 103 predicted proteins | sample 531441 | NCBI WGS metagenome assembly CETZ01 (sample SAMEA2623098, study PRJEB7988) | marine metagenome | isolation source: saline water (ENVO:00002010), including | reverse complement strand
CTGCCAGCCCCTTGCTCGACATCCATGTCTCGCATTCCGGACGAGACTGCATAAATTTCGGCGGCCCCAGAGGCGCATTTTCAACCAGCAACATTTTCCTTCAGGAATAACAACACTGAGGGAATCGACTCTGAAGTTTTTGAGTTTACGAAGTTTAGGCTCTCAGTGATTTGAGTGTGAGCCCTACGTGTCTGGTTGAACGTGCGCCTGCTGCGAGCCACGGCGTTCAAAAACAAGCTGACCGTCGAACATGGATGTTTGTAGGGGTATTACCGGCTTGCCGAATAAATAATACGGAGTGCTGTCATTGAATACCGAACCTAAAAAAACGGGGCCATCAGGCCCCGTTTTTATTCCGACGTTTTGAATGCTTCAGATCACTGCGGAGCAGGCGCTTCAAAGTCGGTCGGGGTCTTACGGAAACCCGGGCACCAGTAAACGTCTTCACCGATAGTAGCGCGGACCGGGTACAGGTGCGGACCACGGTGAGACAGCTGGTTCACAGTAAAGGAACCTGTGTATTCGCCATCGCCGTCCAGGTCGTACATGTTAACCACAGGCACCAGGCTGATGCTGTAGGCCGTCATGGTCACGCCCGGTTCAGTCAGGTTGAGCTTGGCGTGTACGGTCACTTCGTCACCGGCGTTGGCGGTGGTCGGCGTTACCCAGCACTTAAGCGCCTGCTCACAGTCTTCCACGATGACGTCTTCCGGGTAAAACGGGTCAATACTCAGGCCGATTTCACTGTAGAGACCAACGCCCGGTGCACCAGAGCCGTAGATACCTTCAAACTGGAGTGTGATGTCGTAGTTGGCGGTCATGCCCACGGCGACGGTGATAGTCTCTGAATCCTTCAGTGCGCCGTCATCCCATACCTGAAATTCAATTTCGTCGAAGCCGGTGCCGGTGTCGTTATCAACACCAGTGACTTCACCACGGATGCGGTAGATGTTGTAGGTACACTGCTCAAGGCCGATGTACTGCTGTGCGGAGTAAATGTCGTAGGTACCCACAGCGGTCGGAGAGGCCAGACGTTCAACTTTAGCGGCCATGCGGTCAGACAGGTTACCGGCGTGTGCAGTGGTTGCGAGCCCCAGCAGAACTGGGATAAGAATGGTCTTTTTCATTATTTTTCCCTCTTTAACTATCCTTGAATGCTTCAGCGGGCGCTGAAGCATGGGCACTCTACCCAGCACAGATGACAACAACAAGTTGCTAAAAGTGACTCAGGACATGGATCGTACTTTTGTCAGGAAAAATAAAACAAAGCGGCCATTCAAACGCCTGATTAAATACTTTTTTATGAGTTATTTTTTGATCAACTCATTATTTAAAATTAAATAATCCGGTAAGCATCCATTCTGAATCTTGCGTTACGTTTTCAGCTTCTGATTTTGAACCGGCTCAGCCGAAGGTGTGAAGCAAAGCAGAAAGGTGCGCATCACTGTTTGATGCGCAGCCCCAGGTCTTCTTCTGCAAGGCGGATGAGTTCGGCATCCAATGGTGGCGGCGTCAGGTCGAGCCCGGCCGAAAGGGTCTGGAAAACGGTTTTCAGCACGGCCACCCGGGCATACCATTTCTTATCGCCGGGAATCACATGCCAGGGCGAAGCTTCGGTGGAGGTATAGCGCAGCATGTCATTGATGGCTTCATGGTACTGGGGCCAGAGTTCACGGTTACGGATATCGTCGGGGGTGAGCTTCCATTGTTTGACCGGGTTATTGAGCCGCTCTGAAAAGCGTTTAAGCTGCTCTTCCGGTGTGATGTGCAGAAAGATTTTTACAATGCGCACGCCGTCGTCTGTGAGAGTACGCTCGAACTCATTCATTTCCTGATAGGCACGTTCCCAGGTGGCATCAGGGATGAGTTTTTCTACCCGTTCAACCAATACCCGTTCGTACCAGGAGCGGTCAAAAATAGCCATGCTGCCACCGGCGGGCAGACGTGACTGAAATCGGTACAGGTAATGACGGCTACGTTCATCGGCCGTGGGTGGGCCGATGGGATAGACGTGGAAACCGCGTGGATCAAGGGGCTGGGTAAGGCGGCGGATAGCCCCGCCTTTACCGCTGGCATCCCAGCCCTGAAACACCACAATGGCCCGCTGCTGCTGATGGAATAAAGCCTGCTGAAGACACAGGAGTTGCTGCTGAACGTCTTTCAGTTCGCGTTCGTAGGTGTCTTTATCTTCATAGCGGGCCTTGCTGAAATCCACGTCTTCCAGCTGCGGCGGCTTACTTTCCAGAACAATGTCAGAGGGTTTGTGCACCGCTCAGTTTTCCTCCAGCAGCCAGCCGAGTGCGGCGGTTTTATCTTCAAAATAACGGGCTTCACCACTGATAAACCAGCTGCCGATTTTCGCGGAATATTCCTGCCATTTTTTATTGCCGTAAATGGCGATTTTAGTGAATTCGTTACCGTGCCTGATGCCGAGTTTAAAATCATCCCACGCGGCACGCAGTTCCCAGCCTTCCATGTCGGTCAGGTCCACGAGTGCTTTGATCTGTGGGTGCTTGATGCCTTCCAGAGCAGAGTCAAGCATAGGGGTCAGCACCTGATAGTCTTCGTGGGTGAGCTTACCCGTCATTTTCAGGTTCAGAAAAAACTCGTTGCCGTGACGCTCCATACCGACGCTCAGGCCGTGCATGTCGTATTTAATCTCTTTGCTCATGAGTCTGTTCTCCGTTATGGCTGGTGCGCAGACCAACCCGGCGACTCTGACGCGGCATCAGAGTGAGGTCGGGACGATTTCACGCATATCCAGCATCATGAAAACGCTGTTCGGATCTTCTTCATAATTCTCAAACGGGCCACACTCAGTAAACCCGTATTTTTTATACAGGGTACGGGCTGGCAGGAAGTAGTCCATCGAACCCGTTTCCAGATAGAGCGTGTGGTAACCCCGTGAAGCCGCTATCTCCAGAATAGCGTCCATCAGAGCCGCGGCGACACCCTGACGCCGGGCTTCTGTGACCGTGCGCATGGATTTGATTTCGCCTTTACCCGCACCCAGTGCTTTGATGGCAACACAGCCCTGAAGTTGCTTTTTACGTCGCGCCGTCAGAAACATGATGTCGGGTTTCATCAGTTTGCTGATGTCCAGTGCGTGTACGCTCTCCGGCGGCGAAGTGGCCAGCATATCGCGCATATGTTCTTCCAGCAGAGCTTTGATGTCGGGCTTGTCCGGTGATTCCGGAAATACTTGCAGCTTGTTAAAAAAATTGAACATGGAGTGTCTCAGTAGCGGCTCAGCGGATGGCGCGGGCGATAAAACGCTGCACCATATCGATTTCCTGTGGCTCACGGATGGCCGGGCTGATAAAGCCGGGTTTGTTGAGGTATTCCTTACTGATCAGACGGGTGATCAGTGGCAGGTGTTCCAGTGACGCTTTGCCCACCAGCAGATTATTGAACTCCGGCTCGTCGCGGTGCGCATTGAGCATCTGATGGAAGCCCTGCAGGTACAGGTAATCTTTGGTGAAACCACCGCCACGGTAGACCCGCGCGGTAATCGTAAAGGCCTGCTCATCACTGGCGCCGTTGCCTTCTTTCAGCAGCAGAAACGTGCGTTTGAAGTCTTTATCGTGAATCATCGACTGCACCGCCAGAACACGCAGCGCCAGAACTTTGAGGCGGTACAGCGTCAGGTTGCCGGACAGGTACTCACACAGAATGGCCAGACCTTCCTGCGTGGTGGTGTTCACCGGCGAGCCCAGTGACATGATTTTCAGCGGCTGCGCCCGGCCATTGAGTGTGGTGGCCAGATGCACCCCCAGCTCGTGGTGCATCAGCGCGTTGGCTTCGGTTTCCGGCACCTGTGCTGCGCTGTTGATCTTCACCGTCGTGCCCGACACCAGCGCATTGGCAATCATACTGTCGTTGAGCTTGATGCTGTACTCGTACCCTTCTGCCTCGGCAAAGGCCTTCATGCGCGCCTGTACCTCAGTAGAATCCAGGAAGTTGCTGTCGCGCGGGTCCATTTCATCGGGTAGGTGCAGGATGAAGTTGGCGTTGCCGATGTCTTTATCATTCGGCTCACCGTAGTAACGCAGGGAGTCGTATAGAAACTCCGGCGTACCGATGGATTTGAACTGATCAAGCTTGTCGACGTACGACTCGATCACATCGGTGTAGAGCTGCATCAGATCATTGTCTTCGAGCTTATCGACACGGATGTTGTACAGCTCACGCTTTTTGGCGAACAGATCAAGATCCGGTTCTGAATAGACGAACTCCGGATTGACCGAGTAGTTGGACCCGAAGAAAGCCGCCTTCTGCTCGCGGTAGTTCAGTGGCGCTACCGCCTCAAGAATGTCGATGCCCGAAACGCACTTGTAGAGTTCGTCATCGATCTGACTGATGGTTCCTGAGACGAAGGGGGATGCATTCATGGGGCAGCGCCTGAAAGGGGTCGGGAAAGGTCAGAATGCCTGAAAATGGGGGGCTGTGCCAGACTGGAGGTCAGCTTGGTACGGATACTCTCACGCTGTCATCCACTCGCGTCATCGCGCAACGTCATCCACTCGACGTCATCCACTCGGCGTCATCCACTCGACGTCATCCACTCGACGTCATCCACTCGGCGTCATCCACTCGGCGTCATCCCGCGACTTGATCGCGGGATCCATAAAGACATTGCTGTAAGAATAAAAAGACTGGATACCGCGACTTGTCGGCAAGCTCCGCATATCTCGGGATGACGGCTATTTATATTCCTGAGATTTAATCTTTTTCTGTTGCTCCCTGGGGGACTGCATCCCCCGGGCACATGCCCGTCCCCGGTGTGCCGGCCCAGCCTACTTCGCGCTTTTCTGGGCCGTGTCTCCTCATTTATTGGCCTCTTACCGGACCGGGGATGAGCAGCATCCTTGCTGCCCCCCCCTTGCTCGACATCCATGTCTCGCATTCCGGACGAGTCTGCATAAATCTCGGCGGCCCCAGAGGCGCATTTTCAACCAGCGACACTTGCTCATGAAAAATACAGCACTGGGGGTATTAACTCTTGCGAATTGTGAAGTTAAGGCTCCCAGTGCTGTAACTTCGAATACGATGTTTCTGGTGTTGGGGCGCCTAGTGCGAGTCACTGATAGCAAAGAAGAGCAGGCGTGAGGAACAAGGATGTTCCGAGAAGCCCGCTGAGTGCGGGGGCGCCTAGCCAGGACGCCGAATCGGGATGTCGCCGTCGCGATTCTGAAGATATCAGTGAAATAACGAGCACTACAGCGCGAAGCAGGTAGGAGGGCGGGACCGCCTAGGGCGCGCCGGTCGGGACTAGGCGTCCCCATGCCGTCCTCCCAGGAGCGATAATCAAATCAGGGTTTGTGCAATCTGGATTGCTTCGCCTTCGCTCGTAGCTAAATAATTGAAATGAGGAGGATTTCAACAAACGTATAGAGGAAAGGCTTTTATATAAACGCCAATCTGACATGGATCCTGTGGTCAAGCCACAGGATGACGGTGAATACTTTAAAGGAAGTCGGTTTTGGGAGACGATCGTGCGCCACGGGGCTACAGCCCCCCAGGGAGCAATATGAATGATCTCTTTTTTTCTGGATTGCTTTGCATCCGCTCGTAACGAAGTTATCGCAATAATGGGATTTAAATATCCATTTAAAAGACAAAAACCTCAGTCACTCTCCCCCCACAAAAACTCATCAATCTCCTTCATCACAAAGGGATTCGCCTGAATATCCCGCGCGACGGCTTCCGCCTCCTCCCGCGTATACCCATGCAGATTAAAGCTTTTGGTTCCGGCAGGGTCGCCGTCGTAACTGAGTCGGATAACCAGCAGCCAGAGGTCGTCTTCAGCGGTAGGGTGCAGTTCGATGGCGGCTTTGAGGTCACCCTCCAGCTGCTTTAAATAAAATGAGGCTTCGGTGTTCATACGTATCAGGTGTTTATGATTTTTCGTTTACGTAGCGCACCAGTGCGGCATCCATGGTGCTGATGTGCAGGCCAAGCCAACCGGGGAGCTGATCGCTGACATAGGCTTTGGCAAAGCGGATCCGTCCCTGCTCTGCCCGCTGACGGAAGCGCGCCATATCCCCCAGTACACGGGTGTGGTCGGCACTGTGTTCATCCTGCTGCGGGTAGGAGAACAAGGTCATCAGAGTATTTTCGCGTTTGAAGTGAGCATTGAGGTGGTCGTCCAGTTCACAGAACAGAGTAACAAACTCACTGCCTTCGGCCGTTTTCAGGCGCTCCAGCAGTTCCGTTGCTTCGGCGTGGTCGCGGTCGATGATTGCATGGCCGAGCACGGGTTGATTGTGGGCTTCCAGCACATCTGCTGCTGCCGCATCTGTGGCTGTTTCAGTGACACTCATCGTCTTCGTCTCCGGTCAGGCCCGCATAAATACCGCGCACCACACTGCCCCCCACCTGATCGTCCGGGTCGAGCACCTCGAGCTGATTCAGTGCCATGCCGGCCGTCACTAAGTCACCGTGGCGCATGCTGACAAAGCCCAGGGCTTTGAGGGTGTAGAGGAACATGCGCGTAGCGCCGGTGAGCGGGTAACGGTAGTTGATGTCAGCGAGTGAGAGCGTCTGCCAGTCGGGGCTGAATCCGGCGGCGGCGGCGGTTTCGGCCAGTGCTTCGTGAATCAGTACCAGGGATTCATCGGTGCGGAAGGCGTAGGCGTACATTTTGTAGAGGGCTATTTTCACCTCAGTAGCCCGCGGCAGTTCCGCCCGTACCTGATGCAACAGGCGTTCGGCCCGTTGCCAGTCCTGTGCGATGTTTATCGGCTCGCGCAGCAGGCGCTCGGTTTCCATGGATACCTGTAGCTGGCCCGCGAGCGGGGCATCGTCAAACAGGTCGCGTACCAACATGGTCATGCGTCGTCATCCTCAGTCACTGCCACTTTCTTCGGCAACAATCCGGTGTCACGGATGTGTTTTTTAAAGGCTTTCATCACCGGGCGCGCGAGGCGGCTTTCGGCCATCAGACGCAGCTCATAAATATGCAGTGTCAGGCCTTCGCTGAGTTCGCCCTGCATGTCGAGAATGCGGTCCGCTTCACGGATCAGCTGACGCAGGCCCATGTCCAGATGATGACCGGGGCGGAAGCGTATGGCGTCGTACAGTTCGGACATGACGACCTTTTCCTGCTCCGGCATTTTGCATTTGCCATCGAGGATTTTAAGTTTGACCGTCACGATACAATCGATGTCGACCGGGCCCGGCGGATTGTCTTCCAGCCAGCGTTCCACCTCGTGGTTCTGAGGCGCGTATTGGCGGATCAGCAGGGACATGCTTCAGGCCTCTTCCTGCAGACGGCTGGCCGCCACGTCGCGCACTTCACTGTCTTCGTCATTCAGCAGCGCTGGCAGGACATCGACCGGGGCGTTCATCGCCGCTTCAAGGCGGACGGTCCAGTCGGGGTCAGTGAGCATTAACTTAATGTCGTCACCTTCCAGTCGTGAGGCGACGATACGGCGCACTTCCGGCTCCGGGTCCTGCGACATCAGCACGAGACTTTCCGGCGGCAGACGCTCGGCCACACGCTTGCGTACCTGACGGTCTTTATCGCGGATAAAGCGGAACAGACGTCCGGTCGGCAGGCGCGCGACCACATAGGTGCGCACCAGATAATCGACGTCGTCGGCCATCTGCTCCAGCTGCTCAACGGGGATACGGTCAGCGACGGTGATACGCACTTCGCGGTCGGGGTCGTTGATCAGGGCGTGCAGTTCTTCCCGCGGCAGACGGTAGGCCACGGCGCGGCGCACGGCTTCGTCCGGGTCGCGGATCATGGACGACAGTGCCGCCTGCGGTGAATAACGTACGGCGATGGCACGGCGCTCCCAGAAGCCATCCTTGAGGTAATGCGGAGCCAGCTCCGGATTAAAGCGCAGGAAGCGGTCAATCTGCCGGCCACTGTCAACGGCGATACAGATGTCACCCGGCGTGCAGCGCCCGCCCAGCAGCAGGTTCATGCGGTACTGACACATGCGGCAGTTGCCGATGGGTGTCAGATCGTTTTCATCCGGTACCCCGGTATCCTTGCTCATCCGTTACTCCGGCAGGCACTCGGCAAATACGACGCCCGACGCACCGGATTCATCCCGGGTCAGGGTCGAGCAGTGATCGGATGAATTCACCAGATACACATTATACGTTTCGCGTTCCAGATAAGGCTGAACCGGGCTGCAGACATCATCCTCCAGACACCAGGTGAAGTGACGACCCTGATACTGGGCACGCAGCTCAGACAGCACGGCCTCGTTAAGGCCCTTCTGGTCGATAAAATCACACATAGCTAACACGTCATGACGGTTGATCATAAAGCGTTCTCCTTAAGAGTTTTCAGCGCTGTTTGGTCCCGGTTCAGAGCCAGCTGCTCAGAACCTCGCATCAGGTTATCCAGCCACGGCGGCGGACTGCCGGCCATCACATCCTGCAGGCTGGCGAGGTATTCTCCGGCCTGCTTGGGGGCACCCAGTTTGAGTGGGTGAATGCCTGCACGTACCACGCTTGAAGCGGCCGTTGCACCGATAGTGAGTGCACACAACACGGGGCAGTCACTGATCTGCTCGGCGCGGCGATCATAGCGTTCGGCGGGCTTGCCACCGTTGGCGGCATTACGGCTTTCAATCAGGCGGATCTCGGAAACAGATACCTGATAAATCAGAAAGCGGGCGCAGTTTCCGAACGGTGCATCGATACGGTCACCACGGTTACTGGCGCAGGCCACACGGATAGAACCGGGCATATCCCCCGGACGGTACGGCTTGGGCACTGGCACTGTGATACTGAGATCGATGCCCTGCCCGCGCAGCAGGCTCAGAGCCTCGCGCAGCTGTTCATCGGTGAAGTCGCCAAAGGCTTTACCGCCACTCTGGCGTAAGCGTTTCAGACGCAGTTTCTTCACCCGCTCCGGCGACAGGGGTAACCCCACCGCGCGGATTAAAATGCCAATCCACTGATCAAGCGCAACGCCCGGCAAGGCTCGACTGGCCATGCCGATACGGAACGCCATGTCATCAGTGAGGATGGCGGCAGACATCCTTATTCACCAGCGCCCCGGCGGGCACGCACAGTGATCGGCAGGTCTGGCTTACCTGGCATTTTGTCGATGATGAAGCTGGAGCCATCGCCCAGTGTCAGCTCACCGCCCCAGGCGTCTTCTGAATCAAATTCGATGGAGGTGATGGTGTCTTCCAGATCTCTCTTAGGAACGTACAGGGTCATCACACCTTCGTTTTCACGGATCATTACGTTAGGCATACCACTTTCCTCAGGCCCCTTACGACAAAAACCAGCGACCACCAAGGGGACAGGTGACCGCCGGGAGGGTATGGAGAGAAGCAGGATCTCCGCTTCGTATCTCCTTCGCCCGGACAATGCATCCGTTGCGAATTCTGTAAAAACCGGCAGAAAGAATTAACGGGATTTTTTCTGCGGTCATTCCTGCCGGGTCTTGAGAAAAACCGGGCAGGAATGAGGTTTTAAATCGGGAGTAAAGGTGCGACCACACAGAAATGAAACCGCACCTTAACCGCTCGTGGATCCCCGCCTGCGCGGGGATGACGCACTTAAAAACAACTTCAGAAATTCAAATTAAAAATAATTTTTTATCTCTGACTAAGACCGTTACCGGATCTGCGTCCTCTTCAACGTAAAGCCGTTGGCAAGTGGCAGTTCCAAAGTCCGAAGACCGTTGGCGAGAAAGCTGAGGGTAGGAAGAGCTGTTCTCAGGGCGCGCAGCTTACTGAAGTAAGTGAGCACCCGGAGGACAGCTATGACACCGCCTCAGCGACACAGCCAGGTCTTAGCGAACCAGGTCGTAGTTGTAATCGGTGGTCTGCATACCACGGGTTTCATCATCCAGACGCTCAAGAACAGAGTTCACCAGAGTAGTCAGGATCTGCATTGCGCCTTCGTAGCCCAGGGTAGTCTGGCGATGCAGGTGGTGACGGTCGAAGATCGGGAAGCCGATGCGGATCAGCGGTACTTCGAACTCTTCGCCCTTGTACAGGGTGTCACGCTGGATGAACTTGCCGTAGCTGTTACCGATCATGAAGTCAGGCTTGTTGGTGAATACCAGTGAGCGCATGTGCCACAGGTCTTTACCGATGTGAACTTCACAGTCTGCACCTTGTGGGTACTCTTCCAGCATCGCATCCATCATTTTCTTCCAACGCTTGTTGGCGTTGTTAGCGAGGATGTGAGTTGGCTCAGCGCCCAGCTCCAGCAGGAACTTGGTCATGCCTTCGACGTAATCAGGATCACCCCACAGAGCGAACTTCTTGCCGTGCAGCCAGGTGTGGGAGTCAGTCATCATATCAACCAGACGACCACGCTCTTTTTCCAGGCTGGCAGCAATTGGCTTACCGGTGACTTCGCTGACTTTCATCAGGAATTCGTCGGTCCACTGCAGACCCATCGGGATCTTCAGCTTAGGCACATCGTGCTTCCAGGTGTTCTTGATGAACTTCTCGGTTTTAACCAGCTGGTTAGGCTGCAGCAGGATGGTGTTCAGAGCGTTTGGCGCATCTTTCATTTCATCCTGAGTGGTACCACCGGCGTACATACGGAACGTACCGTCTGCTGGGGTATCGAGGATTTCTTCCGGGTCAGACAGCAGGGTGAAATCGACATCCATCTCTTTCATCATGCGCTTGATAACGCGGAAGTTACCCAGGTAGGTTTCGAAGCCCGGGATCAGGTTCAGTTTACCGTTAGAGCCTACTTCTTTGTCTTCCATGAAGTTCAGAGTGAAGTAGCGCGCGATACCTTCAAACATGTTGTCCCAACCCGTTACGTGGCTGCCGACAAAGCTTGGGGTATGAGCGAAAGGCGTCGGATATTCCTGAGGAATATGACCTTCTTTCTTGGAGTTGTTGATGAAGGCGTTAAGGTCGTCACCAATAACTTCAGCCATACAGGTAGTAGACACAGCGATCATGTCTGGCTTGTAGATGGCTTTACAGTTTTCCAGACCGTCTTTCATGTTCTGCTGACCGCCGAATACGGCTGCGTCTTCAGTCATAGAGTCGGACACGCAGGCGATCGGCTCTTTGAAGTGACGGTTGAAGTAAGTACGGAAGTAAGCAACACAGCCCTGAGAACCGTGCACGTATGGCATGGTGTTCTCAAAACCCAGTGAACACAGAACCGCACCCAGTGGCTGACAGGCTTTGGCCGGGTTAACGGTCAGAGCTTCGCGCTGGAAGTTCAGTTCTTTGTACTCTTCAGTGGTCGTCCACAGGAAAGTTTCATCAATTTTTTCCTGGGAATGTGCTTCTTCAAAGCTGGCCTTTTTATTACGCAGAGACTCTTTGTAGTCGTCTTCGCGGAACAGCGGATAGCTTGGTTTAATGTTATCAACATTCTGGCTCATGATATTTTCTCCTCCCGCGCCTGCAATCTCAGGTCTGGCGGGTAAACGGCTGAAGCGGTTCGCTGAAATCTTCTGATCCGCAGGCGGTGTTAAAAATGGATTCGAATGCTCACGTATCATTTATACGCTGCGCTTCTCCATCATTTTTGCCTTGCCTGCGAACCACAATCTGTCCAGCGACCGAGCTTCAGTACATAGTTGAAGTTCGGTTATTTCCTAAGCTCAGGCTGACGCTGCAACCGCGCTGTTGTCTGCTGCTGCATCTTTTTTCCAAGGTGCAACCAGAACTTTCCAGCATGGGTTGTTCAGAGTCATATCCATATCGCGGGCGAAAATGGCGAAGCCATCAAAGCCGTGGTATGGGCCGGAGTAATCCCAGGAGTGCATCTGACGGAAAGGCACACCCATTTTCTGGAAGATGTACTTTTCTTTGATGCCGGAACCGATCAGGTCAGGCTTGACCTTCTTCACGAATTCTTCGAATTCGTAGCCGGTTACGTCGTCATACAGCAGGGTTGAGTCGCCCATTTCTTTCAGGGTACGGTCGTAGTCATCGTTGTGACCGAATTCATAACCGGTACCAACCACTTCCATGCCCAGATCTTCGTAAGCGCCGATCACGTGACGTGGACGCAGACCACCGATGTAGAGCATGACGCGCTTGCCTTCCAGACGTGGACGGAATTTAGCAACAACCGCTTCCCACTCTGGCTGATACTTGGCGATAACTTCTTCGCACTTAGCCTGAATGGTTTCATCAAACTGAGCGGCAATTTTGCGCAGAGATTCGATGGTTTTGGTTGGGCCGAAGAAGTTGTATTCCATCCAGGGAATCTTGTACTTCTCTTCCATATGACGGGAGATGTAGTTCATGGAACGGTAGCAGTGAACCAGGTTCAGTTTGACCTTAGGAGTCAGTTCCATTTCAGAGATGGTACCGTCACCGGACCACTGAGCTACAACGCGCAGACCCATTTCTTCCAGCAGGATACGGGAAGACCAGGCGTCACCACCGATGTTGTAGTCACCGATGATGGCTACGTCGTACGGGGTAGTACCGAAGCTGTCGTCTTCGTCACGGGCATCGAGTACCCAGTCACGGACGGCGTCGTTAGCAATGTGGTGACCCAGAGACTGAGACACACCACGGAAGCCTTCACAGCGAACAGGAACAACGGTCTTGCCGTGCTCTTCGGTTTTCTTTTTGGCAACCGCTTCAATATCGTCACCGATCAGACCGATCGGACATTCTGACTGAATGGAAATACCTTTGTTCAGCGGGAACAGAGTTTCGATCTCATCAATCAGTTTTGCGAGTTTCTTGTCACCGCCGAATACGATGTCTTTCTCCTGGAAGTCAGAAGTAAAGTTCATGGTAACGAAGGTGTTCACACCGGTAGTACCGATGTAGTAGTTACGACGACCTGCACGGCTGTACTGACCGCAACCTACAGGACCGTGAGAGATATGGATCATGTCCTTGATAGGACCCCATACCACACCCTTGGAACCAGCATAGGCACAACCACGGATGGTCATAACACCTGGCAGGGATTTTTTGTTTGAGGTGATACACTTCTTAGACTGCTCTAACGACGGATCGTTAGGAGCAAGGTGCTTCGCACGGTCTTTCTGAGCTTTCTCAGGATAAACCTCGAGCACTTCCTGAATCAAAGATTCAACTTCATCGCGTGACATGGCCATGATGGGCCTCCTTTGGGTAACAGATCGGGTTAAACCCGGATTCCGACGGAGCTAATCTGCTTCGTCCCATACATAATTCGTTTGTTTTGCGTGTCGTACTTATTGCAACCCGGCGGGAGCGGGTGGTTACAGCGCGGCTGTTTTTACGGTTAAGTAAAATTGCTGCACCACCCACGTCCAACACAGGCTTGCTGACTCAGTCAGCCGGAGCGATTAAGCTTCGTCTGCTGCAGTCTTACCAACGATGCTCAGGTCTTCTTCATCCATGATGCCGAATTCCATGAGCAGGTCTTCCAGTTCGTCCATAGTGATAGGCGAAGGAATTACGAACTTCTCGTTAGCCATGATCTTGTTAGCCAGAGCACGGTACTCATCAGCCTGTTTGGCAGATGGGTCATACTCGATAACAGTCATACGACGGATTTCAGCGCGCTGAACCACGTTGTCACGAGGAACGAAGTGGATCATCTGAGTGCCCAGCTTGGCAGCCAGAGCTTCGATCAGCTCGTCTTCGCGGTCAGTGTTACGGCTGTTACAGATCAGGCCTGCCAGACGAACGCCGCCGGAGTTGGCGTACTTCACGATGCCTTTAGAGATGTTGTTAGCGGCGTACATAGCCATCATCTCACCAGAACATACGATGTAGATTTCCTGTGCTTTGTTTTCGCGGATAGGCATAGCGAAGCCACCGCAAACAACGTCACCCAGTACGTCATAGAAAACGAAGTCGAGGTCGTCTTCGTATGCACCTTCCTCTTCGAGGAAGTTAATTGCAGTGATAACACCGCGACCTGCACAGCCAACACCGGGCTCCGGACCGCCTGATTCAACACAGCGAACATCGCCGTAACCGGATTTCAGTACATCTTCCAGTTCGAGATCTTCAACGGTGCCGGCTTCAGCAGCCATTTCCATGATGGTGTTCTGAGCTTTTGAGTGCAGAATCAGACGAGTTGAGTCTGCTTTAGGGTCACAACCCACGATCATTACTTTTTTGCCGGCTTCGGCCAGAGCTGCTACCAGGTTCTGGGTAGTAGTTGATTTACCGATACCGCCTTTGCCGTAAATGGCGCATTGACGCATAGCCATAGTCTTTCTCCTGTGTTGGGGCTTTAGACTTTTGTGCCTCCGATATGAGCATTCATTGCTGACTGCCGGTTCTCCGGCTGCAGACCTGTATCCCTCTCCGAATACACATCAGCCAACAACGGTGTGACTATTGCGAAGCCTGTGCCATCCGCCGCAATAATTATTAAGTTGTTGTTTTTAAAGATATTTTATTTTTGTTGTCGCATTTAATACCGGTTATCTGTCCGACAAAACCACCGCACTTGTCACACACACAACAAACAAAATGAACAACCAACAACGACACAAAGTGGTTATGTCGGATTTTTAACAAAGACATTTTTTGAGAATAAAAAGCACTGGCGCGGAATTTGAAATAACCCTCCGTTGAACACCAGAAATGTATGAAATGCGACAGAGATTTTCTGTCCTTTTTTACCAGACACCTGAATGAATCAGGTCAAGGAGATCACAATGTCTTTAACAGAAGCCCTGCGCAGCCAGCTCATCACCGGACTGGAAGATGGCAGCATCGTTCCTTATATCGGTGCTGGTACCCTGACCGGCGTTACCGAAAAAAGCACCGGAAATCCGATACCTGCCGACAGCGATAGCCTGATTCTGGCGATGAACGACGGCAAGCCAATGGCGCCGCGTTTAATGTATGAATTCCCACGCGCGGCGATGAACCTGGAAAATAAAAAGGGGCGTAAGTTCATTGAACGCTTCCTGACTGAGACCTACGGCAACAAAACCTGGACCACGTCAGTTTTCCACCAATGGCTGACTGATCGTGATGTTCCTTACATCATTGATATCAACCGCGACACCCAGATCCAGAATATGTGGGCTGACCGTCCACACCTGCTGATTGTTGGTGTGGCACGTATCGCCGGTACGGACTTCCGTTATCAGATTTATCAGTACTTCAGTGGTGAATACCGCAAGGTGACTGCAGAAGAAGCCGATACCAGCCTGCCAGTACTGTTCAAGCCGATGGGCACACCACGCCCGGAACCGAACTTTATCGCCTCTGACGCCGACTATGTCGATTACATCACCGAGCTGATGGGTGGTTTTGCCATTCCTTCCTTCATTAAAGAAAAGCGTGTGGGCAAACAGTATCTGTTTATGGGTCTGCGCATGAATCGCGACACTGAACGCATGGTACTGAGCGACATGATTTATTCATCCGCTGAGCCTGCTGGCTGGGTACTGCTGCCGAATCCGAACGATAAAGAAAAACGTTACTGCGCGAAAAAGAATCTGGAAATCATCGATGCCGACTGGTTTGACCTGATGGGTATTGAAGCACCGGTCAGTACAGAAGAAGCACTGGAAGCCTGAGTACAACGAATCTTCCTGGTCCCGTCATCCCACGGGCTTGTGGAGCTTGCCAACAAGTCCAGGGATCCAGTCTGAGGGGCTGGGGAATGATGGATCCCGCGATCAAGTCGCGGGATGACAAAACTAAACCGCAACACACGAGGAACGAAAAATGCCTGTCGATCAAATTGCCGGATTTTCCGCCAAAGCAAAAGCAGAACCCGAGCTGGCAGAGCAACTGAAAGGCTGCCTGAAAATGAAAGAACTGTTCGCGCTGTCACGTGAACATGGCTTTCACTTTACCGAAGACGATCTGTATCCACCGAATGAACCTCAGTTCACGGAAGATCAGCTCTCTGAGCGTATGGCTAAGGCCCTGCTGAGAGCGTAAATCTGTCTTATGCCCTCACTGAAACCCGGCGTCTGCCGGGTTTTTTTTATCCTCCTGAACCTCATCACATCAGCCTCACTGATAACTTGATATCCCGGTTTCACCTTCTATATTCATCAGAAACCGTCAGTGCCGGATGAGCAGCCAGAGGAATCTCAACCCTTGCTGAAGAAGTGATCCGATGCAGTACACACATCTGCAGAATGCCCCCGGAGGACTTGCCGTGAAAACACCTGACATACCTCAGAATGAGAAAGAGCGGATCGAAACATTGCATGCCACGGGCGTGCTCGACACCCCTCAGGAAGAACGTTTCGACCGCCTGACCCGTATGGCCAAGCGCCTGTTCAACGTGCCTATTGCGCTGGTCAGTCTGGTGGATGCCAATCGTCAATGGTTTAAATCCTGTTACGGGCTGAATGTGCGCGAAACCTCTCGTGACATTTCCTTCTGTGGGCACGCGATTCTCGGAGATGAACCCTTTGTGATTTCCGATGCAATGGAGGATGCGCGCTTTGCTGACAATCCACTGGTTACCGGAGAACCCCACATCCGGTTTTATGCGGGATGCCCTCTCAGCGCTGCCAACGGTCAGAAGCTCGGTACTCTGTGCATTATCGACCGCAACCCGAAATCTCTTTGCGCGGAAGACATCGACATTCTCAAAGATCTGGCGGGGATGGTTGAAAAAGAACTGGATTCCTACCAGATGGCGACCTTCGATGAAGTGACCAATATTTCCAATCGCCGTGGTTTCAGAATACTGGCAGAACACAGCCTGAGTGTCTGCGCGAGGCAGCATATTCATGCGTCATTAATTAATATTGATCTGGATAAATTCAAATTTATTAATGATAAATTCGGTCACGCAGAAGGCGACCGGGCACTCGCGGCCTTTGGTCAGCTGATGAGAACCACGTGCCGCGAATCGGATGTTTTCGGACGTCTTTCCGGCGATGAGTTTGCCATGTTGCTTATTGATACCAGCCCGGTATCCGCACACGAGGTCATTGAGCGGTTTTCAAAAGCCGTTGATGAGTACAACGCTGAATCCCGGCGCGGATATGACATTCTGTTCTCCTACGGCATTGTCGGATTCGATCCGGACTGCCCCCGCACCCTGCACGACCTGATGGGTGAGGCTGATACGCTGATGTACGAACTGAAACGCTCCAGAAAATAAGTGGATCAGTGCTGTTGCGGCTCTGCGTCAGCTCTCATCCACGAACCGCTTCTGCAGACTGAGAAGCTGTGCGGTCTGCACCTGATCAACCACCGCCGCCAGCGTATCAAGACCTTCTGAGTAATAACCGCTGACGCGGTACTCCTGCACGATCATGGTCTCAGTGTCTGAGATTCCGACAAACTGAAATGAGAGTGTTCCCGATACGCCCATCTGCTGCAGAGGCCCCAGCCCACCGGTCAGACGCACGGCTTTACCCGGGTTCACGTAGGCAACGGTCATGTGCTGAACCTGGCGGTCACCGTCAATTTCGCAGAAACACCCACCGGCAACCGGGTCCAGCGACAGGTTGGCCGCCTTTCCGAACCAGGTATGATCTTCAATCCACCAGCTGCCAATATCTATGAAGCCGTGATAGGCCTGCATAGCAGAGACAGGTACCGAAACCGAGCTTTTGATGTGGAAACCTTCGTTTGCCTGACTGATCACTTCTGCAGAAGAAATTGCAGATAGAAACATAGCGCCAAAGATCATCGTCGCTTTCATAACCACTCCTGACGTGTATCCCTGTTCTACAGTAAGCTGACTGCTGTGACCGGGCAACCAATGAAAACAGGTGTGATTGCCACAGGTATAAAAAACCCGGCCTGAGCCCACTGCTGTCTCATAGTTTGTGAGATAAGGTGAGTAGTCTGTCATCCTGCGGCTTGACCGCAGGATCCATCCATATACCCTAAGAATACACAGAAAACTGGATCCTGCGGTCAAGCCGCAGGATGACGAGGTTTATGAAAAGGACTAAGACTCATCACGCCAGGTTTCATATCTAAGAATGAACATTTTTAGTAAAACTGCGCAAAAAGCCCCACTCCAAATGAACCACAGACTGCCATTTGAAATAGTTGTACGAAACTATGGGACAGCAGTGAGCCTGAGCCGGGTTGTTCAAAGACAGTGACAGACTCAGTCGTGACTGGTCGAACCAATTTTATGAATCGACAGATCGGCGCCGTTGTATTCCTGCTCTTCGCTCAGGCGGATGCCGGACACCACCTTGAGGGTACCGTAAATCACAAAACCACCGGCCAGAGCCACCCCGATTCCGGCTGCGGTTCCGATCAGCTGGGACATCAGGCTCACACCACCCAGTCCGCCCAGTGTTTCCGTTCCGAAAATACCGCAGGCGATACCGCCCCAGGCACCGCACAAGCCGTGCAGTGGCCATACGCCCAATACATCATCAAACTTCGGCGCTTTGTTCTGCGCCAGCGTAAATACCCAGACAAACAGAGCGCCGGCCACACCACCAACGAACAGAGAGCCGATCGGGTGCATCACGTCTGACCCGGCACACACGGCCACCAGCCCGGCCAGCGGGCCATTGTGAATAAAGCCCGGATCGTTGCGACCCACCAGCATGGCGACAACGGTGCCCCCCACCATGGCCATCAGGCTGTTTACCGCCACCAGACCTGAGATGCCATCGAGGGTCTGTGCCGACATCACGTTAAAGCCGAACCAGCCAACGGCGAGAATCCAGGCACCCAGAGCCAGAAAAGGAATGTTCGACGGTGCAAAGGCAATCACCTTACCGTCGCGGTAGCGGCCTTTCCGTGCGCCCAGCAGCGCCACTGCGGCAAAGGCGATCCAGCCACCCACACCATGCACCACAACAGAACCAGCAAAGTCATGAAATCCGGCACCATAGTTACTCTCCAGCCAGGCCTGAAAACCGTGGTTGCCATTCCAGATCACACCTTCAAAGAAGGGATATACAAAGGCCACGGTCAGGGCTGAAGCGGCGAGTATCGGATAGAACTTGGCCCGCTCAGCAATACCGCCGGAGACGATCGCCGGGATTGCGGCAGCAAACGTCAGCAGAAAGAAGAACTTCACCAGTTCATAGCCGTTGTTCTGCGTCAGGTCCGCTGCGCTGGCAAAAAAGTCGACACCATACGCCACCTGATAACCGACAAAGAAATAAGCGATGGTTGAAACGCCGAAGTCAGTAATGATCTTGACCAGGGCGTTGACCTGATTCTTGTGGCGGACGGTGCCCACCTCCAGAAACGCAAAACCGGCGTGCATGGCCAGAACCATTATGGCTCCCAGCAGGATGAACATGGTGTTGGCGCTGTACATCAGGGTTTCGACAGCGGAGTTGATTCCTGTGATATCCACGGTAATTCCTCTCATGGTTGTGTTAAACCCCGGGTCGTGCACTTCATGAGTGCAACTTATTCTGTTTCCGGCACCTTTGGTGCCATCCGGAGCTGAGCAGGCGGTCTGATAAGCAGGAAGTGTTCCACGAAATGGATACTGTCCTGTCTGACTGTACAATTAAAGTGCAATTATTGTTTTTATAAGCGTTTATACGGTGCGTTGGATAACTCAAGCCGCGAATTGCTGAATTTCATCAAGTTGAAAGTTGCACTATATTGGTGCTCAGTATGAAATGGCGCACAAATACAGGACGGACCATTACTGATGGGTGCATCCTTTCCGCGCACCCAGATCTGGCAGCAGAGGCAAAACCGCCACTTTGGGTCCGGTGTGGGTCTGCGAAGCCTGCTCTTTCAGAAGCCACACCTGTAAAAAAAGCCGCAAACAGCGGCTTTTCCGGAACAGTTACCAGAGAGCAGTTATGCTCCGGCGTACTGGCCCGCACAGGATGGGCATGGCTGAATCGCGTGATACAGTCCTTTGCCTTTTTTATGCGCCGCATCGTAGCTTGCAATCGAACCCAGATACTTCAACCGGGTCGCTTCCGGCAGACTGTTGCAGGTCGCGAAGTGCACCACATGGGCACCTGTTTCATTCTCAGCTAATTCCACAAAAAATTCGGCCATGGTGAATCCTCCTGATTAAACCGCGCCGTGAATTTCACGGACGGCGTTGTTGGTCATGGTCAGGGCCTCTTCAAGGCTGACCAGCGGATATTTCTTAGGCACATAGCCTTTCAGTTCGCCCAGCATGGTTTCCAGCTTGGCGGCGGGTGACTGACCTTTGAAGTCGCTTTTTTCCATGGCCAGTTCTTCCATGGCTTCGTTCCATGGCACACCCTGTACCAGGGGAATCAGAATCATGGTTTTGCCTTCAACTTCTACCTGAACCGGCTTGGTCAGATTGACGACGAAGAAGATGCTCTTCATGTCGTCGGCGAAATCCGCGGAGTACTTTTCCAGCAGGGTTGGCAGCATGTCCATTTTGTCCAGACCACCGATCAGCATGCTGATCTTGTCACCGGCCAGAACGACGGCTTCACGGCAGACGGCTTTTGGTGGCTTAAGATGGCCTTTGTCGTCGCCGACTTCGCCCGGTATCAGTACCAGGTCGCCACGGTATGCCTTAGCACTTCCGGACGCAGTGGTCTCCAGAAAGTTAACGTAGAACAGCAGGCTCTGCTCTTTATAAGTGTCGAGTAACATGGTCGTTTCCTCACATTAAGTTTCAGTATTTACAGGGTTATTTATTCATCATCTTCCGTGAGGAAGCGCTTTTTCAGGTCACCGTCGGTGCCCAGAATTTTTGCCAGCCAGGGCGGTGGTGAATTCACCATCACGCTCTGCAGGCGTTCCAGCTCCATCCGTACCGTGCTGGTTTCTTTCACTTTCATCGGGTACACACCCGCTCGTACAACTTTGGCGGCAGCCGGGCCACCAATCGACTGAATCAGCAGCACGTGACAGTCGTTGATCAGGTTGGCGCGGAAGGCATTGCGGTCGTCTGACAGATCAGCTTCAACCGCTGAGCGTACATCGATCAGTTCGTAGGTTTCCGGCGACAGCTGATACACCAGATAGCGCAGACAAGATCCAAAATGGCCGTTGACCTGTTCACCGTTGTTGGATGCCACGGCAATACGGATGGACCCGGGCATATCCGCGGCGGCCGGGTTGGTCGGTGGCAGCTCATCATCCGCCAGCTCACCCCAGAGGATGCGAACCGCTTCTTTGATGGCAGGCAGGCCGAGGCTGATGTCTTCGCCGTCTTCTTCACCGTCGGCGCTGCCGAAACCGGTTTTCAGATCAGTGACGGTGATGGTCGACAGGGTGTCTTCGTTGATTTCGCCACCGATGCGACGCATCAGGATTTCCAGCAGCTGACCGACGCTGATTTCCGGCAGAATGCGGGCAGCCATGGCAATACGCAGCGCGGCATCACGGCTGATGGATGGCTTGGCTGACGCTTCAGCCGGTGCTTGTGTCATTGCAGCTTCCATAATGTTCTCCCGTCAGACAGTCAGTGTGGTCAGGCCGCCCTGCTGCGCCGGAGCGACTTCCAGCGGCGTGCGGGCGTCTACAGTCAGAGCATGCAGTTCACCGGTGCTCAGCTCATTGCTGAACAACTGCAGGATCTTCTGCTGGCGCAGTACCGGACGCATGTCGGCAAAGGCCTGGCTGATCACCTGCACGGAAAAGCTGCAGTCCGCGCCATTGATGATGACGTGGGAGCCCCGTAATTCGGTTTTGATGCGGTTCTGTACTTCAATGGCGTCCATCAGGCTTCACCCTCAGCAGTGCTGGCCCCGGCCAGAGCAGTTTTGAGTGAACCATCCGCGGCCATACCGACCACAATGTCGCTGCCACCAATCAGCTCGCCATTGATGAACAGCTGAGGAAAGGTCGGCCAGCCGGATACGGACGGCAGACGCTCACGGATGGACGGTGCGGCCAGGATGTTCACGTAGGCAAACTCGGCACCGCAGGCTTTCAGGGCGGCAACGGCCTGGGCCGAGAAGCCACACTCCGGTGCTTCGGGCGAGCCTTTCATGTACAGCAGCACGCTGTTGGATTCGATCTGGTTGCGGATGATGTCCTGGATATCGGCTTTGCTCATGGTCTTTCTCCGGTCGTAATTAGTCTCACGCCGCTTTCGCGTGGCTGACTTTCCATTGATTGAATTCGTTTAAAACGCGGCGGTTGGCGGCGACGTCCTCAGCACTGAAACCATCAATGGTGGTCAGAGTGATATCGGCTCCGGCGTTCAGCAGATAACGCACTACGGGCAACTGGCCCAGTGACATGGCGAGCATCAGTGCGGTGGCACCGTTATCGTTCTGCTGATTCAGTGGTGTACCGGCCTGCAGCAGCGCATGCACCAGTGCCTGATCGCCGCTCTGGACCGCCATCCACAGGGCATTGCAGCCATCTTTATTGGTCAGTGACACGCGCGTGCCGGCGGCCAGCATCTCCAGCGCCAGATCACGCTGCCCCAGACGGCACAGCTGCATCAGGGCAGTCTCATTGTTGGCGCTGCGGTGATCGACATTTTCAGGGTCGAAACCATTGATCAGCAGCCATTCCAGCAGGTTGTCGCTCAGCTCCTGACTGGCGAGGCGGAACTCCGGGAACCAGGCCTCATAGCCACCATCAAGGCTGTAGCAGCTGGTAAAACCAAAGTCGCTGAACAGCTGTGCCATGTCCTGGCTGCGGTGACCGTGATAGCAATAGATCAGTACCGGTACCGAGCGGTCAGTATGCTTCAGCAGGGCACGCAGATTCTGATCGTTAAGATGCAGTGCGCGTGGGTGGTGATTCTCGAGATAGGCGCGGTAGTCACGCATATCGAGCAACAACAGCTCGTCGTTCTCAAGCATGAGTTCGGCTTCTGCGATAGAAACGATGGTCCACTTCATGGTCATACCCTCTCTGTGCCCAAAAGGCTCAATCTTCCGGTCCGAAACAGTCGCTGTAGGCGCTGCACACGTCACAGCTCGGCGCACGGCAGACATAGCCCCCACCCAGTTCGCACAGCTGCTTATAAAAGAATTTCTTCCACTTCATGTCGCGGTCATTCAGGGTGACCAGCGATGGAAAATTACCGGCGAGCAGATCTTTCAGGGATGCGCGGTCAGGCATGCCCAGATCACGCCACAGGTGACTGCCACCGAGACAGGCAGCGGCAACGATACCGGCCATGGTGATCTCGCTGTTGTCGAGGCCGGCACGATGGCTGACCAGCAGATCGCGGATCTCGACCCATTCGTCTTCGCGCATGTCCAGCAGCTGCTGGCGGGTGTCTTCCACCGGCTGGGTATCTTTGCTTTTGATGCCCTGCAGCAGCTCATCGTGGATGCGGTAACGACGGCCAACGGCCATCCAGTAAAAATCGGTCGGGGTCAGCCCGAGGAAGAACGGCAGGCTGGTGCGACCTTTGCGCTGGCTGCGCAGAATCAGTCGGAACCAGTTCTGGTTCTTGCTGCGCTGCTCGTCAGAGCCGCCGGTCATCAGGGTCAGCATCGGCGTAAAAAAAGGCCGGAAGGTCTGGCGGATCTGGGCAACAGCGTTCATCTCGGTTCCTCTCTTTATTCCGGGTTATTCCGTGTGCGACGAAGCGGCGTTGTGGCTGCAGGCTTCATCGTCTTTTTCGGTTTCGCGCAGCTCTTTCTCAAACGAGACGCCCAGTCGGGCTTCGAGAGCGGCGCGGTCAAAACCGCAGGTGTGTGTAATGCCTGCGGTGTCTTCAATGCGGATAAGCGGGCGACGGATCAGTGCGGCGTCGTTGCTGAGAATGATCAGAGCCTGCTCAGCATCAAACGCGTACGGGTCAATATCGCCCTGCTTAATCGCCACGGCCGAGGGGTTAAACCACTCATGCACGGGGCGGGCGGAGAGATAGGGCTGCAAAGTCTGCGGCGTCCAGTCGGTGGTCAGCAGATCGTGCACCTTCATTTCGACGCCTGCTTTTCTCAGCAGGGCCAGCTGGTGACGATTGGTCTGGCAGACCGGCTTTCCGTAAAAGTGCAGCACCTGTCCTTTTCTCCCTGGTCTTTCTCTGTTCAAGCCTTAGCGGGACTGAATCTCAGCCATGGCTTCAGCCAGTTTCTCCGGTGGGATACCGGTTAAGGTACCCAGCGGATTCATTGGCGCGCCGGAGGCGTCGAGAATGGCTTCTTCAATCGGGCAGATGCTCGCGCACTGAGGTGCGGCGTAATCGTCCTCACACTCGGTGCACTTGCGTGCATTGATTTTGAAGTGCGGCTTGGACTCGTAAATAGCGTCTGACGGACAGACGTCGTAACAGGCCCAGCAGTTAACGCATGAATCAACGATAGAAAGTGCCATAACAATCTCTCCTTAAGCGCCAGCGAGTTCAGCAACGGCTTCCGGAACTTCGTCCAGACGGCCATCAACACGCATTTCTTCGTACACGGCCATCACGGCTTCCTCGATGGATTCCATGGCGTGCTCACCGTTCGGCTGGATGCCAGCTTCTTCGAGCAGAGACCATGGTTCGAAACCAATCTTGGAGCAGAGCACCGCTTCGCAGCCTTTCAGGGCACGGATAGAACCGGACAGCGCGCTTTCTTTCTCGCCGCAGGTATCGTTACCGATGCAGTACTGATCGACTTTACGATGGCTGATAAAACGCACGCCGTTGGCAGACGCTTCGTACACCAGGAACTCAGTGGCATGGCCAAAGTGCTGGTTAATCAGACCGCCGCCGCTGGTAGCCACAGCCATCAGTACCGGACGGGTTTCTTTAACCACTTCTGGTTTGGCAGACAGTCCGGCCAGACGCTTGCGCTTGGCGTCTTTCTCTTCCAGCTCTTCGAGGATGCCGGCGTGAATAACGGCACGCTTCTTCATCGCTGAGTCGTAGTCGATGTCCATGGCGGCGATCTTATCCATGGTGAATTCTTCACCACGGTCTTCGCCCAGCAGGCCAACGGCGTCGGCACGGCACTGACGGCAGTGACGCATCATGTTCATATCACCGGCACAGGAATCCTGCAGGTCCTGCAGTTCTTCCGGCTCTGGGCCACGCTGACCCATGATGCCGTAGAAAGTGCCGTGCTCGGCTTCAGAGATGAGTGGCATCACGTTGTGCAGGAAGGCGCCCTTCTCTTTCACAATGCGGCTCACTTCTTTCAGGTGTTCATCGTTCACACCCGGAATCATCACAGAGTTCACCTTCACCAGAATGCCTCGCTCAACCAGCATCTCGAGACCTTTCTGCTGCTGCTTGATCAGGATCTTGGCGGCTTTCTCACCGTAGATGCGCTTGTTGTTCCAGTAGATCCATGGGTAGATCTTGGCGCCCACAGCCGGGTCAACACAGTTGATAGTGATGGTGACGTGGTCGATGTTGTGTTTGGCCAGCTCATCCACGGCTTCTGGCAGCGCCAGACCGTTGGTGGACACACACAGTTTGATGTCAGGAGTCTGCTCGCTCAGACCACGGAAGGTCTGAAAAGTACGCTCAGGGTTAGCCAGTGGGTCACCCGGGCCAGCGATACCCAGCACGGTCATCTGAGGAATATTGGCGGCCACCGCTTTGGTTTTCATGATGGCTTCTTCTGGCGTCAGCAGCTCAGAAACAACACCTGGACGGGATTCGTTAGAACAGTCGTACTTACGGTTGCAGTAGTGACACTGAATATTACAGGCCGGGGCTACCGCGACGTGCATACGTGCAAAATAATGGTGGGCTTCTTCGGAGTAGCAGGGGTGGTTCTGGACCTTCTCACGGATTTCATCCGGGAGATGCGACATCTGTTCATTGTCGCTGCCGCATGAACCAGAGGCACAGCTGCTGGCCTCCGCCTTGTTCTCTTCTTGTCCGAGCACTGTCAGTTGCATAGTTGAGCTCCTGTCTTATTGGGTCCTGCCAGGTCAGGCCGGACCCCTTTATAGAAGTGGGGAATTCTCTCTTTTCCCGATCACCAGAGGCTGTTGCAATGCCAGTGCCCGTTTTTCAGGTTATTGATTTATAAGGAAATAGGTGTTTTTGGATGGGCTGTTTGTGGGGTTTGAGACATACCGCGCCATGTGGCGATTGTCGGGAAGGGGACAAAGGCCAGTACTGTGATTCAAGAGTGTCTGACGACGGCCGTTTGACTGATCAGATGATTAAAATACGACCTGAATACTGCATAAGTTCCTCCTGCTGAATGACGAAAAACTAACACCAGGATCCATGTCCCACAGAGTTTTTCAGTTATCATGCATTTACTCGCAACATTATCGGTCACAGGGACGACACTCCAAATGACAACATGGAAGACTGAGGATTTTGAGACTCTGTCCTGGCACGACGTTCACGCACATGGTTTCCGAATTGTTGATGTTGATAAAAATTCAGGGTTCTTCGACCTTATTCTGGATATTGATTAAATCCAGTACTGGCATAGGGAATATGAGCATATCGAGTTTACGATTTGCCCGGCCGAACTCAGGTTTCGTGAAATATTCAAACTAAAACTATCACTCGATTACGCCTCTATGCCCGCGGGTATATCGCCCTTCTCCATTGACGCTATCGAAAGAACACCACTGGAGTTTCCTGATGGAGAGAAATCGTTTCGCTGGCGAATATCTCTGAATTGGCCTGATGGTGAAATCAGCTTTGAAGCACCCGGTTTTACTTTGGAAATAACAGGTAAATCGCTCACAAGTAAGCAGCCGTGGATTGCCAGAAAATAGCCTGCTTTTCAGGCTCTTTTAATTTATCAAGAGAAACAGCAGTACCATGAGTGAACCCAGGCACATCATTTTCGACCGACACGGCAATAGGATTGCCTGGTCAAAATTTGGTGTCATCTGGTTTGAAAATGGAGACCGGGTTGGATCTTTCGCCGGAGATAAAATACTCAACAACCAGAACCACCTGGTCGCCAGACTGATTTATGATCGGGTCGAAACGTTACAGGGAGATAGACTCGGATTAATTGTACCTGATGAAGAGTCTGGGAAGTTTTTCATCAAGATGGACGACTACACAGTGGGCAATCAGAGCTATCCCAAGGCTTTGGCTGCAGGAATCATAGGCCTACTGCATAAGCATATCTGACCATTCACTTGTAGGTAGTAAAGTATGAAAATTGCATTAGGTGGCGATCACGCAGGTTTTGTGTATAAACAGCACCTTAAAAGTTATCTCACCGACAAAGGATTTTCTTTCAAAGACTTCGGTCCATTTTCTGAAGAGTCCTGCGACTACCCTGATTTTATTCATCCACTGGCAACAGCTGTCGAGTCGGGTGATTTTCATCTTGGCATTATTATCTGTGGTAGTGGCAATGGCGTTGCCATCACAGCCAACAAACATCAGGGTATCCGTTGTGCATTGGCATGGAGTGTTGAGATCGCTCAACTGGCCCGATCACATAACGACGCCAATGTCGTCTCGATACCAGCCCGGTTTGTCAGTCTGGAAACAGCCTTAGAGATTGTGGATACCTTTATGGCCACGGAATTTGAGGGTGGCAGACATCAGAAGCGGGTAGATAAGATTCCTTTATCTCCACCTGAATAATGATTCATCAGTACGTTGAATAATTCCTTTTCACTGGATTCAGAACAGTCCTATACTTCCCCCGCGCTCAGCCTGAGCGCACCGTCCGCGGATATCCCCTGCGCTGACTGAGCTGCCCCGCCACCCTCCTTTGCATGACACAGGTGGCCTGAGCCCTCCCAAGCAATCCGGCCCGGTTGTGCTTTCTGTACGATACTGAACGTGCAGGCTTTGTTGTGGGTACCAAACATGAATGATCTTCTCGCTATTGTGCTGCTGATTATGAGCAGCGCCCTGTTCGCCATGTCGGAAATTGGCATTGCCGCGTCGCGCAAAATCAAACTGCGGGTGCTGGCGGGCGAGGGCAACCAAAAGGCCCAGGACGTGCTGGACCTGCAGCAGGACCCGGGCGCCTTCTTTGCCATGATTCAGATTGCCTTGAACGCCATCTCGATTCTTGGCGGTATCATCGGCGAGCAGGCGCTGACGCCCTATTTCCGCGATTCTCTGGCTTTGGTGTATCAGGGCCGTCTGCTGGATGAAATCAGCTTTGCTATGTCGTTTGTGACGATTACCGCATTATTCATCCTGTTTGCTGATCTGTTGCCTAAACGCATGGCCATCATCATGCCGGAGGCCACTGCCATCCGTCTGGTAACTCTGATGCGCAGCGTGACCTTTATCGTTATGCCACTGGTGATGCTGTTCAACGGTGTCAGCAATGCCCTGCTGCGCCTGATGAACCTGCCAACCGAGCGTGAAGAAACCGTCACTACCGAAGATATCGTCGCCATGATGGACGCTGGTGCCGAAGACGGCAGCCTGCAGCAGCAGGAATACGACCTGATCGGTAACGTGTTTGATCTTGAAACCGCGACCATCGGCAGTGCCATGACACCGCGCGATATGATCATCTTTTTCGATATCGACGAAGACGCCACCACCATCAGTCAGAAGGTGATTGATCACCCGCACAACGACTTTTTAGTCTGTGACGGCAGCCTGGATAAACTGCTGGGTTCCATTGAATCGAAAACCATTCTGCGCATGGTGCTGAAGGGAGAGATGAGCGGTGAAATGCAACCATTGGCAGGTGCTGGCTACGATAAAGACCTTCTCTATCTGCCGGAAACCCTGACCCTATCCGAAGGCCTGAACGCCTTTAAAATTGCAACGCAGCCGTTTGCTGTTGTGGTGAATGAATACGCAACGGTCGTTGGTATTGTCACGGTGAAAGACCTGCTCAGCCGCTTTATGGGGCCGTTAATAACCCATCAGGATGATGCGCCCATCGTCCAAAGGGATGAAACATCCTGGCTGGTTGATGGAATCACTCCGGTGGATGAGGTGATGCGCGTGTTAGAGATTGAAGACTTCCCTGACCGCGGCCAGTACGAAACCATCGCCGGGTTTATGATCCACCAGCTGAAGCGACTGCCGCACAAAACCGACACCTGCAAACACGGTGGTTATAAGTTTGAAGTGCTGGATATGGAAGGTGTTCGCGTTGAGCAATTGCTGGTCACCCGGGTGGAATAACCTGATAAAAAATCCCACGTTAGTTGCGGGATTTTTTCAGAATTTGCAGATTAATCTCAGTGCGCGGTCTGACCGCCATCCACCAGGTACACCTGCCCGGTTGCGAAACTCGCTGCCGGAGAGCAGAGGAAGAGTACCATACCGCTCATTTCTTCCGGTTGAGCCGGACGACCAATCGGGCTGTTGGCCATCAGGGCTTCGACAAAACTCGGGTCATTGAGCCAGCGTTCGGTCATTGGTGATGACACTAACCCGGGCGCCAGTGCATTAACACGGATATCGCGTTTGGCGTAATCCAGCGCCGCAGCTTTGGTCATTCCTATCACGCCATGCTTCGCCGCGACATACGGCGCCATGCCCGGGTCAGCCACCACTCCCGCCACCGAAGCGGTATTCACAATGGCACCACCACCGGTCTTCAGCATGGCTTCAATTTCATATTTCATCGACAGAAATACACCTTTCAAATCGACGTTGATAATACGATCAAAATCGTCTTCTTTCTGTTCTGCCAGTGGTGCAGTGGGTGGTAATAAACCGGCATTATTAAATGCAGCATCGATTTTTCCGAATTCTTTTACGGCGCTGTCCACCAGATTTTTTACCGATTCAGCATCACCGACATTGGTCTTCACAAAAATGGCTTTGGCACCTTTTTCCACCGCTGCTGCAACCGTGTCTTCAGCCTGGTTATTCAGGTCACCAATGACCAGGTTTGCCCCCTGTTCCGCGAAGGCCAGCGCCGTTGCCCGGCCGATGCCGGTCGCTGCACCGGTAATCAATACAGTTTTTCCTGTGTAGTCGAGAAGATTGTTACTCATAGCACACCTCACACATTTGGGTTCTGCAGCAGACGTTCTGCTGGTTACCTGAGATGCTATGCCTGTGCAGCACCCCTCACCAATGCTATAAAGGTGTAAAACTATAGTCAGAAAGTATGGAACTCAGATGGACCTGCGACACCTGCGTTATTTCATTACCATCGCCGAGACCGGAAGCTTCACCGAAGCGGCCAGAAAGCTCTGCACCGTGCAGCCGTCGTTGAGCCGTCAGATCAAAGATCTTGAAACCCATATTGGTGGTGACCTGCTCATACGCGGGAGCCGCCGGGTCAGTCTGACCGAAACCGGCCGGGTCTTTCTCGATGAAAGCCGTCTGGTACTGGCACAGTACGAACGGGCCATTGAGAGTGCCCGCCGGGCCGCGCGTGGCGTACGTCGCAGCATGACGGCCGGATTTGATTACGGGCTTGAACAGAAGTATCTCTTCCGTGTTTCCGGCATGATGCAGGACCAGCCGGAGACCGAATTAAACTTCCGCAGCCTGCCAGCGCCACTGCTGATGAAAGAGGTCCGCGACGGCTCCTGCGATCTGGCATTTGTGCCACGCAGCGATGATCTGCACGATCTGGAATTCTTCGAACTGGACAGAATGCCCCTGATAGCCGTTCTGCATCAGAGCCACCCTCTGGCACAGAAAGCGTCCATTTCTGCCTCAGATCTGAGTGCTGAAACAGTGATTTCTGCCAGTGAAAAAATGGGACCGGCGCTGTATCACGCCTGTTGTGATTTTGCCGGACGCAACTCAGCAGAGATACATTTTGACCAACAGGCCGGGTCGCTCACCATGGCCATTTCACTGATTCAGAATCTGCGGCAGGTCGCTCTGACACCCTCTTACAGTCCGGAGATTTTTCCGGATGATATCCGCATGATTCCATTGTCAGGTGACGTGCCTGAGATTGCCATGGGCATGATCTGGCGGTCAGATAATACATCGGCAGATATGCATAAGCTGCTGGATGGATTCAGGCCCACCGCCGGTTAATGTCTTTGCTGTAACCCGTATTTCTTTAACAGCAGTTCTCTGTCGGCTTTGACCGTCCGATGCCGGAATTTACGTTTTCTCCCCTCATCTTTTCAAACACACACACGCATTATTAGGCGCAATTCCGATGCTTGCGCAATGCCGGCAGGCACGGAATCCGATTAAGGACAACACTGCACCGGAACCTGTGCACAGTCACACCGGATTGTCGTGCCTGACCACTTGCCATACACCGAGGGATTATCGTGTATAAACTCATACTCCATCACACCTACAAGGCTGCCGGGCAGGCCGTTGACCTCACGCCCTACGGTCACCATGGTTTCCGTACCGGTGTCGGCTTCAGCCAGAATGGCATGTTCCCGGGCTCCGGGGCTCTGATTTTCAATCAGGGCAGCAGTGATGTCCGGGTGCCGGTAACCCCTGTCTGGCAGCAACTCATAGCATTGAAGATTGAAGTCACTGCCTATCTGGATAACGCCACCGCTGATCCGCTCTTTCCTGTTCACCGCCTGAATCTGGTCGAAGGTGAAATGTCCTTTGCCTTCTTCGTTAACAGTAAACGGCAGCTGGTCGGTACCTTTTTAGCCCCGGCTACAGCGGGTGGCGCTCCGACCTGGCACGGCGCGGACAGTCATCAGAACGCACCTGATGGGGTTGAGCGTCTCGTCCCCCTGAATCAGTGGGTCAGGCTCACCTATGAGCACGATGGCTTCTCAACACTGAGGCTCTATATCGACGATGTTCTGGTAGCCGAAAACACCAGCCTTATTGCCGGGGTACCCGCCGTCCAGATGACCGGCACGCACATCGGCCACTGGCCTCCCAATGATCCACGCTATACGTTTGAAGGCATGATTGATGAGGTGAAGATCTGGAAATACGATCCCGACTTCACCATGAATGAGTTCTTCTGCCGCATTGCCGGAGGTAAAGAGCTCAATTGCTGGCGCCCCATGTTTGAGATGATTGCCGGACTGCTGAGCAACCCTGAGACCAGTGAATATTTCATCGACTTCATGGCCTGTATCGAACGCCGCATCACCACCTTTGTACGCGACCTGTTGTCGTCAGGTACGGATACCGCCACCATGAATGACCGTTTCGCCAAAGAGTTCCTCAAACTCTGGTGCAGTGGTTATGTCGACAGCAAAGCCATGCAGGATTTTCTCTACCGCTGGTTTGAATGGATCAGTAAAGTGCTGGGGCCGGATTACCTCAGCCACTTTATTGCCGGGATTCAGGACTGTATCGAGGTTTTCGATAAACGTACCGGACTCTGGGGCAAACTCATCAGTCTGCAGATGGATTGTGACCCAGCCTTCAGTGTGTACCTTGGCCTGATTGAGGAGCTGTATAACAAATTTAATCCGGATGATACCGAGGGTGAGAAACCCATTTTTCCGACATCGCCATTACGCGAATACAAACCGGAGCCCGATGCGCCTGCTGATCCGGTCAAGCCAGACGAAAAAGAGCCATCAGCGGATGGGAAAGAGCCCTCAGCGGATGAAAAAGAGACATCCACCGATAAAAAACCGACTGAACCACGTTCACCTGACAGCGGAGCAATTGCGGATAAGTCTCAGGAACAAACTACGGCTACCACACCGGCCACGCCGGTGAGCTTTTTCGAAAAACTGATTCAGCTGCTCAGGAGGTTCCTGCCATGGATCTGACACCCGAACAAAAACGCCGCCTGATTGAAACCTACGAACCGATACTGTATTTCCATAAAGACGAACGTTGGACGCCGGTTAAACCCGAGGCCTACGTCGAATCTTCGGCGCTGTACTGTACTCAGCCAGCGGACAAAAACAGCCGCCACGACAAAGAAAACTGGGGGGCCTGTCAGCGTGATCAGACGTTTCCGCGCAAACCTCTGATCCCGCGTGATGGCATCAGTGTCAGCAGTGCTGAAGATGTGGAAGGCGCCTCCGATCCGGACGGCGACGGCGTGAATGAATTTTATCTCGGCCACCAGAGTGCCGATGGTTTCCGGCCTTATGCCGTCAGCAACGACGACCGCATGGTGTGGTTTGAGAATGCCGGCTGGGCAGACAATCAGGAAGTCACCAACGACTCACTCAATCAGGAAACAGACGTCGATAACGCCCTCAACCGCTGGCGTAGTGAAGCAAAACTGTCAGACGCTACAGACACCTATTACGCGGAAGTGGAAGATATGGAGCGCCTGCAGTCACTGCTGGATGACATTAATTCCGCCGACGGCATCGACCTGAGAGACATCGTAAAGACGTTTACCGGTGGCGACAGTGTGGTGATCTGGTATTACTTTTTATACCCGGTTCACGAAGAGAACTTCGGTGGCTGTAAGGACGACCCCGACCAGCCCGGGCACGGTAATTATCAGGGCGACTGGAACGCCGTCGCTGTTCTTCTTCCGGATATCCGTCTGACCCACTTCCGTGACGAAGGCAGTATCGGCTGGGAACCATTCCCCGAACCGGAATGGATCGGTTATGGTCAGCGTACCCGTGGTCTGGCTGACATACCTTTCCTTGAACAACAGACGCTGGCCATGGCCAATTGGGCTGAAGGTGAAGTCCGCCGTGTCGGCTTGCACCCCAAGGTTTACGTCGGTAGTGGTTCTCACAATAACTACAGCAACCCCGGAGACCATACCCCCTACCAGCAGGATCTTCTGGCCAGCGCCTGTGGTGCCGCTGACGATGTCACAGAAGCACTGGAAGACAAAATCGACGAGCTGGAAGACAAAGTCGAACACACCAAAACTGTGGTGGTCACCGTCGCGAAAATTGCTGCGGGTGCCGGAATCGGTGCCCTGTTCGGACCGATAGGAGCAGCCATTGGTGCCGGTATCGGCGCGATTGCCGCCGGTATTGAAGCCGCAGTCGGAGCATCAGGGGGCGACTCCGGAGGTGGCTCAGACCCGGTAGATCCGGACTTCACCCCGGATGCCTCGGCGCCGGAAAACGACTACGGTCTGGTGCTTATTCCGCAAAGTATCGCCGCAGGTTTTCCGGACCAGGCTTCCGCTACCGAAGTGCGGCCATGGAAGTTTTCCGTGAATGACAAACTGGTGATCCGCGAAGAACAGATCTGGTGGCCACCTGAAAAAGAAACCCGGGGCTACAGTGGCCGCTGGGGCGCTATGTGTCAGGTTGATCCGCGGGATAAGCGCAGTGGCATGCCTTTCCCGGATTTCCGGCGTAAATTCTTTATCGATTTCGCCCGGCACCTGTCGGAATAAATCCCCCGCCATCTGGCACTCAGCCCGGCTAAGGCCGGGCTTTTTTTATTCCGGTCACCTGCTCTGCTGCCGCTCAGATCTTGCGCACATTAATGTTCATGGTCTGAATACGGTAAGCAATCTGCCGTGGTGTCATGCCCAGCAGGCGTGCGGCCTTAGCCTGCACCCAACCGGTCTGCTCAAGTGCGGCGATTAAGCGTTCGCGCTCATCGACGTCCGGGTCATTCAGATCAACCCGCACCGCACCACCTGTCGTCACCGGAGCGCTGGCACTGAATCCACTGCTGCCGCCCGGCTGTGCCCCCGGCAGCGCGATGGCATCGGTATCAATCACGTCACCTTCGGTCATCACCGCTGCGCGTTCGATGGTATTTTCCAGCTGACGCACGTTACCCGGCCAGTGATAACCCATCAGCATACGTACCGCACTGTCGGTAAAGCTGAGGCCACGGCCCTGACTTTTTGCCACTTTCTCCAGCAGAAAATTCGCCAGCTCCGGCACGTCGACCAATCGCTCACGCAGTGGTGGCAGACGGATGGCCATGACGTTCAGGCGGTAATACAGGTCTTCGCGGAAATTGCCTTTTTCAACCTCTTCCAGCAGGTTGCGGTTGGTGGCCGCAACAATACGTACATTGACTTTAATTGTTGTGCTGCCACCCACGCGTTCCAGTTCACCCTCCTGTAATACGCGCAGTAATTTAGCCTGAAACAGCGGCGAAATCTCACCGATTTCATCAAGGAAAAGGGTACCGCCATCGGCCTGTTCAAAGCGGCCCTTACGCTGCTTTACCGCGTTGGTAAATGCACCTTTTTCGTGTCCGAATAATTCCGATTCAAGCAGGTTTTCCGGCAGCGAGGCGCAGTTAAGACAAACAAAAGCCTTATGCGCCCGCGGTGAGTTGTAATGAATGGCGTTGGCAATCAGTTCTTTACCAGTACCGGATTCACCCAGTACCAGTACCGTGCTGTCCCATTTAGCAACGCGGCGTACCTGATCAAACACCTGACGCATGCCATCTGAGTGCCCGACCACCATGTTGTCGAAGCCGTATTTAGCCCGGACTTCGCGGCGCAGCTCATCACGCTCCATGGCAATGTTATCGCCTTCTTCGACGTTGGCGAGCAGGCGCACAGTCTGTGACAGAATATCCGCCACGGCGGACATAAACTGGGTACGTTCCGGCAGGTATTCATCCGCCGGAACTTCCGGCTGAGCGGCCAGTACACCGATGGCGTTGCCTTCCTGATTACGGACCGGAACGCCGATAAACGGCAGTTCCAGATCGTACATTTCCAGCCGGTCGAGAAAGCGTGGCTCGCTGGAAATACGTCCGAGAACAATCGACTGATTCATTTCCAGAATACGGCCGACAATACCCTCACCGGGCTTATACGCCACCGACGGCGTTTTACTGGTATTACCCTGATCCCGGTAAATAGCGCCAACCTGCAGCAGGCTGTTTTCCGGATCGTAAAAATCCACCACGCCGTATTGCAGGCCACCGTCGTGATGCAAGGTCCACAGAATTTTATTCAGGGTTTCTTCAATCTGTGTCGCTTTTGAAAGAATACCGATCAGTGAACACAGACATTTGTAATGACGCTCCTGTAATTCCGCACGGCTCCTGACAGCTTGTCCTATCGCAACAAATCGCGAACTGTTCATCTGACTTCCCCCTCATCAGAACCGTGACGTTAATGGCAATTGAATCAGTACACTGCAGCCTTTTCCGGCTTTTTTATTATCAAATTGTATGGTGCCTGAATGATCAGTAACGACATCCTGAACAATAGTCAGGCCCATGCCGCGTGAGCTGCCGCTGGTGTTTTTGGTGGTAAAAAACGGTTCAAAAACCCGTACCTGCATTTCTGCCGGAATACCTGGGCCGGTGTCGCTGATTTCAATATCAATGCGGTGTTCGCGGGCTGCCGTACGGATGGTGAGTTCACGTTCTTTCACGCCACGCTGGGCCATGGCTTCGATGGCATTTTCCAGCAGGTGACGGAACATGGAACGCAGCTTCTGCTCGCGGCCAATCAGTGCCGGCAGCTGCATTGAAGGCTCCCAGTTGACGGTGACACCACTGGCCAGTAATTCGTGGGTATTCAGTGCCAGCACATCACGCAGAATTTCATTCACGTTGACCGCGCGGCGCTCTTCTTCGGGTTCTTTCGGCAGAGAACGGATGAGGTTATCCAGCGCTTCACGGCCGGATTTCAGCCCATCTTCGAGTGCGGATAACAGGGCTGAGTCGCGCTGTTCGCCACGACGGCGCAGCATACTCACTGCGGTATCCATCAGGTTTACCGGGCCCTGCAGCTGATGAATGGCACCGTTCACGGTTTCTTTCATACCCTGCACCAGGTCTTCTTCAGCCATCAGCGCGCGCAACGCATTCAGGCGCACTTCTTCCTGGCGGCGGCGCAGTTCCGATATGTCGGAAATCATCAGCAGCGTGGCGTGTTTCTCGGGCTGTTCAAAGAAGCCATCGGCTTTCTCATCGCGCACGTTAATGCGGGTGCCGAAACAGGAATAACAGATCGGCCGTCCGGATGCGGTATCAATGGTGGTTTCTTTGTCAGAAAACGAACGGCCGGTTTCATTCAGCTGACGGTAGTGACTGCCCAGTTTTTTAATAAACAGCTCGGCGGTGGCCATCAGTGGCTCATCCGGCAGGAGATTGCGGGCCAGCTGATTGAAACCCGGGTTGCTGGTGACAATATTGCCATCGTCGTCCAGCACAATCACCGCCGCGGGCATGGCATTGAGAGTCGACTCCAGCATCTGTTTCTGGTTCTGCAGACGCTGTTCCAGCTGGTGAAGATCGGAGCCGTCGCGATGCATGCCCAGAAAGTGAATTGTCTTGCCCTGCTCGTCAATCACCGGAGCAACCGTCAGTTCAGCCAGATACAGGCGCCCGTCCCGTCGACGGTTGAGCAGCATACCCGACCAGGGCTTCTGCTGAGCCAACCGTCCCCACAACGCCTGATACACCAGGCGCGGTGTGGTGTGATTCGACAGAATGGATTCGTTCTCTCCCAGTACTTCTTCTTCGCTGTACCCTGTGATCTGGGTAAATGCGCGGTTCACATAAAGGATGTTGGCTTTGAGGTCAGTAATGGAGATGGCGACCGGGGAGTGCTCTACCGCCTGGAAAAATACCTCATCGCCAAGGAAAACCCCCTCAGGATGAACATCGCTGACGCCTTTTTCCGCCACTTTGCGGGCACTGCTGGCGTCGTGGTTGCCGGTGTTGCTGCGAACTTTGCGCATAAACGATCCTTACAGTTTGTGAGCTGTCGGTATCAGGGATTCTGCAATCGGTATGCCACGGCTTTTCATGTTGATTTTGCTGCAATACAGCCAGTTTTGTCGCATTTATGACAAGCTGTCCAGCACCCCTTTGAAGCCTTTGTAGCAAACACAACAAAGACCACAAAGTCAGTAATCACGCAGCCTGCAGCGGCATCTGACAGACAGGTGACTGATTTGCCCGGGTTTTCTGTGATGCCGATCCGGAGGCAATTTCCATGGCACAGGAAATGCTGATTCCTCCGTTACGCAAGCTGACTTTAATCGGAGGCAGCCGGTAAAAATGCAGGCAATTTTTCGAGGCGCCTTAATCCGGAGAGGATCATGGAGTATCTGTTACTGCTGATCAGTACCTCACTGGTCAACAACATTGTGCTGGTGAAGTTTCTTGGCCTGTGCCCGCTGATGGGGGTGTCAGGGAAGCTGTCATCCGCCTGGGGCATGAGCCTGGCAACGGCGTTTGTACTCACTCTTTCAGCTTTCCTCAGCTGGATGATTGAGCATCTGCTGCTGCAACCGCTGAAGATTGAGTTCCTGCGCATCCTGTCTTTCATCCTGATTATTGCGGCGGTGGTGCAGTTCACCGAGATCAGCATGCGCAAACTCAGCCCTGCGCTGCATCAGTCTCTGGGTATTTTCCTGCCTCTGATCACCACCAACTGCGCGGTGTTGGGGGTGGCACTGCTGAACATTACGGAGAACCACAATCTGCCGCAGAGCCTGATGTTCGGCCTGGGTTCGGCACTGGGTTTCCTGATTGTCATGATGCTGTTCGCCGGTATGCGTGAGCGTCTGGCCGGAGCCAATGTTCCGGCCCTGTTTGAAGGTACGCCCATCAGTCTGATCAGCGCAGGCTCTCTGTCGCTGATCTTCATGGGCTTCAGTGGCATGTTCTGACGGACGGAGTAGAGGGAGAATTCATTATGTTGATGGCAACTCTGGTTCTGACCCTGATGGGTCTCGCACTCGGTATTCTGCTGGCTGCAGCGGCGCACTTTTTTGCCGTCGGCGAAGGCAACCCGCTGGCACGGGAGATTGAAGACAAGCTGCCCGGCAGCCAGTGCGGTCAGTGCGGTTTTCCCGGCTGCGGTCCGGCTGCGGATGCCATTGCCACAGGTGACGCTTCCGTCACCTGCTGCCCACCCGGCGGCCGAGCGTTGGCGGAAGAACTGGCGAAGATGCTGAACATTGACCCATCCTCTCTGGGGGAAACTCCGGAAGCCCTGACCGCTGTCATCAATGAAGAACTCTGCACCGGTTGCACCCGCTGCAACAAAGCCTGCCCGACCGATGCCATTGTCGGGGCCACCAAACAGCTGCACGTGGTGTATGCCGAGGCCTGTACCGGCTGCAAACAATGCGTGGATACCTGCCCGGAAGACTGCATCAGCCTGGTTACTCCGCAGATTGATCTGACCCGCTGGCACTGGCACAAGCCGGAGGCCGCATAACATGCTGGGTTTAGGACGTTTCCGCGGCGGGGTGCACCCCAAAGGTCATAAAGAGCCGACCCGGGTCAATAGTATTCTGACCAATCCGCCTCTGCCGCCCATGCTGTACCTGCCACTGTGTCAGCATTCAGGCGACGATGCGCTGCCCCTGGTCAGCATCGGAGAACGTGTACTCAAAGGCCAGAAGATCGCCTGTGCCGACGGACGTATGTCGGCCAATGTGCACGCGCCGACGTCTGGGGTTATCCGTGACATCAGAGCCATTACCATGCCGCACCCCAGTGGCCTGCCTGCCCGCGCCATTCTGCTGGAGCCGGATGGTCAGGAAGAGTGGGTTGAGCTGACACCTCCGGCGGACCCTTACGCCATCCCTCAGGAGGAACTGGCCGGTCTGGTCGAAGAGGCCGGTATTGTTGGTATGGGTGGTGCGATTTTCCCGGCAGCCATCAAACTGCGTCAGGGCCGCCGCTACGAGATCAAAACCCTGATCGTCAACGGCAGTGAGTGCGAGCCCTTCCTGACCACCGACGACCGCCTGATGTGCGAGCGGGCGGAAGAGATCATTGAAGGCACCAAGCTGGTCCGTCACATCATTGAAGCCTACCGCGCTGTCATCGCCGTGGAAGACAACAAGCCGGAAGCCATTGCAGCGCTGAAAAAAGCCGCAGAAGGCATTGGCTCTATTGAGATTGCTGTGGTGCCGGCGCGTTACCCTATGGGCTCTGCCAAACAGCTGATTCAGGCGATTACCGGTCAGGAAGTCCCGGCGGGTAAACGCAGTAACGACATCGGTGTGCTGGTACATAACGTCGCCACAGTCTATGCCATCCAGCAGGCGCTGGTGTATGGCAAACCGCTGATTTCACGCATCACCACCGTCGGCGGTGACTGTATCCGCTCGCCGCGCAACGTCGAGGCACTACTGGGCACACCGGTACAGTATCTGTTTGATGTCTGCGGTGGCCTGCTGGAAACCCCGTCACGCCTGCTGATGGGCGGCCCGATGATGGGCCAGGTGCTGCCCACCACCGATACCCCCATGATCAAAGGCAGTTCCGGCCTGCTGGCACTGACCAAACGCGAAGTAAACGAACACGTACCAGACCCATGCATCCGCTGCGCACGCTGTGTGAATGCCTGCCCGATGGGACTGCTGCCGCTGGAAATGGCCAACGGCGCCAAACGCGATGACTTTGACGCCGCCAATGACGCCGGTCTGAAAGACTGCATTCTCTGTGGCTCCTGTGCGTACGTCTGCCCGTCACACATCCCGTTGGTGCAGTACTTTGAGTACGCCAAGGGCGAGCTGCGCGACCGTCGTGCGGAAACCGACAAACTGGCTCTGACCAAGACCCTGACCGAGGCGAAAACCGCCCGGGTTGAAGCCGAGAAAGCAGCGAAAGAAGCCGCCAAAGCAGCAAAAGAAGCTGCAAAGGCCGCTAAAGCCGCAAAGAAAAAAGCAGACGCTGAGAAAAAAGCGGCGGCGAAAAAGGCCGCGGAGGAAGCGGCTGCAGCGACGCCCCCGGAGTCAGCCGGAGTGGCAGGTGAATCCACAGATCAGACCATCCTGACACAGGAGGAAGAGCAATCATGAACGGACCTGTCCGCGGGGCATCACCGCATGCCCATGATCCTTCCGGGGTGAGCATGATCATGCTGCAGGTGTGTCTGGCGCTGGTGCCGGTCACGACCTGGGCCTTTTATCTGTTTGGCTGGCCTGCGGTGTTTGTCTGGATTCTCTGTATCAGCGCAGCCATTGCCAGCGAAGCGCTCAGCCTCTGGCTGATGCAGCAACCCTATTCACGCCTGCTGGATGGGTCCGGCCTGCTCACCGGCTGGCTGCTGGCATTGACCCTGCCCCCCTGGAGCCCCTGGTGGGTGGCAGTGGGCGGCGCCGCCTTTGCCATCATCATCGGCAAACAGATCTACGGTGGCATCGGTCAGAACATCTTCAACCCGGCTCTGCTGGCGCGTATTGCACTGCTGATTTCCTTCCCGGTACCACTGACCACCTGGGTGGCACCGCAACTGTATCCGGGATTTATGGAATCACTGGGTATCGTGTTCGCCAATGCGCCCCTGTCAGAGCTGGGTGCCGACGGTGTGACCGGTGCCACCTGGCTGGGCGACAGCAAAGCCTTCGTCCGCGCCGGGGGCGATATGCAGGAATACATGACCACCTCGTTCAGCCTCAGCGATGCCTTCTTCGGTTACAGCCGTGGCTCCATGGGTGAAGTCTCGGCCCTGCTGGCGCTGCTGGGCGGAGCCTATCTGATGTACCGCCGTATCATCAGCTGGCATATTCCGCTGTCGTTACTGGGCACGGTAGCCCTGCTGGCCGTGATCGGTCATCAGGCGAACGCCGCTGCCTTTGCCCCACTGCAGTTTCATCTGCTCAGCGGCGGTCTGATCCTCGGGGCCTTTTTCTATGCCACCGATTACGTGACCACACCAAGCTCACGCTCCGGTCAGATTCTGTTCGGCATCGGCAGCGGCATCCTGATTTATTCCATCCGCAGCTGGGGCGGTTTTCCTGAGGCTGTCGCCTTCGGCATCCTGATGATGAATGCACTGACACCTCTGATCGACCGGGTGACCCGTCCGCGCGTTTATGGCCGCAACCGTCAGGGCAATGCCATCAAGCATGTCTCTGCGCAACGACGCGTTAACTGAGATGTGTGAACTGAGGAGCAGACGATGACCAGTATTGCCATCATGGACCGCAGCCACCCCGTATATCAGGCTGTTCTGCTGGGCGGCGCCTGTGCCGTCGTCAGCCTCGCCCTGATTGGTGGATTTCTGCTGACCAATGAGACCATCGCAGAGAAAACGATGGAAGATCAGCTCAGCAGCCTGAATCAGGTTCTGCCGCAGGGCAGTTACGACAACAACCCGCTGGATACCATGACGCCACATGAGCACCCGCTGCTGTTGCGCCCGGCGGAGCTGATCACCGCCACCAAAGACGGAGCCATCACAGCGACTGCCATGCAGGTCACTGTGGCGGGCTGGGGCGGACCGATTGATATGCTGGTGGCGACTCAACCGGATGGAGAGATTCTGGGGGTGCGCGTGATCAGCCACAAAGACACTCCCGGTCTGGCTGACAAAATCGAAATCGCCAAAAGCAGCTGGATCACCTCCTTCAACGGCCATTCACTGACGAACACCACAGAGAAGCAGTGGGCGGTGCAGAAAGACGGCGGCATGTTTGATCAGTTCACCGGTGCCACCATTACCCCGAGAGCCGTTGTTCGCGGAGTGCACAGTGCGCTGGAAATACAGGCTGACTGGCAGAAGAACAAGCCGATTCAGACAACGGAGGCAGACTCAGAATGAATTATTCGCAACTCTTCAAAGACGGCCTCTGGGACAACAACGTCGCCATGGGCCAGATGCTGGCCCTGTGCCCACTGCTGGCGGTCACCACCAGCGCCACCAATGGTTTAGGGATGGGGCTGGCCTCCATGGCCGTGCTGCTGATGACCAACACCCTGATCTCATCACTGCGCGGCATCATCAGTCCGCAGGTGCGTATTCCGGTGCTGATCGTATTGATCGCCACCGCCGTAACCCTGACCGATATGGTCATCAATGCCTGGATGCACGATCTGTATAAAGTACTTGGCCTCTTCATCGCCCTGATCGTAACCAACTGCGCCATCTTCGGCCGTGCTGAAAGCTTCGCCAGCAAGCAGGCGATCGTGCCCGCCATGGCCGATGCGGTGGCGATGGGTCTGGGCTTTACCTGGGTACTGGTGGCTATTGGCGCCATGCGTGAAGTGCTTGGCAGCGGTACTCTGTTCGCCAATGCCTCGCTGCTGCTCGGTCCGCACTTTGCGTGGCTGGAAACTCAGATTTTTGCCACCAGCCCGGACATCCTGATTGCCATACTGCCGCCGGGCGCCTTTATGGCTCTGGGTTTTCTGATTGTGATCAAACGCATCATCGACAACCGCGTGCGCCAGCCTGCGGATACGTCACTGGTGCAGCTGCAGAGCTGAGGTGAAGCATGGAAGTGAGTGTGATCTACGCCATCAGTGAGCGTCAGCCCTGGATCAATCTGGACGTGCCGGAAGACTGCACCCTTGAAGAAGCTTTTGAACTCAGCGGACTGGCCAAACGCTTTCCGGAAATCGACCTGAACAGCAGCAAGGTCGGTATCTTCGGCAAATTAGCCACCCCGGATACCGCCCTCAAGCCCGGCGACCGGGTGGAGATCTACCGGCCCATAACCCGGGTGCTGGACGATGATGAGGATGACGACGACGATTGAGCGTCGTGATCTGAGCAAGGCTTTCGCCAAGGCCTCCGCCATATTGGTCAAACCGGTCACAGTTCCACTCTGACCACCTCCGACTCTGGGCATCGCCGCGTCACCGACGTACACTCGGTGCTGACGATGTAATACTCAGAGACACCATGACAAGCGAAACACACACCGCAGCGGAGAACAGCCTCTCATCCGCTGAACGCGCCGGCATCTGGAACCGTTACTGGAACCGCGGCGTACCCTGGTCCTGTGCCGACCTGGGCCTGGATAACCCACAGAGCGACGCCTCTGTCTTCTGGCGCAACCTGCTCTCTCCCCTGAATGAATCCGACCATATTCTCGAACTCGGCGCCGGTAACGGCAGCTTTCTGTCTGTGATCGGCCGCGAATGCGGTGCAGAGGAACACCCCTCCTACACGGGGGTAGACCTGTCCGATAACGGTGATACCTGGCGCCGCTGGGCAACGCCGGGCACTGAACACAGAATCCGCCTGCTGGGTGGTGTTAACGCTGAAGAGCTGCCACTCGATGACCACTCCGTGTCGCTGCTGATCAGCCAGTTCTGTTTTGAATACACAGACACCACTAAGGTCCTGCAGGATATCCGCCGTGTGCTGTACAGCAGTGGTGCAGCAGTGGGCATGATCATCCACGCCGATACCTCGCGCGTGACCAGTGTCGCGCGTAATGATCTCAGCCATGTACGTATGCTTCTCGCGGACGATGGCCTGTTCCGTGCCACCGCCGCCATGTTGCCCTACGCTGCTCAGGCCACCTCTCCGGAAGCCAAAGCGGCACTGAAAGATGACCCGGAAGCCGAAGCCGTACGTGCGCACTTCAATGCCTGCCAGCAGGCCGTCGCCGCTGCCATTGAAGCCTCGGATGCCCCTCAGACCTTAATGGATGCATCGCGAGCCGCCCATATCGTTCTGGTAACGGCATCCCAGCAGGGCCTGGCCCAGGCGGAAGATCAGCTGCAGGGCGTTACTGGTATGTATCAGGATGAATTACAGCGGCTGGATGAACTGGTGGCCTGCGCTTGGTCAGAAGAGCAACTCAAGGTGTTCTGCACCACACTCGAAGCATCCGGTTTCAGTGACATCACGACCGCAAGTATCAGCAACCGTGACTACCTGATGGGCTGGAGCCTGACGGCCCGTCGCTGATGGCTGGTAATAAAAGCAGCGCAGACAAGCGTCTGCAACAACAGCTGGACGCTCTGTACCAGCGCCTCCGTCAGACGCCGGACAGCCCGCAACTGCATGCCGACGTTGCCCAGCTGCTGATACGCGCTCAGGACTACAAAGCCGCCGTGCCTCATTTCGAACGTGTGCTGTCGCCAGCGACTCCTGCAGATCAGTGGCTGCATTTCGCCAGTACCTGCGAGCAGGCCGGTCTGCGTTACAAGGCGCTGCAGGCTCTGCACCGGGCCATGATGCTGACTCAGGGACGCCGCGATGTCAGTGAGCGCTTTGCGAAACTGGCGATGACGGCCGGAGATAACCGCGGTGCAGTTCAGGCTCTGATCCCCCACCTGCAACGTAACCCCGATGACGAATCACTCGTGCTGTTGCTGACGGAGGCTTACCACAATGGCGGAGAGACACAAGCCTCCGTCAATCTGCTGCAACAGGCATTGCAGCGGATGCCACAAAAAGAACAACTCTGGCTGGCGCTGGCACTGGCGTATGAAGACCTCGGTGATAAAAGCGCGGCGACACAGGCATTTCAGCGTGCCATCGACCTGCGTCCGGGATGGCCTTTTGCAGTCGCCAGCGCCGTCAGTTTTGCGCGGAAAGAGTCGCCACAGGAATGGCTCACGACGGCCCGTAATCTGGCACAGAAAAAGAATCTCAACAGTGAAGACAGCGCCAATCTGCACTTTGCTCTGGCCAGAACCGAACAGAGCCTGGGGCATCACGATGCAGCCTTTACCGAAGCCCGGCACGCCAACCGCGCCCGGCGGAAACAGGCTGGACCACTGAACCGTGACGCTCAGGCGCGGCGTGCTGACCATCTGATCCGGGAATTCACAGCCGAACGCATCCGCGCTCTTAAAGCCATGGGCAGCGACGACAGCCGCCCGACACTCGTTGTGGGTCTGCCGCGCAGCGGGACCTCTCTGATAGAACAGGTGCTGGCCTCTCATCCGCAGGTGGAAGGTTGCGGTGAACTGCCAGACCTGCCGAACATCACGCGCTGGCTGGGTGAAATGCTCGGCGCCGGCTGGCCGGACAGCAGCCGCCATCTGAGCCCGTCGGTTATGCAACAGGCTGCTAACCTGTACCGCACCACGCTCGACCGCTTCAGTCAGCAGAATACTCTGCGCTGTATCGATAAGACGCCAGCCAATTTCTTTCACGCCGGAATTTTCCAGGCTCTGTTCCCCAAGGGCCGGGTGATCTGGATGCGCCGTGACCTGCGCGATGTGGCGCTGTCGATTTACTTTGAGAATTTCAGCCACAGTCAGCGCTATGCCACCGACCTGGCAGACATCGCCCACTATGCTCTGGCCCAGCAACGCATGATGCAGCACTGGATGGGCACCGGTGAGGTGAACCTGCTGGAAGTGCATTACGAAGATCTGGTGGCGGATTTTGAACCCCAGGCACGGCGGGTGACGGAATTCATGGGGCTGGACTGGAACGATGCCGCGCTGAACTTCCACGAAACAGAAAGAGCGGTTACTACACCCAGCCGCTGGCAGGTACGCCAGCCGATTTACTCAGGTTCGGTGGCGCGCTGGAAGCCGTATGAGCAACAGCTGCAGCCGTTGCTCAAAGAAATGAACGCACTCGGTTTATAAACGGAAAAGCGCCGGAGAGTTACTCCGGCGTCACCAGATCAATGACCTTTTTCACCGATTCCGCGGAATGACGGAACAGCGCCTGCTCTTCCGGTGTCATCCGCGGATGCATGATCCGCTCAACTCCGTTACGCCCAAGTACCACAGGCACCGACAGACATACTTCATCGACACCGTAATAGCTGTCGATCAGCACACTGGCCGGTAAAGTATGGCGGGTGTCGTACACCATGCACTCAATCATGGTCGCAGCGGCCAGGCTCACCGCGTAGTTGGTGTAGCCCTTTGAGGTGTACACCTTAAAGCCACCAGCGACAGCCTGACGGAACAGTTCCTGGCGGGCTTCGTTATCCTCAATGGGCTCACCGGCGGCCTGCGCCTGACTCATCAGCGGAAACTGGGTCGGACCGTGTTCACCCAGAATATAGGCCCTCAGGTCATCCGGATGGATACCCAGCTCATCTGACAGCAGGGAACGGAAACGGGCGGAATCGAGAAAGGTACCCGTGCCCAGAACGCGCTCCGGCGGGAAACCGGACTCTTTCAGAGCCAGATAGGTCAGTACATCCACGGGATTGGACAGCACCAGCAGAATGGCATCCGGGGCTACTCTGGCAATCTGCGGGATCTGTTCACGGAACATCCTGGCGTTGTCTTCCGCCAGCGAGTTGCGGTCAGCAAAGCCCGGCTTGCTGGGTACCGACTGACACAGAGCGATGATATCCGCGCCTTCCAGGGCGTCGATACCACCAGAAGTGATCTTCATCTGCCGTTGCAGAAACGGCATGGAATGGCGCAGATCATACATATCACCCAGTGCAGCATCCGGTGAGCGGTTAACCAGCACCAGTTCAGAACAGAGACCTTTCAGGGCGACGGTATAGGCCAGCGTCGAACCGACTTTGCCGATACCGACAATACCGATCCGCAGACCTTTGCGTTTGGGTTTGCTTCCCTCAGGGGTTGCTTGCATACAGGAATTTCCCTCAATCAGAGACGGAAAGGTGGGATAAAGCAGGGTTCAGAAACAAGAAAGGTATCCCGGCGAAGCCGGGATACCTTTTTATCAGCCGTAAATCCGGCTTTCTTAGTTTGCAGCTGCGTGCAGTGCTTTATCGAGGTTCAGGCGACCTTCAGAGACAGTAGTACCTGCCATGGAAGCTGGTTTATCCACAGTGTTCATCAGTTTCTTCTTCAGCTTCGCTGGAGTCAGAGACGGGTTCACACTCAGCATCAGTGCTGCTGCACCGGCCACGTGCGGAGACGCCATGGACGTACCTGTGTAGGTGTCGTAACCCAGACCATTCGGATCAAAGGTATTAACTACTTCACCGACGTTACCCAGGTAAGAAGCAACCAGAGTCTGACCATCAGCCTGAGAAATACCGATAGCCGGGATGTCGGAAGAATTACCATCACCCAGTGTGCCGTATACGATACCCGGTTCGTTGTTATAAACCGCCACACCCACAGCGCCGGAAGCCTGAGCGTTCATCACTTTATCAAAGAAAGAGATTTCACCACGCTCACACAGTACAACGGTGCCAGACCAGGAAGCATCGGTCGTGTCACACAGACCACCGTCAGACATGGCTGCGCTGGCAGTACCCAGAGCCGCATTGGTCATGCCCGCACCTGTGTAAGTCATGCCGAGGACATTGATTTCGGCAGTCGCTTTATAAGGCACAGTGCTCAGGATACCGGTACCCGGAGCCGCAAGGTCAACACTGACCGCACCATAGTTAGAGCTGGAATCCAGCATATCGTTGTGATCAGAGTTAGCTACGGATACCAGGTTAGCACTGGTGTAGTTGGATGGGTAATGAGGACGCACGTCGTTATCAGTACCGTCATTACCAGCAGCCGCGACAAACAGCTGACCTGCATCACCCGCCAGATCAATAGCACGCTTCATGCTGAACGACGGGAAGCCGCCACCCCAGCTGTTGTTGGTCAGGTTGGCACCCATTTCCACAGAGTACAGCAGACATTCCAGTGCATCATCAGAAGAACCGCTGCCTTCTGCGCTCAGGAATTTCAGACCCATCAGAGTCACGCCCGGGGCAACACCAACCACACCTTCGCCATTATCCATCACCGCCGCGATGGTACCGGCGACGTGAGAACCATGCCCCTGATCGTCGTAGGGATCACCGGAGCCAGTGATACAGTTAATACCGTGAATGTCATCCACATAACCGTTGCCGTCATCATCGATACCATTATCTGGGATTTCACCAGTGTTAACCCAGATATTAGCGGCCAGATCCGGGTGATCGTAGGCAATACCGGTATCAATCACACCAACGATCACAGAGCTTTCACCGGTAGAACGGTTCCAGGCTTTCTGCGCAGTAATGTCAGCACCTGCAGTACCACCGGTCTGGCCTTTGTTCTTCATGGCCCAGAGTTCGGAGTACATTGGGTCAGACGGTTTGTAATCAGCGTAAACAATGAAGTTCGGTTCAACCCATTCAACGCTGCGCAGAGCAGCGATCGCTTTGATTTTGCTCTTCAGGTCACCGTCCAGAGATACTTTCATGGTACGGCCCAGCTCGCTGTCCTGAGCAAACTTAGGGATACGCAGAGCCTCAACATTGGTGGCACCCAGACGACCCAGGATGGACATCGCCTGACGGGCATCCGCGGAATCTTTAAAAGTCACCAGCAGTTCACCGGCAACGTGCGGGAATTCGAGTGCAGTCTTTTCGAACTTGCCTGCCATTGCGGCCGGAGCAACCATAGCGCCGGTCAGAGCCACAGTGGCCATACAAGCCGCCACAAGTGTTTTTGGTTTAAACATTACTATTCCTCACTGAAATGGAGCAGGTCGTGACAAAACGACAGATCCGGCCTCAGTAAACCGGGGCAGTGAACACCACCTGCTGTATAAAGACGGGAGAGTGCAGAAGCCACATCTGCCCGAGACGGCAAGTCTACAGCAAGGCACCTGCCAGTTTGTGACGCCATCCCCTCAGAATGGCAACATTGATTTAATGACTGACCGGACTGTCAGTAAATACAGATCCCTGACGTTTGCCTGACCTGTTTGGCCCTGAGGCGGGCAGGACTTTTCGGGACACCCGCACACTTTGTCGTCTTCTCATGCGAAAGTATTGCACCATCACAGAACAATTTTCCGATCGCATGCCTGATTATGGTCATCCGTTCACCCTCCGCACCTCAGTGTTCCAGCGAACTTACCCGCGGATACCTGATCTGAGGTACACTCAGAAAGTCACAGTCCAGGCTGTGGACAAACTATTTTACGCCGAAGCCTGCCCGTCTAAGTCCTCGTGATATGATGCTCAGGCCGCATCAGCAGATGCCGGGTTCTGCCGGAAACGGTCGGGCCTCCCGCGCTCGGAAAGGTGTACACATGACTTTGCAGGACAGTTTCGGCCGGCGCTTCCGCTATTTGCGCCTGTCGGTGACGGACGTCTGCAACTTCCGCTGCAATTACTGTCTGCCGGACGGCTATCAGTGCACAACGGAAGAGCAGCCATTATCCGTTAACGAAATACAACAGCTGGCACAGGCCTTTGCCCGTGCCGGAACCCGGAAAATCCGCATCACCGGCGGCGAGCCTTCTGTGCGCGCCGATCTGCCGGAGATCATCCGTACCTTACGTGCCGTACCCGGCATCGAAGAAGTGGCACTGACCACCAATGGCTACCGTCTGGGTGAGCGCGTGCACGAATGGAAAGCCGCCGGGCTGGACCGCTTCAACCTCAGCATCGACAGCCTTGATCCACGCCAGTTTCACGCCATTACCGGCCACAACCGTCTGCAGGAGCTGCTGGACGGGCTGGATCAGGCCCGTGCCGCCGGATTTAATGACATCCGCATCAACACTGTGCTGCTGCGACAGTTCAACGCTTCTGAACTCGATGCCTTTCTGGAGTGGATCAGAGAGACACCTCTGACCCTGCGCTTCATAGAGCTTATGCGCACCGGTGACAACGCCGCCTTCTTCAATGACAACCACGTCAGTGGTGAAAGCATTCAGACCCGGCTGCTGGATTCCGGCTGGCAGCCTCTGTTGCGCAGCGCCAGTGCGGGTCCGGCCCGGGAATTCTCACATCCCGATTACGCCGGTCGCATTGGCCTGATCATGCCTTACAGCAAAGATTTCTGTGCCAGCTGCAACCGCTTGCGGGTATCCGCCACAGGTAAACTGCACCTGTGCCTGTTCGGTGAACAGGGGCATGATCTGCGTGATCTGCTGAAAGCAGAGCACAGCGATGCTCTCGATCAACGCCTCCTGGATCTCATGCCCCTGAAGAAAGAAACGCATTTTCTTGAGCAGGAAGAAACCGGCGCCACCACTCACTTCGCCATGCTGGGTGGCTGATATGGCCCTGACCATTCTGATACTCGCTGCCGGACAGTCGAGCCGCATGGGGCAGGATAAATCACAGCTGCAACGTCCGGACGGTCTGACCCAGCTGGCCTTTACTCTGGACCTTGCCCGGTCACTGAGCCCGTCACAGGTCTTCATCAGCAGCCGTGATACGAAAACCCAGACAGCAACGACCACGATCAAAGACGAACTGGAAGACAAAGGACCTCTGGGTGGAATACACGCCTGTCTGCGTCATGTGGATGATTTTGACCGACTGCTGATCATCCCTTGCGATATGCCGGAGCTGGACGTCAGCGACCTGAATGCCCTGCTGCATTCCGGTGCATCTGCTGCACACTACTCTCAGTATCCGCTGCCTTGCCTGCTGACCGTCACACCCGATCTGCGCCGCCATATCAATCATCAGATTCTGGCTCAGGGCAGCGGACTCTCCATCCGGCACCTGCTCCATGCCGCTCAGGCACAGGAACAGGTTCCCGCCGAGCCAGGCCATCTGATCAGCACCAACACCCCGGATGAATGGCAGGCCTTCGTCACCCGATTTACACCGTCTGAGGATACGCCCCATGGCTAAAACCTTTACCGATACCTTTATTCCGCTCAACATTTCCGTCCTGACCGTGTCGGATTCACGCACCGAAGCCAACGACACCAGTGGCGACCTGCTGAAGGAATCAGCCCTGTCCGCCGGACATCAGGTGCTGACCAAAAAGATCGTCATCGACAACGTCTATAAAATCCGCGCCACGGTCTGCGACTGGGTAGCGGACGAGCAGACGCAGGTGATTATCATCACCGGCGGCACCGGATTTACCGAGCGTGACTCCACGCCGGAAGCCATCGCCCCGTTGTTTGATAAAACCATCGAAGGCTTCGGTGAACTGTTCCGTCAGCTGTCCTATAAGACCATCGGTACCTCCACCATTCAGAGCCGCGCACTGGCCGGGCTGTCCAATGACACCCTGATCTTCTGTATCCCGGGCTCCACCAGCGCCTGTAAAGAAGCCTGGGAAGGCATCATCCGCTCCCAGCTCGACAGCACACACAAGCCCTGCAATTTTGCCCTGCGGCTGAAAAAGGTCAGCGCCTGAACCATGACCGATTTTTCCCACATCAACAGCCGTGGCGAAGCCAGCATGGTCGATGTCTCCGGCAAAGACGTCACCCGCCGCGAAGCCAGCGCCGAAGCTTTTGTCTGCATGCAGCCTGAGACACTCACCGCCATTCTTGAAGGCAACCATCACAAAGGCGACGTGTTCGGTACCGCACGTATTGCCGGAATTCAGGCCGCCAAACAATGTGGTTTTCTGATTCCGCTGTGTCATCCGCTGATGCTCAGCAAAGTGGCCGTGGACTTTGAGGTGGATGACGTGGAATCCCGCGTGCGCATTATTTCTCTGTGCCGTCTCGATGGAAAAACCGGGGTGGAAATGGAAGCCCTCACCGCAGCGTCGGTTGCCGCTCTGACCCTGTTCGATATGTGCAAAGCCAAAGATCCGGGTATGGTTATTAACGGCCTCAGAGTATTGGATAAAAAAGGCGGAAAAACCGGTCACTGGCAGGCGGATACCTCATCGGATACATCACAATGAAAATTCTTTTTTTTGCCAGCCTGCGTGAACTCATGGGTGACAGTATTGAGCTGGATATTCAGCTACCGGTGTCGCTCGAAACCCTGCGCTCTGAAATCCAGCAGGCTCATCCTGAGCACGCTGATTATTTCCGCCCGTCAAGAACTCTGGCGGCGGTTAATCAGACCATCGCCCAGGATTCTCAGATCATTAATGACGCTGATGAAGTCGCCTTTTTTCCACCGGTCACCGGGGGCTGAATGGATTATATTGCTGTTCGTGAAGCCGACTTTGTCTTTCAGGAAGAGTACGATCAGCTGAGGCAGAATTCTGGTGAGAACGGCGCCGTTGTCTGCTTCAGCGGACTGGTGCGGGAAATGGGCGTTACTGATCAGACTCAGGCTATGCACATTGAGCACTACCCGGGCATGACGGAGAAATCCCTGCAGACAATTATTGACCAGGCACGTGTTCGCTGGCCGCTATCACAGGTCCGGATTATTCACCGGGTGGGACGATTAAATGCCGGTGACCAGATTGTCTTTGTCGGCGTCAGCAGCCAACACCGTGAAGCTGCATTTGATGCCTGCCGTTTCCTGATGGATTATCTGAAAACGGAAGCACCCTTCTGGAAAAAAGAAATCACGCCGGAGGGTGATATCTGGGTTGAGGCGAATGAAAAAGATGCCGTCGCCAGAGAGCAGTGGAAAAACTAGCAGGCTGTTGATTTTCGTATTCGGGGAAGGCCTCTTATCGGAAAGAGGCCAGCACAGACAGACAATCAGTCCTGCAGACGCAGACTCCGGGTCACCCCATCCAGATCCCGGATATCCTGATCATTCCCCAGTTTGATCATCAGACGCAGATCGTTCGGTGAGTCCGCATGCGCAATCGCATCTTCGTAGCTGATCTCACCTTCTTTGTAGAGGCCGAACAGCGCCTGATCGAAAGTCTGCATGCCATGCTCAGTGGAGCGTGCCATCAGGTCCTTCAGTTCATGCACGTCGCCCTTGCGGATGGTATCCGCGACCAGCGGGGTATTCAGCAGCACTTCCACCACCGCACGGCGGCGGCGGCCATCCGGCGTCGGTACCAGCTGCTGGGCAATGATGGCGCGCAGGTTCAGTGACAGATCCATCCAGATCTGTGAATGACGCTCAGCGTTGAAAAAGTGAATCACCCGGTCAAGCGCCTGGTTGGCGTTGTTGGCGTGCAGGGTCGCCAGACACAGGTGGCCGGTCTCAGCAAAGGTAATGGCGTGTTCCATGGTGGTGGAGGTACGCACCTCACCAATCATGATGGCATCCGGCGCCTGACGCAGACCGTTTTTCAGCGCGACCTCAAAGCTTTCGGTATCCAGCCCCACTTCACGCTGGGTGACAATGCAGCCCTCGTGCTTGTGGATGAATTCGATCGGATCTTCGATGCTGAGAATATGCCCCTGACTGTTGAGGTTGCGGTGTCCGATCATGGCCGCCAGCGAGGTGGTTTTACCGGCTCCGGTGGCACCCACAAACAGGATCAGACCGCGCTTGGTCATCGACAGGTCTTTGACCACATCCGGCAGGCCCAGCTGATCAATGGTCGGAATCCGGGTTTCGATACGGCGTAGTACCATGCCGGGTACGTTGCGCTGGAAGAACGCACTGGCGCGGAAACGACCGACACCCGTTGCGTTAATGGCAAAGTTGAGTTCGTGTTCGGTTTCGAATTCTTCCTGCTGCTTAGGGCTCATCAGGCCGTAAACAATTTCGCGGACCTGATCCGCGCTCAGGGTATTTTTGTTCACCGGCATGACCTTGCCGTGCACCTTGATGGAAGGCGGAACACCAGCGGTAATAAAAAGATCGGAGGCAGACTTCTCCACCATAAACCGCAGAAATTTATCCATCGACAAGGTCATTCACCTGCTTACTTGAAGTTTTCCGGTATTTTCGCACGCTCACGGGCGCTGTCGCGCGAAATGAGTCCCTTGCCAACCAGATTCTGCAGACACTGATCCATGGTCTGCATACCGTGCGCCATACCCGTCTGAATCGCCGAGTACATCTGCGCAATTTTGTCTTCCCGGATCAGGTTACGGATCGCGGGCGTGCCTACCATAATCTCATGAGCCGCAACCCGGCCACCACCGGTTTTCTTGACCAGTATCTGAGAAATAACGCCCTGCAGCGATTCCGACAACATGGAACGGACGATGGATTTTTCCTCGCTTGGAAACACGTCGACGATACGGTCAATGGTTTTCGCAGCTGAATTGGTGTGCAGGGTACCGAACACCACGTGACCGGTTTCCGCCGCCGTCAGCGCCAGACGGATGGTTTCAAGGTCACGCAGCTCGCCCACCAGAATCACATCCGGGTCTTCCCGCAGGGCGGAACGCAGGGCTTCGTTAAAGCCATGGGTATTGGTGTGAACTTCCCGCTGGTTAACCAGGCTCTTTTTCGATTCGTGCACAAATTCGATCGGGTCTTCCACCGTCAGAATGTGGTGATAGCGGTGTTCGTTGATGTAGTCCATCATCGCTGCCAGCGTGGTCGACTTACCCGAGCCGGTCGGGCCGGTCACCAGTACGATACCGCGTGGCACCAGCGCCAGATTTTCAAATACCTGGCCCAGCCCCAGCTGTTCCATGGTCATTACCTTACTCGGAATGGTACGGAACACCGCACCGGCACCGCGGTAATGGTTAAAGGCGTTTACCCGGAAGCGCGATACGCCGGGCACTTCGAACGAGAAGTCGGTTTCCAGATATTCTTCAAAGTCCTTACGCTGCTTATCGTTCATGATGTCGTAAATCAGCGAATGAACTTCTTTATGCGAGAGTGCTGGCATATTGATGCGCCGGACATCGCCGTCAACCCGGATCATGGGTGGCAGCTCAGCCGATAAGTGCAGGTCAGATGCGCCCTGCTTCGCGCTGAAGGCCAGTAACTCAGTAATATCCATCAATGACTCTCCGTGGAAAAAATTCGGCGGTCCCGTGTAGCAAAGCGTGTGAAGACCGGGACGTCTGTTATTATCATAGCTTGTTAAGACGGTCTCTGAAGGATTCAGCCCTGTCCGGCCAACGTGCAGAAACAGCAGTGGCAGGATTATTGTGGTACAAGGCTGAACCGTTAAACCCAGACAATGTTATCAGACCGGCAATACAACGCATTCTTTGTACACTCTAAACAGCAGCGCCGCAATGTCCACTACAGCTGAGAACTACCACAAGGTCACTGCCCGCCTGCGTCAGGCCTGTCTCGACAGTGGCCGCGCAGAAAACAGCGTACGCCTGCTTGCCGTCAGCAAAACCAAACCGGCCTCGCAGGTGCTGGAATGCTACGCCGAAGGCCAGCGCGCGTTCGGTGAGAATTACCTGCAGGACGCATTGGATAAAATCACCGCTCTGGACCACCTGACCGACATTGAGTGGCACTTCATTGGTCCGCTGCAGTCCAACAAAACCCGCCCTGTGGCTGAACATTTTCACTGGCTGGAAACGCTGGACCGGGAGAAAATCGCCCGCCGCCTGAATGAGCAACGGCCGTCAGACATGGCACCGCTGAAGGTGCTGATTCAGGTCAATATCAGTGGTGAAGCACAGAAAAGCGGCGTCCTGCCGGATGACATCCCCGCGCTTGCAGCCGTCGTCGACAGCCTCCCGGGGCTCACCCTGAAAGGCCTGATGTGCATTCCCGAGGCCAGTTCTGATGATGACGTACTGGCAGAACGATTCAACAGCATGCAACAACTCTGGCAGACACTGCGGCAGAGCTACCCCGGCAGCGTCGACACCCTGTCTATGGGGATGTCAGCCGACATGGCACTGGCCATTGCCCACGGCAGCACCGAAGTGCGCATCGGCACGGACATTTTCGGCGCCCGTGCGGTCAGAGAACCCGATACCAAGGAAACACACTCATGACACACATTGCATTTATCGGAGGTGGCAACATGGCCACCGCCATCATCGGCGGCCTGATCCGCGAAGGCAGCATTGATCCCGGCATGATCCACGTCAGTGATCCCGGTGAAGCCCAGCGCCAGACTCTGCAGGATACGCTGGAAGTCAACACCTACGCCGACAACCTCAGTGCCATGAACAAGGCCGGTGTAGTGATTCTTGCGGTCAAACCTCAGGTTCTGAAAACCGTGCTGGAACCGCTGAAAGCCACCCTGAGCAGCACTCAGCCGCTGCTGATTTCTATCGCTGCCGGCATCAGCCTCGACTCCCTCGCGGAATGGAGTGGCTGTAACGCCATTGTCCGCGCCATGCCCAACACTCCGGCCCTGCTGGGTGAAGGTGCCACCGGACTGTTTGCCAGCAGCGCCGTCAACATTGAACAGCAGAACCTCGCCGATCAGCTGTTGTCCGCCACCGGGCTTACCGTCTGGGTACAGAGTGAAGACGAAATTGATGCCGTCACTGCGGTCTCCGGCAGTGGCCCGGCTTATTACTTCCTGATGATGGAAGCCATGATTGAAGCGGGTCAGGCGTTAGGCCTGAGCGAAGAAACCGCCACCCGGCTGACCCTGCAGACCGCGCTCGGTGCCGGACGCATGGCCATCGAGGCGGATGTCAGCCCGTCAGAGCTGCGCCGCCGCGTGACCTCACCGGGCGGCACCACGGAGCAGGCCATCGCCACATTCGAGCGCGCCGGGCTGCGTGACACCGTCCTCAGTGCGATGAAAAACTGTGCGCAGAAAGCCGCGCAACTGAGCGAGGCAGCAAAGTCTTCCTGAGACCCACTGGAAATCGGCGCATATTGCCCTTATGTTCTGCACAGTGGCTCAGTGTCATTCAGCTGAGCCAGTTTCATCTAAGCTGTTTTTAACCGCAGGTACTTCAGGCGGTTGTGAATTTAACCGGATACATCAAGGAAATTGTCATGTCACCCATGAGCCAAGTCGGTCTGCTGCTGCTCAACTCCATCGGCAGCCTGATTCTGCTGATCATCGTTCTGCGCTTTCTGCTGCAGCTGGTACGTGCGGACTTTTACAACCCGCTGTCGCAGATGATCGTGAAGTTCACCAACCCCATGCTGATTCCGCTGCGCCGCGTTATCCCCGGCTTTGGCGGTCTCGATGTCGCCTCTCTGGTGCTGGCCTTTGCGGCCCAGTACCTGCTGATCACTCTGGTGGCCATGCTGGCGTTCAAAACCGCCAATCTGCCGTGGTTACTGATGCTTGGCTGGAGCGCCGTCGGCCTGCTCAAACTGATGCTGAATATCTACTTCTGGGGCATGATCATCATGGTCATCGCATCCTGGGTAGCACCGAACTCCTACAACCCGGCACTGATTCTGATCAACCAGCTGCTGGAGCCGGTCACCGCACCGATTCGCCGCATCATGCCAGACATGGGTGGTCTTGATCTGTCGCCACTGATCGTCCTGCTCGGTATTCAGGTGGTGGAAATCCTGTTGCTGACGCCAATGGCGCAGGCGCTGCAGGTACCGCGCGGCCTGATCCTCGGCATTTGACCCCGGCAGCCCTCTGGCAGGAGGGCAACCTCCTGCTCAGCTGTCATCTGCAACCCGGCGCCAGCCGTTCAGAATGGTCCGGGGCGCATGGCGATGCGATCAAAATCCGCATCAAAGCACCGCCGGTCGACGGCAAGGCCAATGCCGAGCTGATCCGCTTTCTGGCCGCCGAATTCTCTGTCAGCAAACGCGCAGTCAGCATCCTCAGCGGCGAGCTTAACCGGCGCAAGCGGGTGAGCATTGAGCAACCCACAGTGCTGCCGTCCGCACTCAACGGCCTGATTCCCCTCCGGCCAGTCTGAGTACTGCAGCCACCTGCCAAGACTGATACACTTCGCACAGTTTTTTCCGAACCCTTTTCCAGGACTTTTTTCAGGACACTTCCCTGCAATGCCGGACAGAATCCCTGACGACTCGGTTGGTCTGGTGACCCCCGTGGTGCAGCACTTTTCTGAGCCCCTGACCCTGCGCAGCGGCAAAGTGCTGCAGAGTTATGATCTCATCTACGAAACCTACGGCACGCTCAATCAGGCGCGTTCCAACGCCGTGCTCATCTGTCATGCGTTGAGTGGCAACCATCACGCGGCGGGTTATCACAGCATGGACGATACCTCGCCGGGTTGGTGGGATTCGGCCATTGGTCCCGGTAAGCCGATTGATACCAACCGCTTTTTTGTGGTCTGCCTGAACAATCTGGGCGGCTGCGACGGCTCCACCGGCCCCACCAGCATCAATCCGGAAACCGGCCGGGTGTATGGCCCGGACTTCCCGATTGTCACGGTGCGCGACTGGGTCATCAGTCAGGCCCGTCTGGCGGATGTACTCGGCATCGACAAATGGGCCGCCGTGGTGGGTGGTTCTCTCGGCGGCATGCAGGTACTGCGCTGGTCAATTCAGTTTCCGGAGCGCATTGACCATGCCGTGATTATCGCCTCGGCGCCAAAACTCTCCGCGCAGAATATCGCCTTCAACGAAGTGGCACGACAGGCCATCGCCAAAGATCCGGACTTCCACAATGGCTGGTATCAGGAACAGGAAACCCTGCCCAAAGCCGGTCTGATGCAGGCGCGTATGCTGGGCCACCTGACCTATCTGTCGGATGATGCCATGCGCCAGAAATTCGGCCGCGAGCTGCGCGAAGGCAACCTGAACTTCAGTTTTGCCCCGGAATTTCAGGTCGAGAGCTATCTGCATTATCAGGGCGAAAAATTCTCCACCCGCTTTGATGCCAACACCTACATGCTGATGACCAAAGCGCTGGATTATTTTGACCCGGCCGCCGAATACGACAACGATCTGGCTGCCTGTCTGGAACAGACACAGTGCCGTTTCTTTCTGGTGTCCTTCACTACCGACTGGCGCTTTTCACCGGCCCGCTCGGAAGAGATCGTCAATGCCCTGATCCAGGCGGATAAAGACGTCAGCTACGCCTGTGTTGAATCGGAAAGCGGTCACGATGCGTTTCTGATGCCGATTCCGCGTTATCTGGATCTGTTCGCCGCCTACATGGACGGCGTGGCAGCACGCTGCTGCGGAGGTGCTGCATGAGCTTTACCGAACTGCGTTCCGACCTTGAGGTCATCCAGCAATGGGTCAAGCCCGACAGTCAGGTGCTTGACCTTGGCTGCGGTGAAGGCCAGCTGCTGAAATATCTGCAGACGCACAAGAACGTGCGTGGCTACGGGCTGGAAATCAACGAAGAAAAAATCACCGCCTGCATCCGCAACGGCGTCAACGTGATTGAACAGAACCTCGATGACGGCCTGACCAATTTTGAAGACAAGAGCATTGATACCGTAATCATGACGCTGGCGCTGCAGGCCGTGCGGCGCCCGGATCTGGTGCTGGATGAAATGCTGCGCATCGCCGATGAAGCCATCGTGACGTTTCCGAACTTCGGTTACTGGCACACGCGCTTTTATCTGCTGTTCAAGGGCCGTATGCCCATGTCAGAAACCCTGCCGTACAACTGGTACGACACTCCGAATATTCACATGTGCACTTTCCGCGATTTTGAAGTGCTGTGCCGTGAAAAAGGCATCCGGATTCTTAACCGTACCGTGATGGACGATCAGTACCGGGTGCCACTGCGCATCCGCCTGTGGCCGTCTATGCTCGGTGAAATTGCTGTGTATCACATTACCCGGAGGTAACATGAAAACCCTGACTCTGATGCTCTCGCTGCTGCTCTCCCTGCCGCTGCTGTCGCTGCCAGTCATGGCGTCTGACCGTGGTGAACAGAAACAGGTCTTCGGTGATTACGAAGTTCACTACATCGGCCTGACCAGCAACTTTATCGATGAGAAAACCGCACAGGCTTACGACATCCCGCGTTCGCGCCAGCTGGGTTACCTGAGTATTTCGGTGCTGAAAACCCACAAAAACGCTACACCAACGCCGGTCAGAGCCAGCGTCAGCGGCACCATCAAAAACCTCATCGGCCAGACCCGTGATCTGGAACTGCGTGAGATCAGTGAAACCGGTGCCGTGTACTACATCACCACCTTCCCCTTCCATGAGGAAGAGGTCTACCGCATTGCGCTTAAGGTTACCCCGGAAGGCCAGACCCGCACCTACGACGTGAACTTCAGTCAGAAGTTTTACGAGGAGTGAGCATGACCGAGATCGTCCTCGCCAGTGGTAATCAGGGCAAGCTGCGGGAATTCACCACCCTCTTTGCCACCCACTTTGCTGGTCAGAATGTGCACGTGATTCCACAGACGGAGCTGGGCGTCAGCGACGCCGATGAAACCGGTCTGAGCTTTGTTGAGAACGCCATCCTCAAAGCCCGTCATGCCTGTGCAGCGACCGGTAAACCAGCCCTCGCGGATGATTCAGGTCTGGAAGTGGACGCGCTCGATGGTGCTCCCGGTATTTACAGCGCACGTTATTCCGGCGCGGGTGATAAAGCCAATAACGAGAAGCTTCTGAACGCCCTGAAAAACGTGCCGGAAGATCAGCGTACCGCGCGCTTTCAGTGTGTGCTGGTGTACATGCGTCATGAGAAAGACCCGACCCCGCAGGTGTTTCAGGGCAGCTGGGAAGGCCTTATCCTGAGTACGCCCGCCGGCAGCGCAGGCTTTGGTTACGACCCTGTGTTCTTTGTGCCGTCAGAGGGTGTCAGTGCAGCCGAGCTGAGCAAGGAGCGGAAGAACCAGCTGTCGCACCGTGGCCAGGCCATCCAGCAGTTTCTTGCCCGCTGGCACCCCTGAGCTGAACCTTACCTGCATGACCCTGCCGCCACTCAGTCTCTATATTCATGTGCCCTGGTGCATCCGCAAATGCCCCTACTGCGATTTCAATTCGCACAAGGCCGGGGCTGAGCTGCCGGAACAGGAGTACGTTGCCGCTCTGTTGGCGGATCTGGACAGCGATCTGCAATGGGTACAGGGACGTCCGGTAGAAACCCTGTTCTTCGGTGGCGGCACCCCCAGCCTGCTGTCAGCAGAAGCTTACCGCACCCTCTTTGCCGGGCTGCGGCAGCGGCTGGACATCACAGCAGACGCCGAAATCACCCTGGAAGCCAACCCGGGCACCTTCGAGGCAGACAAGTTTGCCGCCTACCGTGAGGCCGGAATCAACCGCCTGTCGATCGGCATCCAGAGTTTTCAGGATGAACAGCTCCAGGCTCTCGGGCGGGTGCACGATGCCGGTCAGGCGCAGCGTGCCGTGGAGATGGCCAGAGCCGCCGGATTCGACAACTTCAACCTGGATCTGATGCACGGCCTGCCGGGTCAGACCACAGAACTGGCCCTCGCCGACCTGAAGACAGCGCTGGCATTCAAGCCGCCACACCTTTCCTGGTATCAGCTGACGATTGAGCCCAATACCGAGTTCTGGTCAAAACCGCCGCAGCTGCCTGAAGATGACACCCTGTGGGATATTCAGGAAGCCGGTTCAGAGCTGCTGGCTGCGCACGGACTCGAGCAGTACGAGGTCTCCGCCTTTGCCCGTCCCGGACAGGAAGCCCGGCACAATCTGAACTACTGGCGTTTCGGTGATTATCTGGGCATCGGCGCCGGGGCGCACGGTAAAATCACCCGGATTATGGACGGCCAGCTGAGCCTTTTACGCACCCGCAAAACCCGCCTGCCGAAAGACTACCTGAATCCGGAGAAAGACTGTCTGGCCGGAACTGAAACCATCCGTGGGGAAGATCTGGGAATGGAATGTCTGATGAATGCCCTGCGTCTGAAGCAGGGCATCCCTGTGAGCGATTTTGCTGAGCGTACCGGCATATCGCCCGGTCTGATCGCAAAACCCATCAACGAAGGAATTCAGAAAGGACTGCTGGAGCAGGGTGACCACCTGAAGGCCACCGCAAAAGGCCAACTGTTTCTTAACGAGCTGCTGGCCCTGTTTCTGTAACAGACCCTGCCTGGTCTGCCTTGCCCGGCAAGGTCTGCATTACCTGGCCAGAAAAACTCAGGCACGCCCCATCGGCGCCACACCGATCAGCAGGGCATGCAGCCAGACGGCAAAGATCACGTAGGCCGCTACAGCGATGACCAGCGTCAGGATATCGCGGCCCACACCCAGCTTCGGATATGTCACACCGGCCGCTTTGTCCGCCTTGCGGCACACGCGGTAGAGAATAACCGCCCACACCAGAAAGCCACCGAACAGCAGCAGGTCAGCCAGGGTCGGGTTACTCAGCAGATGCGCGAATGCCCAGGTCTTGGTGCCGATCAGCATAGGATGACCGACCATCGCCTTGAAGCGGTTGCCCGGCACGTAGGTGGCGGTCAGGAAGATAAAGGCAATCAGTACCAGCAGGGCGGTCACATGATTCAGCCATACGGGCGGGAACCAGAGCCAGACCGGCGTCAGACGGGCCTGACCGTAACCAATCACAATCAGCACAAAGCCGGTGATGGACACCAGACTGTACACGCCTTTCCAGCCCATCGGACCAAGACGTTCAGTCAGCCCCTGCTTCAGCGCAGGAAACAGAAAACGGGCGGAATGCATTCCCAGAAACAGGATCAGACCGGCGATCAGTAAATTCATGGTAACGGCTGCTCTCTCAAGTATCAGGCAAGGCATTGTAACGGCAGACCCGCCGCCAGAGTATCGTCAGGGCAGAATTCTTTATTTCAACAGACAGATTCTTTAACCTGATCGCACTGCCCGGATTACACGAAGAGTGACTATGGCCAATACCGAGACTCAGGAACGCTTCCGCAGTTTTGCGGAGTTCTACCCTTACTACCTGTCTGAGCATCAGCATCCGGTCTGCCGCGGCCTGCACTACACCGGCTCATCGCTGGCACTGCTGATCGCCGCGTATGCTTTATTATCCGGTCATCTGTCGTGGCTGCTGGCGGCTCTGATCTGTGGGTATGGCTTTGCCTGGATCGGACATTTTTTCGTTGAGCACAACCGTCCGGCGACCTTCCGCTACCCGCTGTGGAGCTTTTTTGGCGACTGGGTGATGCTGAAAGACTTCATTTTGCGCCGCAAACGCACCTAAGGCGCCAGACTGAGGCTATTTAAGCCAGATATACGCCATTCGTGTTCCCATAGTGGAATTGTTCCGCTAGGCTATACAGCAATGTCATTTTACGACAATCGTGGCGAACTATGCATAGAGTCTGGCTGGTCCTGCTGTTTCTTTCCTGCCCTGTTGTCTCACTGGCTGACACAGTGACCCTTCGTGCCGACGAATGGTACCCCAACAACGGTGATCCGGATGCCGAACGTCCGGGCTACATGATTGAGCTTGCCCAGACCATCTGGGGCACAGCCGGTTATGACGTTGACTACCGCCTGATGCCCTGGGAACGGGCACTGGAAGCCACGCGTCAGGGCAACATCGACTGTGTCGTCGGTGTCACGCCGGATGAAGCGCCTGATTTTATCTTCCCGGAAGAGGCGCAGGGCTCTTCAGAACCCCATATGTACACCGAAAAATCTTCGGTCTGGAACTATCAGGGAATTGAGTCCCTCAAAGACGTCCGGCTGGGGGTCATCGGTGGCTATGCCTACGATATGGGAGAGCTCGACGCTTACATCGCGGAGCAGCAGGAAATGACCTCTGGCCGGATACAGATAATGAAGGGGAACAGTGCTCTGGAGCAGAACATCCGCAAACTCCTGTCCGGGCGGATTGATGTTCTGGCGGAATCCCCGTCTGTGATGGCAACCAAGATGGCTGAAATGGGCCTCAATGATCAGATCCGTGATGCCGGCTCCATCGGGAATCCGGTGCTGATTTACATCGGTTGTACGCCGACAACAGCACGCTCGCTGGAACTGACACGTCTGCTCAGTGCCGGCATCCGCGAGATGCGTGATAACGGCCGGCTTGAATCACTGCTGCTGCAGTACAACCTCACAGACTGGTACCGCGCACCGCCTGAGTCCGGCAACAGCCAGACAGAAGGTTCACCACCAGAGACTGCCGAATAACGCAGATCTCCCGGTGGCTGTGGCCGCTGAAGTTGCACCACCTCCCTCCTGACATTATCCTGCGCATCATCCGAAGGCCGGGCTGTTTATCCGTGCAGGCCCGGATACTGATCATGACACCGAGGATTTTATGAAAAAACGTAACCTGTTGCTGGCATCCATGATGCTGACGCCACTAGCCGCTTTTGCAGCCGACGAAGAGACCGCAAACCCGGAGGAAGCCGGAGCAGAGTGTGTATGTGCGCCTGTTGAAGAAGAAGCTGAAGAAGATACCGGCCCATGGAGCGGCTCGGCCGAACTGGGCACCATTTTTACATCCGGTAATACCGAAACCCAGACCATCAACGCCAACTTCGCTGCACTGCGCACCGGTGAACTGTGGCAGAACACCTACCGTCTGAGCGCGTTGAAGACCGAAGATGACGGTGAAACCACCGCAGAAAAATACACGGCTTTCGCCCAGTTTGACCGCACTCTGACGGAACGCTCATACATGGCGATCGTTGCCAGCCAGGAGCGCGACCGTTTCAGCGGTTACCGCTACCAGACATCCGCTTCAATAAACTATGGTTACCGCATCATCATGCAGGACGACATGTCACTGGATGCTGAGGTCGGTCCGGGTTTCCAGCGTGACAAAATCGATGGTACCGATGAGATTGTTGAAGGGGCCATCGCCCGTGCCGCACTGAACTTCGACTGGACCATCGCCGAGGGCGTGCAGTTCATGGAGTACTTCAGTGTCGAAGCCGGTGAAGACAACACCATTTACCGTTCTGAAACCGGCCTGCTGAACCAGATCAGCGGCCGTCTGGCGAGCAAGATCACCTATAAGATCAAGCACCAGGATACGGTACCGGATGAAGAAACTGAAAAGACCGATACCGAACTGGGTATCACTCTGGTTTACACCTTCTGAGATGTGACCTGAGATAAAAAAACCTGCCAATGGCAGGTTTTTTTTGAGCTCAGAAATACTGACTATTCCACTTCCGGCGGTATGGCGGGCACCGGATCTCCCGGGCTCATCATCTCCGGAGGTAACTCCGCAGCCCCCGGGTCAGTGCCGGGAGGTGGTGGAGCCAGAGGTGGAGGTGCCACAGGGCGCCCGCCATTACTGGCCGTTGACGTCTGACCACCGTGGCCTTTCAGCATCTCCATCGTGTGATGCTGCCACTTGGCCCGCTGACGCTCGCGCATGGCTTCCAGATCGCTCAACTGCTCTTCCGTCAGTACCTGATGCAGCTTCTGATCGAAGGCCTCACGGAAGTTATCCCACTGCTCTTTATCCATAGGCCAGTTAGCCTGTTGCGCCAGAATGGTCTGCTTGAGCTCGCGTTTCTGCTCGGGTTCCAGATCCAATGCCCGGGCCAGTAAGCCCAGGTTGCGTAACTGCAGCTTTTTCTGCTGATCTTCCATCTGTTTATGGGCCAGCTCACGCTGCTCTTCGGTCAGCACAGCGCGGATTTCCTCGCGCATGCGGTCAAATTCGTTTTTACGGGCCTCGACATCAGACGCATCCATATCATGGATCTGTTTGCGGAATGCATTTTCAATACGGCGGATGTCCTGCTGCTGCTCTTCGGTCAGCTGCAGAGACTCCTCCCAGTTCATCTTGCGGTAACGCTCTTCATCAGCCTGCACGCTGGTTGCGGCCAATGTCGTTATGCAGATCACTGCTGCCGGGAACAGCTTTAGCAAGCGATATCTGCCCTGCATTTGTAACTCCTGAACACTGCTGTGGCACAATCGTTATACTAGCGACTGTGCCGGAAATTTGTGTCCGGCATTGCAAAGATTTGTCACAACTGAAACCACCGTCAGAACGGAACCGCCATGGCCGATGAAAACGAACTCTTCCTGAAAGAAATGGAAGGGGTACGCCGAATTTCAGTCACCGAACGGGAAGCGCTGGTGAAAGATACAGGTACAGGCGGCAATCAGGCGGAAAGACGCCGTGCCGCACTGGAAAACAAGCCAGTAACTGATCCTAACAGCCTGCGCAGCAGCGAGGTTCCCCGGGTAGGACCTCACGATGTCATCGGTTTCAAACGTCCCGGGATTCAGGATGGCGTATTCCGCAAACTGCGCCTGGGCAAATACGAAACCGAGGCACGCCTCGACCTGCACCGGCGTACCGTGGAAGAAGCCCGGCGCGAAGTCTACCGCTTTGTGCGCGACTGCATTGAAGCCGACATCCGCAGTGTTCTCATGATGCCCGGTAAAGGTGACCGCAACACCAAAGACCCGGCGGTACTTAAGAGCTATCTGGCGTTCTGGCTGGAAGAGCTGGAGGACGTACAGGCCTATCATACGGCGCAGCCGCATCACGGCGGCAGCGGCGCGTTTTATGTATTGCTGAAAAAGAGTGAGAGGAAGAAGCAGCTGGCGCGGGAGAAGTTCAGCAAGGGTAGGTTGTAACTTCATTAACTCTGAAGTGTTTTACAGAACGGTTCCGCGTCATCTGAGCTTTTCTGTTTAGTTAACCGCTCTCGCGTCACGGATTTCCTTTTCGTCTGCTGCGAGCCAAGAAGGACAAAAACGAACAGGCAGGAGAAACAGGATGTTTGACGGGGACGCCTAGTCGGGGACACCTGGTCGGGGACGCCTAGTCAGGGATGCTGAGTGTGGGGGCGCCCAGCCAGGACGCCGAATCATCCCGGGGCCGGCCCACCGGATAAGATTCTCCGGGAAAAGAACATCACCTGCTTCAGCATAATCTTCTGGTTTTTGAATTTAATCACGAACTTCAGTTAATTGCTGATCCAGCTCATCCAGCTTCTGCGCCATCGCCAGCTGCACCTCGGCCGCCAGCCGGCGTGCGTCTTTGCGGTTAAGCCCTTCCACAGATACTGGCGGCAGGTATTCCACACAGATATCCCCGGCATGCAGCCGGTTGAGATCAATATTCAGGTGGGTGCTGCTGAACACCAGAGGGATAACCGGCAGCCCGGCTTCGATCGCCAGAGTAAAGGCCCCGTGCTTGAAGGGTAACAGGCCCTGACCGCGGGAGCGGGTGCCTTCAGGAAAGATAAACACCGAACAGCCTTTGCGCCGCACGGTTGCCGCGGCTTCGCTGAGGGCTTCGTAGGCTTTGCGCTTATCGCCGCGGTTGATAAAGACATTGCCTGCCAGCCAGAACAGCTGACCAAACAGGGGGATGTACATCAGGCTGTGCTTGCCGAGAAACGCCAGATTACGCGGCAGCATCGGGCCATAGAGAAACATGTCCAGCGAATCCTGATGATTGCACACATACACCGCCTGAGCGTCGTACCCCAGCGGCGGCTCATTGTTCATGTGCCAGCGGATGCCCAGAGGGTAATGGGAGAAAGCAAAGAGGCGTGCGCACCAGTAGCTGTTATCGCGGTGGAACGGCCGGATCAGGCACAGCAGCAGACCGAGCAGACAGCCCAGAATAAAAATCACTGACAGTGCGCCAATCCGCAGTACGGCAAGCATGGTTAATCCAACACCGGTGCTGACAGGCGCTTAACGCAGAAAACTGCGGTAGGCGGCGTTATCGGTTTCATCCCAGTAACGATAGCCCAGTTCTTCCAGATACCCCTGAAACTGCGCGCGTTTGTCATCCGGAATCTGCAGGCCCACCAGCACCCGGCCGTAGGCAGCACCGTGGTTGCGGTAATGGAACAGCGAAATATTGAAGCGCTTGCCCAGTTTGCGCAGGAAGTTCAGCAACGCACCCGGACGCTCCGGATACTCAAAACGGTACACACGTTCATCGGTCACAATATCCGGCGCATGCCCGCCTACCATATGTCGCACATGGTACTTGGCAATTTCATCGTCGGTGATGTCCAGCACGTTGTAGTTATCGTCGCGCAGTTCCTGCAGCAGGGCTTCACGGGCACCGGCTTCTGGCCCGACTTTCACGCCGACGTAAATCTGCGCCTGATCCGCCCGCGAATAGCGGTAGTTGAATTCAGTGATCGGACGACGGCCCAGCAGTGAGCAGAAGCGCTGGAAACTGCCCGGCTCTTCCGGGATGCTGACCGCCAGAATGATTTCCCGGCCTTCACCGATCTCGGCCACTTCCGAGATATAACGCAGGCGGTCGAAATTCACATTGGCGCCACTGAGGATGGCCACCAGATGTTTGTCCGTACACTGTTCGCGTTCGATGTATTTTTTGATACCGGCGACGGCCAGAGCCCCGGAAGGCTCTGAGATGGCCCGGGTATCGTCAAAGGTGTCTTTGATCGCGGCGCAGATTTCATCCGGCGTACAGGTGATGACATCATCGACATGATCCTTACAGACCTTCCAGGTGTGCTGGCCGATCTGGGCCACAGCCACACCGTCGGCGAAAATGCCGACTTCGGCCAGTTTCACCCGTTTACCGGCTTTCATCGCCGCAGCCAGACAGGCTGATTCTGTGCTCTCCACACCAATGACTTTGACGTCCGGTGCAATCGACTTGATGTAGGCTGCCATACCGGCGATCAGACCACCGCCGCCCACGGGAATAAACACCGCATAAGGCTGATCACTCATCTGCTTGAGGATTTCCACCGCGATGGTGCCCTGTCCGGCAATGGTGTCCGGGTCATCATAGGGGTGGATATAGGTGTAGCCTTTCTCTTCCACCAGCTTCTGCGAATGGACGAACGCATCATCAAACGCATCGCCGTGCAGAATCACCCGGGCACCCCAGGACTTCACCGAGCGGACCTTGATATCCGGCGTGGTACGCGGCATGACGATCACGGCTTTGATGCCGAGTTTCTGCGCCGCCAGCGCCAGCCCCTGCGCATGATTGCCCGCTGAGGCGGCGATCACACCACAGGCTTTTTCTTCATCGGTGAGCTGCATCACCTTGTTGTAGGCACCACGGATCTTGAACGAATACACCGGCTGTTTGTCTTCACGTTTCAGCCAGATCTGATTGCCCAGACGTTCACTGAGGAAAGTCGCCTGATGCAGAGGGGTTTCCTGAGCCACGTCGTACACCTGCGCAGCAAGGATTCGTTTCAGGTAATCGTTTAACATCGGATGTCCAGTATGGTGGGTTTACAGCCCCGGTTTCCGCAGAACCAAGGGGCGCATTATATAGCACGAACGCATATAATTCCTTCAGCCTTATAATCCGGAACAGAGATATGACCCAGGATGAACTGAAGCAGGCGACCGGCCAGGCCGCTGCCGACTACATCAGCACACACCTCGACAGCGACAGCATCATCGGTGTTGGCACCGGCTCCACCGCCAACTGCTTTATCGATGCCCTTGGCAGAATCAGCCATCTGTTCGATGGCGCGGTAGCCAGCTCTGAAGCCTCGGCAGAGCGCCTGAAGCAACACGGCATTCCGGTGTACGACCTCAACAGTGTCGGCCAGCTGGAGTTCTATATTGACGGCGCGGATGAGATTAACGACCGTCTGGAAATGATCAAAGGCGGTGGCGCGGCACTGACGCGTGAAAAAATCGTCGCCGCCTGTTCGCGTAAATTCATCTGCATCGCCGACGCCAGTAAGCTGGTCGGTATGCTGGGTACCTTTCCGCTGCCGGTGGAAGTGATTCCCATGGCACGCTCCCACGTTGCCCGTGAGCTGGTCAAACTGGGCGGTGACCCGGTCTACCGCGAGGGCGTGGTAACCGATAATGGCGGCCACATTCTGGACGTCTACAACCTGAAGATTCAGTCACCGGCCGATCTTGAAACCCGCATCAATCAGATCACCGGAGTGATCACCAACGGTCTGTTTGCCCTGCGCCCGGCCGATGTGCTGCTGCTCGGCACCAGCGAAGGGGTAAAGACCATCACCGCAGGCTGATGCCGTGACCGACACCCGACACGCAATGGAATCTGCCCCACCGCAACCGCAGCGCACCCGGCGTCTGCTGTTCTGGCTCGCGGGTGTCTTCACCGGTCTGGTGTTACTCCTGCTTGCTCTGGCTGTGCTGTTATGGGTTCTGCTGCGCGGTTTTGCCGCCGATCTGAATCCGGTGATCAACCCGCTGCTGGAGCGTTTTGTCGGCCCCGGCAGCCGCATCGACATCGGCTACTTCAACCGCGATACCTTTTTCATTGATGAGCTGGTTCTGCAACCCGACGCCGACACGGACATCCGCGCCCGGCAACTGGCTCTGACCTACGACCTGTCGCGCCTCCTTGGCGGTGACATCGACAGTCTGAGTGCAGAACATCTCAGCCTGCGTCTGTCCGCCGGTTCAGAAGCCGCTGGCGGAACCTCAACTGCGGCCTCAACCGCAACGGACACTGCGGCAACAACGGCCATCAGCCTGCCGCAGCTTACCGGACTGATGACCCTGCCCATCCGCACCATCAGCCTGCCCCGGATTCAGATAGACACACCGGATGTACAGGCCACCCTCAGCGCCGACCTGAACACCACACTCTGGTGGCTGCGCGGTGATGCGGATATCCCGGAAGTCGACGGCACAGTACAGCTTGATGCCCGCCTGCAGCGTACCCCTGCAACCGCCAGCGAGCCTGAGCGTGCCGACCTGCTGCTGATGATGTCACAGCAACAGACCCTGCTGGCCCAGCTCTGGGCCGGGCTGATACAGACCGCGGACGACACCCGTGCCGACATCCGCCTGCAGACCGACCTGCCGTTGCTGCAGCAACGCCTGCCCATGCTGCGCGATCTGCCTGTCTCCGGTGCAGGCCTGACGCTCAGTGGTCAGCTCAGCAGTCCCAATGACGCTCACTGGCCACAGCAGCTGACCGGACAGATCAGCGCCAGACTGAAGACATCCCGTTCGCAGGTGGCCGACGGCGTCAGCCTGCAGCCACTCACCACCGGTCTGCAGGTACAGCATGATACGGACGACAGCGACTGGCAGATCGCGCTGATGCCGGGAGAAGTCACCCTGACCCTGCAGCAGCCGGACATGCCCACAGAGACGCTGAAGATCACACCGCAAGCCCTCAGCGCCCACTGTCGTCCTGGGTTCAGCGCCTGCGAGCTGACGTCTGTACTGCAGGGCGTGATGACCGCAGCCGATTACCGCGCCGGGTTTGCACTGCAGCCGGAAGTACTCTGGCAAACGTCGGATATGAGCCGCGCCACCCTGCCGCTCAGTGCCACCCTGGATATCGCCGCGACCGAGACTCTGCCGGCGCTGCACATCACGGCAGCGGGCCAGCTGACAGCGGGCCTGACGCCAGAGGGCCTGTGGACTCTGTCAGCCAATGACGGACTGACGCTGCAGGCAAACGGCGTAACCCTGACAACCGGAGACGCCGGAGCCCGCAAGGACTGGGCGGTCAGCCCGCTGGCCGCCACCGCACTGCGCGGCCTGACCCTGAGTGGCGATCTCAATAACCCGGCCGGATTCAGCTCATCAGCGTGGGAAGTTGCCCTGGCACCCGTACGCATCAGTTCCGGCAAAGAGCTGATCCGCCTTGGTAAAACCAGTGTGGCCTGTACTCCGGCTGCGCTCACCAGCACCCTGTTTGTCGATGACCTGCTGGAGAACTGTGCCCTGGATACGCGCCTGCTGCCCTCCGACTGGGATATCTGGCCGGTGCCGGATGTGCAGTTGAGTGGACCCTTCTCCCTCAGCTACACCGACAGCCATCAGGCACTGTCCTCGGCGCTGAACCTTACCGCCGCCAGTCAGCAGGTGAAACTGCGGGCGCGACTGCAGCATGACCTGCTCAGCGGTAATGGCAGTCTGCAGTGGCACCTGCAGGATGCAGCACTCGACTGGAATGTGCTGGGCATGCCGCAGATGGCCAACCTGACCATGACACAACTGCTTAATGGCCAGCTGTCCGGGCAGGGCTGGGTAGACTGGCAGGCGACGGAGGCAGGCTTTGATATCACACCGGATGTCATGCTGCGCGCTGACAAGGTCGGCCTCATCTACAACAACCTGATGACGCTGGACGAAGGTAATGTGCTGCTGGCCCTGCGCCGGCCACAGGGCAAAGACTATCTGCTGGATGCACAGGTTTCCGCGGGCAAGCTGGATAACGGTATCACCCTGAGTAATATTCTGGCGCGCAGCCAGACCCGCATTCCGGCCGACTTCAGCTACGTGGATGCTGAAATTTATGAGATGCACACCGACGTTCTGGGCGGCCGGGTTTACACCCCACTGATCCGCTACGACAGCCGCAAAGAAGTGAATGCCTTCGGTATCCGCCTTGATCATATCCAGTTATCGCAACTGGCTGAGCTCGAAGCTCAGGCCGGGGTTCAGGCCGATGGCCTGCTCGACGGCATGCTGCCGGTGGTGCTCACCAAAGAGGGGCCAAGCATTCCCGGCGGCACCCTGTTTGCACGTGATCCCGGCGGCGTCATCCGTTATAAGGGTGATACCGCCGATGCTCTGTCAAAATCCAATCAGGGTACTGGTCTGGCGATGCAGCTGCTGAGTGATTTCCGCTATCAGATTCTCGAATCCGGCGTACAGTACCGGCCCGACGGTCAGCTCAATCTGGCGCTGAAATTTGAAGGCCATAATCCGGACTTTTTTGATGGCCAGAAAACGCTGCTCAATGTGAATCTGGAATACAATCTGCTCGATCTGCTCGAAAGCCTGCGCCTGAGCAACGATGTAATTCAGAAAATTGAGGATAAATACCGCTGAAACCGTTTGGGCCCGTGCGTCGCGGGCCTTATCATAAAAGTGTCACATTAATTTCATATTCTGCCCGGCCTGTACGGATTAATGTCCTAATCTCTGTCCAGTCCGGCGCATAGTCATACCCAAACTCAGGACCGAATCAGGAGACCCCTCATGGCTTTCAGCGATGCTCAACGCTTATTCCCGGAAACCCGTCTGCGCCGCATGCGCCGCAATGACTTTTCCCGGCGTCTGATGCAGGAAACCAGCCTGTCGGTGAACAATCTGATTTATCCGGTGTTTGTACTGGAAGGTCATCAGGAACGTGAACCGGTGAAGTCCATGCCGGGCGTCGACCGCCTGTCCGTCGACCTGCTGGTTGCCGAAGCCAGGCACCTGCACAAGCTGGGAATTCCGGCCATGGCGCTGTTTCCGGTGACGCCGGACGATGCCAAAAGCGAACTGGCGGAAGAAGCCTTCAATCCCAACGGTCTGGCCCAGCGTGCTGTGCGTGCCATCAAAGACGCCGTACCGGGCATGGGCGTGATTACCGACGTGGCGCTGGACCCTTTCACCACGCACGGTCAGGACGGCATCATCGACGAGAGCGGTTATGTGCTGAATGACCGTACCGTGGATACTCTGGTGAAGCAGGCCATGTCTCACGCCGAAGCCGGTGCTGACATTGTCGCGCCATCTGACATGATGGATGGCCGTATCGGTGAAATCCGCGCCGCACTGGAAGAAGACGGCTTTGTGAATACCAGCATCATGGCTTACTCCGCCAAGTACGCTTCGGCGTATTACGGCCCGTTCCGTGATGCCGTCGGCTCCGCCGCCAAGCTGGGCAAAGCCGATAAAAAAACCTATCAGATGGACCCGGCCAACAGCGACGAAGCCCTGCACGAAGTGGCGATGGATCTGGCCGAAGGCGCTGACATGGTGATGGTGAAGCCGGGGATGCCCTACCTCGACATCGTGCGCCGTGTGAAAGACGAATTCAAAGTACCCACCTTTGTGTATCAGGTCAGTGGCGAATACGCCATGCACAAGGCCGCCGCCGCCAACGGCTGGCTCGATGATGTGGCCATCATGCAGGAATCCCTGATGTGCATCCGCCGCGCCGGTGCCGATGGCATTCTGACCTACTACGCTAAACAATATGCCGAATGGCTGGATAAATAAGTTATGAACAGCAACGAGAGTCTGCCGCAGCCTGCTGTGGCTGAAGTACAGATACCGGACGTGGACCTGAGCAGCACGGAGTTTTACATCAACCGTGAGCTCAGCCATCTGCAGTTCAACATCCGTGTACTGGAGCAGTCTCTCGATGAGCGCCATCCTCTGCTCGACCGCCTGTTCTTTCTGTGTATTTTCAGCAAGAACCTCGACGAGTTTTATGAAGTCCGCGTGGCTAACCTCGTCCACCAGCTGACCTACGCCCGCGAACAGGCCGGTGCCGATGGTCTGCACCCGAAAGAAGTGCTGAGCAGGATTCATGAGCTGTGCAGCGTCAATGTGCAGCGTCAGTACGAGATTCTTAACGATACCCTGCTGCCCGCTCTGGCCAATGAGAACATCCACTTCCTGCGCCGCTCAGAGTGGACAGACGAACAGAAAGTCTGGATCCGCGACTACTTTGACGACAGCATCCAGCCGCTCATCAGCCCCATTGGTCTCGACCCGTCACACCCTTTCCCGCGACTGGTGAACAAAAGCCTGAACTTCATCGTCAAGCTGGAAGGAAAAGACGCCTTCGGCCGGGAGACCGGTATGGCGATCATTCCGGCTCCGCGGTCACTGCCACGCATCATCCGCCTGCCGGATGAACTGACCTCAGGCGGCGATCACTTCGTGTTCCTGTCGTCCATTCTGCACGAATACGCCGATGAGCTGTTCCCGGGCATGCAGGTGAAAGGCTGTTATCAGTTCCGCGTCACCCGTAATGCGGACCTTGAGATCGACCATGAAGAAACCATGGATCTGGCCACGGCACTGGAAGACGAGCTGCACTCACGTAACTTCGGTGAAGAGATGCGCCTGGAGGTGGCCGACAACTGCCCGGATGAGCTGATCGATTTCCTGCTCAAGCAGTTCAACCTCGACGTGTACGACCTGTTTCAGGTCAACGGCCCGGTTAACCTTGGGCGCCTGATTGAAGTGATCGGCCAGATCAACCGCCCAGACCTGCGTTACCCGCCGTTTACGCCGGGTCTGCCGAAGAATGTGACCTTCAAAAAGAGCACGTTTGAGAGCATCCGCAGCAAAGACACCCTGCTGCTGCATCCGTATGAATCCTTCACCCCGGTGGTCGACCTGCTGCGTGAAGCGGCAAAAGACCCGGGTGTGCGCGCCATCAAACAGACTCTGTACCGCACCGGCGCCAAGTCTGAAATCGTGAATGCCCTGGTGGAGGCCGCACGTAACAGCAAAGAAGTCACTGTGGTGATTGAGCTGCGCGCACGCTTTGACGAAGAAGAAAACCTCTATCTGGCCAACCGCCTGCAGGAAGCAGGGGCTGTCGTGACTTACGGCGTGGTGGGCTATAAAACCCACGCCAAAATGATGCTGATCGTGCGCAAGGAAGGGAATCAGTACCGCCGCTACGTGCATCTGGGTACTGGTAACTACCACGCCGGCAATGCCCGGGCATACACCGACTACAGCTTCCTCACCTGTGATGATTCCATCGGTGAAGATGTGCACATGGTGTTCCAGCAACTGACCGGCATGGGTGCTGCCCTGCGCATCAAGAAGCTGTTCCATGCGCCGTTCACCCTGCACAAGCGCCTGATTCAGATGGTCGACCGCGAGCGCGAGAATGCCAAAGCCGGTAAACCTGCGCTGATCCGCATGAAAGCCAACGGCCTGACCGAACCTAAGCTGATCCGGGCGCTGTATAAGGCCTCACAGGCCGGTGTAAAAATCGATCTGATCATCCGCGGTATGTGCTGCCTGCGCCCGGGGATTCCCGGTGTTTCGGAAAATATCGAAGTGCGCTCCATCATCGGCCGCTTCCTTGAGCATTCACGGGTCTACTACTTCCTCAACGACGGTCAGGACGAAATCTACGCCGCCAGTGCCGACCTGATGGAGCGTAATCTGCTGAACCGGGTGGAGACGGCCTTCCCGATTGAGAACAGCAAACTCAAAGAGCGCATGAAAGCCGAACTGGAGATTTTTATGCGGGATAACACCCAGTCCTGGGTGCTGCAGACCGACGGCAGCTACGTACGCGTTCAGCCGGGGCCGGATGAAGACGCCATTTCTGCTCAGAACTGGCTGCTGGATACGCTGGCGGCAAGCACCACCAGCATTACCTCTTCAAGCCGCTGAACGCGGCCTTTCTGTTCAGGAAAGCGCGAGCGGCATACCTGAGCCGGACTGCAGTCCGGCTTCTTCTTCCAGGTCGCGCGCCGTCAGCGGGTGGGCCTCCAGCCAGCCTTCGGGCATAGTGAGTGTCAGGCTGTCACCGGCTGCCTGCAGCGCAGGCACCGGCACTTCAAAGGCTTCGCGGCTGTGGTTCAGTACCACGGCGATACGCAGCAGCCGCACCATCCACGGCGCCTTGTTCTGCAACCGTTTGGACAGTTGCGAAAACTCTTCCTTATGAATCTTACGGCGATGATTGCGCACCAGAATGGCCAGCAGCAGCTGACTCTGACGGGTAAAGCCCAGCATGTCGGAATGCTGCAGCAGATAAGCGCCGTGCTTGTGGAAGCCGGAGTGAGAAATGCTCAGCCCTACTTCATAAAGGCGCGCCGCCCAGACAACCCAGTCGAGATCTTTGCCACTCAGCGGAATGTCTTTCTGCACCTGCGCAAACAGCTCACGTACCGTGTTCTCTACCCTCTGCGCCTGCAGCTGATCCACGTAGAAGCGTTCCTGCATCGACTGGATGGTGCGGCCACGCACGTCTTCATGGCTGGAGCGTCCGACTAAGTCCCACAGGGCGCCTTCGCGCAGGGCACCGTCGGAATAGCGCATGTGCTTGAGGTTAAACACCTGAAAGATGGCAGTAAGAATCGCCACGCCACCGATAAACACCTGACGGCGGTCCGGCTTCACGCCGTTGATGTTCACATCATTGAGGGTATCGAACTTCAGACAGTCTTCGGTGATTTTCGCCAGCCCTTCCGGGGTGATACCTTCTTCACCATACCCGTTGAGGATGATGGCCTGTTCCACCGCCCGTATGGTGCCGGAAGAGCCGATTTCGTCATCCCAGCCCAGGGTTTTGTACTGCGCCTGGATGTTCATCAGCTCCTGCTCTGCGGCGGTAACCGCATCGCGGAAGTTCTTTTTGGTAATCTTGCCGTCAGCAAAAAAGCGTTTGGTGAAGGACACGCAGCCCATGTGCAGGCTTTCCAGCGCCTTGGCTTCAAAGCGCTGACCGATAATGAACTCAGTGCTGCCACCGCCGATGTCGATCACGATACGGCGGTCGCCGTCGTCGGCCAGTGTATGGGAAACCCCGAGGTAAATAAGGCGGGCTTCTTCGCGCCCGGCAATGACTTCCACCGGGTAACCCAGAACTTCTTCGGCCTGCTCAATAAACACCTGGCGGTTGCGGGCGGCGCGCAGGGCGTTAGTGGCAAACACCACCACCCGGGCCGGGTCCATCCCCTGCAGGCGCTGGCCGAACTCGCGCAGACAGCTGATGCCGCGCTCCATGGCTTCTTCTGACAGGTTGCCGTTGTCATCCAGCCCTGCGGCAAGCTGAACCTTCTGGCCACGCCGCTCCAGTGTGCGCCATTCGCCGTGAAACTCTTCGGCGATCATGATGTGAAAACTGTTGGAACCAAGATCAACGGCAGCCAGTCGTTGGTATTCAGGCTGGGGATTCACTGTTTCTGACATTTTTACGCAGGGAAACTCTGAAACTCTTTATCCCATGAATATGCAGTTGATTCCTGCTGACGTCCAGTAAAGAATCCAATTGATTCCGCTCCAGTGCAGCGTACAATGCCCTTTTACCCCTGACCGAGGAACCTCACATGAGTGAACACATTCTGACCGTAACCGATGACTCTTTCGACACCGACGTACTGGGTTCAGACGTACCCGTGCTGGTCGACTTCTGGGCGGAATGGTGTGGTCCGTGCAAAATGATTGCGCCGGTTCTGGCCGAGGTTGCTGCTGAATATGAAGGTAAGATCAAAGTCGCCAAGCTGAACATTGACCAGAACGAAGCCACTGCACCTAAGTTCGGCATCCGCAGCATCCCGACCCTGATCCTGTTCAAAGGCGGTAACGCCGAAGCCACCAAGATCGGTGCCATGAGCAAATCTGAGCTGGTTAGCTTCATCGACCAGTCCATCTGATCCCCCGATCTCTGCATCACAGCCCGGCCGGAAAAAAATTCTGACCGGGCTGGACAACCCTTTCTTTTGTATCTATATTGACCACCATTGGTGTGACGCTGCCTTCCCCGGCTGTTAAACGTCCGCCACTCACCAGCGCATCTGCCTGATCCCTGTACCGATCCCTGATCAGTCCGACTCCAGAACAACACGAACTATAACTAATATTCTATGAATCTCTCAGACCTGAAACTTAAATCCGTTCCCGAGTTATTGGATATTGCCAATGAGATGAACCTCGAGAACGTCAGCCGTACCCGCAAACAGGATATGATTTTTGCGATCCTGAAACATCACGCCAAAAGCGGTGAAGATATCTACGGCGACGGTGTACTGGAGATTCTGCAGGACGGTTTCGGCTTCCTGCGCAGCGCCAACTCATCTTACCTGGCCGGTCCTGATGACATTTATGTGTCCCCCAGCCAGATCCGTCGTTTTAACCTGCGTAAGGGCGACAAGATCACCGGTAAGATCCGTCCGCCCAAGGACAACGAGCGCTACTTCGCGCTGCTGAAAGTTAACGAGATCAACGACGACAAACCGGAAAATGCCAAAGGCAAAGTCCTGTTTGAAAACCTGACGCCACTGTTCCCGCAGGAACGTCTGATCCTGGAAGTCGGTAACGGCTCCACCGAAGACCTGTCATCCCGCGTACTGGATCTGGTCGCCCCGATTGGTAAAGGCCAGCGTGGTCTGATTGTGGCGCCGCCGAAAGCCGGTAAAACCATGCTGCTGCAGACCATTGCCCAGTCCATCACCCGTAACAATCCGGAGTGTGAACTGATCGTTCTGCTGATCGACGAACGTCCGGAAGAAGTGACCGAAATGAAGCGCTCCGTGCGCGGTGAAGTCGTGGCGTCTACCTTTGACGAACCACCAGCCCGCCACGTTCAGGTTGCCGAAATGGTGATTGAGAAGGCCAAGCGTCTGGTCGAACACAAACGTGATGTGGTGATTCTGCTCGACTCCATCACCCGTCTGGCGCGTGCTTACAACACTGTGATTCCGTCCTCCGGTAAAGTACTGACCGGTGGTGTGGACGCCAACGCTCTGGAAAAACCGAAGCGTTTCTTCGGTGCCGCACGTAACATCGAAGAAGGTGGTTCACTGACCATCATCGCTACCGCTCTGGTTGATACCGGTTCGAAGATGGACGAAGTGATCTACGAAGAATTCAAAGGTACCGGTAACCAGGAGCTGCATCTCGACCGTAAGATTGCCGAGAAGCGCATTTACCCGGCTATCAACATCCGTCGTTCCGGCACGCGCCGTGAAGACATACTGTTTGATGAGTCTTCACTGCAGCGTCTGTGGATTCTGCGTCGCCTGCTGGCCGAGATGGAAGACGTTCCGGGCATCGAGTTCCTGCTCGACAAGCTGCGTCAGACCAAGACCAACGACGACTTCTTTGACGCCATGCGCGGCGGCAAATAAGCCCGCCGAAGCGTCTGCAAGAGCCGGGTTATCCCGGCTTTTTTGTACCTTCAGGCCAGCCGCAGGCAGAAACACAATGTTGCGGAATAAACATGCTCAGCGCGTGTCAAAGAGCTGTTACTCTCAATCATTGATTGTTCACCAGACAATAAGCCATCAGGACCACTCATGACATTCAGCCACCACCTTCTGAGCATTCTCTTTCTGATTGCTGCGCTTGCCTGTTATACAGTGGCGTTACCTGCTGGCGGAACCTTTATGCTGCTCTGCGGTGTCATACTTGAAGTCATTTTCTGGTACCGGATATCCCGGAGTATCCGGATAAGAAAACCATCCACCAACCAATAGCGGGTTAACGTCATCCGCGGTGCCTCGCCTGCACCTCCGGATCCACCTCCTAGCGCCGGACCCATCACTCAGACAGCGACCATGCTCGATAAAATCATCCACGACTTCCTCATTATCTGGGCCACCATCGACCCCATAGGTACCATGGCTCTGTTTGCCGGACTGACGGCCAAGCTGTCCGACCATGAGCGCCGCCGCACGGCGCTGAAAACCTTTGGTTACGCCACTGCCGTACTGCTCGGTGCGATTGTGATTGGTCAGATCATTCTGACTGCCATGGGCATCCGTATGATTTCCTTTCAGCTGGCCGGGGGCATCATCCTCTTCCTGTTCGGTCTGCAGATGATTTTCTCCCGCGGCGGACAGGAAGAGTCGACGGAAAGCAGTCACGACATGGCAGTGTTCCCGCTGGCTATTCCCACCACTGCAACACCAGGTGCGATTCTGGCGGTCATCGTTCTGACCGATAACTCCGTGCACCCCATCACAGAGCAGATCGGTACCGCCCTGGTGATGATGCTGGTCCTGGTGATCACTCTCGGACTCATGCTCTTATCCGGTCGCATTCTGCAGGTGATCGGTACCGCTGGTGCGTCCATCCTGACCCGTCTGATGGGCATGATCCTGGCAGCCCTGTCGGTAGAACTGATCATGGAAGCCCTGGGGGTCGCCAAATGGATCGGCAACCTCAACTGAGCTGACGGGCTTCGCCTGCCCGTCACTTCAGGCTATGATGCTCAGGCCACTGAAGTAGCTAACAGGCTGTCACCATCATGAATTACCGCACGGCGCTGGCCGATTACGTCACCATTTTTACCGGACTGATTACACTGGCCGGGGGTATATACTCTTTTTATGCCGGGGAAGCCCCATCCGGTGCCATGTTGCGCGATGAATACTGGGGTGCCTATCTGCAGCATTCCATCACGACGGCCGTCACCTTTGTTGCACTGTATTTTTTTATGGATCAGTCGATCAAAATTTCCCGCCGGGTGGCTGAATCCGGCAGCAGTGCCTTGCCCAGCTGGCTGATTTACGGGCTGTTTTATGTGTGTGGCATGGCTCTGTTTTTTATGTTCCAGATCGTTTTTCAGTCGAATTTTTTCGATGAAATTCAGATCGTCTATCCGATCACGTCGCTGTCGATCTGGCTGGTCATCACCATCCCTTTAATGATTGTCTCCCTCTTTAACGGTAAGACTCCGAAAGGCCGCCGTCTGAGGGCCCGGGAACGCGACTCTGAAAACGAAAAAACCCCGGAATAACCGGGGTTTTTTCTGGCTGTTAATTGCGGGTGGTTAACGGAATCCGCAGAAGCGTGGAGTCCAGTTTTCCAGAGTAATACGGGCACCATCCTCGGTTGTCACACCGCTGTTATTCAGCTCAGCAATTGAGCGGCAGCGGTCTTTGGCACGCTCGCGCTCAATACCGCACATATCCACCAGAAACTCCCGGATTGAACAGGACGTACCAACCGGTGCGAACTGCCCCATGGTTTCTTCGGTGGCAATGGCTTTTGCCGGCTCTGCCAGACGGTTGTTTTCGTCAAAGGCCTGCGGGAAGCTGAATGCTGTGTTTTTCCACTCGTCTTTGGCCACCATGTAGCGGATAAATACGGTGTTATTCACAGAGTTCTCCAGGCGTGGATCGTATTCAACGTACACAAAACCACGGCGCCGGGCCTTACTCTCTACCGATCGCGGACCATACACCACATAGACAGGTTCTCCCCGCTCCCAGTTGTAATAGCGCGGTACAATTTCTTCATCTTTCAGACAATCCTGCCCCAGACAGAAAGACCAGTAACGCATGTCATTGTCTTCGTCATAGAGCTTGTTCTCTATCTGGTAACCGGGACGGAAAAACTTTGGCGGCACGAATTTAAGTACATAGACGTCATGGGAGATTTCCATGGTGCGGTCAAAGGTAACGCTCAGGTAATCTGAGTACGGGTTGGCAAACAGAGACGCGCCTTTGTAGTAGGCAAAGACGAGATCTCTCTTGCTCTGCAGGGATTTGTACTCAGAGCGCACGGACAGGAAGGTGCGTGCCAGGTTCGCCGGAATACGGTTATCAATGCCACTGCAGCCAAGGTACTCATTGGTGCGGGTGTCATACGCACGGACGGCAGGCAGATCACGCTTGCGGTCATTCACGCGGGCATAGGGGCCGTAATAACGTACGAATACCGCCGTGTATTCACTGGCCGGAATACCTTCCGCATCCGGGTCACCCGGCAGAGGGGGCAGTGCCAGCACGTTCTTCAGAGCCTCCTGTCCGGACGCCAGATACTGATGCGGAACCACATTGATCACGTACTGATTGTTCTCTGAGTGCACCGGATTCCCCACCTGGTAGGGGTTAACAGAACCGGCTTCCACCTCAATGTCTGCATCGAGAATGCTTTTGTACAGAGTGATTCTGGATTCCGGATCATCCGGTGAACCAGCCGCGTAGCTGGCCAGGCTGATGTGCCGGTCCATAGGGAAAGTGCCGGCAAACTCGTAACGGACATCCGGGCTGTTTTTGACGAGGAAAAATCCGTACTCCGCGTATTCATCCACAATCGGTGCTGAGATGAAGTCGTTAAAATAAAGCCACTTGTGACTGCAGTCTTCAAAATCAGCTGACGCTGTCTGGGTAATGCCAAGCCATGGCAAGGTGATGGCGGCAATGCGCAAAAGATATTTTTTCATGGTTCCTACGATCCCTGAGAACATTTCAGCAGCTGATTCTATAGACAGTCATTCGGGCCAGCGAATGTCCGATTCAGCCATTCTGACGGAATCGTCAGTATAAAACCGGAGCTCTGGTGTCGTCCGTTACGGGGAAATACCGGCTGCACAGAGCAGAAGAATCCGGTTTTAAGGCTGACACCTGTCTGTTAACGCCTTAATTGCCCGCACAATCGATGAATTCAGGACTTTCTGCGCCAGAAAGAGCTTGCTGGGAGAACGCCTCGCCTGACCGTCACGGGTCAGCCTTATGAAGACAAGGCCGCCAATCCGGGGGAAATACGACGGCAGTTCAGACACACATTGGCGCGTGTTGTCCTACAATTTAACAAGCGAAATACAGAAATCCGGCTACGCGCCCGCGTCGCCGGTTTCAGAGCGGAGGGTTGGAGTGAGCCTTACTCCACGGTGACCGATTTGGCCAGATTCCGGGGTTGGTCCACATCAGTCCCTTTGATGACCGCGACGTGATAACTGAGCAGTTGCAGCGGCAGGGTATAGAGAATCGGGGCGATGATGTCATGGCAGTGAGGTACAGCCATAACCTGCATGTTGTCAGAAGGCTCGATGCCTGCTGCTTCATCAGCAAAGATATAAAACTCACCGCCGCGGGCGCGCACTTCTTCAATGTTGGATTTGAGCTTTTCCACCAGATCATTGTGCGGGGCCACCACAACAATCGGCATCTCGGAATCAATCAGTGCCAGCGGGCCGTGTTTCAGCTCACCGGCGGCATACGCTTCGGCGTGTATGTACGAAATCTCTTTCAGCTTCAGTGCTCCCTCCATAGCAATCGGATACTGATCGCCACGACCAAGGAACAGTGCGTGCTGCTTCTCAGCAAAACACTCGGCCAGTGACTCAATCTGCTTATCCATGCCCAGCGCCTTATCCATCAGCCCGGGGAGTTGCGTCAGAGCTGCAGCCAGTTGCTGCTCAGTCTCTGCGGACATGCCGCGGCCACGCCCCAATGCGGCAGTCAGCAGCAACAGACACACCAGCTGAGTGGTAAAGGCCTTGGTGGAGGCCACGCCGATTTCAGCTCCGGCACGGGTCATCAGCGCCAGATCCGATTCCCGTACCAGAGATGAACCGGGTACGTTGCAGATGGTCAGAGTCCGGCTGAAACCGGATGCCTTCGCCAGACGCAGGGCCGCCAGGGTATCGGCGGTTTCACCACTCTGAGAAATCGTCACCAGCAGGCTGTTGGGGCGTACCACTGGGCGGCGGTAACGGAATTCAGAGGCAATCTCAACGTTACAGGCTACCCCCGCCAGGCTTTCAATCCAGTAACGCGCGGTCATACCGGCGTGATAGCTGGTGCCACAGGCAATAATCTGTACCTGATCGATGCTGCTGAGATCACCCAGTGCTTCCAGATTCAGGCTGCCGGCCAGCAGGCGGCCCTCAAGCGTGTTGGCAATGGCCTGAGGCTGCTCATGGATTTCCTTGAGCATGTAGTGGCGGAATTCACCTTTGTCACCGGCGTCGTGCTCAACATTGGTTTCTGTGACGACACGCTCCACCGGCTGATTGCCAAGATCATAGACCTGTACGCTGGTACGGGTAATGTCGGCGACATCGCCCTCTTCAAGAAAGGCAAAACGGCGCGTGACCGGCAGCAGGGCCATCATGTCTGAGGCGATAAAATTCTCACCGATGCCATAACCCACCACCAGCGGGCTGCCTGAACGGGCCGCAACCATATGTTCCGGCTGGTTGCGGTCAATCACCACCATACCGTAGGCGCCGTGCAGCTGAGTGCGGGCATTCTGAACCGCCTTCAGTAAATCTCCGGTGCGGGTCAGCTCCTGCTCGACGAGGTGAGCAATCACTTCGGTGTCCGTCTGCGAGCTGAAGACATAACCGTCTGGTTTCAGTGCCTGCCGCAGGCTGGCGTAATTCTCGATAATGCCGTTGTGAACCACCGCAATGTTGGTGGAAATGTGAGGATGGGCATTGGCCTCAGAAGGTTCGCCATGGGTCGCCCAGCGGGTATGGGCGATGCCGGTACCGCCCGACAAAGGTTCTGCCGAAAAGGCATCGCTCAGAGCCTGAACCTTGCCCAGGCGACGCAGGCGCGTCAGCGTGCCGGTTCCGGCCACCACCGCCAGTCCGGCGGAGTCATAACCACGGTATTCAAGACGACGCAGGCCTTCCAGCAGAATATCTCCGACATCGCGCTGAGCAACAGCGCCTACAATTCCACACATATCACTTATTCTCCTGAAGCGGCGCGGAAATAACCCGCACGCCCTGTTGTTCTATCTGTTGCCGGACGTCTGCATCCAGGCCGGCATCGGTAATCAGAATATTCACCTTTGACCAGGGCAGTTCCAGATTGGGAATCCGCCGTCCTGCTTTGTCGGAGGTGGCCATCACAATGACTTCCCGGGCGGCGCCAGCCATCAGCCGGCTGAGGCCCAGCAGTTCGTTGAAGGTTGTGGTACCGCGCAGCGGGTCAAGGCCGTCACAGCCGATAAACAGCTGATCAAAGTCGTACGACCCCAGAATCTGCTCCGCGATCTGCCCCTGCAGTGACCGTGTCTGGGCGTCCCAGGTTCCGCCTGTCATCAGCAGGGTCGGAGGCGGCTCCAGTGCCAGCACAGCCTCCGCTGTGCGCAGGGAGTTGGTCATGATGACCAGCCCCTGACGCGCCTGCAGGTGAGGGATCATAGCGGTAGTGGTCGAACCGAAATCAATCAGAATGCGTGAATGATCCTGCACGAGGGCAGCTGCCGCTGTCGCAATCATCAACTTTCGTTCCGAAAGTTCGCTCTGTTCCGACGAACCTGATTGTTTGGGATCCATACGGGGCAGCGCACCACCGTGGCGTCGCAACAGGTGCCCTTCGGCTTCCAGCTGGGTGAGATCCTTACGGATAGTCACTTCCGATGTATCAAGCGCCCGTGCGAGATCTTCGACCAGAACCCGGCCGTTCTGCTGCAGCTCAGAAAGAATGTACGAGTGCCGGTCTGAGGCCGGCAGGCGGGAAGATCGTCCGGTCATAAACTTTCGAATCGAAATTTTTCGAAATCATATCCGAAACTTTATGACAGATCAATCAGCGCAGAACAGAACGGTTGCGGGTTTTCTTGGCTTCGTAGAGGGCTTTGTCGGTGCGCTCAAACACGGTTTCCGGGGCTTCCAGTGCGTGAAACTCACTGATACCAAAGGACATAGTGACCGTGAGGGGTTTACCGGAGAAGTTAAACGGACAGGCTTCAATTTTCAGGCGCAGCTTCTCAGCCACGTTCATGGCATCCGCACCGGCCTTGCCCGGCAGCAGGATGACAAACTCTTCACCGCCATAGCGCACCACCAGATCGTCGGCTCGCACATTCTTACGCATCACACCGGCCAGCAGCTGCAACACCTTGTCTCCGGCCAGATGACCGAAGGTGTCGTTAATGGCTTTGAAATGATCGATATCGCAGATAATCAGCGACATCGGCTTACGGCTGCGCTGACGTTTGGTGAGTTCTTCCGCCAGACGGGATTCATACGCCGCGCGGTTAGGGAGGCCGGTCAGGTGATCTGTGATGACCAGGTTCTTCTGATCTTCGATGATGGCTTTGGCTTCAGCGGCTTCGGCCTCCATCTCATTCAGACGGGACTGCAGCTGCTGCAGCTGACTGGTGAGGCGCTGTTCCCGCTCGGTTTCCTGATGGTTATAACTCTCCATCGCTTTGATGATGTACTGCAGATGATCCCGGATGGTCGAGTTGATCTCTCCGGAGTCCTTCACATCCTTGCGGATGTCCTCGATCTGATGGCGCACCATATGATCCAGTTCCTGACGGGCACTTTCCCGCTCCGACTGGCTTGCATTCACATCCGCCACAATGGCCTGTATGGCCTGCAGACGGCCATCCAGGCTTTCCAGAAAACGTTCGAATTCATTACGCCCGTTCTGACATTCGTACATAAAGAGGGCGACATCTTCGAACAGAGTCAGCAGCCGTTCAACCGAGGTTATATTCTTTATCGCCTGGCGCAGATGCTGGGAACGCGGGACCAGTTCGGCCGGAACGACCAGGCGGCCAATAAGTCCATCAAGAACCTCTGCCACACTGCTCAGAGGTAACACATCTTCGGTCCCTGCTGCAGAATCTGAGGTGTCTTCCGGTGGCGCAGCAGGAGGCAGTTTCTGCTTTGCCAGATAGGTCAGAACCCGGGCCCAGCCATTCAGCTGTCGTGAATAACCGTCCCAGCTCTGCAGTGCGCTGTCCGCCGAAGAACGCAGCTCCGTAATAAAGTCACTCAGTTCAACCGGAAATTTCTGCTGCAGCAGAACATCCGCCATGGCCCTTATACGTGTACTGAGCTTATCGGATTCGAGATGGAAGGCATGATCGTACGACAGGGTTTCCTGCTCAAACTTATCAACCTGCTTGTTAAAACCGGCGCTGTCATCTTCGCGCAGGGCTTTTTTCAGGGCCGCCAGAGACGTATCTACCGACGGCGACTGGCCCTGTGACATCACCGACGCCAGCGAGAACGCTTTACTGAGCATGCGGTCCCGCTCTTTTGCAGTCAGCTTCAGTTCTTCGAACTGATGGTGAAGCTCCAGATACTTGTCACGCCAGGTGACATCCGGTGAGGTGTTCTTTCTGAGGGCCATATGGGATTTCCCGTTGCACGGCGACAATCCCATTCAGTATAGGAAATCATTCTGGTTTTGCAGGAAGCAAAACGCACAAAAAGTAAGGAAATAAGCGGAGAGGCTGAGGGCACCGGCAGTACCCTCAGAAAGTGTGATCAGTTACCGGCGCGTTCTTTCTCAATCAGAAAGTCCACCACATCAATCATGGCTTCCTGACTGCCTGCCGTAGAGGCATTCACAACGTACTTACCGTTCACAATCAGAGCAGGAACACCATTGATCTGGAAGGCACGGATGCGCTGGTCACCACGCTTCATGCGCGATTTCACGGTAAAGGAGTTGTAGGCCTTATCAAACTCATCCGGAGTCACACCCGCTTTTTCAACCAGGAACGCTTTCTGGTCATCCGGGCGCAGCAGCATGACTTTCTTCAGGTGGATGGATTCAAAGATCTCTTTGTGAACTTTATCCAGTACACCCAGTGCATCGGCGGTGTAATACAGCTGAGCGTGGGTAATCCAGGCCTTGCCGAACATGGCAGGCACGCCTTCAAAATCGACATCCGCCGGCAGGGTTTTGCGCCAGGCTTCCAGCTGTGGCTCCAGATGGAAGCAATGCGGGCAACCATACCAGAAGGCTTCTTCGACATGGATTTTACCGTCCTGCATCACCGCAACCGGGTTATCCAGAACCAGATACTCTTTACCCGCCTGATAATCAGCCGCAGATACCAGACTGCTGAACAGCGCTGCTGCGACCAGCATCAGAGATTTAAACGAGGAAAACATAAGAGTCCTTATTGTTATTACAGACATAGCTGGGAGTATTCTGTCAGAAAGACCGGGCAGGGCCCACATCCGGAGTGCAAAGCACTGTCAATGCCGAGTGGAAAACACTGTCCATCAGAAGCGCAACGCCCGGATAGTGCAAACACGGGTCTTACACAGGGCAATAAAAAAGGTGGCCTGAGCCACCTTTCTGTTCCATCCGGGCTTAACGCAGGCCCTGGATGTAAGAAGCAACCGCTTTGATCTCGCTGTCATGCAGACGGTAAGCAATGTCACGCATTACGCGGGTATCACCGTCGTTGGTGCGTTCACCATTGCTGAAAGCTTTGAGCTGCATTTCGGTGTAAGCAGCATGCTGACCAGACAGTTGCGGGAAACCTGCGGTGGCAATACCTTTGCCGTTCGGACCATGACAGGCCAGACAGGCAGGAACGCTTTTGCTTTCGATACCACCACGGTAGATGCTCTCACCCAGTGCCACCAGGTTTTCATCCGCACCGCCACCGGTCGGAACCTGAGCAGAGAAGTAAGCAGCCAGATCGGCAATGTCTTCATCAGAAAGACCGGTTACAAACGGCGCCATCGCCGGAGCTGCACGGTTACCATCCCGGATATCCGAAATCTGTTTGATCAGATAACGCTCACCCTGACCGGCAATTTTCGGGAAGGTCGGTGCCATGCTGTTGCCATCACCACCGTGACAGGCAGCACAGGTCGCAGATTTTACTTTACCGGCTTCAGCATCTCCGGCGTGTGCAGTACCGATAAGTCCGGCAGAGATGATCAGGCTAATCAACAGGTTTTTCATTACTCAGATCCAGTATCCAAAAGTTGTTCAGTGACGTCGTCGGTTATTGCGGGGTCGACATGTATTCAATCAGAGCCTTGTACTGCTCCGGAGTACAGTCCATGCACAGACCGCGCGGTGGCATAGCGTTCTTACCATTGGTAACACTCTGAATCAGCGCGTCCATACCGGTAGCCAGGCGTGGTTCCCAGGCCGCTGCATCAAAGGCTTTCGGTGCACCGGCAACGGCCATGGCGTGACAGGCTGCGCAGGTCTGCTTGTACTTGGCTTCCACATCAAACGCCTGGGTATTGGCGCTCAGTACCAGCAGTGCAACAGCAAATAAACCTGTTTTCTTCATCATGAAAGGCCTCTCTCAATAGCCACACATACGGCTTACAGACCAGCAGAGGATGTCTCATACTGCTGCGCCTGCGCCCCCTGCGGCAGTTACAACCATCTATATGTTAGAATAGGTGCCGCAAAAAGGCGGCCATTATATACCAATAATTTCTTAAGGGTCATACGTTTCCCCATGTCTGAGCAGCAAACCATGAGTTTCAGTGATGCTTTTTTTGTGAAAAGCGCCGCAAAACTGGCCCAATGTCCGGAAGAGATTCTGCGCGAGGTCGCCTTCGCCGGTCGCTCTAACGCCGGAAAATCCAGCGCACTGAACACGCTGACCAACAACAAAAAGCTGGCCAGAACCAGTAAAACACCGGGCCGGACCCAACTGATCAACTATTTCCAGCTGGGTCAGTCACCACTGGCGCTGGTCGACCTGCCCGGCTACGGCTTTGCCAAAGTGCCGGTCGCCATGAAGAACGCCTGGCAGAAAGAGCTGGCCGGATATCTGGAAAAGCGCGAGGCGCTCTGTGGGCTGGTACTGCTGATGGACATCCGCCACCCGCTGAAAGAGTTTGATACCGCCATGCTGAAGTGGGCGGCCGATTCAAAGATGCCCGTCCACATTCTGCTTACCAAGGCCGACAAGCTGAAACGCGGCCCGGCCCAGAGCACCCTGCTGCAGGTTAAGAAAGCCACGGCCCGTAAAGACGGTCAGGTCAGCGTTCAGGTGTTTTCATCCCTGTCGGGTGACGGCCTGCCACAACTGCGCCAGTTACTGACATCCTGGCTGGCTCCGGCAGAGACCGGAACAGACGTCAGCGAAGCCCCCGAAGGTAAAGAAACGCTATAGAAGAAAAGGCAAAGGAACTATTCAGGCCAAACTGTCACTTATCCACTGTGAGCGTCGTTTTTTTAACCAGTTAACTGGCAGACCCATCTGGCTGGTCTACAGTTAAAGAACCTGGAGTAAATTTTGACGTTTATTCATGGGTAGTTCCTTTTCCTTCGGTAATTCCCCCAAAGATCCGAAGTTGGCCCGGCGATTTCCCCCAATGATCTCCGGGCCTTTTTTATGCCTGCCTGAAATGTCTGATCACTCCTGAGGCGGAAATACAAAGCGCCGGATGAACTCCTGCTGATCTTCAAAGTCACCCGGACGCAGCAGACTGAAGTGCGCGGAGGCATCGGAGATCACCTGCAGCCAGTAGGCATCCCAGGCCTCCGGTACACGATCATAAAGAGGCAGATACTGGCGGATGCCATAGCCCTCCGGATCAAAGTCATCCTCAAAGCGCACATCTTCCAGCGGCACGTAGTACTCCCCCACCACAGGCAGATCTGCCAGCAGCGCCATGGCATGGGTGGCCTGATTGCCGACCAGTCCGTCACCCTCACCCATGGTCAGCATCAGCGGACGGGAGGCACCACCCGCTTTCGGGTAGCGGTAATAGTCGACGTAATTGATGCCATCGCCCGGATCAATCACCTGCTGCAATAATGCCCGCAGCAGCACGATATCAGCCCCGCTGGCACTCTTGGGCATTACCCGTTTGAAGGCGGCATCCCAGAGTACCGATTCCGACAGAATGTTCGACAGACCGGCACCCGTCACGGTGAACACCACGCCTTGCAGATCCGGTGCGACCGCGCCGTACGTGGCACCCAGTACCCCACCCAGAGACGTGCCTTCCATCATGACACGGCTGACATCCAGATCGGGCACACCGTCCGGCAGGTATTCACTGCCGCTGCGGTTGGTTTCCGGCCCGACCACATCCAGATCCGCCAGCGCGGTCAGCAGGGCACGGTGAATGGAAGCAAAATCCAGACTGGATTCCTGAATCATGCCCAGCGGCTTGGCCAGCTCTTCCGGAGTAAGAATGCCGAACACATAGCCACCATCCGCAATGATACGGCGGCCATGATTGGGGAAATCGATGCCGAAGTTGGCGATGCCCAGCTCCGCATTGAGTGATTTAACCGGCACATCAGTCAGGCGGTTAAAGCCAAGGCCGTGAGCATACAGCGCCACCGGAGCCCGCCCCTGCAGAGAAGCAGCAGGCAACATCAGACGGAAAGGTACCCACTGCTCCAGTGGCTCGGCGTCAAAGTCCACCAGTCCCTGGCCGTTATTCCGGCGCAGGTTATGGATCAGCACATCACCCCGCACAATCGCTGCCACGCGCGGATCATGGGTCTGATGACGCACGGCAACATTGCGCACCGGATGCTCATACGAGTGCATACGTTCAATGGCCATCAGCATAGGAACGACCACTTCATCCCGGTCCCGTACGGTAAAGCGTGTGGCGTTCAGTACCTGACGCGGGCGGAAACCCTGCTGGCGCAGTACGGTCAGCAAACCGCTCACATAGTCATCACCACGACGCAGATGGGACAGTATCCCGGGCTCAGGAGAGGTCAGCGGAAACTGGTCGGTCACCACCACCAGAATTTCATGCCCATAGGCCCAGCGGCTGCGCGGAAAGATCTCCATCACAAACGAGGGCTCATCAACCTGACGCGCCAGTGCATCCGGACTGATGTGTGCCCGCACCGGCACACGCTGCCCGGTGGTCAGATCAATAGCGACCACCATGTCTCCGCCATCCGCCGGAATCGATGCTGCATCCGGCATCGCAGAAAATTCGAATACCACCGCCCCGGCAGCGGAGAACCCCGAGCTCCCGGCAAAAACTTCCGCTGGAGTTACGCCGTCACCTGTGGGTAATTCGGCCAGAACACTGGCCGGGAGAATGCTGTCAGGCACCTGCAGGCGCTTGCCGGTCGGAGAGTTCGGATCATCCACCGACCAGACATCAGACGGAAACGGCAGACCACAGGAATGGGACGAACTGGGGTTACAGCCAGCGGCCAGAGCCTGGAAGGAAAATACGGAAGAGATAAGAAGTGCCAGACCAGTCATGGTCCGTTGTACTGAGTGCTTCATCCTGAATCTCGCTCATTCGTCTTATTAAGTGGTACCAAATACTAAAGACTGTACAGAAAGAGAGGAAGGGCACATTGGTGACAAAGCGGGCAGGAGACTCACCCGCTTAGCAGGTACCCGGCAGAGCCGGGCAGAGATCACTGAAGCAGACCCGGGCTGAGCCCAGGACCCGCTGCGGATATCACTGAACAACCGGGAAGATGAAGCGACGGATAAACTCCTGCTGATCCGCGCGGTCGGCCTTGCGTTCAAAAATCAGGTGCGCAGAGGCTTCGGACAGAGACTGCAGATACGGCGCATCCCGGTCCTGCGGTACATTGCTGTACAGCGGCAGATACTGACGGATGCCATAGCCGTAATCGTCAAAGTCATCTTCAGTGCGGACACCCGGCAGCGCCACCAGAACCTCTCCCACAATCGGCAGATCCGCAATATGGGCTGCGGCAGTGGTGCTATCGTTGGTCACGATCGCGTCGTTAGCCCCCATGGTCAGCATCAGCGGCTTGGCAGCCTGACCGGTACGGCCGGTGCGGAAATAATCCATAAAGTTGATGGAATCACCAAAGTCCAGCGTCTGCTGAATGGCACCACGCAGCATCAGGGCTTCAGCACCGGTAGCGGATTCCGGCTCCAGGCTTTCGAACATGGATTCCCACAGGATGGAGTCCGACAGAATGCTGGTAACTCCGGCACCGGTTACATGATAAACACCACCTTTAATGTCGCTGGCAACCGCACCATAAACAGAGCCCAGCACACCACCCAGTGACGTACCTTCCATCATGACAGAATTAACCGCCAGATCCGGCACACCATCCGGCTTATAGCCACCAACGTTTTTCCAGCTTGGCGGACCCAACACATCCAGATCGGCCAGCGCGGTTTTCAGCGTCGCATGAGCAGAGGCAAAATCGAGCGTATCCTGCACCATCATACCCACCGGCTTGGCCAGCTGATCGGTACTCAGCACACTGAAGATCAGACCGCCGTCCGCCTGTGCACGGGCGCCGTGGTTAGGGAAGTCGACAGACAGGGTCGCAATCCCCAGTTCAGCGTTCATTTCGCTCACGATGTCATCGCTTTCTTTGGTCAGGCCCAGACCGTGCGCATACAGGGACACAGGCACGCCGCCCTGATGTGCAGCCTCCGGCAGGGTCAGACGGAAAGGAATCCACTGCTCTGTCGGCTCAGCGTTGAAATCAACCACACCGGTACCACCATTGGTGCGGTAGTTATAAACCTGCATTTCACCCAGAACCAGAGCGGCAATACTGCGGTTCAGAGGGCGGGGCAGTACCTGCAGATCGCGCACTGCATGGGGCCGGGTCTGCAGATCCTGTACAGCATTGATGACCGGCATCACCACTTCATTGCGGTCACGCACAGTAAAACGGGTCGCGTTACGCACTGACCAGACATCAATGCCACGCAGCGACATGGTCGTGATCATGGAAAACACATACGGATTGGCCGTCAGCAGACGCGACATCAGTTTGGTTTCCGGGTATTCCAGCTCCAGATCGTCGGTCACCAGCACCAGAATCTCGTGGCCGTATTCCCAGCGAGAGCGCGGGAAGACCTCAACCACCTGAGACGGGAAGCTGACCAGATCCGATGCAGCATATTCGCTGACCTGAGCACGCACAGGAACGCGCAGCCCTGTGGTCAGGTCGATAGCAATCACCGAGCCTTCCACTGTTGCCGGATCCGGCGCGCTGAGAAACTCAAACACCACCGCCGATGCAGCCGAGAAACCACTGTCGCCGTTAAACACGCCCGCCGGGCTGAAGCCGTCTTCCACCGGCAACTCCGCCAGAACCGCATCACGCAGCACACCATCATTTATCTGCAGACGCTTACCGGTTGGTGAGGTCTGATCGGTAACTGCCCAGTAATCGGATGGAAAAGGGACCGCGCACGTCAGCCAGGCCGTGGGGTTACAGTCGAGAATGGCCGCTTTTGCTGGCACAGCCATCAGAGTCAGGAGTGCCGCAAGGGCACCTGTCAGGGTCTTTTTCATAAGTAGTTCTTCGTATTATTTTTATTTGATCCTTATTCTGTCATCAGCCCGGGCGATATGAATCAGTCGAAACAGGCCATCAGGGGCCTTTAATCAATAAATTGTACGACCGATCATTTAACCAACTGTCATTCTTTCGCCTGAAGCAGCATATCAGGCCATCGTATTGACGAGTGACCATCCGAGATAGAAAGTCGTCGTATCGCCTTTGGGGAGACCCGCATGAAGAAGATCAGCCGCCGCTCATTCATCAAAACCGCCTCTGCCGCGGGTGCCGCCTCTGTTGCCAGCACCGGAGCCAGCGCCGGACTGCTCAACTCCAGTCGACGTCGCCGCACCTACACCCGGGCGCTGGTAATCGGTTCCGGATTCGGTGGCTCCGTCGCCACCCTGCGCCTCGCCGAAGCCGGAGTGCAGACGCTGCTGCTGGAACGCGGCAAACACTGGAAATACGAAGGTGAAGGCAGTTATCCGACCTTGTCTGAAGCCGTCGGCAACGTCAACGACGGCCTGTTCTGGCACGATCCCGGCCCCTTGGGTAATGCCTCGGTCGGCATGATTCAGTACTACTTTGACCGTAGCATTCCGGTGGGCTGTGGAGCCTGTCTGGGCGGTGGTTCCGTGGTTTATGGCGGTGTACTGCTGCAGCCCAAACGGGAAAACTTCGAGCGTGCTCTGCCCTTCCTGTCGTACACCGACATGGACCAGATTTATTACCCACGCGTGCTGGAGCGCATCAGCGGCGGCCCGATTCCTGACGACGTACTCAATCACCCCAATTACACCGCCAAACGTGAATTCATCAAATCCGCCGAGGATGCCGGACTGGAAGTGGTACGGAGCCACGTCAGTTTTGACTGGGATGTGATCCGCGAAGAACTGAACGGCACCCGGACGCCCTACGCCTCCGTCGGCGAATACGTCTTCGGCTGTAACAGCGGCGCAAAAAACACCCTCGACCGTAATTATCTGGCTGATGCTGAAGCCACCGGACACGTCACAATTGAAACCCTGCACAACGTCACCCACATCCGCAGCCGCCGTGGCGACCACGGTTACGAAGTGGAATGTCAGGTACTCAACGACGAAGGCCGCATCACCGGCACTCACATCATCGAATGCGAGTATCTGTTTATGGCTGCCGGCTCCATCAACACCACCCGCCTGCTGCTGAAAGCGCGCGAACTGGGTCATGTGCCGGGCCTGAACGACGGCATCGGCGCCGAATGGGGCACGAATGGCGACATACTCATCGCCCGGCGTGACATTGATAATTCCACCGCACCGATACAGGGTGGGCCACCATCCATCGCCTGTTTCGACAATGAAAATCCCTACACCCCGACCGGTTTCATGCACTCCCCAACCTCTGTGGTGGGTGACTACACCCAGCTGCAGATGGGCATGTGCGTACCGGATAAAAACAGCACTGTCACCTACAACCGCCTGCGAGACAATATCGACCTCAACTGGGATATGGACGCCAATGAAAATGCCCGTCAGGGCCTGATTTACACCACTGAAAAAATGGTTGAAACCGGTGGTGGCAAACAGAATGACATCCCTAAATTCGGCACCTGGCATCCGCTCGGCGGAGCGGCCATGGGAACCGCCTGTGACCTCAGCGGCAAGGTATTCGGAGTGGAGAATTTATTTGTCGTGGATGGTGCGGCGTTGCCGGGTGCTGCCGGAGCAGCGAACCCGGCACTGACCATTGCGGCGAATGCGGAGAGGATGATGGAGGAGATTATTCCGCAGATTGTTTGAGGCGTTATGTGTGGCTGACGCTTTATTTAAGCACCATCATCCCGTGGCTGAATGTTCGCCTTCAAGCCGCGGGATCAAGTAAGGTAATTACAAATAAATCCAATTACTTTACGCTCCTGGAAGCACGGCATGGGGACGTCTAGCCCCCCTCTGGCGAAGAACCTTCAAACTGATATTTCTCTATAGAAAGCGGATTGTTTACGCTCTTGGGAGGACGGCATCCTCCCGGCGCGTGCCCTCCCAGGAGCGAAATCAAATCAATAATTTTAAATTATACTTCCGCACACCCGGGAAAGGCGCGATTTTTAAATACTGAATAAATTAAAACTCAGTGCGCCTCATCCCAATTATCCCCAATCCCCGTATCCACCACCAAAGGCACATCCAGCACCGCCGCACACTGCATCTGTGTGGTGAGCTCAACGGCAAAGGTCTCCGCCTGATCCTCACGCACTTCCAGTACCAGTTCGTCGTGTACCTGCATCAGCATTTTCGCGTCATAACCACTGCCCGGTAACCAGTCATAAACGCGGATCATAGCGCGTTTGATGATGTCGGCGGCGGTACCCTGCATCGGTGCGTTGATTGCGGTACGTTCGGCGTGCTGACGGCGCTGGCCATTGCTCGATTTAATGTCCGGCAAATACAGGCGGCGGCCGTACAGGGTTTCGACATAACCCTGATCGCGGGCTTTGTCACGGGTGCTGTCCATGTACTCACGCACGCCTGGGTAGCGTTCAAAATACAGGTTCACGTATTCCTGCGCTTCACCTCGGGGAATGTTTAATTGTTTGGCGAGACCAAACGCCGACATGCCATAAATCAGACCAAAGTTAATCGCTTTGGCGCTGCGGCGCTGATTATTACTGACCTCGTCCGGCGTGACTCCGAACACCTCCGCGGCAGTAGCACGGTGAATGTCCATGCCTTCGGCGAACGCTTTGAGCAGGCCTTCATCACCGGATAAGTGCGCCATAATACGCAGCTCAATCTGGCTGTAGTCCGCCGCTACCAGCTTGTAACCTTCCGGTGCAATAAACGCCTGACGGATTTTCCGGCCTTCTTCCGAGCGCACCGGGATATTCTGCAGGTTCGGGTCGGTAGAAGATAATCGTCCGGTGGCGGCCACCGCCTGATGATAAGAGGTATGCACCCGGCCAGTGCTTTTTGCAATCATCAGCGGCAGTTTATCGGTGTAAGTACTTTTTAATTTTGCCAGACCGCGGTTTTCTAAAATCAGCCGCGGTAATTCGTATTCTTCTGCCAGCTCCTGCAGCACTTCTTCTGCAGTAGACGGTGCACCTTTCGGGGTTTTTTTAATCACCGGAAGGCCCTGTTTTTCAAACAGGATTTCTGCCAGTTGCTTGGGGGAACCCAGATTAAATACCTGACCGGCACAGTTATGGGCTTCCTGCTCCAGTTCCTGCAGGCGAATTTCAATCTGCGCACTCTGCTCATGCAGTTTATCCGCATCAATCAGCGTGCCGTTCTCTTCCATTTCAAACAGTACCGGCATGACTTTCATTTCGATATCGGTCAGTACTTTGGCCTGCTCTTTCCGGGCGGCCAGTTGCGGCCAGAGTGTCTGGTGCAGACGCAGGGTAATGTCGGCGTCTTCGGCGGCGTAGGGTCCTGCCTGATCCAGAGCAATCTGATTAAAGGTCAGCTGCTTGGAACCTTTACCGGCGATCTCTTCAAAGTGAATGGTTTTGTGGCCCAGGTATTTCAGCGACAGGCTGTCCATATCGTGTTTGGTGGCGACGGAATCCAGCACATAAGATTCGAGCATGGTATCGAATTCCACACCTTTCAGATGAATACCGTGGTTCATCAGTACGTGGGCATCGTATTTCATATGCTGGCCAACTTTTTTCTGGTTTTTATCTTCCAGAATGGGCTTTAACTGCGCCAGCACGGCTTCACGGTTTAACTGCTCTGGCGCATCCAGATAATCGTGGGCCAGAGGTACGTAGGCCGCCTTACCGGCTTCCACTGCGAAGCTGACACCAACAAGTTCAGCCTCTTTATAATTCAGTGACGTAGTTTCGGTATCAAAGGCGAATAAATCGCTTTTTTTCAGCAGTGCAAGCCAGCGGTCAAGGTCGGCCTGATCAAGAATAATGTCGTACTCACCCTGTCCTTCAAACACATCGACGACCGGAACCTCTTCGGCGTCAGCTCCGGGGGCTGCAGCCGGTTTCCCTTTTTCGGCTTTGACGGAGTTCTCTACCTGTTCACCGCCGACCAGCATACTGGCTTCGGCAATCCAGGCTTTGAATTCCATGGTACGGAATAATTCGAGCAGGGCTTCGTTATCCGGTTCGCTGCTGCGGATCTCTGTCAGACCGTGTTCCAGTTCAACATCGCAGCGGATGGTCGCCAGATCTTTGGATAAAAAGGCCTGCTCTTTGTGTTCTTCGAGTTTCGGCGCCATGGTTTTTGCGCCACGGAAGTCCAGGTCTTTGACCTTGTCCAGGTTGGCGTAAATATCTTCCAGTGAGCCCAGGCCAGCGACCAGTCCAACCGCGGTTTTCTCTCCAACTTTCGGTACGCCGGGAATGTTATCCACCTTGTCGCCCATCAGCGCCAGCAGGTCGATGATGTGCTCTGGCGGCACGCCGAATTTTTCTTTCACGCCCGGAACATCCATCAACACGTCGGTCATAGTATTAATCAGGGAGACATGTTCATTCACCAGCTGCGCCATATCTTTATCGCCGGTGGAAACGATCACATCCTGTTTATGTTCGAGTGCCTGTGAGGCCAGGGTGCCGATCACATCATCGGCCTCGACACCATCGATGATCAGCAGAGGTAAGCCCATGGCGCGGATGATGTTATGGATAGGTTCAATCTGTTCGCGCAGTTCATCCGGCATTGGCGGACGGTGCGCTTTGTATTCCGGATAAATGTCGTTGCGGAAGGTTTTACCTTTGGCATCGAATACCGCCACCAGCTGTGACTCCGGATAATCTTTCTGCAGGCGTTTGATCATACTGATGACGCCCTTCACCGCGTTGGTGTGCAGACCTTTTGAGTTGGTCAGCATGGGGATGGCGTGGAACGCGCGGAACAGATACGAAGAGCCGTCGATAAGAACAACGGGCTTAGTGTCGGATGACATGCGGAGCTTCCTGATACAATGTCGGATTCCCATCAGGTACACTGACGGAAAGTGAATGGAGCTGAGTTTACCATGAAGATGTCCCGACTTCTGACCGCCTGTGCCCTGTCAGCGACCCTGCTGACCGGACTGCATTCCGCGACGGTGATGGCAGAAGATCCCGCCGGAGAAACCGTGACCATCCGCAACGATGGTGATAACACTTACTACGAATTCCGCGTCAACGGTGAGGTGGTTGAGATCAAGGTTCAGCCTGCCCGGGGCCCGGCCTACTATCTGGTACCGGCGAGCGATAATCCGGACGAGTTTGAGCGCAAAGACGTACCGGATATGCGCGTGCCCAAGTGGGTTATCTTCCGCTGGTGATGGCTGCTTCAGACCACTCTGACATGCCGGACCGCTGACATGGCGGCCTACACTCAGATCAGCCGTGCTGAGCTGGAAGCCCTGCTCAGCGGCTTTGATTTCGGTGACCTGACGGACTTCAGTGCCATCAGCGCCGGTATCGAGAATTCCAATTACACCGTACGCACGCAACGCACGGACCTTGTCCTTACCCTGTTTGAACATCACAACGCCGCCGAAGTGGGTGAGTTCGTACGCCTTGGCCGCCACCTGCGCGAGCAGAAATTCAATGTCCCGGCGCCGCTGCCGGACCTCAGGGGTGTATGGCTGCACGAGCTGCAGGGCCGTCCGGCGATTCTGTGTGAGCGTTTTCCCGGGCACCATCCGCAGAATATCTCGGTTGCCCACTGCCGGCTGGCCGGTGCGGCGCTCGCGGAGTTTCACCTGAAATCGGACAGTCTCGGCGATGTGCGCCCCAACACCCGAGGTTACGACTGGTGGATCAGCGCTGCACCGGAGCTTTCGGCGGCGCTGACTCCGGCAGAACAGACACTGATGCAGGATGAGCTGGCGTACCAGACCAGCCAGCGTAACCGGTGGCTGGCACTGCCCCACGGCTGGATTCATGCCGACCTGTTCCACGACAACGCCCTGTTTCTGGAAACCCGTGCCGGACTGCAGCTGAGTGCCATCATCGACCTCTACAATGCCTGCGATGGCGCACGCCTCTATGATCTGGCCGTCGTCGCCAACGACTGGTGCTCAGCAGGATGGTCGGCAACCACAGCGCCTCAGCCACTGATGCCTGAGCACGTCAGTGCCCTGGTCACGGCCTATAACGACGTCCGTCCTCTCACTGACGATGAAAAATCCGCCTGGCCGCTGGTGCTGCGTGGTGCGGCATTGCGCTTCTGGCTCAGCCGCCTGCTCACCAAACAGCAGGTTGAGAAACTCGGCCAGACATTACCGGGTCATAAAAACCCGGCAGAGTACCGCGATCGCCTGATTTCACAGCGCGGGTCGGCCCTGCCTCTGAACTTCTGAACCGGATTCCGGCCCGATAAACCCTGAACATCACTTTACGGAGAGACCGTGCGCCGCTTTACCTGCCAATGCCAGACTGATCAGCCTCTGTTTTTCGAAAACGACCGTTGCCTGAGCTGTGGCCGTGAGGCTGGCTGGTGTTTTCAGCAGCAGGACATGCTGGTCACCGAAGCCACAAAAACGCCGGGCCTGCTGCAGTGGCAGACACAGCTGTATTGCCGTTGTGCCAATCACGCACAGGGCGCCTGTAATGCACTCGTCGCTGTGGAGCCTGATTATGACCCGGCCACCCCAGTGCTCTGCTTTGCCTGTCACTTTAATCAGAACATTCCCGATCTGAGCATCCCAGGCCACGCCGACCTGTGGAGCAATCTCGAGCAGGCCAAGCGCCGGTTGCTGTACACCCTGATGGCGCTTGATCTGCCATTGCCGGATAAACAGCAGTCGCCGCAGGGACTGAGTTTTCACTTTCTCAGTGACAAAGACGCCGCCGATCATTTCCGTACACCGCTCACGCACATGGGCGCTGTCTTTACCGGTCACAGTCAGGGCGATATCACGATCAATCTGGCTGAGGCGGATGACGTTGCCCGCCACCGCATGCGCGTCAGCATGGGTGAGCAATACCGCACCCTGCTCGGACACTTCCGCCATGAAATTGGTCATTTCTACTGGGACCTGCTGATACGTGACAACCCGGAACTGCTGAGCCGCTTCACCGGGCTGTTTGGTGACCCCGATCTGTCGTATCAGGCGGCACTGGATGCACACTATCAACGGGACCCGGCTGATACCTCCTGGCAGATGTCACATATCAGCGCCTACGCCACCATGCACCCCTGGGAAGACTGGGCGGAGACCTTCTCACACTACCTGCACATGATCGATACCTTGGAAACCGCCCGCAGCTGGGAGATCCGCAGCCATATGGGTCTGCGTGATGAAACCACTGCGTCTGTTGCCGACATGGCTCTGCCCCAGGACGGGCCCGGCACTTATGGCATCGGCGATATTCTGGATAACTGGCTGCACCTGAGTGTGATCCTCAATGCCCTCAACCGCAGTATGGGGCAGGATGATGCCTATCCGTTTGTGGTGGTGGAGCCTGTTCAGGAGAAGCTGGCGTTTGTGCATGAGGTGTTGCTGGGGGCACGGGTGCATTCTTCCGTTGGATGATCCGGTTCAGGCTGATGTGGTGCACAGTGTGCACCCTACGTCTGTATTTCACGTTGGGACATCACACACCAGAGGAAGGTCTATGGATCCTCCGGTCTTCGCTGCGCTCGCCGCAGGATGACGGTGATTTTTTATAGAATCCCTTTTTAGTGAGATTGATCCGGATGTTTAAACCGTCGGCGAGGCAGTCACAGCAAGGCAAAGCCGTCCGAAAAACCGGAGTTTACGAGTTGTAAATGAGGATTTTGAGGACGGCTTTAACACCGCTGTGGCAACGCAGCCAGGTTTAAATCAAACCTGCTCGCGGACAGAGGTACCCAGATACTGACTCTCACTGACAATGTCGAAGCGCCGGTCAGTAGGACGACGGCGGGCACGGCGGCGTTCTGAGAACTCCACAAGGTCCGTGCCCGGCTGGTCTTTCATGTGTTCCATGAGCTGCTCGTAAGCCGTGGTCATCTGCGCGAATATCTCGTCCGCACCCGGATTACGGTCCGGATGATAGGCCAGCGCCAGACGCTGGTAGGCATCGCGGATCACAGCACGGCTGCTGTTTTCCCCGATCCCCAGTAACTGATAGCAACGCTTGATGGTCATGGACATGACAGTTGGTAATTCCCCCGAATTCTCATGAATTATGACGAGTGCTGTTTAAATTGTATACGGGACAATGCGGACAGAAGACGGGATGACTGGCAGCTGTCGCATAAGTCACACATATTTAACAGGTGTCCATAAAATCAGCGGATTTCGTCTCTGAGGCTGGTGATTCCGGCCTGACCTTCCGCGACCAGCCAGAGTTTTTCCAGCAGGCCGACCTGACGCAGGGCCATGGCCCAGTATGATTCATCGCCGACGTTGGCCGCTTTCAGCCACAAGGGTCGCAGGTGTCCGGGCAGGGCGCGGTAGACGGCGGCAAAATCCAGCAGTGGATGTGCGCGTGCGGCGTATTCCCAGTCGAGCAGGGTAAGGAGACCACTGGGCTGAGAAATCCAGTTGGCCGGTAACGGATCCATGTGGCACAGGGAGTAGCCCTCCGGCAGGCCTTCCCCGACTTTGAGCACACAATCCTCCAGTTCAGTCAGCATGCCGATGTGCTGCGGCTGCTCCTGCTTCAGCAGAGTCAGGTAGCGCATGGCTTTGACGCTGAATTCGAGAGGAGGAATCTCCAGATGACGGATGTCGATATGGTGAACCGAGTGCAGCAGGCGCGCCATCCCGGCCAGGGTGTCTGAGGTCAGCAGGTCGGTCTGCAATACATTGCCGGCGACGTAATCACGCACCCAGTAGCCCTGCTCTTCTGAGACATAATGCACTTTCGGGCTGAAGCCGATGTGTGCCATATAACGCTGAATGGCCAGCTCGACCGGGCGCAGAATATTCAGACGCTTGTCATCGGTGTGATTCAGGCGCAGCACCAGATGATGCGGTCCACACTGCAAAGAAAAATTCTGATTGGTCAGTCCACCGGGTAAGCGGCGGATGGCCACTGGCGGACGGGCATCGTTCAGGCCCCATTCGTGCCACTGATCAAGCGCCTGATTCAGGCGCAGATTAACGTTCAAACACCGGGCTCCCTTTGTGTTCCGGATTCTGGCTGAGGTATTCACGGCGCCAGGTGTACCAGCCGATACTGGCCAGTACCAGATACAGCAACATCAGCAGCGCTGTGAGATACAGCTCGCGGTCAATGTAGAGATACACCGCCACCGCGTCGATCACCAGCCAGTATATCCAGTTTTCGAGCACCTTGCGGGTGACCATCCAGGTGGTGACGACGGCACCCCAGGTGGTGAAGGAATCCAGATATGGCAGAGCCGCACGGGTGTGCTCGGTCAGCAGAAAGCCACTGATGGCGCTGAGCAGCAACACAGGTACGATCACCTGAACATGTTGCCGGATGTTCCAGCT
>CETZ01076401.1_pt1 | contig 112824 bp, 102 predicted proteins | sample 531441 | NCBI WGS metagenome assembly CETZ01 (sample SAMEA2623098, study PRJEB7988) | marine metagenome | isolation source: saline water (ENVO:00002010), including | reverse complement strand
TGACGGTACCGGTGACAACGCCGACAACGACGATGACAACGACGGCGTCAACGATGAAGACGATGCTTTCCCGACGGATCCTTCAGAGTCTGAAGACACCGACGGTGATGGTATTGGAGACAACGCTGACAACGACGATGACAACGACGGTTACACGGACGAGCAGGAAGAGAACGCTGGCAGCGATCCGAGAGATCCTTCCAGCGTACCGACCGACTCCGATGGTGACGGTGATCCGGATGCAACCGATCCGGATGACGACAACGACGGTGTGAACGACGAAGACGACGCCTTCCCGACTGATCCAAACGAGTCAGAAGACACAGATGGAGATGGCATTGGTAACAATGGGGATGACGACGACGACGGTGATGGTTACAGTGACGATGTTGAGGAATCTGTAGGCAGTGATCCGCAGGATCCGAACGACACTCCGGTCGACACAGATGGCGATGGCGTGCCTGATGTGATGGATGATGACGATGATAATGATGGTGTCAGAGACGAGGATGATGCATTCCCGACCGATTCAGGTGAATCTGTTGATACAGATGGTGACGGAATCGGTAATAATGCAGACCCGGATGACGACAACGATGGCTTCACCGACGAAGAAGAAATCGATGCCGGCTCTGATCCTCTGGATCCGGACAGTGTGCCTGTGCAGCAGGCGCCTGGTAATGACGGACCACGAGCCAGCATTAAGACGTCCACCGGGAATGGTTCAATCACATTTGTATGGGCTCTGATGGGAATGTTGTTAATTAGAAGGAAACACCTGGCTGTTGCAGTGGCAGCACTACTGGTACCGGTCGCGCATCTCAGCGCGGCCGAACCGAAGTCGCAGGAGCGTCTGTATTTCGTAGGCTCCGGAGAATATTCACGTTTTGCACCGGAAACTTCCGGGGTGAAGGTGACGGATTCTCATGACTGGGGTTGGTCCCTGGGTCTGGGCTACGATCTGTCTGAGACACTGGCGATGGAAGGTAAGTACTACCACAACGGCTCGCTGACCTACGAACTGGATGGTGATGAGGCCGAAGTGAAATACTCAGGCACTACCCTGAAACTGCGTTTTTACCCGCAGTGGTTCGGTGGTAACGAGCGTCATGAAGATGACTGGCCGGTGGGCAGACTCAACTGGTATATCGCCGGTGGTGTCAGCTCTACGTTCACTGAAGCGGATACTTCCGGGATCGTAGAACGCGAAAACAGTATCAATATGACTTACGGTGGTGGTGTGACCTATGGTCTGACCTCTAAAACTCAGGTATATGGCTCACTGAACCGGGTTTCCGGTGATGTGATGGCAATGGGTGTGGGTCTGATCTGGTATCCGTTCCGTCAGTACATTGCGCCTAAGCGTCAGCTGTTTATTGAAGAAGCCAACATTGTCGAGCCGGTTCCTGTACCTGTACCAGAGGTGGTTGAGCCTGAGCCAGAACCGGTTGTGGACTACAACTGTGCCGCCCAGCACCGTGCACGTTCTTACGTTCTGTTCGCCAGTGATTCTTCTGAGGTGTATGAAGAGTACACCGACGGTCTGAAGAAAACGGCAGAAGAGTTCGACAACTGCGACAGCTCCGTGATCACCCTGATCGGTTATACCGACTCCCGTGGTGATGAAGCATACAACCGCAAACTGTCTTACCGTCGTGTTACGGCGATTGAGGAATACCTGCTTGATCAGGGCGTTCCGCTGAACCGTATCGTCAAGGTAGCGCGTGGTATTGATGAAAGCCAGGCTCTGATGCCGTTTGAAAAGCGTCGTGTTGAGGTCTATCTCGGTAACCAGTCTCACGTTGATGACATCATCTTCGGTAATGACTGATTGTGAGTGCTGAAAAAAGGCCGCTTAATGCGGCCTTTTTTTATGGGCAGGCTCTGGCTCCTGCCCATGAGATCTGCACACCGGTCAGCTGATTTTGTTCAGCAGATAGGTGGTCAGCAGAGGGACCGGACGACCGGTGGAGTTCTTGCTGGTACCGTCACCGCCCCAGGCAGGTCCGGCAATATCCACGTGTGCCCAGCGGGTTTCTTTGGTGAAACGCGACAGGAAACAGGCCGCGGTGGTAGCACCGGCCAGAGGTCCGCCAATGTTCGCCATGTCGGCAAAGTTGCTGTCCAGCAGGCTCTGATACTCTTCTTCCAGCGGCAGGCGCCAGACGCGGTCATTGGTGTATTTACCGGCACTGGTCAGTTCCGCAGCCAGCTCTTCATCCGCCGTGAACAGACCCGAGTTCACTTTGCCCAGAGCCATCATACAGGCACCGGTCAGAGTGGCGACATCCACACAGGTGGCCGGGGTGTAATCGCGGATACCCAGAGTCAGGGCATCACACAGCACCAGACGGCCTTCGGCGTCGGTATTGAGGATTTCAACCGTCAGACCAGACAGTGAAGTAACCACATCCCCCGGCTTACTGGCGTGACCGGCCGGCATGTTTTCCGCTGTGGTGATGATACCCACAACGTGAATTGCCGGTTTCAGGATCGACAGGGTTTTCATGGTGCCGAGGATCGAGGCCGCACCACACATGTCGTATTTCATCTCATCCATTTTCGGGCCCGGCTTCAGGCTGATACCACCGGTATCGAAGGTGATGCCTTTACCGACGATCATGTGCGGAGCGGAGGATTCCACACCCTTGTATTCCATGATGATGATTTTGCCCGGTTCAGACGAGCCTTTGGAAACGGAATAGAAGGCACCGGCGCCCATTTCTTCCAGTTCTTTCTCATCGTACACAGTGCAGGTGAAGCCGGCTTCGGCAGACAGTGCCTGAGCCTGTTCCGCCAGATAAGTCGGGGTACAGATATTCGGTGGCAGGTTGCCCAGTTCACGGGCGTAGTCGGTACCGGCACCTTTGGCATCGGCCACGGTCAGAGCGGTACTGATGTCGGAACCGATCCAGATCAGTTTACCGGCTTTCGGCGCGGGTTCGCTGTCGGCTTTGGTCAGGCTGTATTTGTACTGGTTGGCGTGAATGGCCAGAACCAGCTGTTCAGCCCACCAGGCTTCAGGGCGCTCAGATGTGGCGACTGCCGTCAGGTCCACAGCGATGGTGCCGGCGATGGCTGAAACCGCTTTGGCAACCGCAGATACGATCTTACCGGCGTTGATTTCGTTCAGTTCACCTTCGCCACTGCCAGTCAGCAGAACGCGGCGTGCGCTGATGCCGGAGACGGCAGGCAGCAACAGGGTCTGGCCCGGGCCACCTTTGATGTCGCCGTCGCTGTAACGGGCACTGAGAAAACCACCGCTGGCCTGATCCACGGCTTCTGCAGAGGCTGACAGAGTGCCGGATTTGCCAAGGGTAACTACCAGACAGTCGGCCGCCAGCTCAGTAGGCGTACCGCTGAAAATTTCGAATTCCATGATAACTCCAGAAAAAATAACAGAGACCGGGCAGTGCAGCCGGTCCGGGAAGTCGGCAGCCGCGGACAGATTGGGCTGCTATAGTGCTAAGTTTGATATGACCAAGATAAATTACAAGCGTGCGACAACTGAATTTAAAAAATGAGTACAATGGCGCACTGTTGAAATCTGTATCGCGACACTGAGGTTCTGATTGATTCTTTTCCGTTATCTGGCCCGGGAGCTGGCTGGCACTATGATGGCCGTGACTCTGGTGCTGCTGATGATCCTGATGAGTGGTCGTCTGATTCAGCAGTTGTCGGCCGCTGCCGCCGGTGAAGTATCGCTTGAGATCGTGTTTTTCACGCTGCTGCTGCGCCTGCCATCCTTCCTTGAAATGATTCTGCCGCTGGCACTGTTTATCGCCATTCTGCTGGCGTACGGGCGCATGTACGCGGAAAACGAAATGACCGTGCTTTCAGCCACCGGTTTTTCGGATAACCAGTTACTGGGCTATACCCTGATCCCGGCGCTGTCGACCATGCTGATGGTGGGTTTTTTCTCTCTCTATCTGAGTCCGCTCGGGGCGCAGAAAATGGAAGACCTGTACCGCAAGCAGGCCGAACTGACTGAATTCGAACTGCTGGCGCCGGGGCGCTTCCAGAGCACCAGATCCGGACAGCGGGTGACCTACACCGAATCCCTCTCGGCGGACAAAACTGTGATGCAGAAAGTGTTTATTGCCGACGGCAACACGCTGCTGGTTGCTGAAGAGGGTACGCAGTTCGTCAGTGACGATACCGGCTCGCGTTTTCTCAAACTGACCCAGGGCAAACGTTTTGAAATCCCGGAGGACTCACTGGCGCTGCAGGTGTTGTCGTTTGATGAGTATGGCGTGAAGATCGCCGACGAGCCGGAAGAGCGCAAGAAGCTGCGCAAAGAAGCTGTTCCTACCCGTGACCTGCTGGAAACACAGGAACCGAAACTCATGGCCCAGCTGCAGTGGCGTGTCTCCCTGATCATCATGGTGCCCTTGCTGGCCCTGATTGCTTTACCGCTGTCGAAAGTGAACCCGCGCCAGGGGCGTTTTGCACGGCTGTTCCCGGCCATTGTGCTCTTTATGGTTTACATCTCATTGCTGATTGCCATGCGTGGCATGGTTGAAAAAGCCACGCTGGGCGCCTTCGGTATCTGGGCGTTGCATCTGGTGTATCTGCTGATAGCCGGGGGGCTGATTCTGGGGCCGGGCATTATGGCGAATCTGCGCAGAAGGGCACACGCATGAGACTGCTCGACAGCTACACCGGCCGTAATGTGCTGTTCAACACACTGGTGGTGATCGTGGTCATCGTCGGGCTGGATGCGATTTTTACCCTGGTCGACGAACTGGATCAGCTCAAAGGCGAATACGGCATGCTTGAAGCACTGCAGTTTATGGGGCTGCGTCTACCGCGCCGGGCCTATGAGTACATGCCTATGGCCTGTCTGATCGGTTGTCTGTCGGCACTGGGTACTATGGCGGCCAACAGCGAACTGACGGTGATGCGTTCTGCTGGTCTGTCGGTATGGCGGGTGATGTTGGCTGTGCTCAAGCCCGTTGCTGTGCTCATGGTGCTGAGTACGCTGACCGCGGAGTACGCGATTCCCCAACTGGAAAAAATTGCCCAGTCACAGAAGGCCGTGGCCCAGGGCAAAGGCGAGAGCCTGTCGAATGATGGTCGCGGTTACTGGCACCGGGAAGGCGATCAGTTTATGCGTTTTACCGCTATTGAACCGAACGGTGTACTGCATGGCATACGGCTGTTCAGTTTTGACAGCGACCGTACATTAACGCGGGTACTGAGTGCTGAGCGGGCGATTTATCAGCGTAATCAGTGGCAGATGCAGCAGGTGGACGATATACAGGTAACGCCTGAATTGCTGCTGCAGAGTCATTACGATGCGCTGGATTGGGATACCGGATTGACCCCGGACCGCCTCAGCGTGGTAATGATCGAACCACGCGACATGTCGATTTCTGACCTGTATCAGTACGCGGTGTACATCGGTAATCAGGGCCTGAATGCGGATAACTATCTGCTGTCGTTCTGGCGCAAAGTACTGCAGCCCTTGAGTACCTTTGCACTGGTATTGCTGGGGGTTTCGTTTATTTTCGGGCCGCTGCGTCAGGTGACGGCCGGCTCACGGATCTTCACCGGCATTCTGGTGGGGCTGGTGTACAAGTACATGGAAGAGATGCTGGCTCCGGCCAGTATCGTGCTGGGTTTCGCACCGGTTCTGGCCAGTATAATTCCGATTGTAGTATCGGCGGCACTGGGCTTTTATCTGTTGCGCAAGGCGGGTTAACGGACTGGCTGGTTTCAGGACTTCTGTTTCCAGAGCTCAGGCAGGCCGTTTTATTCCACGCCTTTGGGGCGGTAAACCACGCGGGTCAGAGACGCGATGTCGTGCCAGGTGCGTTCCTTCTTATCAATGAGCATCCAGAAGTATCCCAGACCCACTATCACCAGTGAGAATAAACCGGTAGCACTGCGCAGCATGCAATGGCTCAGGCGTATGGGAGTGCCATCCAGGGTCGTCACATAAATGCGCCAGGCCTTCATACCTATGGTCTGACCGCCTCGCCGCCAGGAATGGCTGTAATACAGAAAACTGATGATATAAAACACGGATGCAGCCTGTGCCGGAGTCAGACGGACAAACTCTTCCAGTCCCATTGCTTTCGATACTGCAGTCACCAGCAAACCACCAAAAATGATGTACATGGCGACCAGCACCAGGCCGTCGTAGGCCATGGCCAGTATGCGGCGTGACAGGGGAGCAGTGGGGTAATTCTTGAGCTGCATCAAGACCTCGTAGAATGTGACGGTGAATGCGACAGACGCTGACGGGGCCGAATGTTACCATAAAGACAGAATCAGCCGGCACCGCACGCAGGAGAGCATGACCATGACCGATCTGTTTGATATCCGCCGTGAATATACTCAGGGCCATCTGGATGAGAAGACAGCCGCTGACCACCCCTTAACCCAGTTTCACGCCTGGTTTGAAGAATTCCGTGCCACTGCACCGTTGGAGCCGACGGTCATGGTACTGGGCTCCGTGGATGCCTCCGGTCAGCCCTGGCAGCGCATTGTGTTGCTGAAGTCGTATGATGAGCAGGGTTTTGTCTTTTTTACCAACTACGAAAGTCATAAAGGCCAGCAGTTTGCGGCCAACCCGAAGGCTTCATTGTTGTTCAGCTGGCTGGGGCTTGAGCGTCAGGTGCAGGTGCAGGGTACGGTGAGCAGAATCAGCCGTGAGGAGTCCGCGGAGTATTTCCACTCACGGCCACTGGAAAGTCAGCTGGGTGCATGGGCTTCCCGACAGAGCCGTCCGCTACCGGACCGGGCAACGCTGGAGGCGCGTTTCGCAGAGGTTAAAGCTGAGTATGGTGATGGTGAAATTCCGTTACCGGATTACTGGGGAGGTTACCGGCTGACTCCGGCAAGAGTGGAGTTCTGGCAGGGGGGTGCTGCGCGTCTGCACGACCGGGTGGAGTACTCACTCACCGGCCACAGCTGGCAGAAGCAGCGTCTGAATCCCTGAGGTGGGTTCAGCTGGGGTTATTACATCCGGGCGATGGCGTCACGGCTCTGGATGAGATAGTGACCGCCAAACAGAACGGCGTGATTGAGCAGATGGAACAGCTGATACACAGCGCGGCGTTCTGTATATTCTTCCGCGACTTCGCGGACTTCCTGATAACCGGTATAGAAGGCCTGCGGGAAACGGCCGAAAAGTTCGGTCATGGCCAGATCGGTTTCTGCGTCACCGTAGAAACAGCCTGGATCAAAAATCACCGGACGGCTGGATACCGTATCCGGAATAAAGCCGATATTGCCGGACCAAAGATCACCGTGCAGCAGGGATGCCGCTGGTTGATGGCCATTCAGTCGCCGTTCTGCGGCTGACAGTACCTTGTCTTCATATCCGATCAGATCACCACGCTCGTTCAGCATCCGCAGCAGAGGCTGCAGACGCTGAGTGAGGTAAAAGTCGGTCCAGCTGGCATTCCAGCTGTTATCCAGCCGGGTGTCACCGCAAAAGGTGACCGAATCATAGCCATAGCCTTTACTGGTTGTGCTGGAATGCATCTCGGCAATCTGGCGGCCCGCCAGTTTCCAGTCGCCATGCACCGCCAGCGGCAGATGCTTGAGCACCAAATAGATGGATTCGCCATCATCGCCGTAATACAGGGGCAGGGCAGTGGACACCGAATTGGTGGTGAGTATGCGCAGCAGACCTTCAGTTTCGGCACTGGCACGCTCAAGCGCCTGCTCACTGCAGGGCCAGCGTTTGATGAAAAAGTCCCCCCCCTGGGTTTTGACGCTGTACTGCTGCTGAACCTCGTTATCCAGATGCTGGCTGAAACTGATCAGTGAAGCAGCATCCGCTTTGACCTTACGGCGGTCCACGCCATCGGCGAGGATGCGCGAAATCACATATTCCGGCATATTCCGGGTAACGGGATTAGTGGCAGTCATGGTGGGACTCCGATTCTTATTATTCCGGCATCTTCTCACAGCCGTTTCTTAAAACAGTATGTGATGGTTAGCAATTTGTTACGCACTGTAAAAAACTGGCCTGAAGTGTTAAAGCTAGACCAGAAACACCCGGCCTGCCGGGCGCTTCCGCAGATTATGACCGTTAATTACAACAGTCAGTTTCCGCGTTAAAAAACCCGTTAACGGGAGCCTTTTGCGGCGATATTAGACTAATGGCTAATACCGGAGTGGTCGCCTTCTCAGCATCCCTTCCGTAAACTGACAGAAAGTCTGTTTTAGCCGGGCATCACAGAGTGCCCGAGCCTACACTGAATAAAAATAAATCGAGGCTATCTCATGTATCCAATCAAAAACCATCCGGTAAATCCGGAGTATGCGAAAGGTGCCAACATCACCCTTGAGCAGTACCAGGCCTGGTACCGGGAATCACTGGAGCAGCCGGATGCGTTCTGGGCTGCCCGCGCTAACGAATTCCTTGACTGGTCTGCCCCCTGGACTGAGGTCTGTCACGAAGATTTCAGCAAAGGCGAAGCTGTGTGGTTCCGCGATGGCAAACTGAATGCCTCCTATAACTGTATTGACCGTCATCTGGAAACGCGCGGTGATCAGGTCGCCATCATCTGGGAAGGCGATGACCCGTCAGAAGATGCCCGTATTACCTACAAAGAACTGCACGAGAAGGTCAGTAAGCTGGCCAATGTGCTGAAAGCCCGTGGCGTGAAGAAAGGCGATCGGGTGTGTCTGTACATGCCGATGATTCCGGAAGCCGCGTACGCCATGCTGGCCTGTGCCCGCGTCGGTGCGGTGCATTCGATTGTCTTCGGGGGCTTTTCGCCGGAGTCCGTGAAAGACCGTATTCTGGACTCCGATTGTCAGGTAATTATTACCGCTGATGAAGGCCTGCGCGGCGGCAAGAAAGTCCCACTGAAAGCCAACGTCGACAGTGCCCTGAAGCAGTGCCCGGATGTGCATACCTGTCTGGTGGTGAAACGTACCGGTAAAGAGGTTGAGTGGAAAGAAGGCCGTGATGTCTGGTATCACGATCAGATGGCCAGCGTCAGTGCCGACTGTCCGCCGGAAGCCATGGATTCCGAAGATCCACTGTTCATCCTTTACACCTCAGGCTCCACCGGTAAGCCAAAAGGCGTACTGCACACCACTGCGGGGTACCTGCTCAGCTCCGCAATGACGCACAAATACGTGCTGGATTACCGCGAAGGCGACGTTTACTGGTGTACCGCTGATGTGGGCTGGATTACCGGCCACTCCTATATCGTTTATGGCCCGCTGGCCAACGGTGGCACCACATTGCTGTTTGAAGGTGTGCCGACGTATCCGGATGCCGGACGCTGCTGGGACGTGGTCGACAAGCACAAAGTGAATATCTTCTACACCGCACCGACCGCGATCCGCGCTCTGATGAGTAAGGGTGAGGACTATGTGCGCAAGTACAGCCGCGAATCCCTCCGCCTGCTCGGCACCGTGGGTGAACCCATCAATCCGGAAGCCTGGGAGTGGTACTTCCACGTCGTGGGTGACTCCCGCTGCCCGATCGTCGACACCTGGTGGCAGACGGAAACCGGTGCGGTGATGATCGCGCCGCTGCCGGGAGCTTTCTCTTTGAAGCCGGGCTCTGCGACCCTGCCGTTCTTTGGCGTTGAACCGGCTCTGGTCGACAACGAAGGTGTTGAGCTGGACGGTGCCACCGAAGGTAACCTCATCATCAAACGCAGTTGGCCGAGCCAGATCCGTACTGTTTATGGCGATCATCAGCGTATGATTGATACCTACTTCTCGACCTACCCGGGCACTTACTTTACCGGTGACGGAGCCCGCCGTGATGAAGATGGCTACTACTGGATCACTGGTCGTGTGGATGACGTACTGAACGTCTCTGGTCACCGTATGGGCACCGCCGAAATCGAAAGCGCACTGGTACTGCATGACGCCGTCGCCGAAGCCGCTGTGGTGGGCTTCCCGCACGATATCAAAGGACAGGGCATCTACGCCTATGTCACCCTGATGACAGGCGTTACCCCCAGCGAAGAACTGCGCAAAGAATTGCTCGGCTTTGTCGCCGGGGAGATCGGTGCCATTGCCCGTCCGGATGTGATCCAGTGGGCACCGGGTCTGCCGAAGACCCGCTCCGGCAAGATTATGCGCCGTATTCTGCGCAAGATCGCTGCTAACGAGATCGACACGCTGGGTGATACCTCGACACTGGCTGATCCGTCCGTAGTTCAGGAACTGATTAAAAACAGCGCGCATCAGTAAACTGAGCATGCTCAGAAAAGCCCCGGTTGTGGAAGCAGCCGGGGCTTTTTTGTGGGCAGATTAATGGGCAAATCCCAGTGACATGACCTGATCTCAGAGACAGGTCAGCCATTCTGCTCAAACCAGGTTAACAACTGTAAAAAGATCATCCTTACCATTAAGATTTATGGGAGTACATTACCCCGGAACCCTCATGGTCTATCTCTACCTTGCAATCGCTATTGTGGTTGAAGTGATCGCCACCCTAATGCTGAAAGCCTCGGTCGGATTCACCAAGCCCCTGTTCGGCATGGGAGCCGTCTTCTTTTATGGCATCGCAGGCATGTTGCTGGCTGTTGTGCTCACCAAAATGAACGTCGGTATGGCTTACGCCATCTGGGCGGGTGCCGGCATCGCCCTGATCAGCATCGCGTCTGCCATTATCTGGAAGCAGAGCTACGACATATACGGGGTTGCCGGTATTTTACTGATTGGAGTCGGTGTTGTGCTGATTACCATGAAATCGTCGGTCGTGATTCATTGAAACCAACATGTATCTTCTAATAACCGGGATCCATTGTGCATGTTTTGGTTCTTCTGCAGTCGGTGAAGACATCAGGGAAACTCCTCTGGTTTTGCAGGTGACGCATCTGTCTCCCTTTGATCAGAAGTCTTAATTGAAGTGTAAAGGGACTATCAAAATTCCAAAAACTGGCTGGATTGTCCAGCAGAACGGATCCTGAAACTACCAGGTGCAGTCGTAAAACAGTAGTTTTCTGGGATAATCAGTCCGATTGGGTCCGCAATGATGAAGTGAGATTATAGAGACTGAAGGTTGTCTCTATAAGTCTAATTCTGGTGCTGTGTGGTGTCGCATCTGGATATCAGCAGTGGGCCGGGAATGTAAATTCCAACAGGTGATTTTTTATTAAGTCATTCTGGGGTCGTTTTTTAATGGAATATTGACGTCTGCATTTTGGGATATAAGGGACTATGAGAAAGGATACTATTGAAGCTTTAAAAGAACTAGCAATTTCATTTGAAGAGAAAGATATTCAGGTTGCATATGAACTGATGAGTATTGTCCGTCAATATAAAAGCGGTGTGGTCATCAATAAAAAATTGAAGAGTTATAAGGCAATAGTCGAGGAAAATGAAAAAAACAGGGAGCGATTACAGAACCTGTTAGATCAGAGAGAGATTGCGATTATCCCTGTAGGGTTTCGATGTCATACGAAAATGAATTTTATTAAAAAAACAGGAATCAAACAGCAGTCTTTTCCCTTCGATAGTGGTTTTTTCCCACCCTCTTCTGTGGCAAAGGTTATCCGTTCAGGTAAAGTGAATCTGGAATATGATGACAAAGGAACAACTCACAATGTTTGTGTGAAAACAGAACGTTATGAAAGTCCGGAATTTGGCCGTGGTATACGATTCGAGTCGTCTTCCTACGATGACATTGAAAGTTCCATCTCTACTGCTGATATGAAATCGATGAGGAGGTATTTGGATGGAACATTCGGATATTATACTCTTGATGTTGATAAGAAATATGTGTTGGCTCATTTTAATTGGCATAAACTCGCCAGTCCGGAAAAGTCCAAGGGAATTTCAGACCCGGCAGTGAACCTGAAACTTGCAACAGAAATGCTGAATAAGCGTATTCTGAGAATGTTCGAGATGGCCCAGAATGCTCAACATACTTTCTTTGTATTTGGGGAGTTTCAAGAATATTCTTTTATGCAGATTGATGATGATATCTATGATCTGGGTGATTTGACTGAAATTGAGTCGGCTATTAGGGATTGTGTTACAGAAAATTTCACTTTGATTAACATGAGCGAAATTGAATCGTCCTCTACTCTTCTGGATATATATGATTCATATATGAGTGATGGAGCAGTTAAGCACACAGCTGCATAATGAAAACTGCTTGTGAGTGATTAGTTTAAGTGTTTTCTCGGAAGAGAGGATTGTTCGCAGGGAGTAAGAAAACAGCAAGAAGCTCAGGTGAGGCAGTCAGGGGTAGGTGCAGGTTATCGAAGAAACGGAGCGTACAGGGGGCGTGAGCATTCTGAGATGTTCTGCAACACAGCCTCAGAATAATCAGTAATGTCGTGAAGCGTTATCGAGGCAGTGAGTGCAAGGCGGGCTTGAGTGGACAAGCGGAGCGTACACAGAGTACGTGAGCATTGGCCGGTGAAGCCCAACACCGCAATCACAACGCAGATAGCTTCATACCGAGAAGCTTTCTCCGCAGCCGCATAAGTCTTTGGCATTCGGGTTGTTGAATTTGATGATGCTGTTCAACCCCTCCCGAGTGTAATCAATCTCTGTCCCGCGCACATACGCTCGGGCATCGGCGGCGACAAACAGGGTGACGTCGTCGGCGACCTGAATCACTTCATCGCCTTCGTCAGCGCTTTCAACGAATTCCACATCGTACTTAAAGCCGGAGCAGCCGCTTTTCTTCACAGCCAGGCGTACGCCTGCCATCTGTGGGTTTTTCTCCAGCTGTTTACGCACGTGCTTGATCGCGGCCTCGGTCATGCTGACGTCGGCGGCGGCACTCGGGTCGTAGGTCTGAGGTTCATACGTTTCAATAGTCATTCTTAGCCTCCACGGATGCCGCTTCAGAGTGGTATCCACTGAGTGAGTTCCTGTTACAGCAGGAACATTTTAGCCTTTTCCAGACCGGCGAAGAGGGCATCTACGTCGTCCAGTGTGTTGTACAGGCTGAACGATGCCCGCACAGTACCGGGAATACCGAACTGATCCATCACTGGCATAGCGCAGTGATGACCGGTACGAACAGCGATACCCTGCTGGTCGAGCAGGGTGCCGACATCCGCTGGATGCGCGCCATCCAGCAGGAAGCTGAACACGCTGGCTTTCTCTGGTGAGTTGCCGATGATGCGCAGACCGCCGATCTTGTCTGCCAGCTCGGCACAACGCGCCATCAGGGCATGTTCGTGAGCGAGAATGGCATGGCGGTCGAGACCGTTGAGGAACTCGATCGCGGTTGCCAGACCAATGGCTCCGGCGATGTTCGGAGTGCCGGCTTCGTATTTATACGGCAGGGCGTTGTAGGTGGTTTTTTCAAACGATACGTGTTCGATCATCTCACCACCGCCCTGATACGGCGGCATGGTGTTAAGCAGGGCTTCTTTGCCGTAGAGCACGCCGATACCGGTCGGGCCAAACAGTTTATGCCCGGAGAAAGCGTAGAAGTCAGCATTCAGGCTCTGTACATCGACGTTCCAGTGCGACACCGCCTGCGCACCATCGACCAGTACTTTGGCACCGACTTCATGAGCCATGCGGATGATGGTGGCGACCGGGTTAATGGTGCCCAGCGCGTTGGAAACGTGAACCACGGAGACGAACTTCACCTTGTCGGTGATCAGCTCCGGCAGGCGTGCAGTATCCAGCTCGCCATTATCCAGCACCGGAATCACTTTCAGTACGGCACCGGTCTGCTCACACAGCATCTGCCAGGGCACGATGTTGGAGTGGTGTTCCATGCCGGTAACGAGGATTTCATCGCCGGTTTTCAGATTCTGGCGGCCCCAGGTTGCAGCAACCAGATTGATCGCCTCTGTCGTCCCGCGGGTCCAGATAATTTCTTCCGGTTTGGCGGCATTCAGAAACTTCTGCACGATCACGCGTGCTGCTTCGAATTGCTGGGTCGCACGGTCACTCAGGGTATGCGCACCGCGGTGCACATTGGAGTTATCGTGGCTGTAGTAATCGACGAGTGCATCGATCACGCACTGAGGTTTCTGCGTGGTCGCACCGTTATCCAGATACACCAGTGGCTTGCCGTTGACTTCCTGCTGGAGCGCCGGAAACAACGCGCGCAGCCTCAGGATGTCATCTTTGCTCATGGCGGCAGTGGCGTGCGGAGTAATATCCATTACAGGTCTCCTCCGATATGCGTGGTCAGAGCATCGTCGCGGCCAAAACGCTGGGCCAGTTGTGGGCGCAGCCAGGCACCGATGGCTTCATCGTCGAGCGCATCCAGCAGTTCATTAATAAAACCAAAGCTGAGCATGACTTCGGCTTCTTCTTTACTGATGCCGCGGCTCTGCAGATAGAAGGTCGCTTTTTCTTCCAGCTGGGCGACGGTAGCACCGTGGGCGCATTTCACGTCGTCGGCGTAAATCTCCAGCTCAGGCTTGGTATTGATCTCTGCCTTGTTGGTGAGCAGCAGGTTTTTATTGCTCAGTTCCGCCAGGGTTTTCTGCGCCTGCGGATGAATATGAATACGGCCATTAAACACCGCTTTAGAGCTGTCATTCATGATGCCGCGGAACACTTCTTCGGTGGTGCAGTTAGCAACCTTGTGTTCGATATTGGTGTGGAAATCGACCAGCTGTTTATTCTGTGGAACGTAGACGCCGTTCAGCTCACAGTGTGATCCGCCGACGTTGTGATTGACCACGATATCGTTACGGGTCAGAGCCGTACCCAGGGCCAGATGAAAGCCGCTGTATCGGGCATCACGCTGCAGATCAATGTGGCAGTTACTGATGTGGTAAGCACCTTCGCTCATCAGTTGCAGACGGTAATGCGTCAGTTCAGCGTTATCGCCAACACAGATTTCGCTAACGGCATTGGTGAAATTATTCTGCTCGCCTTCGCCAGAGAAGTGCTCAATCACGGTGGCGGAAGAACCGCTCTGCAGGTTCACCAGCAAGCGCGTATTTACCGTGAATTTTTCATCGCCGGACTCAGTTACAGGTGTGGTGCAATAAATGATGTGTAACGGTTTACGCAGAATGTGATTTTTAGCCACATTCAGGAAATAACCGTCAGTCAGTGCCGCAGTATTCAGGTCGCTGAACAGGTTGCCTTTATCCGCAAGGGTTTTGCCCAGCTGCGCCAGAATTGCCTGCTGTTGTTCCGCGTCGGCATCGGTGAAACGCACCACCAGTTCCATCGCTTCCGGGTCTGAGCTGCAGACGTCCGGAATACCATTACAGACCACCAGACGCAGCCCATTTAAACCTGGGATGACCGGCGCATGGCCCTGAGCAGCAGGGGCGGCATTGGCCACACCGGCATTGCTCAGGTTGTACAGCGAGGTGTATTTCCAGGCTTCGGTTTTGCGCGTTGGCAGTTGTGCGTCACTGAACGAGCGCTGGCCTGCATCACGCAGTTCTGACAGCCATTCCGGGCCGGTCTGCTTTGTTGCCAGGCTTAACTGTTCGGCAAGAAAATCCGACATTACTCTGCTCCGCTTTCCTGCTCTTCTTTTTCAAGCCAGCCGTAGCCTTTCTCTTCCAGCTCCAACGCCAGCTCTTTACCACCGGATTTCACGATGCGACCGTTGGCCAGAACGTGAACGTAATCCGGCACGATGTAGTCGAGCAGACGCTGGTAATGAGTTACCACGATAAAGCTGCGGTTTTCGTCACGCATGGCGTTCACCCCCTCGGCAACCACCTGCAGAGCATCGATATCGAGACCGGAGTCGGTTTCATCGAGGATGCACAGCTTGGGCTCGAGCAGCATCATCTGCATCAGCTCGTTACGCTTTTTCTCACCGCCGGAGAAACCTTCGTTTACGCCCCGCTTCAGGAAGCTGACATCGAGGTTGACCGCTTTGCATTTTTCACGCGCCAGCTTCAGAAACTGTACGGAATCGAGATCCGGTTTGCCCTGCGCTTTGCGTACCGCGTCGACAGACGCTTTAAGAAATTCGAGATTGGAAACACCCGGAATTTCGACCGGATACTGAAACGCCAGGAACAGACCGGCGTGAGCGCGCTCTTCCGGGTCGAGATCCAACAGATCCGTGCCATCAAGCGTGGCAGAGCCGCCAGTGACTTCGTAGGCTTCACGACCCGCCAGTACGTTACCCAGCGTACTCTTACCGGCACCGTTAGGGCCCATGATGGCGTGCACTTCACCCGGGCCGATGTTCAGGGACAGGCCTTTGAGGATTTCTTTGTCTTCGACGGTTGCGTGCAGATCTTTGATCTCGATCATTTCTAAAACCTTTTTGTCTGTGGGCAGACGGTTAAATTAATTCGTTCTGTTTACATTCTGTTTTCGGGTCTGTCGCTGTGACATCCCGAGCTCTTTTATGGATTCCCGCCTGCGCGGGAATGATGTAAAAAAGCTTACACGGTTCTTAAATACTTGGCGTCGCGAGCGAATGAAGTGCCAGGCAAAACCGAGCGAAGAAGCGTAGTTTACAGATCGTAAATGAGCATTCTGAGCGAGGTTTTAACACCGCAATTCAGAGCGCAGCAGCCAGGATCAGCCAACGGAGCCTTCTAAGGAAACTTCCAGAAGCTTTCCGGCTTCCACCGCAAACTCCATCGGCAGCTCTTTAAATACTTCCTTACAGAAGCCGTTCACAATCATGGAGACGGCTTTCTCAGTATCAATACCACGCTGCTGACACAGGAACAGCTGGTCATCGCTTACGGTAGAGGTCGTTGCTTCGTGCTCCACCACCGCACTCGGGTGTTTGCTTTCGATGTACGGGAAGGTATGCGCACCACATTTATCGCCAAGCAGCAGCGAGTCACACTGGGTGTAGTTACGCGCGCCTTCGGCGGTCGGGTTCATACGCACCAGACCACGGTAGGCGTTCTGGCTTTTACCGGCGGAAATACCTTTGGAGATGATGGTGGACCTGGTGTTTTTGCCCATGTGAATCATCTTGGTGCCGGTATCGGCCTGCTGATAATTGTTGGTCAGGGCCACGGAGTAGAACTCACCGACGCTGTTATCGCCTTTCAGGACACAGCTTGGGTATTTCCAGGTGACGGCCGACCCGGTCTCGACCTGAGTCCAGCTGACTTTGGCATTGGTGTGGGCCACGGCACGCTTGGTGACGAAGTTGTAGATACCGCCTTTGCCGTTTTCATCGCCCGGGTACCAGTTCTGGACTGTGCTGTATTTGATGTTGGCACCATCCAGTGCAATCAGTTCGACGACCGCAGCGTGCAGCTGGTTTTCGTCGCGCATCGGTGCGGTACAGCCTTCGAGGTAGCTCACGTGGGAACCTTCGTCGGCGACAATCAGGGTTCGTTCAAACTGCCCGGTTTTGGCTTCGTTGATACGGAAGTAAGTCGACAGCTCCATCGGGCAACGCACGCCTTTCGGGATGTACACAAAGGAGCCGTCAGAGAACACCGCGCTGTTCAGGGCGGCAAAGTAGTTGTCCTTCACCGGTACCACAGTGCCCATGTATTTCTGGATTAGCTCAGGGTATTCGTGCACGGCCTCGGAGATCGGCATAAAGATCACACCGGCTTCTTTCAGCTTCTCGCGGAAGGTCGTGGCCACAGATACAGAGTCGAATACCGCATCCACAGCGACACCGGCCAGTGCCATCTGCTCATGCAGCGGGATGCCCAGCTTGTTGTAGGTCTCCAGCAGCTCAGGATCGACCTCATCCAGGCTCTTTGGCTTGTCGGCCATGCTCTTTGGCGCGGAGTAGTAAGATACCGCCTGATAGTCGATATCCGGGTATTTGATGTGCGCCCAGTCCGGAGATTCCATCTCCAGCCACTCGCGGTAGGCCTTCAGACGCCACTCGGTCAGCCATTCCGGCTCGCCCTTTTTGTTGGAGATAAAGCGCACCACGTCTTCATTCAGACCCGGGGGCAGGGTGTCCGACTGGATGTTGGTGATAAAACCGGCTTTGTATTCGCGGGCAGCAATCTGGCGTTCGATTTCGATGTTACTGGCCATGGCGACTCTCCCGGGTAGCTTGGATGCGGGTTAAAGGGTGATTTCCTGAGCATTTTACTCGGATAGACGGTCATCGACAATTAAAGAATACCAACTTGGTATGCTTTATGGCAGGATTCTGCGGAACAGTCATTTTCTTCCACCCAGATTCACCTCCGGCGGAGTGTCCTCATTATGCTGAAAATCGGAAAACTGACCGACTACGGTGTACTGATTCTGAGTACGCTGGCGGAGCAGCCAGCGGTTCTGCGTCAGACGGAGGGGCTGGCAGAATCCACCGGCCTCTCTTTGCCGACCACGCGAAAGGTCATGAAAGCCCTGACCGATGCCGGGCTGGTGCAGGCTCAACGAGGCGCCAAGGGTGGCTATCGTCTGGCCCGGGCAGCTTCCATGATCAGCCTGCGCGACGTGGTTGAAGCGTTTGAAGGCCCGATTGCTCTGACGGAATGTACCCAGGACGAACACGGTTGTGATATCACCGAGCAGTGCAGCCTGGCCGACGGCTGGGGCGGTATCAATCAGCTGCTGATGCAGATGCTGGCACGGGTGACGCTGGCGGATGTGAAAGACCCGACCATCGTCGACCGCCTGACACAGGGGCTCATGATGGGTTCGCCGCGCATCAGCCTGGTGAATCTCTGATTACGACCTCCGGAAGTACCGTCTGACAGCCAGTTATCTGGTTGCTTCTTGATCATTGTCCGCACAGATATTATGGCTTTGTGGTACATTCGCGCCCTGAAAAAACAGACGCCCTATCATCGCTATGACCACAAAACCTTCTTCTGTCTTTACTCCTGAACTGCTGTCTCCGGCGGGCACTCTCAACAACATGAAATACGCTTTCGCCTATGGCGCGGATGCGGTGTACGCCGGTCAGCCACGCTACAGTCTGCGTGTGCGTAACAACGACTTTACGCTGGATAACCTCGGTAACGGCATTGAGTACGCGCACAATCTGGGCAAGCAGTTCTATGTGGCCAGCAATATTGCGCCGCATAACTCGAAAGTGGCCACTTACATGCGCGACATCGAACCCGTGATTGAGATGAAGCCGGACGCGCTGATCATGTCAGACCCGGGTCTGATCATGCTGGTGAAAGACAAGTGGCCGGATCAGGTGGTTCATCTGTCGGTGCAGGCGAATGTGGTGAACTACGCCTCGGTGGAATTCTGGCGCCGTCAGGGCGTAAGCCGCATTATTCTCTCGCGTGAACTGTCACTGCAGGAAATTGCAGAAATCCGTGAAAAATGCCCGGAAATGGAGATCGAAGTCTTTGTTCACGGTGCGCTCTGCATTGCCTATTCCGGCCGCTGTTTATTGTCCGGCTATATGAATCACCGCGACCCGAATCAGGGCACCTGCACCAATGCCTGCCGCTGGAAATACGACGCCCACGAGGCGGAAGAAACCGCCTCTGGCGATGTCGTTCCGAAGGGTGTGAATGAGTTTGATCCTACCCTGGGGCTGGGTAACACCACGGATAAAATCTTCCTGCTGCAGGAGCCGAACCGCCCGAACGAATACATGCCGGCGTTTGAAGATGAACACGGCACCTACATCATGAACAGCCGCGACCTGCGTGCGATCCAGCACATCGAAAAACTGGTTGAACTCGGTGTGCATTCGTTAAAAATCGAAGGCCGTACCAAGTCGCACTACTATGTCGCCCGTACCGCACAGGCGTACCGCAAAGCCATTGATGATGCCGTCGCCGGTCGTGGCTTTGATAAAGGCCTCATGGATACGCTGGAGAACATGTCTAACCGCGGTTACACCGAAGGGTTTTTCCGGCGCCATGTGCACGATGAATATCAGAATTACGAGCGGGGTGTCTCGGTTTCTGTGCATCAGCAGTTTGTCGGTCAGATTACTGAACGCCGCGGCGACCGTTTAACGGTCGAGGTGAAAAACCGTTTTCAGAACGGCGATACCGTGGAGCTGATGACCACGGTTGGCAACCACACCTTTGTGCTCGACGACATCCGCGATACCGGTGGGAATCCGCGTGAGGATGCGCCGGGCTCCGGCTTTATCGTGACGATTCCGGCAAGCGCACTGGATGCGGTTTTCGGCGAGAATTTCCCGGTTGAACGCGCCATGCTGATCCGTAATCTGCCGGATGCTCCCTTGCCGGTTACTGCCTCTGCTGCAACTCAGAGTTTCTGATCATTCTCTGCTGTGTATTCTTTGATCAGAACGATTAAAAGCCGGAATATTCCGGCTTTTTTTGTGGGTGTTTTCTGTACGGAATAAATATGTAACAAGCGTTAAATAAATCAGTCATCCCTGAGTCACAAACACACGTTAGGTTGGCGGGGTTCTGCAGATTCACCGTGTCATTGTCTGGCAATGACACCGGATTTTTTGCCAAAACCTTCTGATCTTTGGGGATAAAAACATGAAAACAATGAACCGCAGCCTGCTGGCTACGGCAATTGCAACGGCATTGCTGGGAGCCTCGGTTTCTGTCTCAGCGGTTGAAACCGCATCAGCACTGCGCGGTACCGTGACCAATCCGGACGGCGCACCATTATCAGGCTCAACGGTAACCGTCATCAATGAAAGCACGGGTTTCCGTAAAGTACTGACTACGGATGCCAATGGTCATTTCAGCCTGCGTGGTGTACCGGTGGGTGATGATTATACGGTCATTGTTTCTGATCCTTCTTACAGCAGCACCCGTACTGAAGATGTGCAGCTGAACCTCGGTCAGACCGCTGACCTGGAATTTAAACTGTTCGGTGCTGAGCTGGAAGAAATTGTGGTCGTGGCGCCGACCGATGTGGTTACCAATGTGGCACCGGGTCCGAGCGCGACCTTTGGTCTGGAATCCCTGCAGAAAGCACCAGCGATTAACCGCAATATTGCCGATGTACTGCGTGCTGATCCGCGTATTTATGTTGATGAATCCAGCGGTGGCAATAACTCCATTTCCTGTGGTGGTCAGAACCCGCGTTTTAACAGCATCACGGTTGATGGCGTACGCATGAATGACTCGTTCGGTCTGAATTCCAATGGTTATCCGACTGAGCGCATGCCATTTTCCTTCGATGCGATCGATCAGGTCTCCGTAGAGATGGCGCCGTTTGATGTCATGTACGGTGGTTTCACAGCCTGTAACATCAATGCCGTGACCAAATCCGGTGGTAACGAATTCCACGGCTCTGTGTTTTACGATTACACCAGTGATTCACTGCGCGGCAGTTCACTGGAAGGTGATGACATTGAAATGAGCTCATTCAATGAGCAGCGTTTTGGTGTGACTCTGGGTGGCCCGGTGATTCAGGATAAGCTGTCGTTCTTCGTGGCTTATGAATATCTGGATGGCGTGAATAATTTTGACCGTGGGCCACTTGGTTCCGGTGCCATCAACGAAGTGAATATCACTCAGTCAGAACTGGATGAAATCCGTCAGATTGCGCTGGATAACTACCAGTATGATCCGGGTTCCATCCCCAAAGCCTACGACAACGAAGACGAAAAACTGCTGCTCAAACTGGACTGGATGATCAACGAAGCACACCGTCTGTCGTTCACTTACAACTACAACGATGGCTACAACATCGCTGAGTCAGACGGTGATCTGAATGAGCTGGAATATTCCAATCATCTGTACGAGCGCGGCGCCAAGCTGAATGCCTATGTGGGTAGCTGGTTCGCTGACTGGACCAGCCGTTTCTCCACTGAAGTCCGCCTGGGTTACTCCGATCTGGATAACCGTCAGCTGTCACTGGGTGGCACCGATTTCGGTGAAGTTCAGGTAATCACCGATGACGTGACTGTGTATCTGGGCGCGGATGACAGCCGTCATTCCAACCTGCTGGAATATCAGACCACATCGGCGGCTTTCAAAGGTTTTTACGATCTCGATGCACACCTGATGACCTTTGGTCTCGAGTATGAAGGCGTCGATGTTTACAACCTGTTCGTTCAGCACACTGAGACTGAGCTGCGCTTCTATGGCATCGATAATTTCCGCGATGGCTACGCCGGTGCCATGTATTACAACAACGCACCTTCGAATGTTCCGGGTGATGCCGCGGCTGACTGGGCGTACGCCATGAACACCGCCTACGTGCAGGACGAGTGGCTGGTGAACGATTCACTGGAGCTGACCTTCGGTCTGCGTTACGACCGCTACACCACCGGCGATAAGCCACCGGTTAATCCGGATTTCGTGGCGGATTACGGCTTTGCCAATAACAACACCGTTGACGGTCTGGATCTGTTCCAGCCGCGCTTCGCCTTCAACTGGGATGCTACCGATGTGATGACCGTACGCGGTGGTATTGGTCTGTATTCCGGCGGTAACCCGAACGTCTGGCTGTCCAACAACTACTCCGCCAATAACGTGCAGCAGTTTGGCCAGCGTGGCCGTAACTTCGGTTACACCGATGGCAGCCGCTCACTGTTTGACAGCGACATCGTTTATGAAGCTGTGGAAGCCGGTCAGCCAGCCGGTCCGGGCTATGGCGTACCGTCAGAGCTGTACGATGCCGTTGCTGCCGGTGAAGGGGATAACTTCGAGATCAATTACCTTGATCCGGACTTCAAGCTGCCAAGCGAATGGAAATACGCGCTGGGTACCACGTATTTGCTGCCCCAGGAATACACCGTCAATGCCGACGTGATTCTGACCAAAGGTCAGGACTCCGCCATGATTGTGCGTGGCGACCTTGATCGTGTGGGTACCAGCGACGAAGGCTATCCGGTGTATGAAAGCAACCGTGAAGCCTCCTTTGTGCTGACCAACAGCGATAAAGGTAACGAGTCGCTGGTGGCTTCGGTCTCTCTGAACAAGGTGCACGACTTCGGTCTCGACTGGACACTGGGCTACGCCTATTCCGACGCCAGAGACGTACAGCCGATGACCAGCTCGGTGGCCTTCTCCAACTACATGAACCGTGCCTTCACCGACCCGCAGGAAGACAAGCTGTCGACCTCCAACTACAACATCCGTCACCGCTTTACCGCCACGGTAAACTACGAAGCGCTGTTCTGGGGTGATAACGCCACCCGTATTTCGGTCTACGCCGCAGCCAATGAAGGTACGCCATACACTTACACCCTGGCCGGTGATCCGAACAGTGTGTACGGCTACAACCCGTATCTGGAAGGCAACCCGATCGTCGCTCCTGGCGAAGAGCGTAATGGTCATGCCGGTTCCTGGTGGGCCAAGGCTGACCTGAAGATCGAACAGGAACTGGGTGGTGTCGGCGCTGACGACGTACTGAGCGTGTTCATGGTGATTGATAACCTCACCAACCTGCTGAACGACGAGTGGGGCATCATGCGTCAGGCCAATTTCCCGGGTAACGTACCTGAGGGGCAGGATAAAAACGAATACCGTATTGGTGATGCGTCCCTGTACCAGATCCGTCTGGGTATGAACTACGAGTTCTGATTTCCGTTGTGTGTGTTTAGCCGGCCCTGTGCCGGCTTTTTTATTTTCTGACTCTGGTCCTGTTTGGCACTTTCCGCGTCGCTGATGGCTTGGGGGCGAGGAACCGTGCTGCTACATTAGGTCTTTATATCATCAACAGTGCTAAGCACTGTTTTACAAAAGGAATTGCTATGTTTTCCGTTCTTTCCCGCGGTCTGTTGCTGACCGCTGCTTTACTGTCACTGCCGGTATCTGCGCAGGATACGGTTCTGCTGAAAATGAGCCTCAGCCCGGATACGGCCTTCCGTCTTTCGCAGACCTCGGTGAATGACATGGTGATGGATGCCAGCAAGGCAGGGCACCTGCCACGCAATGATGAAAATCAGCAGTTCCCCATGCACATCCAGCAGAAAGCCGAGCAGGTGTCCCGTCTCGAAACTTCTGCTGTGGATGCGGACGGCAGTTTTCTGGTGAGTATGACCATTGAATCAGGTACCTCATCGGTCAGTGTCAATGAAGGCTTCTGGACAGAACAGCCGGGCCTTTCCGATTACCTCGGGCAGGCCATGATGGAAGCCAGGATTCTGAGCAATGGCGAAATGCAGTTCATCTCTGTAGGCGGGCAGCCCGTGCCGCCGGAAATGGAAGCCATGATGGCCAGCCTGTTTGAGCAGTTTACCGGTACGGGGATGCTGGATGACGTCGAAGTGGCGCTGGGTCAGACGGTACCTGTGCGTTTGCCGATGACGGTCCCTGTGGCTGAGCTGGGTAATATGGAGATTGAGATCATCATGTATTACACCCTTAACAGCATCGAAAACGGTCTGGGGAATTTCGGAATCGGGATGGACATGCAGATGTCGATGGAGATTCAGGAGTCTCTGGTCACTGTCACGGCCAAAGGTGATGGCAGAATGGTGTACGACATTGCCGGGGAATACACGCCCTACAGTGACATCGACATGACGATGAATTTCAACATTCCGGTTGAGAAGGGCGGTGTGACCATGGCGCTCAACAGCCATACTGTGGTTGAAATGGCGCCGCTGATGCCAGTGGAAAACTGATTCTCCATTGCTCCCGTGAGCGGCTGTTGCGGGAGCGGATGGTGGTTCAGTCCGCCCGGTCCCACACCGGCGGGATGCCGAAATAGCCATCGATAAATTCGATAAAACTTCTTACCTTCGGTGCCAGCAGTTTGCGGTGGGCGTAAAGCGCATACAACCCCAGCGGCTCGGGCTCTTCTCCCTCCAGAATCACCTGCAGCTGACCCGAACGGATGGCCTTGCCACAAATAAAGGTCGGCTGCAGCACAATCCCGGCGCCGCGGATGGCGCACTCTGTGAGAATTTCACCGTTATTGCTTTCCAGCAGAACCTGGCCAGTGCCGGTGCTCTGTTCGGCGTAGCTGTAGCCGAGATACTGATGCTGTTTAAGCTCCTGCAGGGTCGCGGGTGTGCCGTGCTCCCTGAGATAAGCCGGTGAGGCACAGCGTACCAGCCGGACCGGTGCCAGATAGCGTGCGACCAGGGATGAGTCTTTGAGCTGACCGATGCGCAGGGCAACATCAAAACCTTCCTCGACGATGTCCACTTTACGGTCATTGAGCTGCAGATCCACAGTAATCTTCGGAAATGCCTGCTGAAAATCACACAGCAGCGCCGGTAGCTGCAGCGTCGCAAACGACACCGGGGCGCTGATGCGCAGCTGGCCCTGGGCCTGGACCTGATAATCCCCCAGCTGCTGCTCCAGATCAGCAAAGTCTTCCAGCAGGTGTTCTGCCCGTTGCGCGTAACCTTCCCCGGCTTCGGTCAGATGCACCCGGCGGGTGGTGCGGTTGAGCAGGCGAACGCCGAGGCGTTCTTCGAGCCGTGAAACCTGCTTGCTGATCATCTGTGGCGAGGTATCCAGCCGTTCAGCAGCGCGGGTAAAGCTGCCTTCCTGCACTACCGTCACAAAGGCCTGCATATCATCAATACGGTCCATAGGGTTCTCTCTGAGTCGCTCAGTAATTATCAACATAATGTTGATAATAAAACAATGATGGGCGTATTAATTGTTCTCACTGTTGAAAGTATTCTGAGCACAGTTAAGACAAACAACCCAATGCAACACAAACTGAATCACGGAGAAAGACTATGAATACTCAACTGATCAATCGCGTTCTGAAATCTGATGCCGGCATCGCTTCTCTGGTGCTGCGCGTTCCTACCGGTCTGATTCTGGCCGCCCATGGCTCACAGAAACTGTTCGGTGCTTTCGGCGGCTACGGCCTGGAAGGTACCGGTCAGTGGATGGCCAGCATCGGTCTTGAACCCGGCGTACTGATGGCCTTCCTGGCCGGTTCTGCTGAATTCTTCGGTGGTCTGGCACTGGTATTGGGCCTGCTGACCCGTCCGGCTGCCGCTCTGACTGCCTTCACCATGTTGATTGCTATCTTCAGTGTGCATATCAGCAACGGACTGTTCATGGCCAATAACGGGTATGAATACGCGCTGACCCTTATGATTGTGTCTCTGACACTGCTGATTCAGGGTGCTGGCAGCTACTCTGTGGATAACCTGCTGACCCGCGGTACCGAGTACTCTCCCAAGCTGCAGGCTCAGCACTGATCGCTGAATACTGACAGAACTGCCCGGCGTATGCCGGGCATAGCGTTAACGAAAGACATTAAGGAGCCGACCATGCTTGTAAATGGCCAATGGACCGAAGACTGGCAGCCCGTACAGAAGAAAGACGACGAAGGCCGCTTTATCCGTCAGACCTCCTCATTCCGTCACTGGATCACTGCCGATGGCAGTGCCGGACCGACCGGCGACGCCGGATTCAAAGCCGAGAAAGACCGCTATCACCTGTATGTGGCGTATATCTGTCCCTGGGCTTCCCGCACTCTGATGGCCCGGGCCCTCAAGGGTCTGGAAGACGTGATCAGTGTATCCGTGGTAAACCCGGTGATGACCAATCAGGGCTGGCAGTTTGGCGGCCATGACGGTGCGGATGAGGATGTGCTCAATGGCGCCCGTTATATCCATGAGCTGTACACCCGGGCTGACAGCCATTACACCGGACGGGCAACCGTGCCGGTACTCTGGGACAAAAAGACCGGTACCCTGGTGAACAACGAATCCGCCGATATTGTACGTATGCTGAATACGGCGTTCGACGGGCTGGGTGCAACCGGGCCAGATCTTTACCCACAGGCACTGGCCGCTGAGATTGATACGCTCAACGCGCACATTTACGACAACCTCAATAACGGTGTGTATCAGGCTGGTTTCGCCTCCACCCAGTTGGCTTACGAAGAAGCTTACAGCCGGGTGTTTGCGACGCTGGATGAGCTGGAACAACGCTTCTCCGACGGGCGTCTGTATCTGTTTGGCGATGAGCTGACCGAGACGGATATCCGCCTGTTTGTGACTCTGGTCCGTTTTGATGCGGCCTATCACGGTGTCTTCAAATGTAACCGCAATACCTTGTCTGCCATGCCCGGAGTACATGCGTATATGCACCGCGTTCTGGCACTGGACGGCATCCGTAATACGGTGCGTATTGATCACATCAAAGCCGGTTATTATTCCATCAAAGCCCTGAATCCGAACGGTATCGTACCGGTAGGGCCGGAGCATCTCTGAGCCGGGGGCAGGTTCTGCCCTAAAGGTTCCGCCTGAAAGGTTCGGCCTGAAAGGCTCGGCCAGAAAGGCTCAGCAGGGACGCTGAATTGCCGCAGGGCCAGCCGCACGCGTATACTCGCGCCCAGTTTGACTGATGGTACCCGTATGTCGCTGACTTCTGCTTATCTTGACCGTTTTGCCGGTATTGGCCGCCTGTATGGCGCTGCCGGTCTTGAGCGTCTGCACGCTGCGCACGTATGTGTCATCGGCATTGGAGGCGTCGGCAGCTGGGCCGCCGAAGCACTGGCGCGCTCAGGCATTGGCCGGATCACCCTGATTGATATGGATGATATCTGCGTCTCCAACACCAACCGTCAGATCCACACTCTGGGCAGCACCGTCGGTCAGCTGAAAACCGACGCAGTGGCAGAGCGCATCCGCGGTATCAACCCGGAATGTGAGGTGGTGTCGCACATGGCGTTCATCACGGCGAATAATCTCGGTGAACTGATCACGGATGACATGGATTACGTCGTTGACTGCATCGACAGCGTGAAAAATAAAGCGGCACTGATCGCCTACTGTAAACGCCGTAAAATCCGCATTATTACTACGGGTGCGGCGGGCGGCCAGACGGATCCGACACAGATTCAGATCGGCGATCTGAACAAAACTTTCAATGATCCGCTGGCACGTAAAGTGCGCTCACTGTTGCGTCGTGAATACGGATTTTCACGCAATGCCTCGCGCAATTATTCCGTACCCTGTGTATTTTCCACCGAGCAGCTGGTGTATCCGACCCCACAAGGTGAGGTCTGTCAGACCAAATCATTTTCTGCAGATGACAGCACGCGACTGGACTGTGCCAGCGGTTTTGGTGCAGCGACTATGGTCACCGGAACCTTTGGTTTCGTCGCGGCGGGCCGGGTGGTCAAACGCCTGGCAGAGAATGCCGGTAAAAAACCCTGATGAACTTTTAATCATTAACCGCGTCCATTAAACAGGCTCATTGTTAAAAAGGAGTAATGTGATGGACTTGATCCGTATTCTGTTTTCTGTACTTTTGCCACCTCTGGGTGTGTTTCTTCAGGTCGGTATCGGTGGTGCATTCTGGCTGAATATCCTGCTCACGCTTCTGGGGTATATTCCCGGAATAATTCATGCCGTCTGGGTGATTGCCCGCCGTTAAAGTCCGGGTTTCTGCACCATAAAAAAAGCCGCTCAATGAGCGGCTTTTTTGTGCGGTTCTGGGCAGACGTCAGCGGTTTTCCAGACGGTTATAGTCGAGAATACCTGCGTACATCGGATCATTTTTGCGGAACCAGTCGTGCAGCTGATCGCTGTGCTGCCAGAAGGAAATATCGGTGCGGCGCACGCCGAAACGCTCCATCAGCTCACGATAGTCGTCTTCTGACTTAAGGTGCTCAACCGCATCCACAAAGCGGTCGGCCCGGAAAGAAGAAAAGCGGAAAAATGCGCCGGGGTAGGTGCCGATAATACCGGGTACCAGCGTCAGGTAATCTTCGTCCGGCAGACGGTTTTCTTCCTCATACAGCAGGCCGGTGAGATTGCTGTGTCCGCTGACCCGCATCAGGGTAAACACCTGCTGCGCCCCATTCATATCTTCGACCATAATAAACGACAGTTCCGGCATCACATTGGCACTGCGCCCGGTGACTTCGTTGAGCTGGTTGAGGATCGACAGCATTTCCGGAGTCAGGTGCTGAGCCAGACTGTATTTCTGCGGCTGGGCCCCCTGAAGCCGCTCTCTGAGCATGCCCAACAGTTCGGTCTTCGGATCATCCGTCTGGTATTCAATACCCGGATTGATGGTCGCATCTTCTTCCGTGTTGACCAGATAATCATCTACTTCATCCGTAGCATCCCGGTACCAGTATTCCGCCAGTTTAATGCGTTCATCGTGTGGCAGCATGGTCAGGAAATTCTGCTCACCTTCCATGCGCAGGAAATCCATGTACAGGCGGGTCATCAGCTGGTGGCCGACGTTGCCGAACACATCAAACTCGGCAACCAGCAGGTAATGAATCCGCTCGAGCAGGCCGTAATCGACCAGCCACACGGTTTTGGGTGTCTGTCCGACTAAGCCCTGTACCACGCTGGAGCTGTCAAAATGACGCATGATGGTCAGGCTGGCGTTGGGGTTATGGCCATCGCCATCCCAGATGGTGGAAATATCCAGGTCGGCGGCAATATTGACCAGGACTTCATTTTTCGCCTGCAGGTATTTCTGATGTAATGATGAATATTTCAGCCAGTTGGTGAGTGGGTTGGCGTTACTTTCCGCTTCACCGGGCAGGTGCAGGTTTTTGCTCTGATCTTTGAGGAATTCTTCATACCCGGGGCTATCAAGCCATTCCGGGTCAGAAAAGAACGCCCAGAACTGGTCATCAATCACGTTGAGAGCGACCTGACCGCGGCAGACAGGCCCTTTGATAAAGCCGCGGATGGTGTATTCGGCTTCTTCCAGCATAAAGCGGTAGCGTGAGCTGACAGGTAATTCATCAAAGGCGATAAAGGGGTTTGACGATACCTTGTTGTCATAACCCGGTAGTTTGGTGACCTCGTAATCCGGTTCGTTAAACAGGCTTTTCATCCAGTCCATGCGCTGCTCATTGAGACGGTAGGGCATGTGGGTTTTGGCAACCTTAACTTCGGTGTCATGTTGCAGGCGGTAATAAATCCGCTCAACGCCGTGTTCGCCGAGACCCGGGTCATCGTACGGGCGACGCGTGGCCACCACCGAGATGGGTTCTCCCGGTGGTGTGTACGAACGCACGAGGCGGAAGAAAACCGAGGGTGGTGTCTCCGGAGCGTTCTCCACGAACAATGGCAGGTCGGAGAAATACAGACTGGCAAGGAAGAGGTGTTCATACATATAACGGCTGGCCAGCTGCTGCTTCAGACTGTCGCCGTTGAGGTAGGCTTCCCAGTCAGCGACTTTTTCAATAATGTCATCGGGCAGCGGACGGGGTGCAGACATCGGGGCGCCGTCTTTGATCCACTGGGTCAGGCGCAGGTATTCCGTATCGTTGAGAGCGGGCAGGGCGTAGGGCATTCCCCAGAGCGGATGTTCATCGAGGTAATCGGCGTATTTCTCGCGGGTTGAACACATCTGCTCGCGGTTAAGGCTCAGGTCAAAATCGTCCGGCAGGATGGCTTTATCCGGCAGCGGGTGATTTTTCTTCTGTGCCAGCACCTGATAAATCAGCGAGTTGGCCAGATTCGTCTGTGGGTCCTGGTTACGTTCGTTAATCACCGGATGAAAGCCTTTCTCACGCCAGCCTGCGGTGGTCTGGGCGTCAATGCCCAGACGGGTTGGCTCGGCTGCCAGCAGACGCGTACCGTGATACACCTTCTGCGGGTTGGCCCCGCGCATAATGCCTTCCGGGCTGCTCAGTTTCAGCTGGCAGGGAGCGTCATAACAGGCATGACACACCACACAACGCTGATTGAGCATGGGTTCAATGTCTTCGCGGTAGGTGATGGCTTCGTGAGAATCAAAGGGTTTACGGTGATCGGTAATCTCCACCGGACCAAACATCTGTTCGCTTTCCATGACCGTCCAGCCGAGGGTAGAACAGCCAGCGATCAGCAGCACCAGACTGATGAGTCCGGCAGGGCGTTGCAGCAACCTGAGCAAGGGAAATCTCCTGTGTTATCCGTCAGGCGTAGGCGTATTCGCCGCCTTTCTTCAGCGCCGCCTGATAGGCCGGGCGGCTGTGTACTTTGGCTACCCAGGCGCGGATGTTCTCCAGAGGCGCATCTTTCGGTGCGCGGCTGATGGCTGCCTCCAGCGGGAAGCTCATCTGGAAATCTGCGGCCGTCATCTGCTCACCGGCAAACCATTCGTTCTTACCCAGGTGGTCATTAATATAGGTGAGATGATTGATCACGTTGGGGCTGACAAAGGATTTGCTCACCTGATCAGCAATACCTTTGGCCACGGGCCTGGCAAAGAAGGGCATGGGCGCGGTGCGTACTTTGGTGAAAATCAGACTCAGCAACAGAAACGGCATCAGCGACCCTTCGGCGTAATGCAGCCAGTATTCGCTCTGGCGCGCAGCCTCGGTTCCGGCACCGGGAATCAGGCCCTTGCTGGCCCCGTACTGGTTGATCAGGTGGTTAATAATGACCGCTGATTCCGCCACTGTAATGTCACCATCGGTGATCACCGGGGATTTCCCCAGCGGGTGAATGGCTTTCAGACTTTCCGGAGCCAGGTCAGTTTTGGGGTCACGTTCATAACGCTTCAGTTCGTAATCAATGCCCAGTTCTTCAAGCAACCAGAGAACGCGTTGTGAACGGGAATTATTGAGGTGGTGAAGAGTAAGCATGATGTACGTTTCCCTATGAAATGACGGAATGCGGAGACGGTCTGCGACCTTATTACTGAACCTAAGTTTCCCTGATTCAGCTCCGGCAGTCACGACTATACTGTTTTCATCCGCAGAGTTTTATTGTTTACTGCCGGGAAAATATGTTGCGGACCTCATTTTATGAACGCTGGAGATACAAACATGGAACGGACTGAACGCGATTTTTACGCACGTGATCCGGATGATCAGCAGGCGTTTCTGACTCAGACCTGGTGCAATACCTGTATGGAAGCCGACCTCGGCATGAAAGAGCCGGTGGAATACGAGCAGAATGGCATCGTCTTTATTGAAGGCAAATGCGTGAAGTGCGGCGATACTGTGTGCACTGAAATTGCCGACGATGAGACCGACGGAGAGTGGGAGTAAGCGTGACGGACGTCCCGTTTTATTCGTTCAGGCAATAACAGAATGTTCTCCTGCGGCTAGTGCAACTCACCTTCCGGCCGCAGGAGTCATTCATATCATCCCGGTATGTTCAGATTCCTGCCTTCTGCCAGCGCGTAAACATCATGCTGCCCAGAAACATCATCACACTGCTGGCTGACAGCAGCCAGATCCAGACGCCTGAACTCAGCGCCATCACCAACACAAAATACATCAGGCTGACGTAGCTCAGCCAGGACGCGACGTACGGTGATTTCTTCAGAATGCCCGGAATAAACAGCAGCAGCGGCAGAGACATGATCACCCAACCGATCAGAATGCCGGTCACGTTGGCGCCGAGGTTATCTTCCGTTGGTGGTGAAACGATGGGAATGGCAGCCAGCAGCGCCAGTGTCGCCAGATAACTCAGGGCCATGGTCCACCAGGCCAGGCTGGCCTTAGGGGTGACTGTCGGAGTGGTCTTGCTCATGAGTCTGCTTCCAGTTTCGAGGCCAGTGTGGCTATGCGTTTACCCTGAGCCCGGCACAGGGAAATTTCGGTATCGGTCAGACCGCGGTCACCATCCGGTCCGCTGTAGTGACTGGCTCCGTAGGGCGTGCCGCCGGCATCTGTGGTGCTGACACCGGCCTCGCTGAAGGGCAGGCCCGCGATCACCATGCCATGGTGTAAAAGCGGAATCATCATGCTCAGCAAGGTACTTTCCTGGCCGCCATGCAGGGTCGAAGTTGAGGTGAAAACCCCGGCCGGTTTGTCGATCAGAGCCCCGGTGAGCCAGAGGTTGCTGGTGCCATCAAGAAAGTATTTCAGCGGCGCGGCCATATTGCCAAAGCGGGTCGGGCTGCCGAGCAGCAGACCGGAGCAGTGCTTCAGATCATCGCTGCTGCAGTAGATGGCGCCTTCCGTGGGTACCGCAGGCACACTGGCCTCGGTATCCGGGCTCACCGGCGGGACGGTGCGCAGGCGGGCTTCCAGCCCCGCACTTTCAATTCCGCGGGCAATCTGTTGCGCCATCTCAAAGGTTTTGCCGTGGCGGCTGTAATAGAGCACCAGCACATACGGGCTGCTCATCAGAGAATCTCCAGCACGTTTTCCGGTGGACGGCCAATGCGTGCCTGAGAGCCCTTGATGACGATCGGGCGCTCAATCAGTTTCGGCTGACTGATCATGGCGTTGATGATGTCGTCATCGCTCAGGCCCGGGTCCGACAGGCCCAGCTCTTTGTAGGCGTCTTCTTTGGTACGCAGCAGCTCGCGGGCCGGAATCCCCAGTTTCTTCAGCACGTCCTTCAGGGTGGCGGCATCTGGTGTATCTTTCAGGTATTCAACCACGTCAGGGCTGATGCCCTGTTCTTCCAGCAGAGCCAGGGTCTGACGGGATTTGGAACAGCGAGGATTGTGATAAATAACGATTTCGCTCATGCTTTCCTCTGATTCGGATTTCGCGGGCCGGTATTGTAACAAGGAAATTTATGGAACCTCGGATTAATTCTGCGCAGACATCACGGGCTTTGTCACAACATTCCGGCAGACTGGCCGCTCAGGTGGATACACCGTCAGCGCAGAGGGCTTGATATGAAAATCAGATGGAATCCTGCCCGCTGGATACGGCCCGACTGGCAGCGCTTTGGCCGGGTGCTGTGGCAGACGGCAAAACGTTTTGAGGGTATGGAGCGCCGCAAAGAGGCGGCCGCGCTGACCTATACCACGCTGTTTGCGCTGGTGCCGGTACTGACCGTGTCCTATGCGATTTTAAGTGCCATTCCGGCGCTGCAGGAGTGGGGTGCCGATACCAACGCCCAGATGCTGGGCTACATCATGCCGTCCGGCAGTGAAATGATTACCGACTATCTGAAAGAATTCAGCCAGCAGGCACGCAAGCTGACCTGGATCGGTATCCTGTTTCTGTTTATCACCTGCCTGATGCTGCTGCGTACCATTGAAATGCAGTTCAACCGCATCTGGAATGTCGACAGCCCGCGCTCGCGGGTGCAGACCTTCCTGCGTTACTGGGCGGTGCTGAGCCTCGGGCCTGTGCTGTTCGGTGCCGCTATCGCCACCACGTCATTGCTGGCCTCATTGCCCTTGTGGGAGAACACCCCGACAGGCTGGTTCACGGCCTTTGCCCGGGCACTACCCTGGCTGTTCAGTGTGGCGGCCATCAGCGTGGTTTACATCATCGTACCCAATTGCAAAGTTCCGGTGAGACATGCACTGGCGGCGGCCCTGTTTGTCGCGACTATGTTTGAAGTGGGTAAGCTGGCTTTTGGTTCGGTGATTGGTCTGTTCCCATCCTATCAGCTGATTTATGGCGCCTTTGCTGCTGTGCCGCTGTTCCTGCTATGGATCTATATCTCCTGGATGCTGCTGCTGCTCGGCGCTGAACTGAGTTATGGCCTGAGTCACTACCGTGATCCACATTCGGCGCATCACCCGCTGCAGGAGCGTCTGTCTGTCGCGCAGCTGCTCATCCGTACCCGCGAAGGCAAGCGTTTCCTGTCAGAGCAGCAGCTCCGCCGCTCGCTCAATCACGTGGACGCCAACGAACTGAGCAGCCTGCTGACGGAGTTCCGCCAGCGTCGCTGGGCCATGCTCTCGGAGGACGGCCTGTGGGCCTGGGTGCGTGATCCGGCGACCATCACGCTTGGGGAGTTCTACGATGCCCAGACCCTGCGGCGCATGCGCCAGACCGATGGCCAGAGCGAAAGCCCTCTGATTCAGTGGCAGAAAGAGCTGGCGGAGGTTACAGAAGATTGTCTGGCACGACCACTCAGTTCTCTGCTGGAGCCACAGGCGACAAAGCACCGCTGACGTCATTTCTGTGACGTCGCGGCGGCCGGGGTGCGTGGAGGTGGCGGAATTCTGCCGCTTTACCGCTCAGGTTTTTGCCTGATCTGTTGTAACTCTCTGATTTTTATTGAGAATCCTGTTTGGCTTGTATTTTGCCTCAGATCTTTCTGATTACAGGGAGATCTGACCATGCAACCATACGCCAAACCTTCCCGGAACGGTTTTTCTGACGCCGTAACGCGCCCGCCAGTCTCGCAGGTACGCTGGGCTGTCGACTTTCTGGAGCGCCGTATTGATCTGGCTATTGCCGCGGGCAATCGTGATCAGACACAGGCCTTCCGGAAGGTGCTGCAGGTTCTGCATGAGATTGATTGCCGCAGTGACAGCCTGCGCTATCGTACCTTGTCGGAAGCCTTTGATTTTCTCACCACCTTTACCGATGACTGCCTGGCCGCAGGCTCAGACCCGGCGGCGCTGCGCTCATACCTGCAACTGATTCAGGTTCTCTCCGCCGTGGATATTGCCCGCAAGGAAGAGCTGGTAACCGGGCAATTGTGCAGTCTGGCCAGAGTCGAGGCACTGTGCGGAGGACAGCATGTTCACACGCATTAATACCCTGATTTTCGTTGTTCTGATTCTGTTGCTGCCAGTGACCAAAGTCCTGGCACAGGGACTGAAATGGACTAACGATGTTTACGGCAGTGTCGAGGATGGCAGCGGTACCCGCTTTGCCAGCTCCCGTATCAGTGTGGATATGCCGTGGATGCGTACCTACGTTGGTGGCGAGAAACTCGAGACAGACGTGTACCTTGAGCATACGTCTTTCCGCTGGACTGGCGTAGCGGCGGCAGAAAATGACTACTTCTGGTTATCCGTGCCGGTGTTTTACCGTCAGAAGCGCGACGGTAATAACGAACTGCATCTGCGCATTGAGCCGGGGCTGATGTCGGATCTGAACTCCATGGGTACCGAAAGCTTTGGCGCTAATGCCGAAATCAGCGGCCGCAGCTACCTCAGGCGTGGCGGTTTCATTCAGTATGGTGTGATCGTGAACCGTACCTTTGGTGACTTCAAACCCCGGCCGCTGCTGGCCTGGGCCACCAAAGTCACGCACAGTACCGAGCTGCTGCTGGGCTTTCCACGAACCAATCTGCAGACCCGCTGGAACGGTGGGCTGTCGACCTATGCCCGCTTTTATCCGGATGGCGGCCTCTGGCGTGAAGAGGTCAAACTGGATACCGGCGTAACGGCAACGGGCTCGGATATTTCCGAGGTCAGTTACCGCAACTGGCGTCTGGGTACCGGGGTAGAGCTGCAGTGGCAGGAGAACATCTGGTTCAATGCCGAAATCGGTCAGATGCGTAACCGCCAGATTGAAGCGCGGGATTCCACCGCAGCCACGGTCAAAGCAACACCGGGTCAGAATGGTTACTGGGGGCTTGGCGTACTGGTACGTCTCTGACCGGAACCGTTGTGAGAAATACCAGCCAGTAACACCTTGCCGGAATGCACTCAGTGAGTATTCCGGCGTCTCTGAACAGACCGTTGCTCTGTGGTTCTTCTGTTTTCCTGCTGGCGGATGGCCTCCGTCGTCTCCCTTCTGGTACATTGGTAAACGATTGAATACCCGGAACTTCCGATGACCCCCCTGATGATCAGCCCTGTGTCCCGCCGCTTTGTTTTCTATGTCTGTCTGAGTTTGCTGCTGCTGTCTGGTGCCATGTCTGCCCGGGCATTGACGCCGTTTCCCGGGGCGGCAGTTGACGAAGAGCAGAGCATGCAGGTGATGCGTTACCGTCTGATTCTGTCCGAGCTTACCAACCGTCAGGGCACCATTTCCGGGGATGATGAGCGGCTTCTTTCCGGTCAGCTCAAACGTACCGTGTGGCAGTTACCCTCAGGTGTGGGTCTGACGGAAGTCATGGATTCGGTACGTGAGGCGCTGCAGGGGCAGCGCATTCTGTATCAGTGCCGCGCCATTGACTGTGGCAGCAGTAACTTCTGGGCCAATACCGTGTTTGAGAACCCGCGGCTGGTCAGCCGTGATAAAGAGCAGGCGTCTGTGGTCAGTCTGGTGCGCGACGGCGAAGTGAATCAGGTCACTGTGGTGTATATCTCGCTGCGTGGCGGACGTCAGCCACGGGTGCTGGTGGATGAACTCACGACCCGGGATGCAGTCACAGACAGTGCGGCCGCAGCAGCGGAGTATGAAGCAGCACTGGCACACAGCAGTGGCTGGCTGCCGGAACTCATTACTCCCGACGGTGAGCTGAACAGCGACAGCCTGCAGCAGCTCAATCAGGTTCTTGGCAGCCTCTCTGCCGGGACGCTCGACCGCCTCCATATCATTGTGAACTGTTACCGCGGAACCCGGATGGACGAAACCATAGGGTGCTCCGACGGGCTGGTCAGTCAGATGCGTCCTCTGATTGATTCCAGGGTCGTGCTGCATTCCGGTGGTGCGTTGACCACCGCGCCGGATAAATCGGCTCAGGCAGCCGTACGCTTTGTTCTCTGGCCCGGGCGCTGAGGATTCTTTATGTCAAAAACGGTTGCTCTGGCTCTTGGCAGCGGCGGTGCCCGCGGCTATGCCCACATCGGCGTTATTCAGGCACTGGAAGCGCGTGGATACGAGATTATTAATGTATCCGGTTGCTCCATGGGCGCCATCGTCGGTGGCTTTTACGCCGCCGGTAAACTCGACCAGTACACCGAATGGGTGAGTAAGCTGGGTTATCTTGATGTGCTGCGCATGCTCGATCTGAACATTCTCTCCGGCGGCGCCATCAAGCTGGACAAGGTGTATGCCACCATTGAAGACATGCTGGGCAACTGCCAGATCGAAGATCTGTCGTTGCCCTTTACGGCAGTAGCCACCGACCTGCAGAACAAAAAAGAAATCTGGTTTCAGAACGGCCCTCTGGTTACGGCCATGCGTGCCTCAGCCGCTATTCCAACCATTCTTGCACCTGTGGTCAGTAATGGCCGGACTCTGGTCGATGGCGCGGTACTGAACCCGGTGCCGATTGCTCCGTGCGTCTCGGCGCACGCCCAGTACATCATTGCGGTTGATCTGAATGCGGATGTTCCACTGCCTGCGAAGCAGGTAGCAGAAGGTGCGGACGCTGAAGAAGAAGCGGAAAACGCCAAAAATGTCTGGCTGGATGCCGTGGTGAACAAGGCCAGCGAATGGTTCGGTAAAAAAGACTCGGAAGAAGCGCGCAAAGAGGCGGACAGCAAACTCGGTAAGATCGAAATCATGAGCCGCATGTTTGAGGTGATGCAGTCGTCACTCGGACGCTTCAAAATCGCCACTTATCCACCGGATCTGCTGATCCGGATTCCTTCAGAGTCCTGCGATATGTACGAATTTTATCGGGCGGAAGAGATGATTCAGCTCGGTCGTGAACTCGCGGATCAGGCACTGGATGCGTTTGAACAGAACAAAAGCAGTCTGTATGGCGACCGTCTCAGCTGACCGTTTGATTTAATTTCCTGAAATGACCGGGCTTCAGCCACCATTCTGGCTGCAGCCCGGCGTATCCGCTACAATACGCTCCCATTTTTTGCCGGGTTCCTATCCCATGGATTTCTCACAACTGGCCAACGAAGCCGTCGCTGAGCTGCGCACCGTCGAAGACATGGTGCGCTGGGCGGTCAGCCGTATGTCGGAAGCCGGTCTGTACTATGGCCATGGTACGGATAATCCGGCGGATGATGCGCTGGTGCTGGTGGCCCATGCTCTGAGCATGCCCTGGTCGATGGCCGATGGCTTCCGCACTGCACGGTTAACCCGCAGTGAGCGTGAAGCGGTTATGCCATTACTGGAGCAGCGCATCGTCCATAAAGTGCCGACGCCCTACATTACCGGTGTGGCCTGGTTCTGTGGGCAGCCCTATATCGTTGATGAACGCGTGTTGATTCCGCGTTCGCCGATTGGTGAGCTGATTGAACAGCGTTTTGCGCCCTGGCTGGAGGCAGGCAAAGAGCCAGCCCGGGTTCTGGATCTCTGCACCGGCTCCGGCTGTATTGGTATTGCCTGTGCGCATGCCTTTCCTGAGGCGCAGGTTGAGCTGCTGGATCTGTCGTTTGATGCGCTGGCCGTGGCCGAAGAAAACATCGAACAGCACGAAGTCGGTGATCGTGTCATCGCGCTGCAGTCGGATCTGTATGCCGCTGCATCCGGCAAGTACGACCTGATTGTGACCAATCCTCCCTATGTGGATGCCGATGATATGGCCTGCCTGCCGGAGGAGTATCATCACGAGCCGGAAATGGCGCTGGCCGCCGGTAATGATGGTCTGGATCTGGTGCATACCATTCTGTCAGAGGCGAAAGAGTATCTGACCGATGATGGCCTGCTGGTGCTGGAGGTGGGTAACAGCTACCCGGCATTGATTGAGGCCTACCCGGATCTGCCGTTTATCTGGCCGGAATTCGAGAGAGGCGGTCATGGGATCTGTATTTTACAGGCCTGTCATCTGCAGAACCTTTGACTGAAACAGTTATAATTTGATGATTTCCTGCCGACGGGCAGGGCAAACACAACGGAAACACTATGTCTGGTAACAGCTTCGGAAAACTCTTCACCGTCACCACCTTTGGTGAAAGCCACGGCCTGGCGCTGGGTGCCATTGTTGATGGTTGCCCTCCGGGCATTCCACTGAGCGAAGAAGACCTGCAGCTCGACCTCGACCGTCGTAAGCCGGGTACCTCGCGCCACACTACTCAGCGTCGCGAAGACGACGTGGTCAAGATCCTGTCGGGTGTGTTTGAAGGTAAAACCACCGGCACGCCGATTGGTCTGGTGATTGAAAATACCGATCAGCGCTCCAAGGATTATTCCAACATCGCGGCGACTTTCCGTCCGGCCCACGCCGATTACGCCTACACCCAGAAATACGGCTTCCGCGATTACCGCGGTGGTGGCCGCTCCAGTGCCCGTGAAACCGCCATGCGCGTCGCCGCCGGTGCCATCGCCAAGAAAGTGCTGGCAGAAAAGGGCATTCAGGTGCGCGGTTATCTGTCGCAGTTAGGCCCGATCAAAGCCGAAGCCTTTGACTGGGACCAGGTGGAACAGAACGCCTTCTTCTGCCCGGATGCCGCTAAAGTACCGGAGATGGAAGCCTACATGGATGCCCTGCGTAAAGAATGTAATTCCGTCGGCGCGAAGATCAGTGTCGTTGCCACTGGCCTGATGCCGGGCCTGGGCGAACCGATTTTTGACCGTTTAGACGCAGAGCTGGCCCATGCGCTGATGAGCATCAACGCCGTCAAAGGCGTCGAGATCGGTGACGGTTTTGATGTGGTTGCTCAGAAGGGCACCGAGCACCGTGATGAGATGACGCCTCAGGGCTTCCTCAGCAATCACGCCGGTGGCATCGTCGGTGGCATCTCCACCGGTCAGGACATCATCGCTCATATCGCGTTGAAACCGACCTCCAGTATGGCGCTGCCGGGTCGCTCCATTGATGTGGATGGCAACGCAATCGAAGTCATCACCAAAGGCCGTCACGACCCTTGCGTAGGTATCCGCGCCACGCCGATTGCAGAAGCCATGATGGCCATCGTGCTGGTCGACCACCTGCTGCGCAACCGCGGTCAGAACGCCGATGTGGTGTGTACGACGCCAGTAATTGCAGGTCAGGCGCCGGAGTAATCTGATTCGGAATCCTGCTGGTCGTTCGTTTTAAATTCGATTGAGCGTCACTGACCAATGCGCCTGCTGCCACACCGAAACTGAACGCTGAGACGTCGGATGCCCGGATGATTCCGTGCAAGCGCAACCGGCCAGGGATGGCCGATGTTGTGCGTTCCGACAGTACGAAGTGTTAAGTGAGGAAATTTGTGGCAGCTAAGCGCGAAGCAGGTGGGCGGCCCTGCCGGCCGGGAGGAGAAGGTCCTCCCGGGAGGCAAACACTCTCTGAGAAATTATTGGGCCTGCCATAGAATGCTGATTAAATCTTTATGACGTCCAACACCCCCTTCGCACTCTTCTACGGCCTCTACTTTGCTCTGGTCGGCTGTATCGTGCCGTTCTGGGGGCTCTACCTGCAGCACCTTGACTTCTCCGCTCACGATATCGGTGTACTGATGGCGTTGTTCGGCGTAGTACGGATTCTAGGTCCGAACATCTGGACAGCACAGGCCCATCATTTCCGCTCCCCGGTGAGCATGGTGCGTTGGGCATCGGTGATTACCGTGGTGCTTTTCTGCGCGATTTTTCTCGCAGATAACGTCTGGACCGTGGGTCTGGTGATGTTTGCCTACGGCTTTTTCTGGTCGGCGCTGTTACCGCAATATGAATCCCTGTGCATGCAGCACATACAGCAGAGAGTCGATGTTTACAGCCGGATCCGGCTGTGGGGTTCCGTGACCTTTATTCTGGTCGTGGCCGGATTAGGAGCCTTGTTTGATGTGATCAGCATCGCCACCTTACCGCTGTTCATGCTGGTGCTGATGCTGCTGGTCACGGTCAATGGCTGGCTGTTGCCGACGTATGAGTCTGAAGCTGCCGGGGACGGGCAAAAGCCTCAGTTCCGTCAGCACCTGCTCAGCGTTCCGGTACTGGGTTTTGTGCTGGTGAATTTGCTGCTCTATCTCTCCCACGGCCCCTATTACACCTTCTTCAGCATCTTTCTTGAGGAGCATGGTTACAGCAATACAGAGATCGGTCTGTTCTGGACGGTCGGGGTAGTGGCAGAGGTCTGGCTGTTCTGGAAGTTCGGCCGTCTGTTGCCCTTGCTGAGCTGGCGGGGTTGGATGATCTTCTGCCTCCTGCTGACCGCACTGCGCTGGATTGTCGTGGGCCTGGCGGTGGATTCTCTCTGGCTGCTGGGGCTGGCTCAGACCATTCACGCCTTCAGTTATGGCGCCATGCATGCGGTCTCCATGCGTTACGTGCAGACGCTGTTTCCCGGTGCGTTGCGCAGCCGTGGACAGGCACTCTACAGCAGTGTCGGCTTCGGCGCGGGTGGTGCGCTGGGAGCCTATGTCAGTGGTCTGCTGTGGGAGCCGCTTGGTGGCGCAGGCGTGTTCCTGCTGGCCGCACTGGCGGCGCTGGCGGCGCTGCCGGTGGTCTGGTTTATGCTCCCGCGGGAACGGGTAACAGAATGAAAACCGGGGCCACTGGGGCCCCGGACGTAACACTCAGGTTTTTACAAAGTGACAATCAGTGTGAAGGTTTAACGTAGTACTTGTTCTCAATTTCCCGATCATAAAGATTGATTCTTCGTACAGACGCTGTAGACACACCGGCCGTTTCGCCTTCACTTGTGTCGCCGGTCGGATCATAGCAGGTACTACCTGTTTGCCACTCTCCCAGTTCGGACACTGTTGCAGCACCAGCTGCAAAGTCAATGGTGAATACACCCCAACATTCTGTGGCTGTACCTTCGGGAGGTGAGAAAATGTAGACATCATCGTTGATCTGCAACTCGACCCGTGCCGGAGAGGCCTGGATATCGCTGCTGCCGGAGTAGTGATAGACGCTGTAGTAGTAAGTGCCGTCGAACGGGAAGTCGGACAGATACGTGACTTCAGGGCCAAAGCTGGTGGTGTCATCCACATCCAGATAGATGGTCTCGCCGCCTACGCTCAGGTCGCGGTTGCCGTAGTAAAGGTGGAAACGGTCACGGCTGTCCGTCGCACTGGCAGGACCATCCAGATGAGTGTCCAGATCACTTGGGTTCTCACCCCAGGTCAGGGTCACAGTCACTTCGAGATCGCCCAGCACCAGACAGCTACCGTCGGTGATCTCGTCAGTTTGTGTGGTGTATACGCGTGATGGTGTTACCAGCGCCTGCTGAGCCGCTGAAACCCGCACGTAAGCATCCACCCGGACCGGAATACGGAAGTTACCGTCGCTGTTGGTGTATACACGGGAAGTCCCGGTGTAGCTCTCACCGGTAGCGGTTACCTGAGCGCCGGAAACCGGTTCACCATCGGCATTTTCCACACAACCGTTGATGTAGGTGGTGTTGTAGATCTGATCTGCGTTCCAGGTGGTGAAATGTTCAACTTCACCCACGTAGAAATACTCGCCGTCGATCTGGGTCAGCGTTGCGCTGCCTTCTTCAATCCAGTAGCCACTGGCATCGTCGAAGTAATACAGCGGAATGGTGTCCGGTGCATCGGCCACATCACCGGACAAGGGGATGCGCACGGTGGCAGCCTGACCGGAGGCCAGAGACAGCGGGTTGCCGGCATCTGAAGTGAAGGTCGCATTAATGGCACCGAAGCTTTCGATGTGGCTGACCTCACCGCTGGTTTCATCAACCGTTTCAAAGTCACCAGGCATGACATCCGGGTCACGACGCGGGTCGAGGATGGTCAGTTCGGCATCGATGTTGCCGCTGTACAGATTACCGTCAGAATCGACAAAGGCGTTGGCCGGCAGACTGACAATACTGGCGCTTTCCACCTGAAGGTCTGTGGCATCACCAGCGGCGAACGAGGTACTGGTATTCACCGGTACGATTTCGGCGGTAAAGGCACTGGCGGACAGAGCAATATTGCGTCCGAACTCTGCATAGTTGTCGGCGTCGGCAGTCAGGTTCTGGGATTCGGCACGGATATCAATACCCAGACGCGCAACACCGCTGTCATTGGTGCTGGCGGAATAAGAGCCGCCTTCTGTGTCGGCACTGTCCCAATAAAGAGTGAGGTCGGCCGAAGGAATCAGGCTGCCGTCAAAGTAGTCCAACGCGGTTACGGTCAGGTAACTGGCGGGAACCACGGAGACGGTCCGCGTCGCGGTACTGCTGTTACCGGCAGCATCGGTGGCGGTGTAGGTGAGGGTGTAGTCACCCCAGGTCATTGTGTCCACGTCGCCGGATACACTCAGTGCCGGATCTGTGTCTTCATTGTCGGTCGCCGTGGCGCCCGGGTCGGTAAAGTCGGCACCCTGTACCACCTCAATGGCGGAATCACCGTTCAGACTGATTACCGGGGCCTCTGTGTCCGCGCCACCTCCGCCACCGCCTCCGCCGCCACAGGCGGTAAGCAGCAGCAGCGCAGGCAGGGATAAAAACGCTGTCGGGTTCAGAGAGTTTTTCATAAGCAGTTTCCTGTTGTCGTAATAGGTGTCTCGCAGGCGGAATTCCGGATCTCACTCCTGCGGGAAATGCTGTTTTCTGGTCCTGTTTTCATGGTCTTCACTTCATAGCCGGAGTGGGGCTCTGTTCATCGCCTCCTTCCTCCATAGTCATCCTAATCTGTTTATTTCGTGTATTGCTAAAACATGGATCACGTTTCTGTAAGCGGATGTAACGGAATTGATAACCACATCACATGTATGGTTTTTGGAGTGGGTCAGAAGCACGGATCGGTGACTATGGAGAAGCCACAGAATCCCTTGCGGGACAGAGCAGTTCCGTTATCATTCAACGGAGTTCAACAAAAGGTTTTTCCGTGTCACGTTACGATCAGGAATCAGTGGTGTATGGGGTGATCCGTCACCTGCCATCGGTGGATATTCAGCAGGCGAACTATGAGCGTTCTGTGAACCGTTCGGCGATCGACAATCTGCCGTCCGGTATGGAGATGGACGATCTGCTGCTGATGCGCGAGATGTTCGCACAGTCGGGTTCAGACGTGTTTACCGGCGCCTATCAGACCCAGCTGATTCATTTTGCGGCTTCATTCCGCGGCGTTGAATACGAATGGGAAAACTGGATCAGCCAGTTTGAGCAACTGTTAAAGGGCATGTACTGGGTCGGTGCCACGGTGCATCTGGAAACCGAGCTGTCTGGTAAACATACCTTCCACTGGCAGTCTGAACCGGGCCACGTGCCCTCTGCAGAAGAACTGCGCATGGTCTGTGAATGGGAACGGGAGAGTGCGTATGGGCTGGCATGATGATACAGACAATGCCGGATCCGTTGAGCACAACCCGTTTGAGCAGGGCCCTGCAGAAGGGGTGATCTGCATCCCCTGGCAGCAACTGTCGCAGGATGCCCTGGATGGCATTATCGAAGAGTTTGTCAGCCGCGAAGGTACAGACTACGGCGACTACGACTACAGCTTCGACGACAAGAAAGACCAGATCCGCGCGCAGATCCGTTCCGGCAAAGTGCAGGTGGTGTTTGATCCGGTGGGCGAAACCTGCCAGCTGGTGTTGTCTGATCAGTTGCCGTCAGGTTTGTAACTTTCCGCGGATCAGATCCCGCAGTAAGAAACGTCCGGGCCACAGAGCCTCCATCGTCTCCTGTCCGACGGGCAGGGTATCTCCGGTCATCATGGCCGCCAGAATCTCAGCACACAAAGGTGCAGAAGCCAGCCCGCGGGAACCGTGGCCGATGTTCAGGAAGACGCCCGGCTGCCAGGGCACGGTCAGTGCCGGAACATGCCTGGCATTGCGGCGCAGAATGGCAAAGCGTTCAACAAACTCAGTGGTTTCCGTCACCGGCCCGGTCATGGGCAGATAGTCGGGGGTGGTGCAGCGGAAGCCTACCCGGCCGCCGGTAATGCGTTGCGGATCGGCTACCTTCTGCCACTGCGGACCGAAGTCCTGCAGGTGCGAGAGGTTGGTCAGATGATCTTCTTCCGTCAGCCGGGTTTCTTCTGAGCGCAGGTTATAGGTGGCCCCCAGACACAGACGGCCATTCAGTGGCGGCGGCATATAGCTGTGCGCACACAGCACGCCCGTGTGTTGCGGCAGGTCACTGGTATTCAGATAACTGAGTTGCCCGCGGATTTTCTTGGTGGGCAGATACGCTTGAGACAGAAGCTCACGGGCAGCCCAGGCTGTTGCCACTACCACGGCGTCTGCTGCAATCTCTCCTGCTGCCGCGATCAGGCGGACGCCATCACCGGCATTTTCGATCCGGTGGATGTGTTCGCGGCGGAACTCAATCAGCGGGTGATCAGCCAGTGCCTGACAGAAGTCGGCCGGGGCCACCCAGCCAGCCGCCGGATACAGCAACCCCGGCCGCGCCAGATCATTGCCGCTCAGTTGTGCCGCAATAGCCGGTGATACGGCCTGAATCAGTTCAGCCGGAGGCTGGTTGTTGCTCAGGTACTTCTGCTGGCGTTGCTGTTCTTTGTCATCCCAGCCAATCTGCAGCACACCGCAGTCATCCCAGCGTTGTCCGTCAGCGGGCCCGAGAAGGCTCTTAACCCGGTTCAGGGCATATTCATAGGCCTGCCGGTAAAAGCCCGAATGCTGGGCACTGTCGTCGGCTGCCAGCTTGATGTACAGCCCGCCCTGTGGGTTGCCGGAAGCGCCTGAGGCGATGCCTTCGCCATCGAGCAGAGTGACGCGTATGCCACGTTCTGCCAGTGCCCGGGCCGTGCTGCATCCTGCCAGACCGGCACCAACGACCACAACGTCAGAGCCTGGCGGCAAAAGCGGGGGCAGATTCAGCCAGGGCAGTGCAGAGTGGCTGGCGGGTCTTTCCGGACCACAGCTCAGGGCAAATTCACCGGCCAGCATGTCGCGCTTACGGCCAAAACCGGGGTGTTTGCGGATACGGAAACCGGCCCCTCTGAGGCCGCGTTTGACGATACCCGCGGCGGTAAAGGTCGCCACGGTGGGTGGCTGTTCAGAGGCATGGCTGATGCGGCGCATCTGGCGGAACAGAGCGTCGGTCCACATCCCCGGGTTTTTCGACGGTGCAAAACCATCCAGATACCAGGCGTGAACCGGGCCGGAAAGTTGCGGCAGGGCATCGTGCACGTCGGCGTAAATCAGAGTCAGGGTGACCCGTTCCTCAGGCCAGCGCAGGGTGTGAAAGCCCGGCGTCAGGAATGGACTGGATTCAATCAGCCGCTGCGCCAGTTCACTCAGTTCGGGCCATAAAGCCAGAGCCTGCTGCAACTGGTCGCGGATGAGCGGGAATTTTTCGATGCTGGTGAAATGCAGATGGCAGTCTGGTCCGGCCTGTTCGCGGAAGGCCTGCCAGGTGGCAAGAAAATTAAGGCCGGTACCAAAACCGGTTTCTATGATACGGAAGGTGCCGGTGTGGTCAGCCCAGCGTTGCGGCAGGCTGTTATGGCCGAGAAACACATGGTGTGTCTCGGCAAGCCCGTTCTCTACAGAAAAGTAGGTATCACCGAATTCACGGGCGACCGGCAGGCCCTGTTCGTTCCAGTCCAGTAATGGATTGGCAAGTCCCGGCCCTGAAGATCCAGAGCCAGGTAAGGGCAGGTCAGACTCGTGCGGCACGTGAGATCAGTTGGCCTCGTCCATGGTCGGAGCTTCCAGAACTTTGACTGACTCCAGGATCACGGGCGTGACCGGCTCGCTGCCGCTGAGAGGTACGGCGGCAATGGCGTCTACCACATCCATGCCTTTGATCACTTTCCCGAACACGGCATAACCATAGTCGCGGACACCGTGGTTCAGGCGCTTGTTGTCTTCAAGGTTGATAAAAAACTGGCTGTTGGCGCTGTCGACTTCCACCTTTCGTGCCATGGCTATGGTGCCACGGTCATTGGCCAGCCCGTTTTTGGCTTCATTGCGGATGGCCGGACGGTTGGCTTTCAGCACCATATCCGGCGTGTAACCGCCACCCTGAATTACAAAGCCAGGAACAACACGGTGAAAGAGGGTGTTGTCGTAAAAGCCGTCGTTCACGTACTCAATAAAGTTAGCAACCGTCACCGGAGCTTTACTGCGGTTGAGCGCCAGCTCGATATAGCCGGCGTTGGTGGTCATGCCAACGTAGACCATGTCGTCGCTGCTGGCGGCGGCATGACTGTTCAGGCTGCCCAGCATCAGGGTGCTCAGCAGCAGTGTTTTAATCCATTGAATCATTGTGTGCCCCTTACGCCCAGCCGCTGTTGCTGCGCTTGCCACGCAGGTTCGGAAGAATCAGACCGGCAATAATGCCGACGAACACCAGGCCACCACCGTACAGCAGGTAGATGTTGCGTTTGTCTTTGCGCAGCTGCTCGTTCTCGGCTTCCAGCGTTTCAATTTTCAGCTCCAGCTGCTGGTTGCGGATACCCAGTTCGCGGTTGGTGCTGCTGAGTAAAGGGCTGTCCTGAATGATGTTATCCAGACGCTGGTTCTCAATATCTTCGGCTGACATCTCGGCCGCAGGTTCCACTGTAGTGTCGTCATTTTCAGACTGTGCCAGCTGGGCTTTCAGAGTTTCGATTTCATCCAGCGCATCGCGCAGGCGCTCGCTGGCAATGGGTTCGTCGGTCAGGTATTGAGAGCTGATCCAGCCTTCGGTGTTATCTGTGGTACGGACATGTGTGAAGCCATTCTCTTCGGCAATAAAGACCAGATGCTCGCCACTGGGCAGTACGCGCAGGGAACGGAATTCAGTAGAGGGACCGGCACGCAGCTGCACATAGAGCATGTCGCTGACGTAACGCATCTCTTCAGCCTGAGCAGCGGGTGTGCTCAGAACAGACAGCGCCAGTACCAGCAGGCTGTTCAGGGCTGTGAACTTCAGACGGGTGGTCATTTTATTATCCTTGTTAGACAGAGATTCGGTCATGGCAATACTTTTTTAAAGGGTTTGACTGTCACGCTGCGGTAGACACCGGCAGCACAATACGGATCATCATCCGCCCAGGCCTGAGCGGCTTCCAGCGAAGGAAAGTCTGCAACTACCAGACTGCCGGTAAATGCCGGTTCATCGGCGGTGGCAGTCGGATCAGGGTGGGGCCCGGCCAGCAGCAGGCGGCCATCGTCGTTGAGTTTTTCCAGACGGGCCAGATGGGCAGGGCGTGCCTGCTGGCGCAGCGGCAGGCTGTTGCTCACGTCCTCACTGATAATTGCATACCACATCATTCTGTCTCGTGTTTGATAAAGCGTGAAAGGTACAGACCCTGTGCGATGATAAAGACCACCGTCAGGCCCAGCATGCCGAAGAACTTGAAGTCGACCCAGACATCTTCACTGAAGTTGTAGGCCACAATCAGGTTCAGAATGCCGCAGACCACAAAGAAAAAGACCCAGGCCAGTGACAGACGTGTCCAGACTGCTTCCGGCAGTTTGAGTTCCGCACTCAGCATACGTTCCAGCAGAGGACGGCCGGTGAACATGCGGTAGCCGATAAAGCCCAGGGCAAACAGCCAGTTAACAATCGTGGGCTTCCACATAACGAAGGCCGGGTTGTTCAGGAAGACGGTCAGGCCGCCCATCAGCACCACAATCACCAGAGTGATTTTGTGCATGGTCTCGACCTTGCCATACATAAAGCGCACCGTCAGCATCTGCAGAATAGTGGCCGGAATCAGCACCGCAGTAGCGATGACCAGATGGTTGGTGTCCAGAAGAAGTTGGAAATTTTCATCAGAAAGCCAGGGTTGCAGAGCATGAATCAGCTCTTCTGCCCATTTAAATACAACAAAGAAAACAGCAATGGGCAGGTAATCAAGCAGTAACTTCATTCGCTATATAAACCGGTAGGACATAAAATAGAGGGCATTATGTCGTAAGCCAGTCAGAGCGTCCAATTGAACTCCCGCATTGATCTTCATTGTCATACCACCGCCTCCGACGGCGCTCTGGCGCCCGCCGATCTGCTGCGCCGTGCTTCAGAAAGAGGGATTGAGACTCTGGCGATCACCGACCACGACACCCTCGCGGGTTATCGCGACGTCAGTGCTCTGGCGGCCGAACTGGGCATTGAGCTGATCACCGGCATTGAACTCTCCTGTGTCTGGTCAGGCATCACCATTCACATTGTTGGCCTCAATGTTGACCCGGATTCGGCGGTTATACGCGATGCCGAGAGCATCCAGACCCGCGCCCGCGATGAACGTGCCGAACTGATTGTAACGCGCGTCGGTAAAAAGCTCGGGCAGACCATCGACCTTGAAGCCGTGCGCGGTTATGCCGGTGGCGAAGCCATAGGCCGCCCGCACATTGCCCGCTATCTGCTGGATCAGGGTTGGGTGCCGGATATGCGTACGGCGTTCAGCAAGTACCTGGGCTCTGGCAAAGTCGGTGATGTTAAAACCCATTGGCCTGAGATGGACGATGCCGTGCGCTGGATTACCGCTGCCGGTGGCATTCCTGTCATGGCTCATGCGCATCATTACAAAATGACGCGTACCAAACTGCGGGCCTGCCTCAAAGACTTTGTCGCCGCGGGCGGACGTGCACTGGAAGTGGCCTATGGCCTGATGGACAACAACCAGCGTGGCCAGATGGCCGGGCTGGCCAAAGAATTCGGACTGCTCGGTTCGTGTGGCAGCGATTTTCATGGTCCCAACCGCTTTGGCCTGGACCTTGGCGTCATGTGCGACTTTCCGAAAGACATTACTCCCGTCTGGTCTGTGTGGCAGAGTGTTGCCGCGACCGGAGACCGTAAAGAACTTCAGCAGGAATTACAGTGAGTCAGTTTTTTCAGATACACCCCGACAACCCCCAGCAGCGCCTCATCAAACAGGCGGTTGAGATTCTCAGTCAGGGCGGTCTGGCGGTAATCCCGACCGATTGTGCCTACGCACTGGCCTGTCGTGTGGGCGATAAAAATGCCACAGAACGTGTCTCCCGCCTGCGTGAACTCGGGCCGAAGCACAACTTTACCCTGCTGTGCCGCGATTTCTCAGAGCTGTCGACCTACGCCAAGGTGGATAACAGCCAGTTCCGTCTGCTGAAGGCCCATACACCGGGTGCCTTCACCTTTATTCTTCCTGCCACGCGCGAAGTCCCCCGCCTGCTGATGCATCCGAAGAAACGCACCATCGGTATCCGCGTACCGGATAACCCGATCGCCATGGCCCTGCTCGAAGAAATGGGCGAACCCCTGATGACCACCTCGCTGATTATGCCCGGCGATGAGTTGCCGCTGTCAGACCCGTACGACATCCGCCAGACGCTGGAGCATGCTGTAGATCTGGTGATTGATGGTGGATTCTGTGGGTTTGAAGCAACCACCGTGATTGAGCTGACGGAAGATGCGCCTGAGCTGCTGCGGCAGGGGGTAGGGGATGCGAGTGCGTTTCTGTGAAATTTTAATCGCGGATTTTCAATATTGTCCTCCCGCGGCATGACCGCGGGATCCAGTTGAGACTGTTTCTTCTCTACTTAGTTTGATTTTCGCTCCTGGGAGGAGGGCATGGGGACGCCTAGTCCCGACCGGCGCTGGCCCTCCCACCTGCTTCGCGCTTTTCTGGGCTTTGTATCCTTATTTCTTCATAACTTCCGGGTGCGTCCACACAGCGCGAAGCAGGAGGGTTCGGGAGGATGCCGTCCTCCCAAGAGATAACATCCTACGTTTGTGGATCGCTTCGCTACGCTCGCAATGGAATACGTTTCAGATATCAAGGGCTTCTAATAAGAGCACTTGACGTCATCTACAGCTCTTTCGATATCCATTTTCTGAAAGCCATTAATCCAGTAATCTGACTTCACTCAACGCCAGAGCCAGCAATGTGAAAGCATCTCCTCTCCCAGACTGCCCCTTACTGCTCCTGCAGAAAGACTTCCTGTCTGCAGAGGAAGCTGAATCCTGTTTTCAGCAGCTCCTCAATCACCATGACTGGCCAGCCAGTGACTACGAGGTCTTCGGACGACGCTTTTCACTGCCGCGCCAGCAGACCTGGCACGCCGATGAGGGCATCGTTTACAGCTACCACAACAATCTGCTGACCACGCGTCCGTGGACGCCCTTATTGCAGAGACTCCGTGAAAAGGTGGAGTCATCCACGGGCTCTCAGTTCAATGCGGTTCTGGTGAATCTCTACCGTAACGGCGATGACTTCGTTGGCTGGCACTCCGACGATGAAAAGGAAATGGGTGATGAACCGGTGATTGCCTCGCTGTCACTGGGGGCGGAGCGGGTGTTTTCGTACCGCAGACAGTCACCGCGCGGACCGTTGGCGGGTTCAGAGAGCGGGGTGTCTTTACCCTCGGGCAGCCTGGTGCTGATGCAGGCGCCGTTTCAGGATGAGTGGGAGCACGCTGTTCTCAGGAACACATCCACCACAGCGCGTATTAACCTGACCTTCCGCTACGTTCTGCCACCGCCGTCAGAGGGCTGAAACACGTCTGCGGTCAGTGTCCTTCCGCCGCGCCATCCGGTATCATCCGCCTTTTACTGTGACATCCGAATTCTAAGGTTCCGCATGACCAAGCAACGCGTTCTGACCGGCATCACCACGACCGGTACACCGCATCTGGGTAACTACGTCGGCGCTATCCGTCCCGCCATTGAAGCCAGCCGCGATACCAACAACGAATCCTTCTACTTTCTGGCCGACTTCCACGCGCTGATCAAGTGTCATGAGCCGGAAGCCGTCCATCAGTCGGGTAAGGAAATTGCCGCCACCTGGCTGGCGCTGGGTCTGGATACCGATAACGCCGTGTTTTACCGCCAGTCAGATATTCCGGAGATTCCGGAGCTGACCTGGATTCTCAACTGCGTCTGCGCCAAAGGCCTGATGAACCGTGCGCACGCCTATAAGGCGGCGGTGGATGCCAACCTGGAAGAAGGCGAAGACGCTGATAAAGCCATCACCATGGGCCTGTTCAGTTACCCGGTGCTGATGGCGGCGGATATTCTGATGTTTAACGCCCACAAAGTACCGGTGGGCAAAGATCAGATTCAGCACGTTGAAATGGCGCGTGATATCGCCGGACGCTTCAATCATATTTTCTGCAATAAAGGACCTCTGCTGACCCTGCCGGATTATCAGGTCGACGACAACGTCGCCGTGCTGCAGGGGCTGGACGGTCGCAAGATGAGTAAGAGCTACGGCAACACCATCCCGCTGTTCCTGCCGGAGAAAAAGTTGCAGAAGCACATCAACAAGATCAAGACCAACCTGCTGGAGCCGGGGGAACCGAAAGATCCGGATACCTCCACCGTGTTCCAGATCTGGCAGGCGTTTGCTACGGCGGAACAGACCGCAGAAATGCGTCAGGCCTTTGCCGAGGGTATCGGCTGGGGTGATGCCAAGAAAAAACTGGCCGCTCTGATCAACGCAGAAATTGCCGAAGCCCGCGACCGTTATGAAGATCTGCTGGCGCGTCCGGCGGATATCGAAGCTGAGCTGCAGAAAGGCGCTGAGAAGGCACGTGCCATCAGCAAGCCGTTACTGGAAAAAGTCCGCGCCGCCACCGGCATCCGCAAACTCGGCTGAGCGCAGGCATCCGCCGTAACGTTGGGGTACACTGGGGCGGAATCTATCCGCCCGTTTCTGAAGAGCAGCCATGAGCGACACTGAGCAGCAGAGCACCAAGGAACCTTTGTCCCGTCAGGGAGAGATGCCCTTTGCGCTGGTACAGGGCCAGCCGATGACGCAGCTGCCGCTCGATCTGTACATTCCCCCCGATGCGCTGGAAGTGATTCTTGAGCAGTTTGAAGGCCCGCTCGATCTGCTGCTCTACCTGATCCGCAAACAGAACCTCGATATTCTTGAAGTGCATGTGTCTGAGATTGTTGATCAGTACATGCAATACATTGAGCTGATGCAGGCGCTGCAGCTGGAACTGGCTGCTGAGTACATGGTGATGGCCGCCATGCTGGCAGAAATCAAAAGCCGCATGTTGTTGCCGCGCCATTCCGAAGACGGCGAAGACGGCACCGAGGAAGATCCGCGTGCTGAACTGATCCGCCGCCTGCAGGAATATGAGCGCTTCCGTACTGCGGCGGAAGAGCTGGATGAATTGCCACGGCTCGAGCGAGACATCTTCACCGCGCGCATTGATGCCCCCGAGCGCATTGCCGAACGGGTTCACCCGGAGGTGGATATGCGCGAACTCATGCTGGCCATGGCCAGTGTCATCCGCCGCGCCGAACGGTTTGAGCACCATGAAGTGTCGCGGGAACAGCTCTCCACCCGGGAACGCATGAGTCAGGTGCTGGAGAAGCTGCAGGCCGGACACTTTGTGCCCTTCCGTCAGCTGTTCACCCCGGAAGAGGGCAAGCTTGGCGTGGTAGTGACCTTCCTCGCCATTCTGGAGCTGATCAAAGAATCCATGATCGACATCGTCCAGCACGAAGTACTGGGGGCCATTCACGTTAAACTGAGAGGATCGCATGACGACGCCCGCGCTGAAGAATATTCTTGAAGCCGCCATGATGGCCGCCGGTACGCCGCTGTCACTGGAACGCATGCAGACCCTGTTTGACGAGGATGCTCAGCCATCGAAAGACGACCTGCGCAGTGCACTGGCGGAGCTGAATGATGACCTCAGCGGGCGCGGTATCGAGCTGGCTGAAGTAGCCTCTGGTTACCGCCTCCAGGTACGTGGTGCCACCGCACTGCATGTCTCGCGCCTGTGGGAAGAAAAGCCCCAGCGTTATTCCCGCGCCTTGCTCGAAACCCTGGCGCTGATTGCCTACCGCCAGCCACTGACCCGTGGCGACATTGAAGACGTACGGGGTGTGGTGGTGAGTTCCAACACCATCAAAACCCTGATGGAACGTGACTGGATCCGCATTGTCGGCCACCGCGATGTGCCCGGGCGACCGGCCATGTACGCGACCACACGGGAGTTTCTCGACTACTTTGGTCTGAAGTCACTGGAAGAACTGCCATCACTGGCGGAAATCCGTGAGCTGGATGACGCCAACCGCCGCCTGGAACTGGGCGATGATGCCGAGGCGCGTAAAGCCACACCGGACAGCTACAGTTTTGCCAGTGAAGAAGAACGTGAAGAACGCGGAGCCAGCGTACTCAATGACACCTCCGACGATCTGGAAGAGGCCGAGGCCCTGATCCGTAAAGTTGAGGACAATGTGTTCGAACCGGTTGAAAACCGTGGCGAGCCCCGTAAAGTGCGCGACCTGAGTCAGATTCTGCAACGTCTTGAAGAGCAGAACCGGCCAGAGGACGAGGTGCCGGCGGAAGACAGCCCGCAGGATACTGAAGACACCACCACAGACATGCCAGCCACCGCGGATGCGGACGCTGATGATAAGGACGGAAAATCCGCCAATGAATGAACGATTGCAGAAACTGCTGGCCCAGGCCGGTATCGGCTCACGCCGTGAAATAGAGCGCTGGATCAGCGAAGGCCGCATCAGTGTGAACGGCGAAAAAGCCACGCTGGGTGACCGCGCCTCACGCCACGACGACGTACGGGTCGATGGCCGTAAACTTGATCTGTCTGATGCCGGACGAGCGGTGCGCGTGATTGCTTACAACAAACCGATCGGCGAAGTCTGTACCCGCAATGATCCGGAAGGCCGTCCAACGGTATTCCAGCACCTGCCGAAAACCAAGAACGAGCGCTGGATTAACGTCGGTCGTCTCGACATCAACACCAGCGGTTTGCTGCTGTTCACCACCAGTGGTGATCTGGCCAACAAACTCATGCACCCGTCATCCGGCATTGACCGCGAATACGCCGTCCGTGTACGTGGCGAAATTGATGACGCCATGATACAGCGGATGAAAGAAGGCGTGTTACTGGAAGACGGCATGGCGCGCTTTACCGACGTCCGCTTCTTTGATGGCGAGGGCCAGAATAAGTGGTATCACGTAGTCGTCATGGAAGGCCGTAACCGCGAAGTCCGCCGCCTGTGGGAAAGCCAGGGCGTCGAAGTCAGCCGCCTCAAGCGCGTACGTTATGGCTGTATCTTTATGCCGTCGAATATTCCGGTTGGCACCTGGGTCGAACTGAGTCAGAAAGAAGTGAACGACCTTACCGACCTGACGGGTATGGATCGCCAGAAAAAGCGTCGCATGAGTGTGAAAGAAAAAGAAGAGTTCAAACGTGTGGCCAAGCGGCAGAAGATCCGTCAGACGGCGGGGCGTAAAAAGAAACCGCAGTAAGTGCTCTGACGCCGCTGGGCGTTTTTAGGTTTGTTCAGAAGCCCGCGAAAGCGGGTTTTTGTTTTTTGGGGTTTAAAGTCTTATGGCGCTTCAGGTGGACTGGTGGTGGGAGTGATAGCGACGCAGTATAGAGAGTTGATCAGGATAGCGGAGCGTATCCCAACGCTCGGTAGGTACTTTTGTGCTGTTTGTTTTCAGTCCAGAGGAACATTGTGGGTCGGACCCGTATTGGCTCCCTTAGATGTGACTGATCGGACTGCTTCGCATTTTGTATCTTAGATTATTCGCTCCTGGGAGGACGGCATCCTCCCGGCGCGGGCCCACCCACCTGCTTCGCGCTGTAGTGTTCGTTATTTCACTGAAAACTTCAGATTCACAACGGCTACGGCCCAATTCGGCGTCCTGCCTCAGTGGGCCTTTCGGAACATCCCTGTTCCTCAAGCCTGCTCATCTTTGTTTTCAGTGACTCACACTAGGCGCCCCAAAACCAGAAACACCTGAAGCAAAATAAAATCACTGGAGGCCTCTACTCAGATAAGGGGGAACTTCTCATCGCAGAGGCCTCCAGTGATGTTCTTTCTTTCTGAATGTAGCTGGTTGAAATGCGCCTCCGGAAGTCGCCGGTTTTCTGAAGAAATTCCGAAAATGCGAGGCAGGACGCCGAGCAAGATTGCGAGGAACATGGACGTTCCTTGCAGTCGTGTTTCAGGAATATCGAAGAAAACCGGGAACACGACTTCGGAAAGCGCGAAGCAGGTGGGTGGGCTAGCGCCGGGAGGATGCCGTCCTCCCAGGAGCGAAAAGCAATAAATTGAATTTCTCAAATTCAGCTAATGCTTAAACAAATAAAAGCCTTCCTCTAAACAGCGAATTGAGAAATATTCAGTCAGCTTGGTTCTGGATTGCTTCGCTGCCGCTAGCAATGACGTTTTCTTTGAAAATCTATCTAACAGTAAGCGCCAATAAACAGTGATAAATCCGGAGCAATAAAAAAGCCTGCATCAGCAGGCTTTCTCAGAACAAAAAATCAACAAGCTCATAGCTTATTAAACACCACATCCAGATCGCAGATAACCCGGTTCCGGCCACTGCCCTTGGCATGATACAGCGCTTCATCAGCCCGGCGCACCAGAGTCTCCAGTGTGTCTTCGCCATTCAGTGACGCACAGCCAATACTGGACGTAACCTGAAGCTCGGCTTTGTCATTGCTGAAACGCAGATCCTTGATGGTCATGCGGATGCGTTCAGCGGTGCGCAGGGCACCCGCCTGATCGGCACTGGACAGCAGAATCAGAAATTCTTCGCCGCCATAGCGGAAACACATGTCGGTCTGACGGATGCATTCCATCACCGACTTCACCACGTCTTTAAGTACGCGGTCGCCCATGTCATGGCCGAATTCGTCGTTGACCTGTTTGAAGTGATCCAGATCCATCATCAGGATCGACAGCGGCTGGTCATGACGTTTGGCCAGTTCAATTTCACGGCTCAGACTTTTCTCCAGCGCCACGCGGTTACCGGCTCCGGTCAGAGGATCACGGAAAGCGGCCTGCAGAGCGTCCTGATAACGCATGGCGTTACGCAGCGGGTACACCAGTGTGGTCAGCAGACCTTCCAGATTCGCCAGTTCGTGCTCACGGAAGCGTGTGGAGCGGTGAAACAGGATTTCACCCATATAGTCTTCATGCGACCTGAGGCTGTAGCTGGCGGTATGCGGGCTGTTGCGACCGAGGTTGCAGCTGATGTCTGCCGGGCTGTAATGAAAGGACAGACCATCCACCAGTACGGCCTGCTGGATCTCCTGAAGGAAGATTTCCAGCAGCTGGTTGTAGTCCAGCGTGGTCTGCAGTTTACCTGCCAGGCGCAGCAGAACTTCCGGTCGTATGTCCGGTTTAGGCGCAAAGTCTTCAAAGGGCGTGATGACCTTGTCGTCTTTCAGTTCAGCGCCTGATGTGTGATGGAGAGGGCTGACCATTCGCTTACCTCATCGTATGCATTTTCTCCCTGTGTAGCGATAAGCGTGCCAGCTTCGGATTTTGGGCTCTGGGGCAGGAAATACGCGTTAGACAGGTTGAGGGAGTGGCAAATTGCGTCAGAAAAGCAGAATTCTGACCAGCCTTTGACAGAAATGATGGATCAGAAAGACGAAATTCTGACAACGTCGTCTTTTTTTCTGATCCGGGCGGCAAGAGCGGCAACGGCGGCAATGGGTTTACGGATGTTCCGGCAATTGGTTGCCCCGCAAGGAATGCCCGTATGGAATGCCCGGGCGTTGTCCCACGGGCATGTCGCATCAGATCAGCTGGCGGCAGGGGTCTTCTTCGGCTGGGCGTCGATGCACTCGCCGTGTATGCCAATGGATTCCGGTCCCATCAGTTTCAGGTACAGTGGCATGATGTCTTTGGCTTCCGTTACGGTAACGGGGTTTTCTGCCGGATAGGCAGCTGCGCGCATGCCGGTGCGGGTAGCACCCGGGTTAATGCAGTTGACGCGGATGCGGCTGGTGTTTTCCAGCTCCTGTGCCATCACCTGCATCAGGCCTTCGGTGGCGAACTTGGAGACGGAGTAGGCTCCCCAGTAAGCGCGCCCTTCGTGGCCGACGGTACTGGTGGTGAAGATCACCGAGGCATCGGCCGGAGCCTGATCCAGCAGCGGGATCAGGTGCTTCATCAGCGCGAACTGGCCGTTGACGTTGATCTGCATGACCTTCTGCCAGGTATCCCAGTGGTAGTTGGTGAGCATGGTGCGCTGACCCAGTACGGCAGCATTGAGCAATACGCCGTCGAGGTGGCCGAAGTTTTCGGCAATCACCGCCGCCAGCTGTATAAAGGGCTCTTCCTGCTTTTCTTCCAGATCAAACGGCAGTACCGCAGGCTGGGGCAGGCCTTCAGCCTCAATCAGATCGTAGGTGTCGTTGAGGGCTTCCTGGGTGCGACCGAGCAGGAGTACGGTGGCTCCGGCACGGGCATAGGTGAGGGCGGCTTCACGGCCGATGCCGTAGCCGGCGCCGGTGACCAGAATAATGCGGTCTTTAAGGATCTGTTCGGTCATGGTGTTCTCATGCGTCAGCAGCGGCGTCCGGGGCGCCACTCAGGTTTAACAGGGTAATCAGGTCAGCAGGCGTTCTGATCCACAGATCAGCGGGCCAGTTGTGTGGGTCGTCATGGCTTTCGATGTAGCCGAACAGCGCCGCAATAGCGGTCATCCCCGCGTTGTTGGCCGCTTCGACATCGCGCAGGTGGTCGCCCACGTACCAGCATTCTGCGGCGTCGACCGCGAGTTTTTCTGCCGCCAGCAGCAGGCCTTCCGGTGACGGCTTGGAGCGGCTGACATCGTCCGGGCAGATCAGTACATCCGGTGCGAGCCCCAGTCTGGGCATCAGCATTTCGGTATACAGACGCGGTTTGTTGGTAACAATTCCCCAGGGGATGGCGCGTGTCGCGCACAGGTCCAGTACAGTATCAAAGCCGGGAAAGACCAGACTGGCTGTACCGATCAGCTCACTGTAGCGGTCCAGCAGGCGCTGGCGGAAGGTCTGGGCATCCGGATGATCCGGTGTGACTTCAAACGTGAGGCAACCGAGTGCCAGCCCTCCGTTACTCACCTGCTCGCGGATGCGTTCATGTGGCAGGGGAGACCGGCCATCTTCTTCGCGCAGACTGTTCACCACGCCAAAGAAGTCCGGCGCGGTATCGGCCAGGGTGCCGTCCAGATCAAACAGAATGGCCTGGGGGGCACGGAAGACTGCTGTCATGCGTCGTCCCGCACGGTCGCAGTCAGATAGTTCACATCCAGATCATGGTCTTTGAGGCTGTATTCTTTGGTCAGCGGGTTGTAGACCATGCCGCTGGAATCCACGGTGCGCAGACCGGCTTCACGGCACCAGCGTACCAGCTCACTGGGGCGGATGAACTTGTCGTAGTCATGGGTTCCGCGTGGCAGCAGACGCAGCAGATATTCCGCCCCGATAATCGCCATGGCGTAAGCCTTCGGGTTGCGGTTAATGGTCGAGAAAAACACCATACCGCCGGGTTTGACCAGGGTGTAGCAGGCACGGATGACCGAGGCCGGATCCGGTACGTGCTCAAGCATTTCCATGCAGGTCACGACATCAAAAGTGCCCGGCATCTCTTCAGCCAGCTGTTCGACCGGTACTTTGCGGTAGGTAACATTTACACCGCTTTCCAGTGCGTGCAGCTTAGCCACGTTCAGCGGCGCTTCACCCAGATCGATCCCCATCACGATGGCGCCGCGCTGGGCCATGCCCTCACTGAGAATGCCGCCGCCGCAGCCGACATCCAGCACCTTCTTGCCTGCCAGCGGGCTGTGGCCGTCGACATAATTCGTGCGCAGCGGGTTAATGTCGTGCAGGGGTTTGAATTCGCTTTCGCGGTCCCACCAGCGCGACGCCAGTGCTTCGAACTTGGCGATTTCGGCCTGATCGGCATTGAGGGCAGTGGTTTGTGATGGAGAGTGCGTCTGTTCAGTCATGCGTAGTCTCTTATCGGAATTCCTGCTCTGAGTCTTCACTCAGGCTGTTTGGTGCGGGCGATGTTCAGTTGCCATTCACGGGTCTGGCGCTGCAGGGCATCCAGCTCAATGGTGGTCAGCTCGCCCTCGTGCAGCAGGGCTCGCCCTGCAACCCAGACGTGGGTGGTGTAGCGGCTGCTGTCGGTGTACACCAGTTGTGAGGCCGGATCATACAGCGGACTCTGTTCCAGTGCATCCAGTCTGACCGCCTGCAGATCCGCCCATTTACCGGGCTCCACGGAGCCAACCTGAGCGGCCATGCCCAGTGCCCGGGCACTGCCGATGGTGGCCATCTTCAGCGCTGACATGGCGGGCAGGGCTGCAGCGTTACCGGCAACGGCTTTGGCCAACATAGCGGCGGTTTTCATTTCGCCCTGAATATTCAGGTCATTATTGGAGGCTGCACCGTCGGTGCCCAGCCCCACATTTACGCCGGCTTCCAGCATGGCCTGTACCGGACAGAAGCCACTGGCAAGCTTGAGATTGGATTCCGGGCAATGGACGACGCTGGCGCCGGTCTCCGTCAGAATGCGGATGTCTGTATCGTCGATCTGGGTCATGTGCACGCAGCTGACCCGCGGCGACAGAAAACCAAGATCACGCAGGCGCTCGATCGGACGGATGCCGCTCTGTTCCACGGCCTGTGAGACTTCAAAGGCCGTTTCATGCAGGTGAATCTGCACAGGTATGTCCAGCTCATCCGCCAGGCGGGCGATCTCCAGCAGGGGCGCATCAGACACAGTGTACGGTGCATGTGGGCCGATACCTATGTGGGCCAGTGGTTCGTCCTTATAGAACTCAATCACTTCCAGCGTTTTCGCAATGTATTCTGAAGCGTTGGCAGCAAAGTTGGTGGGGAAGTCCAGCACCGGCGTGAACGATGCTGTACGGATACCAGCCTCGATGGCAGCGCGGACACTGTCAGCGGCATAAAAGTACATATCAGCAAAGGTGGTGGTACCACAGCGGATCATTTCGGCAATCGCCAGCTGCGTGCCCTGATAGACAAAGGCATCGCTGACCCAGCGGCCTTCTGCCGGCCAGATGTGATCATTGAGCCAGGTCATCAGCGGCAGATCATCAGCAAAGCCACGGAACAGCGACATAGCAGCATGGCCGTGGGCATTTACATAGCCCGGCAACAGGGCATGCTGCTCCAGCTTGACGATGTCGGCAGCGGATTCCAGCGCCTCGGCCGTCGGGCAGATGGTGACAATGCGTCCATCGGTGATGTAGACAGAGTGGTGTTCGAGAATACTGCCTTCGGCGTCCATGGGCAGAACCCAGCGGGCATCAATACGCAGATCAGCCTGCATCGGAGAAATCCTTACGCGTGCGAATGTCCGCGCAGTATATAGGATGACACAGCCCTCCGTCAGTGCGTGCCTCACAGGACAGATTGCTCTGTGCCGCAAGCATTGGCATCGCAACTCTGATACAGTGCGCCGCCTTCGCAGACCCACTGATTACCTTTACCTGATGACTGACACCGACCACGGAAACACTATGCCCCTGACCTTTGATGACCTGAAGCTGATTGAACCCATTGCCCGCGCGGTGCGCGAGAAGGGGTATGAGAAGCCGTCACCGATTCAGGAGCAGTCGATTCCGCTGGTGCTGGAAGGTCGTGACCTGATGGCACTGGCACAGACGGGGACCGGTAAAACCGCGGCGTTCACTCTGCCACTGCTGCAGCGCCTGCTGGATAAACCCAAAGCGTCCGGTAACCGCGTCAAGGCTCTGGTGCTGACGCCGACCCGTGAGCTGGCAGCGCAGATTCTGGAGAACGCCCGTGCCTACGGCGAACACACCCGCATCCGCTCTGAAGTCGTATTCGGTGGTGTGAAAATCAATCCGCAGATGCAGAAACTGCGCAGTGGGGTTGAGCTTCTGGTCGCTACGCCCGGGCGTCTGCTCGATCTGCAAAGTCAGAATGCGCTGAAGTTCGATGAGCTGGAAATTCTGGTACTGGATGAAGCTGACCGCATGCTGGACATGGGCTTTATTCACGACATCCGCCGCATTCTTAAACTCTTGCCGCAGAAGCGTCAGAATCTGCTGTTCTCAGCGACTCTGTCGGAAGAAATCCGCACACTCGCCCGGGGCCTGCTGGATAACCCGGCGGAAGTCAGTGTGGCTCGGGAAAACAGCACCAACGCCTCGGTCAGTCACAAGCTGCACCCGGTGGATAAGGGGGCGAAAGTCCGTCTGCTCAGTCATCTGGCGCGTACGCAGAAATGGCAGCAGGCGCTGGTGTTCAGCCGCACCAAACACGGTGCCAACAAGCTGGTGCGCCTGCTGGAAAATGACGGCATCCGCGCTGCAGCGATTCACGGCAACAAAAGCCAGAACCAGCGCACCAAAGCACTGGCTGACTTCAAAGAGGGCAAAATTGAGCTTCTGATCGCGACCGACATTGCCGCACGCGGCATCGACATCCAGCAGCTGCCGTTAGTCGTGAATTACGATCTGCCCAATGTTCCGGCAGATTATGTTCACCGCATTGGCCGTACAGGACGCGCTGGCAGCGAAGGCCATGCTATATCTCTGGTGACCGAGGATGAGTTTGATCAGCTGCAGGACATTGAACGTCTTATTCAGCAGCACATTGAGCGTGAGGTACTGGATGGTTTTGTACCGCAGAACCCTCTGAGTGAATCGCGTCCGCTGCTGCCGCCCAAGCACAAGAAGCCGAAGAAACCGAAAGCGCCCCGCCCTGAACAGAACAGTCAGAACCGTGACCGTCAGAGCGCTCCTCAGCGCACGTCTCAGACTACGGATAACAACCGCAGTCAGAAACCCCGCCGTCGCAAACCGCAGAGTGGAGCCGCCCAGGGTGGAGCCGCCAAGGCCAGATCCGCTCAGTCGCCCAGTTCTCAGTCTCCGGCACATTCATCCGGCCGGACAGATTCCGGTACACGCCCGCCATCGTCCCGGCGCCGTTCACAGCGACCGAAGCAGAAATCGGTCTGAGTTGTTCGTTTTCTGATCAGATTGCGGGTCTGGGGCTGCATGCGGCAAAAGCAGTAGCCACTGACCTGCAGCAACAGAAAACGTCTCACAGAGCCATACAGAGACTCTCATTAGGTATCCCCCTGTTTTGTGGTATGATTCTGCCCTTCGCATACGGGGTTAATCCCCCCGCACAAATAATAAGGAAACAGGCCAGATTTTATGGGTGAGTTAGCGAAAGAAGTTCTTCCGATTAACATTGAGGACGAGCTGCAGCAGTCCTACCTCGACTATGCCATGAGTGTGATTGTCGGCCGTGCATTACCCGATGTGCGCGACGGTCTCAAGCCGGTACACCGCCGGGTGCTGCACGCCATGAACGTGCTCGGAAACGACTGGAACAAACCCTATAAAAAATCCGCCCGTGTGGTCGGTGACGTGATCGGTAAATACCACCCTCACGGTGACTCAGCGGTGTACGACACCATCGTCCGTATGGCGCAGGACTTCTCCATGCGTTACACCCTGGTCGACGGTCAGGGTAACTTCGGTTCAGTCGATGGCGACTCCGCCGCCGCCATGCGTTACACCGAAATCCGTATGGAAAAGATCAGCCACGACATGCTGGCTGACATCGACAAAGAAACCGTCGACTGGGTACCGAACTACGACGGTACTGAACAGATTCCGGAAGTTCTGCCGACCCGTGTACCTAACCTGCTGGTGAACGGCTCCTCCGGTATCGCCGTGGGTATGGCGACCAACATTCCACCGCACAACCTGACCGAAGTGATGAACGGTTGTCTGGCGCTGATCGACAACCCGGATCTGGATGTTGACGCCCTGATGGAGTACATCCCGGGTCCGGACTTCCCGACAGCGGCTTTCATCAATGGTCGTGATGGCATCGTTGAGGCCTACCGCACTGGCCGGGGCCGTATTTATCTGCGTGCCCGACACGCATTTGAAGAAGACGAGCGCAACGGTAAGGTCAGCATCATCTTCACCGAAATCCCTTACATGGTGAACAAAGCCCGTCTGATCGAGAAGATCGCGGAGCTGGTGAAAGAGAAAAAAATTGAAGGCATCACCGAGCTGCGCGACGAGTCGGATAAAGACGGTATGCGCATCGTCGTGGAGCTGCGTCGTGGTGAAATGCCGGAAGTCGTGCTGAACAACCTGTTCGCCCAGACTCAGCTGCAGGGTGTATTCGGTATCAACACCGTTGCTCTGGTTGATGGTCAGCCGAGAACACTGAACCTCAAAGATCTGCTCGAAGCCTTTGTGAAGCACCGTCGTGAAGTGGTAACCCGCCGTACCATTTTCGATCTGCGCAAAGCCCGTGAACGGGGACATATCCTCGAAGGTCTGGCGCTGGCGCTGGCCAATATTGATCCGGTGATTGAGCTGATTAAAGCCTCACCGACCGCAGCGGAAGCCCGCGAAAGCCTGATCGCCAAAGCTTGGGATCCGGGCGATGTGCTGGATATGCTGGAGCGTGCTGGTGAAGACGCCTGCCGTCCGGATGATCTGCCGCAAGAATTCGGCTTCCGTGAAGGCAAGTATTACCTGTCACCGGCTCAGGCACAGGCGATTCTGGATCTACGTCTGCAGAAGCTGACCGGCCTTGAGCACGAAAAACTGATTGAAGAGTATCAGCAGAAGCTGGAAGAAATTGCCGAATACCTGGAAATTCTGGCCAGCCCGGAACGCCTGATGCAGGTCATCCGTGAAGAACTGGAAGCCATCAAAGAAGAATACGGTGACGAACGCCGCACTGAGATCATTGCACAGAAGCGCGATCTGACCATGGCCGACCTGATTCCGGAAGAAGACCTGGTACTGACGCTGTCGCACTCCGGTTATGCCAAAACCCAGCCGATGGATGCCTACCAGGCGCAGCGCCGTGGTGGCAAAGGCAAGTCGGCTGCCTCAGTGAAAGACGAAGACTTTATCGAGCATCTGGTGGTGGTGAACAGCCACGACACCGTGCTCTGCTTTACCGACGGTGGCCGTGTGTTCTGGCTGACCGTGTATGACATTCCACAGGCCAGCCGTAATGCCAAAGGTCGTCCGATTGTGAATGTGCTTAACCTGCGCGAAGGCGAACGTATTACCGCCATTCTGCAGGTGGATGAGTACCGCGAAGATCAGTACGTCTTTATGGCGACTGCCATGGGTACCGTGAAGAAGACCACGCTGGATCAGTTCAGCCGTCCGCGCTCTTCCGGTCTGATTGCCTGTGAACTGGACGAAGGCGACCACCTGGTCGGCGTGGCCATTACCGATGGCAGCCAGGATATCCTGATGATTTCTGACGCCGGTAAAGCAGTGCGCTTCAAAGAGTCCGATGTGCGTGCCATGGGCCGTACCGCCCGCGGTGTACGTGGTATCCGGCTGGGCGAAGGTCAGAGTGTGATCTCGCTGATCGTGCCGGAAGAAGGCGGTACCATTCTGACCGCCTCGGCCCGTGGTTTCGGTAAGCGTACCAGGGTCGAAGAATTCCCGACCAAAGGCCGCGGAACTCAGGGCGTGATCGCCATGATGTGCAGTGACCGTAACGGTAAGCTGGCGGGTGCGGAACAGGTGTTTGACGGTGATGAAGTGATGCTGGTCAGCGACCAGGGCACGCTGGTGCGGACCTCCGTTGACGGTGTGTCGGTACTGGGCCGTAATACCCAGGGTGTGACCCTGATCAAGGTCGATAAGAAAGAGAAGCTGGTGGGTGTTGCCCGCATCGTTGATGAGAGCGACAAGACACTGGCTGATCTGGATATTGAGCCGGTGGATGATGCCGGTGATGCGGCTGCGGATGATGCCGGAACCGCTGCTCCGGATGACAGCGACGCCTGATTCCGGGGTGTGGCTGATCTGATACAGGGGCGCTCCGGCGCCCCCGATTTTCTCTGACGTTTTCTCTGAGAATCCATATGAAACGTAGTTATAACTTCTGTGCCGGACCGGCAGCCCTGCCAACGACGGTACTGGAACGCGCCCGCGACGAACTGCTCGACTGGCGTGGCAAAGGCATGTCGGTGATGGAAATGAGCCATCGCAGCAAAGATGTGGTGGAGATGGCCGAAAAAGCCGAACAGGATCTGCGCGACCTGCTGGCGATTCCGTCCAACTACCGCGTGCTGTTTATGCAGGGCGGTGCCAGCAGTCAGTTCAGCATGATTCCGATGAACCTGCTGCGTGGCAAAACCACCGCAGATTACATCAACACCGGACAGTGGTCGGTGAAGGCCTCCAAAGAAGCCAAACGCTACTGCGATGCTAAGATTGCGGCAACGACGGAAGGCAACAACTACACCTCGGCCCCGTCTCAGTCCGAACTGGTACTGAACCCGGGTGCGGCCTACGTGCACTACACCCCGAACGAAACCATCGGCGGTGTGGAGTTTGACTACATTCCCGACGTAGGTGACGTGCCACTGGTTGCTGACTATTCGTCCTCCATTCTGTCTGAGCCGCTGGATGTCACCCGTTTCGGCATGATCTACGCCGGTGCGCAGAAAAACATCGGCCCGGCGGGCCTGTGTGTGGTCATCATCCGTGACGACCTGTTGGGTGAGACCCTGCCGGGCACACCGACCATGTACGATTACAAAGCAGCGGCAGACAACGGCTCCATGCTGAATACACCGCCGACCTACAGCTGGTATCTGGCGGGTCTGGTGTTTGAGTGGCTGAAAGAGCAGGGCGGTGTTGAGGCCATGGCAGAATTGAACCGTCGTAAGTCGCAGAAGCTGTACTCCTTCATCGACGCCAATCCTTTCTATGCCAACCCAGTGGCAGTGAATAATCGCTCGCGCATGAACGTGCCGTTTACGCTGAAGGATGATGCGCTGGATAAAGCCTTCCTCGCGGAAAGTGAAGCGGCAGGCCTGATGAATCTGGCCGGTCACCGCAGTGTCGGTGGTATGCGTGCCAGCATCTATAACGCCGTGCCAGAAGCGGCGGTTGATGCCCTGATTGAATTTATGGCGGATTTTGCGAAGCGACATGGCTGATAAAACCGAACAGCAGGAACTGGAAGCCCTGCGCGACCAGATCGACTCACTCGATCAGCAGATTCAGAACCTGCTGAATGAACGCGCGCGTTGTGCCCAGCACGTGGCTGAAGTGAAGCAGAAATACGCTCAGCCTGGCGACAGCGTGACCTTCTATCGCCCTGAGCGCGAAGCTCAGGTGCTGCGCCGGGTGATGGAGCGTAACGAAGGGCCGCTGGGTGATGAGTCTATGGCGCGGTTATTCCGTGAAATCATGTCTCAGTGTCTGGCGCTGGAGGAGCCTCTGTCGGTGGCGTATCTCGGCCCTCAGGGTACCTACACTCAGCAGGCAGCGGTGAAGCACTTCGGTCATGCCGTAACCTGTGAAGGTCAGACGTCGATTGCCGCGGTATTCCGCGAAGTCGCCAGTGGTGCCGCCAACTACGGCGTGGTGCCAGTGGAGAACTCCACCGAAGGTGTGGTCACCCACACCCTCGACAGCTTCTTTGATTCATCGCTGAAAATCTGTGGCGAAGTGGCGCTGCGTATTCATCATCATCTGCTGGCAAAGCCGGGTACCGGTGAACCGGGGCAGCAGACGATTCAGCGCATTTATTCCCATGCTCAGTCGCTGGGTCAGTGTCGTCACTGGATTGATAATCACTTTCCGGCCAACGTCGACCGCATCGCCGTCAGCTCCAACGCCGAAGCGGCACGCCGTGCAGCGGCCGAAGAGGGCGCTGCAGCCATTGCTGGTGAAGCCGCTGCTGAGCTGTACAACCTGAATGTACTGAACGCCAACATCGAAGACCGCCCGGATAACACCACGCGTTTTCTGATCATCGGTCGTCAGGAAACGGCACCAAGCGGTGATGATAAAACCTCCATCATGGTGTCCAGCCGTAACCAGCCGGGTGCTCTGTATCAGGTGTTGAAGCCGTTCCATAAAAAGGGCATCAGCCTGACGCGCATTGAAACCCGCCCGGACCCGTCCGGCACCTGGAACTACCTGTTCTTTATTGATTTTGAAGGCCATCGTGACGATGAGAAAACAGCGCCGCTGCTGGAATCTCTGCGCGATATCGCCGTCGATGTGAAATGGCTCGGGTCGTATCCCCGGGCAGTACTCTGAGGTCCGTTATGGCGATCAAATATTCCGATTCTGCGGTCATGGGTGTCCGCAGTCTGCGTCCGTATCAGCCGGGTAAGCCGATTGATGAACTGGCCCGTGAACTGGGTCTGGAAGAGTCTTCCATCATCAAACTGGCGAGTAACGAAAATCCGCTTGGCCCCAGCCCGAAAGCACTGGATGCCATTCGTGCTGAGCTGGCCGACCTGACCCGCTATCCGGACGGTGCCGGTTTTGAGCTGAAAAAAGCCCTGTGTGAAAAGCTCGGTATCAACGCCGATCAGATCACCCTGGGTAACGGCTCCAGCGATATTCTCGACTTTGTTGTGCGCGTATTCGTGAACGACGGCGATGAAATCGTTGTGTCGCAGCATGCTTTTGCCATTTATGGTCTGGTGGCCAAAATGGTGGGTGCGGACTGTACTGTGGTGCCGGCTAAGAACTATGGCCATGACCTCGACGCCATGGCGGCTGCGATCAGTGACCGCACGCGCATTGTGTTCGTCACTAACCCGAACAACCCGACCGGTACCTGGAACACCCGTGATGAGCTGGTGAGTTTCCTCAATAAGGTGCCTGAGCGCGTGATTGTGCTGCTCGACGAAGCCTACATCGAGTACGTGCACGAAGCCGATTACCCGGATGGCATCACACTGTTGGGTGAGTACCCGAATCTGGTGGTGACACGGACTTTCTCCAAAGCCTATGGTCTGGCGTCGCTGCGTGTAGGTTACGGCGTCTCCAGTCCGGAGCTGGCAGACCTGATGAACCGCGTACGCCCACCGTTCAACGTGGACTCTTTTGCCCTCGCTGCGGCAAAAGCCGCGCTGCAGGATACCGATTACGTTGCGCGCAGCGTGGCGGAAAACGATGCCGGTCTGGCGTATCTTGCGGGCGAGTTTGAGCGACTGGGGCTGAGTTATATTCCGTCCGTCGGTAACTTCATCACCTTCCATGTACCGGAAGGCATGGACGACATGGCCGTCTATCAGGGCCTGCTGCATAAAGGCATCATCATCCGTCCGGTGGCGAACTATGAGCTGCCGGGTTTCCTGCGGGTGTCTGTTGGCACCATGGCTGAGAACAAAGCCTTTATTGCGGCGCTGGAGCAGGTGATCTCTTGAGCCCAGTGCCCGCCGTCGGTTTTCACAGTGCGCGTCTGGCCGTGATCGGCCTGGGTCTGATTGGCTGTTCCTGGGCCAAGGGGCTGCGGGTGCGAGGCTGTGTGGGGCATGTCAGCGGGTACGACCTGAACCCTGAGTCCATGCGCCTGGCGCAGGAGCAGGGCATCATCGATGCGTTCAGCAGCGATGTGGCTGAAGTGGTGCGTGATGCCGATTTCATCATCATCTCAGTACCGATCATGGCCATCCGCAGCACATTGGAGGCTATCCGTCAGGCGGTTTCTGATTTCGCAGTGATTACCGATGTCGGCTCTGTCAAAGGCTCAGTGGCAATGGATGTGCAAGCGGTATTCGGTGAGACCTTTGACCGGTTTGTGCCGGGTCATCCGATTGCCGGTTCCGAAAAAGCCGGTGTGCTGGCTGCCAATGAAGATCTGTACGTCTGTCACAAAGTCATTCTGACACCACTGCCTGTTACGTCAGAACTTGCCAGTAAACGAGTAGAACTTGCCTGGCAGGCGGTGGGTGCCGACGTCGAGCTGATGAGCGTGGCGCACCACGATGAGGTGCTGGCAGCGACCAGCCATCTGCCGCACCTGCTGGCGTATTCATTGGTTGATACCCTGGCCAACACCCACGAAAATAAAGAGATATTCAATTACGCGGCGGGTGGTTTCCGTGACTTTACCCGTATCGCTGCCAGCAGCCCGGTGATGTGGCGGGACATCTTCTCAGCCAATAAACGTGAGCTGCTGAAAACACTGGATCTGTTCAGCGAGGATCTGACCAGGCTCAGAACCCTGATTGAACAGGAAGACAGCACAGGCCTGATGGGCGTTCTGACCCGGGCCAAGGCTGCACGCGACCATTTTTCGAACATACTGGCCCGCAGGGCGTATATGGAACCCATGAAAACAACTTCAGTTACTTACACCGCCAGCGCCGGACAGCCTCTGACAGGTCAGTTCCGGGTGCCGGGGGACAAATCCGTCTCTCATCGCTCCATCATGCTGGGCTCTCTGGCCAACGGCACGACGGAGGTTACGGGCTTCCTCGAGGGTGAAGACAGTCTGGCGACGCTGCAGGCCTTCCGCGATATGGGTGTGGTGATTGAAGGTCCGGATAACGGCCGCGTGGTGATTCATGGTGTGGGTCTGCATGGTCTGCAGGCGCCGCCGGGGGCTCTCTATCTGGGGAACTCAGGTACCTCTATGCGTCTGCTCGCTGGTCTGATGGCAGGGCAGAGCTTTGATGTGGAGATGACCGGTGATGAATCTCTGTCCAAGCGTCCGATGAAGCGTGTGGCCGATCCACTCGGGCAGATGGGCGCAGAGGTATCTACCGCTGAAGGTGGTCGTCCGCCACTGAAAGTGAAGGGTGGCAGCACTCTGAAAGGCATTCATTATGATCTGCCGATGGCCAGTGCGCAGGTGAAAAGCTGCGTGCTGCTGGCCGGTCTGTACGCTGATGGTGAAACTTCAGTGACTGAGCCAGCCCCGACCCGTGACCACACTGAACGCATGCTGAAAGGTTTCGGTTATGACGTACAGGTCGATGGTAGTACCGTTACGCTGAAATCCGGCGGCACGCTGACTGCTACTCAGATTGACGTACCTGCCGACATTTCTTCTGCAGCTTTCTTTATGGTGGCTGCGAGCATCATGCCGGGTTCTGACATCACGCTCGAACATGTTGGCATTAACCCGACCCGAATCGGTGTGATCAACATTCTGCGTGCGATGGGCGGTAATCTGGAGTTGCTGAACGAGCGCGAAGTCGGTGGTGAGCCAGTGGCGGATATCCGCATCCGCAGCGCTCAGCTGAAAGGCATCCACATTCCTGAAGATCAGGTGCCGCTGGCCATTGATGAATTCCCGTCCATCTTTATCGCGGCCAGCTGTGCCGAAGGCGAAACCGTACTGACCGGTGCAGAAGAGCTTCGCGTCAAAGAAAGTGACCGGATTCAGGCCATGGTGGATGGGCTTGTGACTCTGGGCGTTGATGCGCGCGGTACAGAAGATGGCGCTGTAATCCAAGGCTTTGGTGCTGATGGCAGTTTCGGCGCTGGTGAGATCGACAGCTGTCATGACCACCGTATTGCCATGAGCTTTGCCATGGCGTCACTGCGCAGCAGCGGCACTATTGTGATCCGTGACTGTGACAATGTGGCCACGTCTTTCCCGGGGTTTGTGGAGCTGGCACGCCGCGCCGGTGTGTCTCTTCAGGCCGAAACCAGCGAGGTTTAATCATTATGTCTGTACCTGTGATTGCTGTGGATGGGCCTTCCGGCTCTGGCAAAGGCACCATCTGCGCCATGCTGGCGACTGAGCTGGGCTGGCACCTGCTGGACAGTGGCGCGCTGTATCGCATCACGGGGCTGGCAGCTTCCCGTCGCGGAATTCCGCTGAATGATGAATACGCTGTTACAGCGGTTGCCGAGAATCTGGATGTGGAGTTCATCCCGGGTGCCAACGGTGTTGCCGTGATGCTGGAAGGCGACGATGTGTCACGTACCATCCGAACAGAAGAAGTAGGCAGCCTGGCTTCTCAGGTGGCGGCCCTTCCTGAAGTACGCAAAGCGCTGCTGCAGCGTCAGCGTGATTTCCGCGCCGCGCCAGGATTGATCGCTGATGGTCGTGATATGGGCACCGTGGTGTTTACTGATGCGCCGGTAAAAGTGTTTCTGACCGCCAGCGCCGAAGAAAGAGGACGCAGACGCTTTGAACAGTTGCGTTCGAAAGGATTTGATGCTAGCTTACGCGCCCTCGTCGAAGACATACGGGCTCGCGATGAGCGTGATACCAACCGGGCAGTAGCTCCTCTACGCCCAGCGGAAGACGCTCTGGTGATCGACAGCACCACGCTGACCATCACTGAAGTCCGCGATCAGATTATGAATCTGATCCGTGATAACGCCTTGATCTGAAACGACCTTCTGCATCAGCCAGTTAAAAGGTGCAGACACATTTAAATTAATTTACCCCAGATATCTGGCAATCTGGTCAGCGCGTTTCCCGGGATACGGGCGTGCTTTATGAGACAGGTGCATATACATGAGCGAAAGCTTTGCAGAATTATTTGAAGAATCCTTAAAAGAACTGGACATGCAGCCAGGTTCCATCGTTGCCGGTACCGTAGTGGATATCGACAGCGACTGGGTGACTGTGAACTCCGGTCTGAAATCCGAAGCCGTAATCCCACGCAGCCAGTTCCTGAATGAAAAAGGCGAACTGGAAGTTGCGATCGGCGACGAAACTTACGTTTCTCTGGAAGCTGTTGAAGACGGCTTCGGTGAAACCAAGCTGTCTCGTGAAAAAGCCAAGCGCGCTGAAAGCTGGAAAGAGCTGGAAAAAGCCTTCGAAGCTGACGAAATGGTTATGGGTGTTATCAACGGTAAGGTCAAAGGTGGCTTCACTGTTGAACTGAAAAACATCCGTGCCTTCCTCCCAGGTTCTCTGGTTGATGTCCGTCCTGTACGTGACACCCTGCACCTGGAAGGTAAAGAGCTGGAATTCAAAGTAATCAAGCTCGACGCCAAGCGTAACAACGTAGTTGTTTCCCGTCGTGCCGTTCTGGAAGCTGCTAACAGCCAGGAACGTGAAGAACTGCTGGCTAACCTGCAGGAAGGTCAGTCTGTTAAGGGTATCGTTAAGAACCTGACCGACTACGGCGCGTTCGTAGATCTGGGCGGTGTTGACGGCCTGCTGCACATCACTGACATGGCGTGGAAGCGCATCAAGCACCCAAGCGAAATCGTTGCTGTTGGTGACGAGATCGACGTTAAAGTCCTGAAGTTCGACCGTGAGCGTAACCGCGTTTCTCTGGGTCTGAAGCAGCTGGGCGACGATCCATGGGTGAGCATCAACGCTCGCTACCCAGAAGGTGCCCGTGTTAAGGCACGCGTGACCAACCTGACTGACTACGGCTGTTTCGCTGAGCTGGAAGAAGGTGTTGAAGGTCTGGTACACGTTTCTGAAATGGACTGGACCAACAAGAACATCCACCCAAGCAAAGTTGTCCAGCTGGGCGACGAAGTGGAAGTGATGGTTCTGGATATCGACGAAGAACGTCGTCGTATTTCTCTGGGTATCAAGCAGTGCACCATGAACCCATGGGAAGCCTTCGGTACTAAGTTTGTTAAAGGCGACAAGATCTCCGGTAAGATCAAGTCCATCACTGACTTCGGTATCTTTATCGGTCTGGATGGTGGTATCGACGGTCTGGTTCACCTGTCTGACATTTCCTGGAACGACAACGGCGAAGAAGCGGTTCGTAACTACAAGAAAGGCGACGAACTGGAAACCGTTATCCTGTCTATCGACCCTGAGCGTGAGCGTATCTCTCTGGGCGTGAAGCAGCTGGAAAGCGATCCGTTCTCTGAGTTCGTTGCTGAAAACGACAAAGGCGCTATCGTGACCGGTAAGGTCATCGCAGTTGATGCCAAAGGCGCAACCGTTGAGCTGGCTCCTGGTGTCGAAGCTTCTCTGAAAGCCTCTGAAATCAGCCGTGACCGTGTTGAAGATGCACGTAACGTTCTGAACGAAGGCGATGAAGTTGAAGCTGCTATCACCATCGTTGACCGCAAGAACCGCGTGATCAGCCTGTCTGTGAAAGCCAAAGACTCTGTTGCTGACAAAGCTGCTCTGAAAGAACAGCAAGCCAAAGCAGAAGCTGAAATGGCTTCCGGTCCGACCACCATTGGTGATCTGATCAAAGAGCAACTGGAACAGAAAGACTGATCCAGCTGACTGAAAAGACCCGCTTCGGCGGGTTTTTTTATGTCCGACGAAAAGACCGGCAGAACGCGCCGAGTGCACAATTGTTCTCTTCGCTCCCCTATGTTTACAAATAGGTTGAGCTAACCTTATGATTTAGCTAGATTTACTGTTCAGCTTCTTTCTCGTGGAGGGATGGTCGTGACTAAATCGGAATTGATCGAGAAGATTGTCAGTCGGCAACCGCAATTATCAGCCAAAGATGTTGAGCTGGCGGTGAAGACACTGCTCGATCATATGTCGCAGACGTTATCATCGGGCGAACGCATAGAAATCCGGGGATTCGGCAGTTTTTCACTGCATTACCGGGCTCCACGTACCGGGCGGAACCCGAAAACGGGTGAGACCGTCGATCTTAAAGGTAAATATGTACCTCACTTCAAACCGGGTAAAGAACTCAGGGATCAGGTTAATGACAGCCTGGAAGAGGAAGCCTGAAACGGTCGTTGCGTTTGACGTGTATCCTCTTCTGATGTCTGTCTGACGCCATGCTGGATTCAGCACTCGTCTATATACTGCTTCTGGTCGGTGTCGCTGTCGGCTGGACACTAGGGCAGCGTTTTGCCAGTCAGGGGCGGAAGTCTGACGTTCCCGACTGGATTCCCAGTATTGACTACCTTCTGTCTCAAACCAGTGATAAATCTCTGGAGAAGTTCCTCTCCGTCGAGCAGCTGGACGATGACGCCATCGATCTTCTGCTTAAGCTGGGCCGCAGTCTGCGTGACAAAGGTGAACTGGATAAAGCCACCCATCTGCATCAGAAACTCTTTGCCCGTCCGGATCTTGAACGTTCAGCACTGCAGGCCATTCAGATGGAGCTGGCTCTGGATTATTCCAGTGCCGGATTGCTCGACCGCGCCGAGAAAATCTTCCGTCAGCTCAGTGAAACCAAAGGCAGGGTCTCTGATGAAGCTGTTCTGCACCTGATTGAACTGCTGGAAGAGGAAGGGGAGTGGCGCAGCATTCTCAATCTGTATTCTAACCATAAGCTGCCACCACAGAGCGGTGGTTCACGGCGGGTATCGCATGCCGCCTGTGAGCTGGCAGAGCAGGCGCTGAAGGCGAGCGATTTTCAGGAAGTTCTCAATCTTTGCCGGCAGGCCCTGAAAATCAACCCGACCTGTGCCCGGGCATCCGTGATTCAGGGAAATATGGCGTACGGACAGAAAGAGTACCGGGAGGCCATCCGTTGCTATCTCCGTGCTTCAGAGCTCGATCAGCAGTCCGTCATCCGCACACTTGAATCGATGGTCAGTGCATTTCGTGCCATTAACGATCAAGCCGGTCTGATCGAACACCTTACAAAGCAATGGCACGATACACGCTATGTTCCGGCACTGATTGCCTGTATAGAAACCCTGGCGGCAGAAGGTAAAACCGCTGAAGCGACAGAAAGCCTGTTGCGTGAGCTGTCGGCAACACCATCAAATCAGGGATTTCTGTCATTGGCTGAGCTGGTGATCACACACCGCCAACCGCTCGACAAGTCGCAGCTGATGGTGGTTTATGATATCCTGCGGCGCATTGTCAGCAGCGAACCTAAGTATCACTGCGCGCACTGTGGATTCAAGGCTCAGGAGCCCTACTGGCGTTGTCCTAGCTGCAAGGAATGGTCGACCGTCAAAGCTTTCGTTCCTCAGTCGCCAGAAGCAAAAATAAAACTATGACGACATCATCCCCCATCATTGTTGCCCTGGACTTCCCGACACAGGACCAGGCGCTGGCAATGGCCGACCGGCTTGATCCATCACTGTGCCGCGTAAAAGTCGGCAAAGAACTCTACACAGCCTCAGGCCCGGCCATTCTGGAGCAGCTGCATAAACGCGGTTACGACGTGTTTCTGGACCTGAAATTCCACGATATTCCCAATACCTGCTCCAAAGCCGTCGGCGTAGCTGCCGATCTTGGCGTGTGGATGGTAAATGTCCATGCATCCGGCGGTCGCCGCATGATGGAAGCCTCGCGTAATGAGATCGAAAAGCGCGGCCATAAACCCTTGCTCATCGGTGTCACTGTATTAACCTCGCTCGAAGCTGAAGATCTTGCCGAAGTTGGGATAACGGTACCCGTGCATGAGCAGGTTGAGAGACTGGCCAGGCTGACACAGAGTAGCGGACTGGATGGCGTTGTGTGCTCCGCACAGGAGGTCGCCTTGATTCGTCAAACCTGTGGTCCTGACTTCCTGACTGTAACACCGGGTATCCGACCTGAAGGCAGCGAGCAGGGGGATCAGCGCCGTGTGATGACGCCTCGCCAGGCGAAAGAGGCAGGGGTGGATTATATGGTGATTGGCAGGCCGGTGACTCAGTCCAGTAATCCTTCAGAGTCTTGCCAGGCGATTATTTCTGTATTGAGCCGCTGAGAGTACAACTGTGACTCATGTTGAAATGAATGATCAAGAGCTTCCTTCCCTTTCTGGAATGACTGAATGGGCATGGAAGGCTATGGAAGAGAAAAGCTGGTCTGAAGCAGCCAAGCGCTGGAGATTAATCAGAGGTGTTTACCCGGGATGCGAGTCAGCTTGGGTTCAGGGGGGGATTGCTGAGAAAAATCTGAATAATTTTGATCATGCACAGCAGCTTTTGGAAGTAGCTTGTGATCGTTTTCCTAAGAACTCCACTGCTTGGATTGTATTGGCGGATATCCAACTGGAGTTAAAAGGACTTTCTTCATGCGAGCCAATATTGTTCGAGATTCAAGAAAGATTCCCCGATATCCCTTACCCATTTCTTAAACGTGCTCAATACTTCCTTTCCAACAACAAATTTATAGATGCAGAGAAAGAGAATGCTGTTGCACGTAAAGAATATCCAGATCTGGTTAACCCTTTTATCCAATACGCAGAACTTGCTGAGAAGCAGAGTGAGTGGAAGGAGGCTCTAAAACGTTGGGGTCAACTCCGGAAACGATTTCCTGATCATCCAGCTGGGTATAAACGTGCTGCAATAATCGCTGAAACATTGGGGGATGTTGAATTAGCTAGAAAATTAAAGTTATCAGAAAATCTGGGTATTGCTGATTTGGATAATATAATATTGGATGAAGAATCTGCTGAAGTTTTAAAACCTATTAAACAGCGTAGTTGGATTCATTTATTAGAGCTGATCTGGACAAAATCTCGACTGAATTTAAAGAGCGAAGCAAGTCAAAACTACTTAAGATATGTTTGGTGGGTACTTGACCCATTGTTGTATATGGTTGTTTTCTATGTTGTTTTCGGGCTGCTACTGCAGCGAGGTGGAGAAGGCTACCTCGCATTCCTGCTCACTGGCCTTGTTCCCTTTCAATGGTTTGCTAAAACAACACAGCTCGCATCGGGTTCAATCCTCGGAGGAAGAGGGTTAATGAGTCAAGTGAAGATACCACCAATTTTCTTTCCACTGGTGATGGTGACTCAGACCGCAGGAAAACAGATGATGATTTTTGGGATGCTCATTGTTTTTCTGCTTTTTTATGGGATAGAGCCAAGCCTTTCCTGGTTAGGTCTGATTCCTGTCTTGTTAGTGCAGTTGATATTGGTAATCACGACTGCCTGCTTTGTGGCAATGATTATTCCATTTGTACGTGACCTGTCAAACCTTGTTCCGACCGGTATTCAGTTTCTAATGTTTGCGAGTGGTATATTCTATTCTGTAGAGAGCTTGTCCGAAGATTGGAAATCCTATTTTTATCTGAATCCTGTTGCTACCTTGATTAACGAATATCGGACAATCCTGCTTGATGGAGACTGGCCATCCTGGTCATCTTTGGGGTGGGTATTCTCTTTTTCAATGCTAGGCTTGTTATTAGCTGTTTTTTTCTACAGTAAGTTAGCACCACTATATCCAAGAGTAGTAATTGAATGACATATCATAAAGATATTATTATTTCTTTGAGTGATGTGAGTGTCAGATACAAACGCAGAGGTGGTCTGTTTAGTAAAGCCCAATACTTCGAGGCATTGACCGGCGTCAGTTTTGACATTTATAGAGGTGAGACTCTTGGGATAGTTGGGCGTAATGGCGCAGGGAAATCTACTCTACTGAAAACTATTGCAGGGATTATCAAGCCTGACTCTGGTGAGGTAGTGAATATGGGGGTAAGTGTCTCGCTGTTAGCTTTACAAGCAGGCTTTGATCCTGAATTAACAGGTAGAGATAATGCGCTAATAAATGGAATGCTGCTAGGGTATACTAAAACAAAAATTAAGAAAAACCTTGAAAAAATTAAAGAGTTTAGTGAGTTGGGAGATTTTTTTGAAGAACCAGTAAAAGCCTATTCTTCTGGGATGCGATCTAGATTGGGTTTCGCAGTCTCTGTATATTTGAAGCCTGATGTCCTACTTCTAGATGAAATATTGAGTGTCGGTGACTCTGAGTTTAAGATAAAAGCTGAAAAAGAAATAATAAAAAAATGCATTTCAGACCAAACAGTAATAATGGTGTCTCACTCTCAAAACCAACTAAATAGGTTGTGTACAAGGGTAATTGAGGTGAAAAAGTGAAAGAAGTTATTCTTCATATTGGAGCGCATAAGACAGGATCGACAGCATTACAGAACTTTTTGCATGAGAATGGAAAGATACTCAGTAAAAATAAAATCTACTATCCAGACTTTAATATGGGTATGAATTACCACCATGTTTTATTGCGTCCAATTTGCAAACCTCAGAAGAACGATTTTATCTGGGACATCGGCCATGAGTTTTCATTAGAAACTAAAGATGATTTTTCTGACTATTTTTCTACTATATTGAGTAAGGATTTCAACAGGCTAGTGGTTAGTACAGAGTTTCTGTTTCTCAATAAGCCATTTTTTAGAAACATCATTGAAGATGCTAATTTTGTAGAATATATAAGGGAAGTTTTTTCCGACTATAAAATAAGGCCAGTAGTGTATTTGAGGAACCCGATGGATTGGGTTGAATCCTGCTATGTGGAGGCAGTAAAGGGCGCTCACACTTGCTGGCATGAATCATTTGAAAGATATTTTGAAATGATAAATGATTGGCTAGATTATTTTGAATATCTACGACCTTGGCATGATGCATTTGGAGATGATGTTCAAATTTATTGTTATGAAAATGTAATAAGCAGTCATAAAGATATCATTGCTCACTTCTGCGATAGAGTCCTTGGCTTGCCCTTAGGAGATTTCAACTCTGCAAAAAAAACTATCTCAAACAACCCTAGCCCTTCTCGAGAATTTATTCAATTATTGCTTTCATTCAACAGGCTGAACAATGAATATAATGATGGGCAGAAGTTTTCATTTCCATATAGTCTTGAAGATATCCTAAATAACGGCTGGTATGGAAAAGGTCATTATTTATCACATGAGGCATCTCAATCTTTATTTAAAAATCTTTCCTCATCGTTCGTCAAACTAGATGAATTAAGTGAGAACCAGTTTTTTTATAGACACTGGTTGGCAGCAATTGAATTGAGACTTGGTGAAGTTAAGGAAATTAACATTGAAGAATCATTGTTAATTTTCATTAGAAAGCTTTGTGAGTTGAACTCTAAACTGTCTTTCCTCGAAGAAGAAGTGATTGTTAGAGATGAAAAGATGAAGCAGGCTCTGCAAGATAACTCTCTATTAAAGGTAGATCTCGCAGAAAAAAACCAAGAAATTGATGCTTTGGTTTTGAGGTCAGAACGTCAGATTAGTGATATTAATAATCTGGTTGGTCGTTCAGATGAACAGCTTCGAGAGATAAGTAGGTTAGTCCAGAAATGTGACGGCTACTTGTCCGAAATAAAAGCTTTGGTTTATAACTGCGATTCCTTAAAAGATGAAAGAAATAAACTGACTAACGATGTCTTAGAATATAACAGAGTTAATCAAGAGCTTTCTTTTAAGATGAATGAGCTTAGCAGTCTTAACATTTTAATCCAGGAAAAATTAGAATATGCGACTAAGCACCCTTTTTCATTTTGTCTGAATACTCTTTTAAATAAATAGGTCTTGTTGCGTGGCTAAGAAGTTATATTTGCATATCGGAAATCCTAAGACTGGCACAACTGCGATACAAAGATTTTGTTATGAAAATCATACGCTACTGAAAGATCAAAATATTTTCTATCCTATTAGATATTGTCATGAATCAGGTCCACATTATGAGGTGACTTGGGCAATTGATGAAAACAATCAGAGTTTTTTTCAATCATTGTTGGCTGAATTTGAGTCGAGTCGATGTAGTTCATTATTAATTTCAAGTGAAATGTTTTCGACACCAAGGTATCAATCCTCGTTGTCAGTATCAAAAACACTGAGAATGTTTAGAGATATCGGCTTTAAATTGCCAGATATACACTCGATATTGTACATACGAAGACAAGATGAGTATTATGAGTCGATATATAATGAGCGTGTAAAAAATCATGGGTTGACAAAGAGGATAATGGAGACTGCTGCCCCCTTGGATTACTCATTTATATTGGGTATTTGGTCAGAGTTTATAGGTGTGAATAATGTGAAGTGTTTACAGTATTCTTCCGGTGGTGGCAGTATAATAGGTAGCTTTTGTGATGCGATTGGATATCAAATAACAGGGAATGAAAAAAAGTTAGGTTTAGATGTTAACCTTAAAATGTATCCTTTGGAATTGGAGATAATTAGAAACCTTAATAAGTGTAGAATACCTATGAATAGTAGAAACGAGTTGAATGAATATGTTCGAAATGTTGTAGGATTAGTCCTTACCGAATCGGAAAAAGGTAATATGTCACTGCTTTCTGAGGCTGAGCAGAAAGAGGTTCTTGCAAGATATTCGATGATTAATGATTACATATCAAATAAGTATTTTTCAGGTAATGCGATTTTCTCGGATAAGCATACTAAGACGAGCAGTGTGATTTCTGAAGAAAGAGTAATTGAGATCATGTCTCAAATAATAACTCACCTTTGGCAGGAACGAAGTACTTTGATAAAGGCTGGAGAATAGAATGAGAATTGCTCAGGTCAGCAAAGCCGATTCTTTTGGAGGTGGAGCAAGCCACGTGGCTGAACTTATTCATAATTGCCTTCTCAATCGAGGGTATTTCTCTCACCATTTGGCGAGTTGGTCAGGAAAACATTACTCATCAGACCTAAGGCCCCTCTATGGAAAATTCGAAAAAGAGATCAGACGGGCGCACATACTGACTAAAAAACTTTTCGCGCCAGAGGTACTGCCATATGAACTATTCCCATTAAAAAGACAGATTGCCAGATCTGATTATAACTTGCTGCACTTTCATGATCTTTCATCTGCGATCTCCCCTGTGACACTAAAAGCTTTATCAGAAAACCTGCCTCTGATTTGGACAATCCATGATTGTTCTGCGGTTACAGCCGGATGCCTTTATCCGATGGGCTGTGAAAAATATAAGAAGACTTGTTTTAATTGCCCTCAACACGGTACTTGGCCTGTTGATTCCAAATTGGATTTTTCATTTATTAGCCACAACCAGAAGAAGAGCCTTCATAAAACTAATAACTTGCAACTAGTGACTCCTTCAAAGTGGATGGCTGATTTCATTAATTCCAGTGGCTTCGTAAAAGCTGATGTTCAGGTTATATCAAATGGCATTGATACTTCAATTTTTACCCCGGAGGCTAGATCTGATATATCGAAACCAATTTCAGACAAATCCCAGTTGAAAATACTCTTATCTTCTGGGGATATCATGGATGAACGGAAGGGCGTTCATTTCGCATTGGAAGTTCTGAATGGTCTTAAAGTGCTAAACCCTAAGCTCATTATAGTTGGTAACGTTTCTGACCCTGCTAAATCACTATTCGCTGATTTCGATGTCGTATATGCTGGCTATATCTCTGATAAAAAAGTTATGTCTTCTTTGTATGCTACGGCATCTTTGTTTTTGTTCTGCTCTATGGCTGATAACCAACCATTAGCAGTTATGGAATCATTATCTTCAGGGACACCTGTCTACGGTTTTGAGACTGGGGGAATACCTGAAATGATTGTATCAGGGGTAAATGGTCGTTTGTCACCACAGAAAGATGTTATTTCCTTAACAGAGGCTATCAAGGATGACTGGGCGAATAGACGTATTGATGATATGTCTATAGCAGCTCGAAAAATTGCACTGGAAAAATTCGATATTTCTCTAATGGTAGATCGTTATGTGAGTCTGTATGAACGCTCTATAAGTAATTTCTTAAGCACTCGGGGCTGATGTGTCTAGTTTTAATTCTATTTATAAACAAGCAATTAAGAAGCTTGAATCTGGTACTATCACTCATCTCTCTTTAGATGTTTTTGACACCATCTTACATCGTACTTGCCCGCCCAATGCAGTTCTCGATGCAGTCAATTTTTATGTCCAATCTGAATGTGAAAAGTTGGGCCATTTTGTTGAAATTGAGACAATCTCCTGGGCGCGTGGTGAAGCTTATTTACGTTGTGCAAATGAGAATGCTGCACTGGGTATGGATCAGGAAACACATGTAGATGATTTTTTTCCTGTATGGATGGATGTCCTCGGTGTAGCTAGCGTGCAAGCAACAGAACTCGCCAGAAATGTGCTGAATTTTGAGTTGTACCTGGAAGAAGAAGTTCTGAAAGTTGATCCAGGCATGTCTCAATTGATTCAGTTTGCAGTATCTAAAGACATTAAGGTTATATATTGTTCCGATATGTACTTACCTGCTCGCTTTATCAATTCTATACTCGAAAAATTCAACCTCCTTGACCTGTTTTCAGGGAGATATGTATCGTCTGAAACAAAGCTATTGAAAAGAACAGGAAATTTATTTGATTACATTATCAAGAGTGAATCTGTTAACCCTAAGTCTATCCTACATATAGGTGATAATGTTGTTTCTGATTATGTGAACTCCAAATCTAAAGGCATTTGTGGGCTTTGGTTGCGAGATAATGTTTACCAATCACGTCGGTACTCGCTTGAATATGATCATCTGAATCAGCATAACCCAGCCTCCTTTCCATTCTTACTTGCTGAACAGGGAAGGTTTGACACCACTGGTAAGAACTCAGCTTATCTGGTTGGCAGAAATACCCTAGGTCCTGTGTATACTTCATTTATCGTTGATGTTCAAAAAAAGGCTGTTGAACTCAACGTCGATAAAGTATTCTTTCTTGCCCGTGAGGGATTTGCACTTAAGAGGATCTATGATTATCTGAATCAAAATGAAACTCACCCTGAAAGTGTCTATATTGCTGGTTCAAGAATTTTAAGTTTTCTCTACTCAGTGGATAAGGGTGTAGGCCTCCGCCATCTTGCCGATATTTTCTCCAACACAAGTATCTATACTATATCTAATCTATTAGCTCCGTTCGCAATTGACACAGAGATTCTAGAGAAGATTTGTCAAAAATATGGTCTTTCTGCCTCGGATATTCTACCACCTGGATTCCTAGAGTGGCCTCCATTCATCCGAATAATCGAAGATGAGCTTTTAAATGACCAAATTATGGTTCGTATTCTCGAACATCGTGAACTTTATACTCGCTATTTAACCCAAGCTGGTTTGATCGGGACGTCAAAAGCAATGGTTGTTGATGTTGGTTGGGGTGGGCAGATTCAGGATAATCTTTTTCGTGGCTTACAGATAACCGGTTCAGAGCCTCATCTCCTTGTCGGTTGTTATCTGGCACTTAATGAAAAAGCACACCAGAGAAAACAACCAAATAACTGGAAGCACGCCACCCACTCGGATAAAGGTTTCATGGAATGGAATGGGTATAGTGCCTTTGATACAGTTTTTATTTATGAAGCAGCAGTTCGAGCATCTCACGGTACGGTTCTTGGTTTACATAAGGTCAACGATGAAGTTTTCCCCTCTCTTAAATCCGATGATACGAATTCTCGGATTACAGAAAAGTTTGATGATCCATACTTAGCAGAACTTCAAAGGGGAATTATCGACTTCTCTGCTTCGTTTTCTCTTTGTGAACAGCTTTATCCATCCATTGCTCCGACATATCTTAAACCTTATGGCTTAACGTGTATTTCATTGGTGAGTCGTTTTGCTGATCACAGTCACTACAGTTGGTTGGCTTCTGTTGGTAATGTTGCAGATCTTGGTACTGACTATGTAAATGTAGCAGGAGCGACCATCAGCAATGGTTTTTCTTTCAATACACTCAAAATTATCAAACAGAGTCCATGGAAGGAGTTTGTTGCCTTCAACAAATTAGGTTTTATGGGTCTTATCTCAATATCTGTCTACAGATATCTAAGAAGTATTCCTCATAGAACTGCTGGCCTTGTCCCTCGGCCACTTTTTAATTTTCCTCAGTCACGTTCACCTGAGGCTTCTTTATTCGACGTCCCTTCTGATAATAAGCATTTCGATGACTATTTATTCAAAATTGCTCAGGCTGGGCATGAACAAGCATCTGAGCTGGGTAGGAAGTTATCTTCTGAGTTGTCGCCTAGAGAACTCTATTCTATTGATAAATTGATTGGTTACAATTACCTTACTTATAGGATTGTAAATGTTGTTTTGTCACTGCGTAATAAGCATCTATTCTATTATGAAGGCTTATCCTTTAAATACGTTCTTAAGAGACGTATATATGTGCTTAAGAAGCTTGCAAAAGATTATTTAAAATTCATAAGAGTTGTATGAGCTGTTTCCTTATTTATAGTGTAGAGTATTTTTAGTTTGAGTTGGGTTCAGATTTTAGCTGCTAATTTTGCAATATTATATCCTAGGATATTCTGGTGTCTATTATCTTTTATACGTATGTGTCTGAAATTTTTTAGAATATTTTTTCCAAATATACTTTTTACTCAGGTTGCCATAGAAAAATGCAACTCTGCCTATCTAGAATCCGATTCTAATCACCAATTACCTGCAGCTCTTTTTTTTATACATTCTTTTCAATTAAGTGGTGCAGAGTCTTATGCCTTAAAATGCGCAATGATTGCAAAGTCCGTTGGTTTCAAAGTTATCTGGGTTGTAGATTTTGATTCTGAAGACAAAAGTCAGTTGCCTGCATTTTTGGATATTTCTGACTTGATTGTCTATGGCTGGCTTGCAAAGTCACCATTAAGCGAGGTTGCAGGTTTGATTAATGACCATAGCCTTAATGTTAAGATTATTCACTTGCATCATTCAGTATATGGTTATTTGAATATATCAACAATCAAAAGAGTCTTTCCTTATGCCCTGGCATTTGATTCTACTCATGTTTTCGAATTAGGTGGACGTGGTTTCCCGAGACTTTCTTATAAACATAGGAAGGATATCGATCTTCATAATGTTATTTCAGATGGTCTTGAAAGGTTTTTTTCTGAACGTGGCGTTAAGAATGTTGTTCGCACTGTTATTTCTCCCGATGTTGTTGAACTAACAAAAACTTCGACTGACATGTTCACTATCAAAATAATAGGACGGCTTTGCTTTCAGAAGCGTAGTTATCTTATACCGATGTACATTCGTCAGCTCTCTAAAGCACTCTCTGACGTCAACTGCTCAAAAAAAGTAGAAGTTCAAATTGTAGGGGGAGGGATTTTTAAAAATTTATTAATTCACAAGAATTTCCCAAGTAATATAGTAGTTCGATTCCTTGACGGTATTACTTCTAAATCCAAAATTTACAATGACGCCGACTTAGTTGTTCAGCTTAGTGAAAATGAAGGAGTTTCCATAGTTAGCTATGAATGTGCACAGATGGAGGTCCCTATCTTAGCAACAGATGTGGGTCAGCAATCTGAGTCCATACATCCAGATATGTTATTACCTTTGTCTCCTGGTCCCTGCATTAAGCAAGCTATCAGTAAATCACTTTCATTTATATTACACCCTGAAGAGAATAGACATATTGTCGATTGGCAGTCATGTAATCTTAATAATCTTACAAAACAATACGACTTTCGGTCTGTCTTCACTAAGGTTTATGCTGATGCGATTAGATAAAGGTAATATTTTATTGGTTGGAGCAGGTTTTACTTGTGCAGTCATTGCTAGAATGCTTGCCAGTGAAAGTTACAAAGTTACAGTTCTTGATTCCCGTCCCCATGTAGCCGGGAACTGTCACTCAGACCGAGATGCTGAAACAGGCGTTATGACCCATGTCTATGGCCCGCACATTTTTCATACAGATGATCAGCAAGTCTGGGAATATGTTAATCAGTTTGTGAATTTTATCCCTTACACAAATAGAGTAAAAACTACCTCGCAGGGGAGAGTATACTCTCTGCCAATCAATCTACATACGATAAACCAGTTCTTTGATAAAACATTTTCTCCTGATGAAGCCAAAAACTTTATCGAAAGTCTTGGTGCCCATGGTATAACGGAACCCCAAACCTTTGAAGATCAGGCTCTGAAATTTGTAGGTAAGGACCTATATGAAGCCTTTTTCAAAGGCTACACGATGAAGCAGTGGGGTTGTCACCCATCTGAACTTCCTGCCAGCATCCTCAAACGCTTGCCTATACGTTTTAACTACAACGATAACTATTTTTTCCACAAGTATCAGGGAATGCCTGAAAATGGGTACACGGTGCTCGTGGAGAAAATTCTTGATCATCCAAACATTACTGTTCGATTGAATTCTCTGTTTGATCGATCTATGTCCACTGATTTTGACCATGTTTTTTACTCTGGTCCTCTGGATGGGTATTTTGATTACGAATTGGGTCGCTTGGGGTACCGTACTCTTGATTTTGAAAAGTTCATCTATAACGGTGATTATCAGGGTACTGCAGTCATGAATTACGGGGATGTGGATGTACCCTACACCCGTATTACAGAGCACAAGCACTTCTCTCCCTGGGAGGAGCATGAAGCAAGTGTCTGCTACAAAGAGTTCAGCAGGGACTGTGGTATAGATGATATCCCCTACTATCCAATCCGCCTCGTTAAAGAGAAGGCACTTCTTAGTCAATACGTTGAGAAAGCGAAGGCTGAGAAAAGTGTGACTTTCGTGGGCCGGCTGGGCACTTATCGCTATCTGGATATGGATGTAACCATACGGGAGGCATTGGATACTGCTACTCTTTTTTTGGCATCTATTGAACAAGGTACTTCCATGCCTGCCTTTACCAAAGAGGTCCTTTAATTGAGAGATCTTCTTGCTAATCTGAATATCGCGGTTGTTCTCGTTACATTTAATCGTGCAGAGATGCTGAGGGAAAACCTTAAGTCCCTCAGTAATCAGGGTAAATTGACCTACTTCATTATCGATAACAATAGTTCTGACAATACGTCTGAAATTGTTAGTGAATTTACTCAGTCTGTCTCAGAGCCTGTTTTTTATTTTAATACTCAGGCTAATCTTGGTGGTGCAGGTGGCTTTGCCTTCGGATGCGAGAAGGTTTTGAATTATCCTGATACTTTTTCCCATATCTGGTTTACTGATGATGATGTTGTCTTTTCTGATGACTGCTTAGCAGAGCTTTGCAGGTATGACGATCAGAATACGATTCTACAGCCGATGCGCTTTGCTCCTGATGGTTCCAATGCGGAAGCCTCTGCTATTACTATTGATTTGAAATCTGTATTTATTCTGAATCATAAGCGTGACTCAGTCATGTCTTCCTCTTTTGTTGACTGTTCTGAACCTTTCAATATCCAGAATATCCCCTTTGAAGGGCCATTAATTCCGATGTCGATATTTGACAAGATTGGGATTCCGGATAAGCGCTTTTTCATTTTTAGTGATGATTTGGATTTTTCATTAAGAACACTTAGGGCTGGCTTCTCCATTAAGTGCATTCCTGGTGCGCATATGACCAGGTTGCGCCCTGATAAGATCAGTTATAACCCAAGAGATTGGCGCAGTTATTTTGTTTATCGTAACTTTTTCAGAATTCAGAAAATCTATGGCGCTAACTTCTTTGTGCGTTATCGCCCCTATCTGTTAGCCTTGCTTGTCGCTTCATTCTCATTAGTTACAGGAAACTTAAAAGGAGTCAGAATTATTAAGGATGCTTTGTCAGATGGAATGTCTGAGGACTTTAATCTCAATAGTTCCTATATCCCTGGGGATAAAATCTAAAAAATAGTTAATTTTCCCCCGCTGAAGCATTTATTTGAAGGTGTTATAATTATCTCTATCGGTATATTACACAGGTAAAGCAATGAAACTCCTGGTGGTTGGCGGAGCCGGCTATATCGGCTCCCATATGGTAAAGCAGCTTGCTGCTTCTGGTCACTCTGTGACGGTCCTTGATAATCTCACGACCGGTTTCCGCGAACTTGCCAAGTTCGGAGAGTTGGTTGTCGGAGATATTCAGGATGTGAATTTCCTGGAGAACCTGTTCAAGACTAACTCGTTTGATGGAGTGCTGCATTTTGCGGCTAACAGCCAGGTAGGTGAGTCTGTTGTTAATCCATCAAAGTATTATCAGAACAACGTATCCGGGACGCTCAACCTCTTGGATGTCATGGTCCGTCACGGTGTTAAGCATTTTATTTTCTCATCCACTGCTGCGACTTTCGGTAACCCGGAGTACGTGCCAATTGATGAGAAACACCCACAGGTACCGATCAACCCGTATGGGGCCAGCAAGTTGATGGTTGAGCGTATTCTGCAGGATTACGCTGCAGCCTATGGTCTGAATTCGGTTTGTCTGCGCTATTTTAACGCGTGTGGGGCTGATCCTGAGGGTCATCTTGGTGAGTGCCATGATCCTGAAACCCATCTGATACCTATTATCCTCCAGGCTGCTTCTGGACGCCGTAAATCAATCAGTGTTTACGGTCGTGATTACGATACGCCGGATGGTACCTGCATCCGTGATTACATTCATATTGAAGATCTCTGTTCAGCTCATGCGCTTGCACTGACTAGTTTGGTGGAAGAACGACTTTCAGGCGCTCAGGCCTTCAATCTGGGGAATGGTACGGGCTTTTCTGTCCAGCAGGTCATTGATGTCGTCAGTGATATTGTCGCTGAGGACGGTTGTTCTCTGGTGGTTGAAGAAGGGCCGCGCCGAGCGGGCGATCCTGCTGTTCTGGTTGCCGATGCCAAACAGGCGCGCGAGGTTCTTGGCTGGCAACCCGTTTATCCGGATCTTAATCTCATCGTACGTCATGCATGGGCATGGGAGAAAAAACTGGCTGGGCTCTGATTTTGTCCCTGCCGTTTGATAAGCCTATATGAGTAAAATACTGGTTACCGGAGCGACAGGCTTTATTGGCCGGGCGTTGATGGTTGAGCTCGACAGAAGGGGATACCGGGATCTGGTGTCGTTGGGGCGATCATCCCTTCCGGGCTTTTCTTTTTTTCCTGCTGATCTGGCATCCAGTACAGATTTTTCCATTGCCCTGGACGGTGTCGAAACCATTATTCATCTGGGGGGAATGTCTTCCGTTTCCCCTGGTCAGGAAAATGAAGCCCATGACGTCAATTGCGATGCAACAACTCATCTGGCACGGCAGGCGGCTCTGGCTGGTGTAAAGCGCTTTATATTCATCAGCTCAGCCAAGGTTCTTGGTGAAGCCAGTTTGCCCGGGCAGTGTCTATCGGAAGGGGATGACTTACGTCCTTTTGATGCCTATGCGCGCTCTAAAGCTGCGGCTGAGCAGGGGTTGATATCTATCGCTGCTCATTCGTCCATGCATATTTCAATTTTGCGTCCTCCTTTGGTTTACGGAGCGCGTGCACAAGGAAATGTCCGGGCTTTGCTGTCTCTGGCCGCGTCTTCCTTGCCTCTGCCTTTGGGAGCTGCATCAGCACCTCGAAGTATGTTGTATGTCGGTAATCTGGTGGACTGTATCATCCATTGCCTGTCGGTACAGATACCCTCCGGACAGGTTTTTCATGTGACAGACGGTCAATCTACGTCTGTCGCCGAGCTGATCCGCAGTGTACGTTTGTCGAGAGGGCGTCGTTCTTTTTTGGTTCCCGTACCTGCAGCGGTTATGTTGTTTCTGCTTAAATTGCTGGGAAAAAGCCGTATGGCTGAGCAATTATTCTGTCCTTTGGTTTTGTGTGATGAGCATAGCCGTGAATCCCTTTCCTGGGTTCCGCCTTTCAGCACTGCAGAGGGGCTTTCTGCTACCATGAAAGGTATTTTGGGGGAGCCCATAGCGTGATCCGCTTTTTTGATGTTGTTTTTTCCTTTTCCGGTCTTGTTTTTTTGTCGCCTGTTTTTCTGGTTCTTTATTTGTTGGGACTTCGTGATACCGGGGCGCCCTTATTCTTTCAGCAGCGGGTGGGCCGTGACCAGAAGCTGTTTACTTTGGTGAAGTTCCGCACCATGAATAAAGACACCGAATCTGTCGCCAGTCATCTTGTTTCTGCGGCGGCAGTGACGCCTTTCGGTCAGTTTCTGCGTCGTACCAAGCTCGACGAATTGCCTCAGCTATGGAATGTGCTAACCGGCGATATGAGTCTGGTTGGTCCCCGCCCAAACCTCAGCAATCAGTATGAACTGATTGCCGCCCGCGATCATTTGGGGGTGTATGCTGTGCGGCCGGGGATCACCGGGGCTGCTCAGGTCAGAGGAATAGATATGTCGACACCAGAGCTTCTGGCTATAACCGACGCAGAGATGATTTCCACTCTGAACCTGAAACAGTATTTTCGCTTTATTCTGTTGACTGTAAGGGGCGAAGGGCAGGGAGATCGGGTCAGAAAAGACAACCCGTAATCCGATCCGGGTTGTCATAACGACGTTGGGTAAGGCTCTGGATAGTGAGGATCAGGAATGAATCTGATCCTGAAGCTGGTTGGTGGAAACCAGCCAATCTGAAAGTTCATTTTCATTTTGATAGGCTGCAGGAGCTTCCTGCAGCAGGCTGATAACCTGCTCCACCTTGAAGTCGTGACAGGCCTTATCCAGGCGGTGCAGCAGGTTGTGGGTCACGGGCCATGACAGACAGGCTTCATCAGCAGTCATAATCCGCGGATGCTCCGTACCAGACACATCTTCACCAATGAGTAATTCTTCAAACAGTTTTTCGCCAGGACGCAGGCCGGTGAACTGAATTTCAATGTCGCCATTGGGATTCTTTTCGGTACGTTCCGACAGGCCGGAAAGGTGAATCATTTTCTTGGCCAGAGACAGAATTTTCACTGGTTCACCCATATCCAGTACAAAAACATCGCCTCCGCGTGCCATGGCGCCTGCCTGAATGACCAGCTGTGATGCCTCAGGAATGGTCATGAAATAGCGGATGATGTCCGGGTGCGTGACGGTCAGCGGGCCGCCCTCTTTAATTTGTTTACGGAAGAGAGGAACCACGGAACCAGAAGAGTTGAGAACGTTACCGAAGCGCACCATACAGAAGAGCGTGGTGTTCTGGCGAGCAGACAAAGCCTGCAGTGTCAGCTCGGCCATACGTTTTGATGCACCCATGACATTGGTCGGGCGCACCGCTTTGTCCGTAGAAACCAGTACAAACCGCTCAACGCCTGCGGCAATAGCGGCCTCGGCACAGTACCAGGTACCGAAAACGTTGTTACGTACACCTTCAACAATGTTGGCTTCGACCAGAGGTACGTGTTTATAAGCTGCGGCGTGATAAATGGTCTGGACTTTGAACGCACGGAAAATGGTTTCCAGCCGGTTCTGTTTCTGTACAGACCCAAGAATCGGGATGATTTCGGTGGTCAGGTTCTGTTCCGCACTGATACTGCGCAGTTCCTGGTCAATGCGATAGAGGTTGTACTCGCACAGGTCAATCAGAATCAGCTTGGTGGGAGACTGAGACAGCACCTGCCGGCAGAGTTCAGAGCCAATCGAACCGCCTGCACCCGTAACCAGAACGACTTTGTCTTCGATATTACTGTGCATCAGGTCTTCACGTGGAGCGATCGTATCGCGTCCAAGCAGATCTTCAATATCCACTTCGCGCATTTCTTCGAGGCGGGCCTTGCCGCTGAGAATGTCGTTCATGGAAGGTGTGACCAGTACTTCCAGTTTCTTCTCAGCTAATTGTTCAATCAGCTGCTTACGCACGTGCATGCTCGATTTACCGACGGCCAGCAGAACCTTGCGGACGCCATAGGTATCAATCAGTTCATCGATATGATTCGGAGCCCACACTTTCATTCCCCGGATGGCCGTATTGTGTTTTTTACGGTGGTCATCAATGAAAGCAACCGGGCGATAGAGCTCGTTATTGGTCAGAGTATCGGCCAGAGAAATGCCGTGCGCTCCGGCACCGTATATCACCACAGGTTCGGCCTGGTTTTTAACCATCTGAAAAACCAGGCTGCGGATGAAAAGCCGTGGGGTGCCGAGTAGTGAGAATGCTGTGAACAGATAAATCACGATGCTGGAACGCGGATAATTCGCGTTCAGCAGAAAAGAACTGGTTGCCAGTGTCAGGGCTGAAACAAACACACCGAACGTCAGTGCAGAGAAGGCCTGAGCCGTCATAAAACGAACCACGGCCCGATAAAGGCCAAGGCGGATAAAGACGAAGGCCGTAATGACAGTTGTAAAAAGAGTGGCAATGATGACGCCATTGTCGATCGGCGGTGGCATATAGCCATAACGCAGAGAAATGGCCAGATAAATAGCCGCGGGTATAGCCAGAAGATCGTAACAGAGGGCGACTGTCCGCTTCATATTGCGGGATGAGTCCAGCAGAAAATTAATCATGATCCCTCAGTAGAAAAAATACCTGACTTTCTGACGATAATTTTAGCAAATCTTTTTAAGAGCGCAGGTAATTTAACGATCATTTACGATTTTGGCGTCTGACTGCATCCTGCCGTCAGCGGAAAAATGGCTCCCCGAGCTGGACTTGAACCAGCGACCAATGGATTAACAGTCCACTGCTCTACCGACTGAGCTATCGGGGAACATCGAAGTGACGGGCATTATGCCAGCCACTTTTCCTAAGTCAACAAATTACCCAGAAATCTTTGATTAATATAGGTTTTTTTCAAAAGAGGTGGGGCAGGAAAGGACAAAATGGTCAAAAAGCCATCACCTGAATCTGGTGACAGCCCTCAGAAACCAGAAGGGTGGTGTGTCAGTCGCGATCGATGCGGGAGAATACGGCGCCTTTCTGATCCCTGTATTTAGCGTTTGCGCGCTTGTTGTAGGGGCGTTTGGCCGGGCTGCTCAGGGTTTCAAAAGAAAGGGCGCAGATGGTCATGCCCGGACGCAGGGCCAGCGGCAGTTTACCGTTGTTGTAGAACTCCAGCACGATCTGACCCTGCCAGCCGGGGTCGATCCGGCCAGCGGTGACATGCACCATGAGCCCCAGGCGTGCCAGTGAACTGCGGCCATCCAGCCAACCTACCAGATCATCCGGAATGGTGATGTCTTCCAGCGTCGCGCCGAGAATCAGTTCGCCGGGATGGATGTAGAGGGCTGCGCCTTCTTCAATTTCCATCTCTTTGCTCATAATGCGGTCAATATCGCGCTCAAGCTGAGCACGCTCACCGGACAGGTCGAGGTGGGTTGCTGAGTTGTTGCTGAAGACCCGGAATCTGTGGTCCAGGCGCAGGTCCACACTGATACCGGCGATGGCGTCGGCCGGAGGTGGGGGATCAATGCTGATCTCACCGCTGGCTATTTTTTTCTCAATATCGGCATCGCTCAGGCGCATGTCAGTATCCTGTATGTCAGTCCGGCGAGTGTACCCTGATTCCGGCAGTCCGTCCCGTCAGAATGACAGGCGTGTTGCTTCAATCCGGTATTTTTCTTTGCCGTTATCTTTATCTTTCAGGCGGATTAGCGGGAAGCCATCCTGCTTGGCAAACCAGGCGTAGATTTCCCGGTCTTTGTCATCACGCAGCTGGCGGACTTTGATGGCCTGAAACTTACCCGCCGGGACTTCAATGGTTTCTTCGCCTTCGACCTGAAAACGGAAGACCTTGGTCTTTTTCTTCTCAAATACCGGGAAAGAGAACTCGGTTTTGTTCTGTGCCAGAGCAATGCTGGCCTGCTGGATGTAGGTCAGGTTGTCCTGGATGCCGTCCTGCCAGGCGTCGTCGTAGGTTTTATCCTTCTCCTGATCACGTATGACCCCATTCTGGGGGATGAAGACCAGGGTTCTGTCATCCTCATCAATCACGCCGCCGGCACGGTAAAGGTAGTCGCCCGGTGTAATCAGGCTGTCAGTACAGGTAAAGACAGACAGCTCCTGCAGGTTGGCCATGCTGGCTTTGGCGCTAAAGTCGAGTTTCCAGCGGCCATCCTCGAGTTGTGACAATTCCCGCCGGGCTTCAATATCAAACCCGAACCAGCCGAATTTGTAGCGGCTCTGATAATCGATGGTGTAAGGCGTCAGGGGGCAGTTGTCGGCCATGGCGGCGGTGCTCAGGAACAGAAGGGCGGGAACCAGCAGTCTGAACAAAGACATCTCAGGGGTTTCCTCAGGGCAGTAGGTTCTGAGACCTGCCTTCAGGCCTCAAGTTGCAGTCCGCTGTCCGGCAGCAGGGCGTTATCCAGCCAGGCTTTGCCCTTGTCCATCTTCAGGCGCCCTTCGATAAACCATTTCACTGCGATCGGATAAATAATGTGTTCCTGTTTCTGCACTTTCTGTCGCAGAGAGTCCGCATCATCTTCAGCGCTTACCGGAATCACAGCCTGAATGATGTTCGGGCCGTCGTCCAGTACCTCCGTGACAAAATGCACGGTAACACCATGTACGGAGTCTCCGGCTTCCAGTACACGCTGATGCGTGTTCAGCCCCTGATATTTTGGCAGGAGCGAAGGGTGGATATTGATCATCCGACCTTCATAGCGACGCACAAAACCAGGCGTCAGAATGCGCATGAACCCCGCGAGAACAACCAGGTCCGGCTGGAATTCGTCAATCTGGCGCATCAGCTTCAGATCAAACTCATCCCGCGACGCAAAGTCTTTGTGATTGATGACGAGCGTATTCAGATCACGGTCTCTGGCTTTCTGAATGCCTGCAGCTTCCGGCACGTTACTGATAACGGCGGCAATGTCGGCATCCGGTGCTTTGGCCGCAACCTGATCGGCAATGGCCAGCATATTGCTGCCACTGCCGGAGATCAGAATGACAATCTTAGGCCGTGATTCAGAACCGGATGGTCCGTGGCCGTTTTGCGGCAGGTTCATGCACGGCTTCCGGTAAACTCGGTACGATCTTCACCTTCAGCGCGTTCGCAGACTTCACCAATCAGCCAGGCCTGCTCACCTTCTGCATTCAACAGCGCAATGGCGGAGCTGGCTTTCTCTTCTGGTACAGCGATGATCATGCCGACGCCGCAATTGAAGGTACGGAACATCTCGCGGGTAGCGATGTTGCCTTTTTCCTGCAGCCAGCGGAACACTTCGGGCCACTGCCAGCTGTTGGTATCAATGACGGCTTTGCAGTTATCCGGCAGAACGCGTGGAATGTTCTCCTGGAAGCCACCACCAGTGATGTGTGACAGGGCATGCACCTTCGATGCATTGATCAGCTTCAGAACAGATTTCACATAGATACGGGTAGGCGCCATCAGGGCTTCGGCGATGCTCTGTCCATCCAGTTCTGCGGAAAGGTCTGCCCCGGAGACTTCAATCACCCGACGGATAAGGGAGTAACCATTGGAATGCGGACCGCTGGAAGCCAGAGCGATCAGCTGATCACCGGCTTGTACTTTGCTGCCATCAATCAGGTCTTCTTTCTCGACGATACCGACACAGAAGCCAGCCAGGTCGTAATCTTCGCCTTCGTACATGCCCGGCATTTCAGCCGTTTCGCCGCCGATGAGAGACGCGCCAGCCTGTTCACAGCCCGCACCGATACCTTCAACCACGGCGGCGGCGACATCGACATTCAGCTTGCCGGTGGCGTAATAATCGAGGAAGAACAGAGGCTCAGCCCCGGCAACAACCAGATCATTGACGCACATGGCCACGAGGTCGATACCAATGGTGTCATGCATGCTCAGGTCCATCGCCAGTCGCAGCTTGGTGCCCACACCGTCGGTACCGGAAACCAGAACCGGTTGGTTATAGCCCTGAGGCAATTCGAACAGGGCGCCGAAACCACCCAGGCCGGCCATCACTTCCGGGCGGCGGGTACGGTTGGCAACGCTTTTGATGCGCTCGACCAGCGCGTTACCGGCGTCGATATCCACTCCGGCATCTTTGTAGCTGAGAGGTGTCTGTTCGCTCATGGGGGCATATTCCAGGGTGATACAAGAAGGCGCGTATTCTAACGATTTGTTGGCCGCACTGCATCCTTCATATGGGATGCGTCAATCTGTTCAGGCCCGGCTCAAGACGTGGCACAATAGGCGCGCTTATTGTCAGAGGATTTGCAGTGCGAATTTTTGCAGTTTTACTCTTCGGTCTTATCGCCCTGTCGGCCCACAGTGCAACCGTGACGGACCTCTACCGGGTTTCTGTCGCAGTTGAAAACCAGAACAGCGACACCCGGGCTGCCGGGCTGGCGGAAGCCTACCGTAAAATGCTGGTGCGCCTGTCCGGGACTTCCGCCAGTCTCAACAACGAAACCCTGTCGCGTGAGGCCCCACGGGCCGAGACTCACATCACCAGCATGAGCTATCACAGAGATGAATCTGGCGCGCTCTTCATGGATGTGAATTTCAATCCGGCGTCACTGCGCACCCTGTTTGAGATGGCTCAGGCACCAGTATGGGGTACTTCCCGTCCGTCTTTGCTGCTGCTGCTGGCGGTTGAAACTGAGAGTGGTGAGCGTCAGGCACTGATTCAGACGTCGGAGTGGGGGGAATGGGTTGCTGCGGCGATGAAAGAACGCGGACTGCCTTACATCTTTCCGAGCTGGGATCTTGAAGATGAGATAACCCTGCCGCTCAGCCGCCTCTGGGGGCAGTTTGAGCAGGACATCCGCGCCATGGCGGAGCGTTATCCGACGGATGGTTATATCAGTGGCCGTCTGTGGGCCAATGCTGACAGCGGCTGGAGTTTTGCAGGCTCCCTGAATCATGCCGGTGAATCCGTTCCGGTGCGGGTTGAGGGGGCAACACCGGAGGCGGTGGTGTTGGTAATGGCCTCTGAGGCGGCGGAATCCCTGTCTGCCCGTTATGCCGTTACTGCAGGTGGCGGTGCCGCGGCCAATGGTTTTCAGATTCAGGTGGGTGGTATTGATGGCTTCAGCAGCTATCGTGCTTTGCAGGACTACCTGTCAGCACGCGTAGGAATCCGTGATGTACGACTGATGAATGCGGATCAGGATACGGTCACACTGTCCCTGAACCTGTCCGGTGACTGGGAGCAGATCTGGCGGGTGATCGAACTTGATCAGAAGCTGGAGAAACGCCCCGGCGACGAGCGGCTCTACTGGTTACCCTGATATGTCGTTTCATCCACAGCTGACCCTGGCTGTCACATCACCGGAAGATGCCCGTTTTGATAATTTTTACGCCGGTCCCAATACTCAGCTGGTCAGGGCGCTGAAGTCACAGTGGACGACTGCCGGTACGCCTTTTATCTATCTCTGGGGGACAGAAGGCAGTGGGCGCAGCCATTTGCTGCAGGCGGCCTGTCAGTATGCCCAGTCGCTGGGGCACCAGAGTATGTACATCCCCCTTCAGGATTTCTGTGAGCATCCGGCTGCTGTCATAGACGGTGTGGAGCAACTGCCTCTGGTGGCGCTGGATAATCTGGACCGGATTCCTCCGGGCAGTGACTGGGAAGAGCGTCTGTTTCATCTGTTCAACCGCCTGCAGGATCAGCAGGGCCACCTGCTGGTCACGGCCAGCGTAGCGCCCGCTCAGTTGGACATACAGCTGGCGGACCTGAAGTCGCGTATGAGTTCGGGCGTCGTGTTTCAGTTGCAGCCCCTGAGCGATCAGGAAAAGGCCGCAGCCCTGATACTGCGGGCCGGTGACCGGGGCATTCAGCTCAGTGATGATGTTGCCCACTATCTGTTGAGTCGTGGGCCCCGGGATATGGCCGGGCTGACTGAATTACTGCAGACACTCGATCAGGCGTCATTGCGGGCGCAGCGCCGACTGACCATTCCGTTTGTAAGAGAAGAACTGGGCTGGTGACGCGGTGCCATATGGCACCGCAGTGGGGGATTCAGCGGCGCTGAGCTGTGAGGTGGCTGCCAATGGTCAGATCGACGTAATCCATCATGATGCTTCCGGCTTCTTCCAGCAGAGGATCAGATTCCTTATCCAGCCCGTCTTTTTCGGTGTCCGCAATCTGAGGGTTTTCCTCTTCCGGCTTTTCTTCCAGTGACACCAGCAGCGGAATCCCCTTGGCTTTACGGCGCTTGTTCTCAAGAGCCAGTTCACGCTCTTCGTTGGCTGCACGCTCTTCACGGCGGACTGTCTCGTTCAGAGAAATTTCGGTTTTGTTGCGGATCTCCGAAATCAGAGCCTTCTGCTCTTTCATATAAATAAAGTCAGGGTTGTCACGGGTGCGTTCGCTGTGACGTTCCTGCAGTTGTGACAGCTGACGACGGATCTGGCTGCGGTCGAGTTCGGCGGCTGGCTTGATGGTGTCCCACGGCAGCGCCTGCGGCAGAGAGCTTTCACCGATCTTGTCGTTATCAAACAGTGACGGGAACAGGATGTCCGGGATCACGCCCTGATTCTGGGTGCTGTCACCGGAAACCCGGTAGAACTTGGCCTGGGTGATTTTCAGCTGGCCTTCTGACAGAGGGCGCAGTGACTGTACCGTTCCCTTACCGAATGTCTGGCCACCAACGATCAGACCACGACCGTAATCCTGGATGGCACCGGCAAAAATCTCAGAGGCCGATGCACTCAGGCGGTTGGTGAGGACTGTCAGCGGGCCGCCGTACAGCACTTCCGGGTCACGGTCGCGCTCGATGCTGATGTGTCCACGCGGGCCGCGTACCTGAACCACAGGGCCGACCGGAATGAACAGACCGGTGAGCGAGATGGCTTCTTCGAGTGAGCCACCACCGTTGTTGCGCAGGTCAATGATCAGACCATCGATGTTGTCGCGTTTGAGTTCATTGATCAGGCGGCTGACATCACGGGTGGTGCTGCGGTAATCCGGACGGTTTTCCATGCGCCCCTGAAAGTCGATGTAAAAGGTCGGGATATCGATTACACCAATGCGGCGGGTTTTCTCTCCGTCCTGCACTTCGATAATGTCTTTCTGCGCAGACTGCTCTTCGAGTTTGACCTCGTCGCGCACAATATCAATCTGGCGGCTGCTGGTGTCGGTACCGGATGCAGGCAGAATCTCCAGACGGACAGTGGAGTCTTTCGGGCCACGGATCAGGTCCACAACCTCGTCCAGACGCCAGCCGATCACGTCAACAAATTCACCATCTTTGCCCTGGGCCACACCGGTGATCATGTCACCTGGCTCCAGATTGCCAGCCTTGGCCGCCGGTCCACCGGGCACCAGACGTACTACCTTGGTGTATTCATCTTCACCCTGCAGTACGGCACCTATGCCCTGCAGCGACAGACTCATGTTGATGTTGAAGTTCTCAGAGTTGCGTGGAGAGAAGTACTGGGTATGTGGATCAAAAGTACTGGTGACGGCATTCATGAACACCTGGTAGGCGTCTTCCGGACGGCTCTGATGAACGCGGTTGAGCTGATTCTGGTAACGCTTGGTCAGCAGCTCGCGTGAAGCCTCATCTTCTTTTCCAGCCAGCTTCAGGTTGAGGATGGAGTTCTTCAGACGCTTGCGCCACAGATCGTCCAGCTCTGCAGTGGTTTTTGCCCAGGCGGCATCTTCGCGGTCCAGCTCCAGGGTTTCATTGGCGTCAAAGGTGTAATCCGCAGCGTTGTCCTTGAGCTCATTCAGCAGAAAGGTCAGGCGTTGAGAGACACGCTCCTGGAAACGGTTGTAGATCACAAAGGCCGGCGCCATGTTGCCGCGGCTCAGAGCTTCATCCAGTGTTGTGCGGAAGGGTTCAAAACTGTCGATGTCACTGGCCAGGAAATAACTGTGATTGCTGTCCAGGTCTTTGATCAGGGTATCCAGCACCTGTGCTGACAGGGTGTCGTCCAGATATTTCTGTTCATAATGGCCGCGCAGCAGGCTGCTCATGATCTGCTGTGTGGTGATAGCTTCAGATTCAGTTGGTTTCAGCGGCTCGAACGGGGTGCCGGGGACAACGTCCGGAATACTGGCACTGACCTGAAGGGACAGAAGAGACCCGAAAAGCACATTGAGAACAAGGGTCCGTGGGGAAAAACGCGAGAAGGAGGTCTTCATCGACAGGCAGGCTCCTGTATTATTCTGTAGTAAGACTGAGAGATCAGAAACAAAGTTGCAACGCAGTATCGGCTCAGTTCAGTAGCTCAGTGTAGTTGACAGTAGAACGTATTGAGACAGCGGTTTCCATCTTAATTCTGCCCGTCTTTGTTAAGAAGTGTCTAACTTCCTGTACCATCATCTTATCGAAGAGGAGACGCTTATGGCGCGGGTCCGCCTGGATTTACCCGATGCTTTCACGTTTGAAACTACCATGACCGTAAGGGTTTCGGACATTAATTACGGTAATCATCTCGGTAATGACCGGATGGTGTCCATGCTGCATGAAGCCCGTTTGCGCTTTCTGCTGAAGCATCAGTTCAGCGAGCTCAACATCGGCGGCATCGGTATTCTGGTGTCGGATCTGGTGGTGAATTTCACTGCCGAAGCCTTCGTCGCCGAGAAGCTGATATTCCGCGTTGGTGTGACGGATTTCAATAAGTACGGCTGCGATTTTATTTATCAGGTGGTCAGCGAAGATGGAGAAAAAGTCATCGCCAAAGCCAAGACCGGCATAGTCTTCTTCGACTATGACGAACGCAAAATTGCCCGTATTCCCCAGGTCTTTTTTGACCGCTGTGCGCCGGATCAGAAACCCGTTCAGGGCTGATTGGTGAAGTAGTCCGAAATAAAGTCGAGAAACGCGCGGCTCTTGTTGGCCAGGTAGCGGTTCTGCGGGAATACGACTTTGATGGTGCGCACCGGAATATCCACATCCGGAAACAGCCGTACCAGCTCACCGCTCTGCAGATGCTGGTCGGCGATGTAGGTTGGCAGACCGGTGATGCCCATGCCCGCCAGGCAGGCTTCGTACACCAGATCCACATCATTCACCGAGAGTTTGCGTTCAATCTGATTGAGGCTGAAGCTGTGGTCTTTCTCGAACTGCTTGAGCCAGGTCACCCGCGCGTATTCCGCGCTGGAAACCAGCAGAATGCGGTGGTTGAGAATTTCATCCAGACTGGCTGGCGTTCCCCAGCGCTGCAGATACGCCGGCGCGGCACAGATCACGATGCGTTGCTCAGCAATCGGCTTGGCGACCAGTCGTGAGTCATCCAGGCTGCCGATGCGCAGGGCGAAGTCGTAGCCCTCTTTGACAATGTCCAGTGGCCGGTCGGAGATGTGCAGGTCAAAGCTGATGTCCGGATACTGGTCGGAGAAGTCTGTCAGCATGCGCCCGAGTTCGCGTCGGCCGAAGTTCGACATGGCGGTAATGCGCAGGCGTCCGCGTGGCGTGTCATCGAAGTCGGTCACCAGTTTCTCTGCTTCAGAGATGGATTCGAGAATGTGCTGGCAGTGCTGGTAGAACATCTGTCCGGCTTCGGTCGGGCTGACCGAGCGGGTAGTGCGGTTGAGCAGGCGGACACCCAGCCGCTCTTCCAGAGCACTGATCTGCTTGCTGACCGCCGAGGGAGTCACGCCCAGCGACTCGGCGGCTGTTGAAAAGTTTCGTGCGCGAACCACCGCAGCAAAGGTCTGGAGCGCATCGAGGCGGGACATGTCTGTTACCTATAGTATCTAATCCAACTTAAAATGAAGGATATTTGAATACAGGGCAACAATAAACGCTTTCAGTTCAGGTCTGCTGTCTGTTTCGCGATTTTCTCTTTCGGAGACCAGAGGTTGATCAGTCCTGCTGCAACGATAAGTGCGGCACCGACCCAGGTACTCCAGATCGGTATTTCTTCCCAGATCAGCCAGCCCATCAGGGCACCGTACAGCACGGCGCTGTAGGCATACACTCCCACCTTGCCGGTAGGAGCCACCTTGTAGGCCCGGGTGAGGGACAACTGTCCCAGTGTGGCAACCACGCCCAATACCAGAATCCAGATCCAGTGTGCCGGCTCCGGAGTTTGCCACGTCAGTGCCGCGCCGGGTGCACTGACCAGTGTGGCGATGACGGCGAAGTAAAAGACGATGGTCTGGCTGGACTCTGTGGCCGACATGCGTCGTATGGTGACTTTCGCCAGAGCAGCGAGCATGGCACCCATCAGGGCGATCAGAGCGACGGACGAAAAGGCTTCGCCATCGGGGCGCAGGATGAAGGCAACCCCGCTGAAGCCGATCAGCACGGCAAGGAGGCTGAACTTGCCAGCGCGCTCCCCCAGCCAGAGCAGGCCGATTAGGGGCATAAAAAACGGACTGGACAGCTTAACCAGAAAGGCTTCGGTCAGCGGCATATGGCCCAGCGCCCAGAAATAACAATACATAGCGCTGACGCCAACCAGTCCGCGCATCAGGTGCCAGTGCCAGACCTGAGTTTTCAGAATGCGGAAGCCGCTGTTCGCGATCAGCGGCAGAAGCACGATGAATCCGGCGATGTTGCGGAAAAACACCAGCTGTTCGGTCGATAAGGAATCAGACAGGTACTTGATAAGTCCGCCCATCACCGCCAGTAAGGCTTCACCCAGTAACAGATAGAGGGCTCCCTGGCGGATGTCGTTCTGGGTCAAGGCGGGCTCCAAAGCAGAAAAGAATGGTTCAGGAAGGTCGCAGTGCAGCCACTATTATATGCCTTGCGGCCCTGTCTGTGTTTTATAAAAAAATAATATACGCAAACCCTTGAAAATCGCCGCGGCGCACTCACATTAATTCCATACATTAAGCGTGGAGAAAACATCATGCGCATGGATCGTTTAACAACCAGTCTGCAAAATGCTCTGGCCGAGAGTCAGAGTATTGCCCTGGGCAAAGACCACAACGCCATCGACACCGTACATGTGCTGCTGGCGCTGTTTGAACAGACCGACAGCTCGGTCAAAGATGTGCTGCGCCGCAGTGGCGCCAACGTCAGTCAATTGGAAAAATCACTGCGTTCAGCGCTGGAAGATCTGCCTCGTGTCAGCTCTCCGGATGGCAATCTGCAACTCGCGCCGGAACTGGGCCGTCTGCTGAATCTGGCGGACAAAGCTGCGCAGAAACGCGGTGATCAGTTTGTCGCCAGCGAAATTTTTCTGCTGGTGGCGCTGGAAGATAAAGGCGTGGCCGGACGCATTCTGACCTCAGCCAACATTACCAAAGACAAAGTCGAGCAGGCGATTAAAGACCTGCGCGGGGGAGAGAGCGTGAACGACGCCAATGCTGAAGACAGCCGTCAGGCGCTGAGCAAATACTGTGTCGATCTGACCGAGCGCGCCGAAGCGGGCAAGCTTGATCCGGTGATCGGACGTGACGAAGAGATCCGTCGTACCGTGCAGGTACTGCAACGCCGTACCAAGAATAACCCGGTACTGATCGGCCCGCCGGGTGTGGGTAAAACCGCCGTGGTCGAAGGGCTGGCGCAGCGCATCATCAATGGTGAGGTGCCGGAGAACCTGAAGAACAAGCGCATCCTGTCGCTGGACATGGGCGCGCTGCTGGCCGGTGCCAAATACCGTGGTGAATTCGAAGAGCGTCTGAAGTCCGTACTGAAAGACGTCTCCAAAGAAGAAGGCCGCATCATCCTCTTTATTGACGAGCTGCACACCATGGTCGGCGCCGGTAAGAGCGAAGGCGCGATGGACGCAGGTAACATGCTCAAGCCAGCACTGGCACGTGGCGAGTTGCACTGTGTGGGCGCCACCACGCTGGATGAATACCGTGAATTCATCGAAAAAGACGCGGCGCTGGAGCGTCGCTTCCAGAAGGTGACCGTGGATGAGCCGAGCGTGGAAGATTCCATCGCCATTCTGCGTGGTCTGAAAGAGCGCTATGAGGTGCACCATGGTGTGCAGATCACTGACAGCGCCATCATTGCCGCCGCACGTCTGTCGCAGCGTTACATTACCGACCGTCGTCTGCCGGATAAGGCCATCGACCTGGTGGATGAAGCGGCGTCTGTGATCCGTATGGAAATCGACTCCAAGCCACAGGAAATGGACCGTCTCGAACGCCGTCTGATTCAGCTCAAAATTGAGCGTGAAGCTCTGCGCAAAGAGAAAGACGATGCCGCACGCAAACGCCTGAGCGACCTCAACGAAGAGATCAATAAGGCCGGTACGGCCTATGTCGAACTCGAAGAAGTCTGGAAGAAAGAAAAGGCATTACTGGAAGGCGCGAGCAAATCGAAAGAGCTGCTCGAGCAGGCCAAGCTGGAAATGGAAGCGGCACGCCGCAGCGGCGACCTGCAGAAGATGTCTGAGCTGCAGTATGGCCGCATTCCGGAACTGGAAAAACAGCTGGCTTCAGCCTCAGAAGCGGAGACTACCGGCAAGCAGGAGTTCACTCTGCTGCGCAACAAGGTCACTGAAGACGAAATTGCCGAAGTGGTTTCGCGCTGGACCGGTGTGCCGGTGACCCGCATGCTCGAAGGCGAGCGCGAGAAACTGCTGCGCATGGAAGAGGTGTTGCACGACTCTGTGATCGGTCAGGATCAGGCCATTTCGGCGGTCTCGAATGCCGTACGCCGCTCCCGTGCCGGTCTGTCGGACCCGAACCGTCCGAACGGGTCCTTCCTGTTCCTCGGCCCCACCGGTGTGGGTAAAACCGAACTGTGTAAGGCGCTGGCGGAATTCCTGTTCGACAGCCGCGACGCCATGATCCGCATTGATATGTCGGAGTACATGGAGAAACACTCAGTGGCGCGTTTGATCGGTGCACCTCCGGGCTATGTCGGCTACGAAGAGGGTGGTTATCTGACCGAAGCTGTGCGTCGCAAGCCGTATTCAGTGATCCTGCTGGATGAGGTGGAGAAGGCACATCCGGATGTGTTCAACATTCTGCTGCAGGTACTGGACGACGGTCAGCTGACCGATGGCCAGGGCCGCCGGGTGGACTTCAAGAACACCGTACTGGTGATGACCTCGAATCTGGGCTCGGATGTCATTCAGGCCATGGCCGGGGACAGCGAATACGAAGTGATGCGCGATGCGGTGATGGATATTGTTGGGACACACTTCCGTCCGGAATTCATTAACCGGATTGATGAAACCGTGGTGTTCCATCCGCTGGAGAAAGACCAGATCCGTGGTATCGCGGATATCCAGCTGCAGCTGCTGCGTGACCGCCTGAAAGAAAGAGACCTGTCTCTGGAACTCAGCGACGAAGCTGTTGCCAAACTCGTAGACGTTGGTTACGACCCGGTATTCGGCGCCCGTCCGCTCAAGCGGGCAGTACAGCGCTGGATCGAGAACCCGCTGGCGCAGGATATTCTGTCCGGCAGGTTCTTACCCGGAACCACCATTGTGGCTGAGATCGAAGGTGATCATTTCACCTTCCACGCTCAGTGACCTGAAACGGGTTATACCGCTCCCTGACAGGCACTCCCCATTGCCTGTATACTTGGCCAGTCCTCCGAACACCGGGAGGCTGGCTTTTTTTATCTGGCTCTTTTTATATTGTCTCTCTGGATTGTCTATGCGCCGACCTAAGCTGAGTTTTCTGCAGGTCATCACGACCGCTTCGCTGGCCCTGATGGCATTGGCTCTTAATGCCTGTACCCTGACGCCACAGCCGATGACGCTGGTGGCGGAGAATCATCAGCACTGCGGTACTGGTGATGGTGTAGAGCTGGATGGTTCTCTCCTGACCCTCCGGGCCGGGCAGCGCCCTACGCCGGGTTATGCTGTTGAGCTGTTGTCGCAGACCCGCCGTTCAGACCATCTGCAGATCACTTACCGTGTGTCTGAGCCACCACCGGGCCGCATGCTGGCGCAGGTGATGACCAGTCCGTGCACCCGGGTCCAGTTGCCTGAACATTGGCAGAGCCTGCGGGTGGTGAATCAGGATACCGGCGAAGTCTGGGATTTCGGTCAACCCTGATATGGCGATCATCCTCGGCATCGACCCCGGATCGCGTATCACAGGTTTTGGTCTGATCAATGCGGTCGGGCAGAAGGTCGAGTACATCAGCAGTGGCTGTATCCGTACGGGTGAAGGGGCGTTGTCCGAGCGTCTCAACATCATTTATACCGGCGTTACTCAACTCATTGAAGAACACTGTCCGCAGCAGTTCGCCATTGAGCAGGTGTTTATGGGGCGCAATGCCGATTCCGCCCTCAAGTTGGGCCAGGCCCGCGGTGTGGCCATCGTTGCCGCCGCACAGCAGGGGCTGGAAGTGGCAGAGTATGCGCCCCGTTCCATTAAGCAGGCCGTTGCCGGCAGTGGTGGAGCGACGAAGGAGTCGGTGCAGTACATGGTTCAGCGCCTTCTCAAACTGCCGGGCCTGCCTCAGGCCGATGCCGCCGATGCGCTCGCCATCGCACTTTGCCATGCCCATACTACGGCGAGCCTGATCAGCCGTGCCGGTCTGAAAACCTTCCGCAGCGGTCGAGCTTCCTGAGTTACTGAATTTCTTTTTAAACCCCGCCCGCACTGCATTGAGGTCCTGAGACCTTACTGATAGTCTATGGCGTTAAAATGTTTGTGGTTCTCTCTCCCTCATGATTGGTCGTCTGCAAGGCCTTATTCTTGAAAAACAGGCTCCGGAAGTACTGATAGACGTCCAGGGTGTCGGCTACGAAGTTCAGGCCCCGATTTCTACTTTTGCCGTACTTGGCAGCACTGGTGATCCCGTTACCCTCTATACCCATCTGGCCATCCGCGAAGATGCGCACCAGCTGTATGGCTTTGCGGAAAAATCCGAGCGCACGCTGTTCCGTACCCTGATCAAGGTCAGTGGTGTGGGGCCCAAGCTGGCACTGGCGATTCTGTCGGGTATGGATGCACAGTCTTTTGCTGCCTGTATCCACGAAGAAAACGTTACCGCCCTGACGCGTCTGCCCGGTGTCGGCAAGAAAACCGCTGAGCGCCTGATCGTTGAAATGCGTGACCGTCTCAAAGAATGGCAGGCCCCGGCTCCATCACTGTTGTCCGGTACCACGCCGCTGGTGCCAAGCAGAGATCAGATTCTGGCGGAAGCCGAAGCGGCGCTGGTGGCTCTGGGGTATAAGCCGCAGGAAGCCGGGAAAATGCTGATGAAAGTGCCGGATACACTGAACACCGCAGAAGAGCTGATCCGTGAAGCACTGCGCAGCAGCATGTCCCGGTGAGGTACTGAGCCGTGATTGAAACCGACCGCTTTATCACCCAGACCGCGAAGCCCGGTGAAGACCGGCAGGACCGTGCGATCCGCCCGAAGCTGCTGGCGGATTATGTGGGGCAGCCGCATGTCCGCGAGCAGATGGAGATTTTCATCGGTGCCGCCCGGGCCCGCAGAGAAGCGCTGGACCATACGCTGGTGTTCGGCCCGCCGGGGCTGGGTAAAACCACGCTGGCCAACATTATTGCCGAAGAAATGGGGTCACAGATTAAATCGACCTCCGGCCCGGTGCTGGAAAAAGCCGGTGATCTTGCGGCCATGCTGACCAACCTGGAAGAAGGCGATGTTCTCTTTATTGATGAAATTCACCGTCTGAATCCGGCGGTGGAGGAAGTGCTGTATCCGGCGATGGAAGATTACCAGCTGGATATTATGGTGGGCGAAGGTCCGGCCGCACGTTCCATCAAAATTGATCTGCCGCCGTTTACTCTGGTGGGTGCGACCACCCGGGCCGGTCTGCTGACCTCGCCATTGCGCGACCGTTTCGGCATTGTTCAGCGTCTTGAGTTTTACCAGATTGATGACCTCAGCCACATCGTCGCCCGCTCTGGTCGCCTGATGGGCCTTGAGGTGGAAGAGGGCGGAGCCAATGAAATTGCCCGCCGTGCCCGGGGTACTCCGCGGATTGCCAACCGTCTGCTGCGCCGTGTTCGGGATTACGCCGAAGTGAAAGGCAGTGGACTGGTTACCAGTGACATCGCCGATGCGGCACTGAATATGCTCAATGTGGACGTGCAGGGCTTTGATCATATGGACCGGCGCCTGCTGCTGACTCTGATGGAGACCTACGATGGTGGCCCGGTCGGAGTCGACAGCCTGGCGGCCTCTATTGGTGAAGAGCGCGACACCATTGAAGATGTACTGGAGCCTTACCTGATGCAGCAGGGTTTTATCACCCGTACACCCCGTGGTCGCATGGCGACCCGGCAGGCATATCTCCACTTTGGCCTGGCTCTGCCGGCGCGCCTTAACAGCAGCAACGACGACACCCCGGCCGGGTAAGTGTCTGTCAGGCGGATGCAAACGCGCTGCTGAAACGCAGCAAAAATTGAACCAAGCAGCAGGTATACCGGTCAGAGCGCCTGTTGCCAACCGAGTGCAGTACGGGTGTCAAACCCGGTTCAGGAGTGAATGTGAACGAAGAAATGTCGATTATTGGTCTGATGTTGAACGCCAGTTTTGTGGTGCAGCTGGTGATGCTGATGCTGATTGCAGCCTCGGTACTGAGCTGGGTGATTATTTTTCAGCGCGGACGTCTGTTATCGGCCACACGTCAGCAGATGCAGGCCTTTGAAGACCGCTTCTGGTCCGGCATAGACCTCAACGATCTGTACCGTGAGTGTCAGCAGCAGGTTGATAAATCCTCAGCCGAAGTGGTGTTTGTGGCCGGGTTAAAAGAATTCGGCAAACTGCGCCAGCAGAAGTCCATTGAACCGGAAGCGGCAATGGCCGGGGTGCAGCGTGCCATGCGCGTGGCCATTACCCGTGAGAATGAAAAACTGGATCAGAACCTGCCGATGCTGGCGACCATCGGCTCAACCAGCCCGTATATTGGTCTGTTCGGTACGGTCTGGGGGATCATGCATTCATTCCACGGTCTGGCCAACGTCAAGCAGGCGACCATTGCCACCGTGGCTCCCGGTATTTCAGAGGCACTGGTAGCGACAGCCATGGGGCTTCTGGCGGCGATTCCGGCGGTGATTTTTTATAACCGTTTTGCCTCCCGGGTTGATCAGCTGAATACCGCGCTTTACACCTTTGCGGATGAATTCAGTTCTCTGTTGTACCGCCAGGCGCACAAGCTGCACCAGACTCACCGTGAGCACGCGGAGCATCACTGATGGAACCCATGCAGCCGCAGGGCACCAAGCGCCGTCCGATGTCGGAAATCAATGTGGTGCCCTATATCGATGTCATGCTGGTGCTGCTGATCATCTTTATGGTGACGGCGCCGATGCTGGTACAGAGCGTGCCGGTGAACCTGCCTGAGGTGAACTCTACGCCCACCGAAGTGGACCCGGATGACAGCCCGCTGATCATTACCATAGATAAGGCCGGCAGCTTTTTTATGGAGAGGGATGAGAAAACCACCGATGCCATGACACTGTCTGAAACGACGGAGTACGTGCGTAAAATTTCGGCGGCCAACCCCCAGACCCGGGTTCTGATCCGCGGAGATGATGCCGTGCCGTACGGTAAGGTGGTCGTTCTGATGGGACACCTGCAGGGCGTCGGTGTCAGTAATGTAGGACTGGTGACTGAGTCACCGGATCCGGGAGCAGGCAACTGATATGAGTTTGCAGGACCCGGGCAGTTATAAGCTGCCTGTGCTGCTCGCTGTTGGTCTGCACATTCTGGTGGTGGGGCTGATTGCGTTTGAATGGCAACGCAGCTCGCGCAATATGCCGGAACCCGAGCCCCCGAGCATGCAGGCCAGTCTGGTGCCGGATTACGCGGCCATGGAAAAAGCCAAACGGGAAAAAGAAGCCAAAGAAGCAGCCCGCAAAGTCGCCGCCGAAAAGGCCCGTCAAGAAAAGGCACGACAGGAAAAACTGGCCCGGGAGAAAGCGGTGGCGGAAAAGGCTGCTGCCGAAAAAGCCGCAGCTGAGAAAGCGGCTGCTGAAAAAGCTGCAGCAGAGAAGGTTGCCAAAGAAAAGGCTGCAAAAGAAAAAGCAGCCGCTGAAAAAGCGGCAAGAGAGAAGGCCGCAGCGGAAAAGGCAGCCAAAGAAAAGGCTGCTGCTGAAAAGGCTGCAAAAGAAAAGGCTGCCGCTGAAAAAGCCGCCAAAGAAAAAGCCGCAGCGGAGAAAGCTGCTAAAGAAAAAGCCGCAGCAGAAAAGGCGCTGATGGAACAACTGGCGCTGGAAGAGGCCGAAGCAGAACTGCGTATGCAGGAAGAAGCGGCACAGCGAGCTGAGGCGGAAGCCAAGGCGGCAGAAACAACTGCGGAATATCAGGACCTGATCCGCGCGGCGGTTGCCAATGCCTGGAATTATCCGCCGAATGTAACCAGGGACATGGAAGTGACCGTCCGGTTAATCATGATACCGACGGGAGAAGTGATTTCGGCCACTGTAGTGAAAGGCAGTGGTCTTCAGGCACTGGACCGTTCCGTGGAGCAGGCGATTATGAAAGCTTCACCACTGCCGGTGCCACCCGATATTCAGGTGTTCGAGAAAAATTTCCGTAACCTGACAATGAAATTCCGACCGGAGAATGCTTCGTGGTAATCAGATCATTTTTTATGATCCTTGTTTTAATGCTCTCATCCGTCAGCCGGGCAGAGCTGGTCATTGAAGTCACGCAGGGCAAACAGAGTGCGATCCCGATTGCGATCGTACCTTTCAGCTGGGAAGGCACCGAAGCATTGCCGGAAGATATCAGTGGCATCGTGAATAACGATCTGGGCAGTTCCGGATATTTCCGCGCGCTGGACCGGGGACTGATGATCACTTATCCGGATAATCCGGATGACATGGTATTTGCCGACTGGCGCAACCTTAAACAGGATTTTGTGGTCGTAGGCAGAGTGACGGTGGCGCCGGAGGGTGGCTACGCCGTCGAGTTTCATGTGATGGATGTGCATAACCGCATTGAAATGCTGCATCACAGAGTCAAGGGCGCAGAAAATCAGTTGCGGGATATCTCGCATTACATCAGCGATTATATTTTTAAGCGTCTGACGGGTATCCCGGGGGTGTTCTCGACCAAGCTGGTCTATGTGACCACCAATCCTGAACGTACCCGCTTTAATCTGAGCTTTGCCGACGCTGATGGTGCCCGTGAACAACTGATCTTCCGTTCAGATGCGCCGGTATTGTCACCGGCCTGGTCACCGGACGGACGTTATGTGGCCTATGTGTCGTTTGAGAATGGCCACTCTGAAATATTCTTTCAGGAACTTGCGACCGGAACACGTACTAAAGTAGTAAGCTTTGACGGTTCCAACAGTGCTCCGGCCTTTTCGCCAGACGGTAAAAAGCTGGCATTTGTGCATTCCACGCTGGGAAATCCGGAAATTTATGTGATGGATCTGGCCAGCCGTAAAGTCACTCAGGTGACCGATCACTATGCCATTGATACCGAACCGCAATGGATGAACGATAACCGGCACATTATGTTCACTTCCAGCCGTGCAGGCGGGCCGCAAATCTATAAACTGGATACCCAGACAGGCTCAGTGCAGAGACAGACGTTTGAAGGCCGGTATAACGCCCGGCCACGACTGACGGATGACAACAGCAAAATGGTATTTGTAACCGGTGGTGGTGATCGCTTTCACATCGCCGTTCAGGATCTGGAAACGCGGCGTGTGAGAGTGCTCACATCAAATACCGCTTTAGATGAATCGCCTAGTGTTGCGCCGAATGGAAGTATGATAATTTATGCAACCACGGAAAATGACCGCAACATTCTGGCTGCAGTATCAGTTGATGGTGAGGCACAATTCCGCCTGCCTTCACGATTCGGAGACGTCAGGGAACCAGCCTGGTCTCCGATAATGAATTAACAATCCTTGTTTTAAACCAACCTATCTCGGGGAAATAACATGCAAAAATCTGCTCTGATCAAAGCCATGGGTGTTGCTTTCGCAGCCGTCGCCATCACTGCCTGTTCCAGCAACAGCGTTGATGAAGGTGATGCACTGACCACCGCTCAGCCAGTTGTGGTTGAAGAGCCAACCAAAAAAGTTGAACAGGTTACCCTGTCTGCTGAAGAACTGCAGGCTCAGGCTGATGCTCAGCTGCGTGAAATGACTGTTTTCTACTTTGATTTTGATGAATCCACTATCAAAAACGAAGCGAAAGCCGCTCTGACTGCACACGCCAAATATCTGGATGCTAACGCCTCCGCTAAAGTCACTCTGGAAGGTCACGCTGACGAGCGCGGTACTCCTGAGTACAACATGGCTCTGGGCGAGCGTCGGGCCGTTGCCGTACGTCGTTTCCTGATGGCGAACGGTGCTGATGCGTCTCAGATCAGCGTTGTCAGCTTCGGTGAAGAAAAACCAGCTGCTATGGGTCACACTGAATCCAGCTGGGCGAAAAACCGTCGCGTAGAAATCAAATACACCGCCAAGTAATGCGTTACTGGTTGTTGTTGCCTGCTCTGGCTGCATTCTGCAGCCAGGCTGGCGCTGAAGAGGGCTGGGTTTCCGTCGGTTCGACACAGGTGGTAGCACCTGCCAAGAAACCGGCTGAGAATCCCGGCCCTTCTCAGTTACCGTCTTCTCTGCCGGAGACCAGCGGAACCATTCCGCAGTTGTCCGGTACCTTGCCCGGTGATAGCTCACAGGGGCTTGTCAGTGAGCTTCTCGCTCAGGTCGAACAGCTGCAGCAGGAAGTGACTATGCTGCGTGGCAAAGTCGAAGAGCAGTCCGCACGCCAGCAGATGCTGGAACAGTCGCAGCAGGACCGTTACCTCGATCTCGACCGCCGTCTTACGCTGCTGACCTCAGGCTCAGTTATTCCGGCCACAACCACTTCCGAATCCCCCGCAGCCTCTGAAGCGCCACTGAAGCCTGCTTCAGATGCCTATCGCGAGGCGATGGAGCTGGTCAGGGCGAAAAAATTCTCTGAAGCCGCAGCGGGCTTCGATCAGTTTGCCAAACAGTATCCGGACGACGCTCTGGTTGCCAATGCCCTGTACTGGGCGGGTGAGGTTTACCTGATCGATGGCAAGCTGGATCTGGCAGGAGAGCGCTTCAGTTCGGTCATTGAGTCCTATCCTGAGCACGGTAAGGCCGCAGATGCCACCTACAAACTGGGTGTGACGCTCGACCGTCAGGGTAAAAAAGCCGAGGCCCGGACCATGCTGAACCGGGTGATGACCCAGTTTTCCGGTAAGGCCGATGGTACGGTTGCGCTGGCGAAATCCTATCTTGAGAAAATGACGCCCGAAACGGGTGCCAGTACCCTCTGATGCCGGTATTCTCCGGCATCTTTCCCCATTCTGATCTTCTTCTGTAGCTCTCAACGACACCTGTCTAACCCGTCTAAGTCTATGAAAGAAAAACTTTTTTCATCTCAGGGTTGCCACTGAAAGATTTTTGAGTATTATATGCGCCTCCTTCGGGTCGTTAGCTCAGTTGGTAGAGCAGTTGGCTTTTAACCA
>CETZ01111765.1_pt1 | contig 118333 bp, 99 predicted proteins | sample 531441 | NCBI WGS metagenome assembly CETZ01 (sample SAMEA2623098, study PRJEB7988) | marine metagenome | isolation source: saline water (ENVO:00002010), including | reverse complement strand
GGCACAGATTTTTACATCATGCCGCCCATACCGCCCATTCCACCCATATCCGGCATCGCTGGCGCGTCGTCCTTCGGAATCTCAGCAACCATGGCTTCGGTGGTGATCATCAGACCAGCCACAGACGCAGCCGCCTGCAGGGAAGAACGGGTCACTTTGGCCGGGTCAAGAATACCCATTTCCAGCATGTCGCCGTATTCACCGGTAGAGGCGTTGAAACCGAAGGCACCAGTGCCTGCTTTCACTTTGTCGACAACCACTGAACCTTCAGCACCGGCGTTGCCAGCGATCTGACGGATCGGTGCTTCCATGGCACGCAGTGCCAGGGCAATACCGACGTTCTGGTCTTCGTTGTCACCCACGACGTTCACCTGAGTCAGGGCACGTACCAGAGCAACACCACCACCGGCAACCACACCTTCTTCTACTGCAGCACGGGTCGCGTGCAGAGCGTCGTCAACGCGGTCTTTCTTCTCTTTCATTTCCACTTCAGAACCGGCACCGACTTTGATCACAGCAACACCGCCAGCCAGCTTGGCCACACGTTCCTGCAGTTTTTCTTTGTCGTAGTCTGAAGTAGACGCTGCCATTTCAGCGCGGATCTGTTCAACGCGGACTTTCACGTCATCTGCAGAACCGGCACCGTCAACGATCACGGTGTTTTCTTTGCTGATGACCACGCGCTTGGCAGTACCCAGCATATCCAGAGTAGCGGTCTCCAGAGACATACCCACTTCTTCAGAAATCACTTTACCACCGGTCAGAACAGCGATGTCCTGCAGCATGGCTTTACGACGGTCACCGAAGCCCGGGGCTTTAACCGCAGCCACTTTGAAGGTACCGCGCAGGTTGTTCACCACCAGAGTCGCCAGAGCCTGGCCTTCCACGTCTTCCGCAACGATCAGCAGTGGACGGCCGGATTTGGCCACATTTTCCAGAACCGGAATCAGCTCCTGCAGGTTATCGACTTTCTTCTCAACCAGCAGAATCAGCGGATGTTCGAGTTCAGCAACCATTTTTTCCTGGTTGTTGATGAAGTAAGGTGACAGGAAGCCACGGTCGAACTGCATACCTTCAACCACTTCCAGTTCGTCTTCCAGGCCTTTGCCTTCTTCAACGGTGATCACGCCTTCTTTACCGACTTTTTCCATCGCTTCGGCGATGATCTTACCGACGGTTTCATCCGAGTTGGCGGAGATGGTACCGACCTGAGCGATCGACTTGCCGTCTTCACACGGTCTGGCCTGTTCTTTCAGTGCTTCAACAACGGCCGCAGTGGCTTTGTCGATACCGCGCTTCAGGTCCATCGGGTTCATGCCAGCAGCAACGGCTTTCAGACCTTCGTTAACAATGGCCTGCGCCAGAACGGTTGCCGTGGTAGTACCGTCACCAGCCTGATCGTTGGCCTGAGAGGCCACTTCTTTGACCATCTGGGCGCCCATGTTCTCGAACTTGTCTTCCAGTTCGATTTCCTTCGCTACAGACACACCGTCTTTGGTGATGGCCGGACCACCGAAGGATTTTTCCAGAACCACGTTACGGCCTTTCGGGCCCAGGGTTACCTTAACGGCGTTAGCCAGAATGTTTACACCCGCCAGCATTTTGGTGCGGGCGTCATTACCGAATTTAACTTCTTTAGCAGCCATGATGTTTACCTTTTGAATTCGTTAGTTAGCACAGGGGAAGACGGGTGAATCAGTCTTCCAGAACGCCGTAAATTTCGCTTTCGTTCAGGATCAGCAGTTCCTCACCACCCAGTTTGATGGTGTTAGAGCCGGAGTACTTGCCGAAGATAACGGTATCGCCAACGCTGACTGCAACGGCTTTCACATCACCGTTATCCAGAACCTTACCAGTACCGACGGCTACCACTTCGCCCTGATTCGGTTTTTCAGCCGCGGAACCCGGCAGCAGGATGCCACCTGCTGTGGTCTGCTCTTCTTCCTTGCGACGGACTACGACGCGATCGTGTAAAGGACGGATTTTCATTTCAAGCTCTCTCCGATAAGTAAGCACTTGTTTCAGGTTAAAGGCCCCGCCTCGCTTTCAGAATCTGTGCAGATGAAAGTGGCGTCAGGCAATGCAGTTCTGTTTATGGGGGGCTGCCACCAGATTTCAACACCCGCCCGGAAAAATTTTTTGAAGCAATTCAGTCTTCGCGGCGGTACTCACCTTCGATCACATCGCCGGGGCCACGACGCTCCGGCCCGGGGCGCTGATCATCGCCCTCTCCGGGCTCAAACGGGCCGCGGCCCATATTCATCCCACCCATGCTGCCACCAACGATGGTGCCCTTCTGCAACGCCAGCCTGAGGATTTTGGTCGCCAGCTGACTGCGGATGCCCGGGGTCAGCAGCAGAAAGCCGAACGTGTCGGTCACAAATCCCGGGGTCAGCAACAGGGCCCCGGCCAGTGCCAGCAGGAAACCTTCGGCCATTTCTTTGGCGGGCAGTCCGCCGCGCTGCATGCTTTCACTGGCGCGCATCAGGGTACTGAGCCCCTGAACCCGCAGCAGAGTCACGCCGATCATGGCGGTCAGCAGGATCAGGCCAATGGTGGGAAACAGGCCAAGAAAGCCGCCCACTTTGATCAGCACAGTGATTTCGATGACAGGAATAATGACAAAGAGAATGAATAAAGGCATGGACACTCCGCACGAGAATATCAGGTGTATATGGGGTCTCATCAACGAGATGCAAGGGCTGGCGCTTGATTAGACCGTTCGCAGCCGTCAGACTACAGACCGCCTGCAGCGGCATACGTTTCATTGCCCGTGCAGCCGGACATTATCCAGCCTGTGCCCGGGCCTGTTCTGCCAGCAGAACACAGGGCTGTAAACAGGAACTATAAAGACGTCGGAAAGGGGAACTCATGTCGACCGAACATTTTGACATTCTGATCGTTGGGGCCGGTTTATCCGGTATCGGTATGGCCTGCCATGTGACACGGGAATGTCCCGGCAAGACCTTCGCTATTCTCGAAGGCCGTGCCGCCATGGGCGGTACCTGGGATCTGTTCCGTTACCCGGGCATCCGTTCCGACTCGGACATGTTCACTCTGGGCTACAAGTTCAAACCCTGGAAAAAAAGCAACGGCATTGCCGATGGCAGCGACATCCGTCAGTACATCACCGACGCCGCAGCAGAACACAATGTCACGGACAAAATCCGCTTTAACCATAAGGTGAAATCCGCCAACTGGGACAGTGAGTCGTCGCTGTGGCAGGTCACCGCAGAGGTGAATGGTGAACTGCGTACCTTCACTTCCAGCTACATGGTTGGCTGCACCGGTTACTACAATTACGACGAAGGCTTCACCCCGCATTTTGAAGGCCGGGATGATTTCAAAGGCACTCTGGTTCACCCGCAGCACTGGCCGGAAGGTCTGGACTACAAAGACAAGAAGGTTGTGGTCATCGGTTCCGGCGCAACGGCCGTCACCCTGATTCCATCCATGGCCAAAGAGGTCAGCAAAATCACTATGCTGCAGCGTTCGCCGACCTACATTATTCCGATGCCGCTGGAAGACCATGTCGCCATTGGTCTGCGCAAGTTCCTGCCAGAAAAAGTGGTGTACACCCTGGTACGCATGCGTAACCTTTTCCTGACCTACACCTTCTTCAATTACTGCCGTCGTTTCCCGGCCAAAGCGCGCAGCATGATCTTCCACCTGAACCGCAAGTTCCTGCCGGAAGGTTTTGACATGACGCACTTCACGCCTAAGTACAACCCATGGGATGAGCGTCTGTGCGTGGTACCGAACGGTGACCTGTACAAGTCCATCCGCAAGGGTAAAGCTGAAGTCGTCACCGACCACATCGACCGTTTTGTTGAAAACGGCATTCTGCTGAAGTCCGGCGAAGTACTCGAAGCCGACATCATCATCACCGCTACCGGCCTGAACATTCAGCTGCTTGGCAAGGTGAACATCACCATCGACGGTCAGCCGTTCGATATCACAGATAAGATGAGTTACCGCGGCGTGATGTTTGAAGGCATTCCGAATGCGGCCATGATCTTTGGCTATACCAACGCCTCCTGGACGCTGAAAGCCGACCTGATTGCCGAGTACTTCTGCGGTCTGATCAAATACATGGACAAAAAAGGCTATAAGTCAGTGATACCGGTAAACGACAACCCGGCCATGGCGAAGAAATCTTTCCTCGACCTCAGCTCAGGTTACGTCAGCCGTGCCCGTGACCAGCTGCCGCTGCAGGGTGAAGAAGGCCCATGGAAGCTGAATCAGAGCTATGTCAAAGACTGGCTGTCGATGAAGCTGAGCAGCTTCGGTGCCAAAGAGCTGACTTACGACAAGTAAGCGTCATGCCGGAAACCCGCGCTGCGCAGCAACCGACCGCCGAAGAACGGCTGTGGCTGGCGCTCGCCGCCATACCCTGTGGCCAGGTGACCAGTTATGGTCGCCTTGCGGCGCTGGCCGGTCTGCCCGGGCGGGCACGCTGGGTGGGCAGGCAGCTGTCACAACTGCCGCAGGGATCGCGCCTGCCCTGGTACCGGGTGATGGGGGCAAGCGGCAAGCTGTCGTTTCCGCCAGAGAGCCCGGCCTTTGAACGACAACGTGCACGGCTGCAGGAAGAAGGCGTGGCCATCAGTGACGGTGGTCGCTTGCTGAGCCGCCGCTTCTGGCCGGATGAGTAAGCCGGGTTCTCAGGAAACCCGGTATTTGCTGGCTTCGTCTTTCAGGTGTTTCGACATCTGCTGCAACTCGTCGCTGACGTTGGACGACTGAGTCATGGCCTCGATGGTGCTGCTCAGCATGTCGTTGATCATGGCCGCATGACGGCTGACTTCCTGCGCCACTTTCTCCTGATCACGGGTGGCGCCCGCTACATCCTCAACAACCCGGGCAATGCGGTCTGACTGCTCAGCAATCGCCTTCAGCCCTTCACGGGTTTTACCCGTCAGCTCCACGGTGTTGGCCACTTCCGTCTGACTGCGCTCCATATGTTCCACAGCCTGCTGGGTGCCAGTACGGAATTGGGTAATGATCTCCTGAATACCGGCGGTAGACTGCTGGGTACGCTGCGCCAGTGAGCGTACTTCATCTGCCACCACAGCAAAGCCACGCCCCTGTTCTCCCGCCCGGGCCGCTTCAATGGCCGCGTTCAGGGCCAGCAGGTTAGTCTGCTCGGCAATACTGCTGATCACTTCCAGCACCTGCACAATATCCTGGCTGCCGGCATCCAGACGGTGAATCACTTCCGACGAATTACGGATGCACTCGGTTAACTGGTTCAGTGAAGTCACAGACGCCTGCATCATGTCCAGACACTGATCGGACGACTCCCGAGCCTGACTCGCACTGCCCGCAGCCTCACCCGAGTTGCCACTGATCTCGGTAATGGCACTGCTCATTTCGGTCATTGAGGTCACCAGAAAATCGGAGACCTTATGCAGTTCGTCGTTGCCGCGGCTGACATTCTGCTGGCTCTGTTCATTGGCAGCGGCCATCTGTCCGGCGGTGCTGGCCATACGGTCGGATGTCTCACGGATGGATGACAGAATGCCGGAGAAGCTTTCGAGCATGTTATTCAGCGCGCGGCTGGCCGAACCGGTTTCATCCGCTGCATTATTGTTCAGGCGCAGCGTCAGATCCGTATTGCCGGTCACGTTTTTCAGCATGCGGCTGAGCTTACGGATGGGCCCGGTAATCCGCCCGGCCAGTAACCAGGCTCCCAGAGACGAAATAACCAGTGCTCCCAGAATGACCGTGGCCGAGATCTCCAGAATGGTTCTGTTGATGACCGCCGCCGGGGCAAAGGCTTCGGACGCGTCAATCTGAGCAACCAGCCCCCACTGTACGTCTTTGATGTCCAGCGGAGAATAGGCCGCCAGCGCCCGTTCACCCCGGTAGGTCATAATTTCTGTGAATCCGGTGTCACCGCGTACCCCCAGATCCGCCGCCGCATGCGTCACCGGTTGGTAATTGATATTACTGTTCACCGACATAATGTGATCAATAATATCCGTATCAACGCCCTCTTCTTCCAGGCTGGCCTGATAAGCCTGAGGATTTTCTGCCATCTGACGGCTGATGCTGCGCATGGTCAGGTCAGCACCCACCAGGTAAGACTCCCCGGTCTTGCCCAGACCACTGCTCTCCCAGTCCTGATCATGTGACATGATGGCGTTGATACGGTCGACCGGCATCTGGAAGATCAGCACGCCCAGTTGACGGCCCTGTTGATAAATTGGCGTCGCTATGAAGGATGCCGGTGCTTCGTACGAGGGCGTATAAGGAGCAAAATCCGTCATAAAGGCTTCGCCATCCGGAAGGTCTTTGGCCTTGCTGAAGGCTTGCGCCAGTCCGGAATCACGGTAAGGCCCTTCAGTGAGCGAAGTGGCGAAATCCAGCTCTTTAAATACGGAATACACCATATTACCGGTGCGGTGATCGACCAGAAAAATGTCGTAGTATTTAAAATGCTTCAGGTAGTTCCGGAACACCGGGTGAAACTTTTCATGGGTAAAGGCGTAATCGCTCTGATTACCGGCATCAACCCAGACATCTTTTTCACCCAGCGGGTTCGGGTTCTCGTATATGAAGAGGTGCTGCAGGGCAACGGCTTCCGGGTGCAATCCTGAATAGAGATTCTCTGGCTGGATGGTCTTATGGGGGTTGTTATCCTGGTACTTCTTGTTAAATTCGTTGTGGTAGTAAGTTTTCAGCTCGTCCAGCTGCCTGGTGGTATCTGCCTGGGTATTGCGCGTATAAAAGTTGTAACCGTTTTTGAAGTTGCGCATGGCATCTTGGACGGTCGGGTCCTGAGAGAACGTAATCACCTGTTCCCGCACCATGTGGAACAGACCTTCAATATGGCTGCGGGTATTGTTGCGCACGGCAACCAGCTCTTTCTCGGCGGCATGTTCCAGTGCAACGCCCACTTCTTCTTTAACCGCAGACGAAATCACCAGACCGGTTATTAACGCACTGAGACAGGCTAGCGCACTGACCCCCAGGGTCACCTTGAATTTGATGTTCACCGGAACCTCCGAATAGTGTCATAAGACGACAATTAAGGCGTATTCTAATTGCGACTTATAAAATCTAGCCTATGCCATACGATTTACATAGCCGGAGAATTAATATTTAAGTATTAAACTTTCCGGGTATTTCAGGTGCCTGTTTTCAGAGCTTCCCTGAGCACAGAAATTACATTCACTCTGAAAGAATAGCACCGCACCGGAAACCGGCACGGCGCAGTCTGTACAGTTTTTGTACAACCCGGGTAAGAATCAGATAAGCAGTTCGCGCAGGTCTTCAAGATAGCCCGCCAGCAGGCGGCTGAAACGCGCGGCTTCAGCGCCGTCGATGACGCGGTGGTCGTAAGACAATGAGGTTGGCAGCATCAGACGGGGGACAAAGTTACTGCCATCCCAGACGGGTTTCATCTCAGCCCTGGAAAGACCGAGAATCGCCACATCCGGCGGGTTCACAATCGGCGTGAAGGCCGTACCGCCAACACCACCGAGACTGGATAACGACATACAGCCACCGCGCATGTCATTCAGACCCAGCTTGCCGATGCGGGCCAGTTCGGCTTTCTCCGCCAGGTCCTGAGCGATTTCAGTCACCGACTTTTTGTCCACATCACGGATGACGGGCACCAGCAGGCCTTTCGGAGTATCAACCGCCACGCCGATGTGAATGTAGCCCTTCATAATCAGTGACTCACCATCTTCGGACAGAGAGGAATTGAACGTCGGGTACACCTTCATCGCCTGTGCCATGGCTTTCATCACAAAGGGAACGATGGAGAATTTCACGTCTTTCTGTTTGCCGTTCTGCGCTTTGCGGAAGGCTTCCAGATCGGTGATATCCACCTGATCAAACTGCGTGACCTGCGGCACATTCAGTGACGCGATGGTCATCGCCTTGGCCGTGGCGCGCTTGATGTTGTTCAGTGGCTCGGTCGTCACCGGACCAAAGCTGGCAAAATCGACTTTGGGCACGGCAGGAATACCACTGCCACCACTGGCCACCGGGCTGTTCATGCGCTCTTTCACAAACGCCTGCACATCGTCTTTGAGAATGCGGCTCTTGGGCCCGGACGGTTTGACCAGAGACAGGTCGACGCCGAATTCTCGTGCCAGTTTGCGCACGGACGGACCGGCGTGAATTTTCGACGCCGGAGTTTCCTGAGTGGCGATAGCCGACTGAGCGGGGGCGGGAGCAGAGGGTTTTTTCTCCGGTGCTTTGGCAGCAGCTGGCGCCCCGGCGGGTTTTTCCGGGGCTTTTGCCACTGCTTTCACCGGTGCTGAACCTGTGGCCTGCGCCAGCAACTTCACCATAGGATCACCCTGGCTGACCTTGTCACCCAGTTTGACCAGCAGTTCTTCCACCGTACCGGCCTTACCCGCCGGGATTTCCATACTGGCCTTGTCGGTCTCCAGCACGATAATACCCTGCTCGGCATCGACGCTGTCGCCGGGGCGCACCAGCACTTCAATCACATCGACATCACTGGCACCGCCAAGATCAGGTACTTCGATGGTGACGGACTCTGCTTCACCGGACGGTGCAGCAGTGCTCTCATCTTCAGGCTCTGGTTCTGGCTCTGCACTGGCGGCTGGCTCTGCCGGGGTTTCCGTCACAGTGGGGGCTGCAGACGAACCACCACTGATTTCGGCCATGGCATCGCCGGCATTCACTTTATCGCCGACCTTCACCAGCAGTTTCTCGATCACACCCGCACTTTCCGCCGGGATTTCCATTGAGGCTTTGTCGGTTTCCAGTACGATCAGGGCCTGCTCAACCTCAACGCTGTCACCTTCGTGCACCAGCACTTCGATGACTTCCACGTCGTGTGCACCGCCCAGATCCGGAATTTTTAATTGCGTCATAATGAATTCCTTAGCTGTAGAGCGGGTCAGGTTTGGAGGCGTCAATACCCAGCTCGGCACGCCACTGTTCCAGCTCGGCACTGCTCAGGTCACCCTGCTTCATCAGCTCATAACCGGCTGCCCAGGCCACATGCTGCCAGTCCACTTCAAAGAAGCGGCGCAGTGCAGCACGGGTATCACTACGGCCGAAGCCATCCGTGCCGAGTACGTGATAACTGCGGCCTGCCGGCATGTAGGTACGGATCTGGTCAGAGTATGACTTCATATGGTCTGTGGCGGAGACGATCGGTCCGGCAGTCCCCTTCAGCTGGGCCGTCACGTACGGCTCCGGGGTTTTCTCACCGGCCGTCAGCAGGGCTTCGCGCTCACAGGCCAGACCATCACGGCGCAGCTCATTAAACGACGTTACAGACCAGACGGAAGGCGATACGCCTTTGCCTTCCAGCCATTCTGCCGCCTGCTCCACCTGGCGCAGAATGGAGCCACAGCCCAGCAGCTGGATCGGCTTGTCTTTTCCGGCTGACTTTTTCAGGCAGTAAATACCGCGGCGGATGCCTTCTTCCACGCCTTCCGGCATATCCGGATGGGCATAATTTTCGTTAAGTGTGGTGATGTAGTAGAAGACTTTTTCTTTCTTCTCGTACATGCGGGTCAGACCATCCTGAATGATCACCGCCAGCTCGTAAGCGTAGGTCGGGTCATAGGTCACGCAATTGGGGATGGTCGAGGCCAGTATGTGACTGTGACCGTCCTGATGCTGCAGGCCTTCACCGTTGAGTGTGGTACGACCGGACGTGGCGCCGATCAGGAAGCCCTGACACTGCATGTCACCGGCCGCCCAGGCAAAGTCACCGATGCGCTGGAAGCCGAACATAGAGTAATAAATGTAGAAGGGAATCATCGCCAGACCGTTGGTGCTGTACGAGCTGCCCGCGGCCATCCAGGCTGAGAAAGCACCGGCTTCGTTGATGCCTTCTTCGAGAATACGACCTTTCTTATCCTCGCGGTAATACATCATCTGGCCCTGATCCACGGGTTCGTACAGCTGGCCTTCAGAAGAATAGATACCCAGCTGACGGAACATGCCTTCCATACCGAAGGTCCGGGCTTCATCCGGCACAATGGGGACGACACGCTCACCCAGGTTTTTGTCTTTTGCCAGAGACGACAGCAGGCGCACAAAGGCCATGGTGGTGGAGATTTCACGGTCGCCACTGCCTTTGGTCTGCGCGGAAAAGGCATCCAGACCGGGGGCTTTCAGTGCCTGCCAGTTCTCTGTGCGTTGCGGCAGGTTACCACCCAGCTTCTCGCGCTGTTTGCGCATGTAGGTCATTTCCGGCGAGTCTTTCGGCGGCCGGTAGAACGGCAGATGCAGCAGGTCTTCATCACGGATCGGAATACCGAAGCGGTCGCGGAAGGCTTTCAGGCTGTCGATATCGAGCTTTTTCACCGAGTGTGCAACGTTCTGGCCTTCAGCCTCGCCACCCATGCCATAGCCTTTGACGGTATGCGCCAGAATCACGGTCGGCTGACCTTTGTGATTCACCGCTTCGTGATACGCGGCGTATACCTTGTACGGGTCATGACCACCGCGGTTGAGCTTGAAGATGTCTTCGTCGCTGAGCTCTTTGATCATCTCTTTCAGCTCAGGGTATTTCTCGAAGAAATGCTCACGGGTGTACTTGCCACCCTTGGCCTTGTAGTTCTGGTATTCGCCATCGACGGTTTCATCCATACGCTTCTGCAGCAGACCTTTGCGGTCTTTGGCCAGCAGCGGGTCCCAGTGACGGCCCCAGACGACTTTGATGACGTTCCAGCCCGCACCACGGAACTGGCTTTCCAGTTCCTGAATGATTTTGCCGTTACCGCGCACCGGACCATCGAGGCGCTGCAGGTTACAGTTAACGACGAATATCAGGTTTTCGAGTTTTTCACGACCGGCCAGACCGATGGCGCCCAGAGTTTCCGGCTCGTCACACTCACCGTCACCCAGGAAGGCCCAGACCTTACGGCCCTTACGCGGCACCAGCTCACGCGCTGACATGTAGCGCATAAAATGGGCCTGATAAATCGCCTGCAGCGGACCAAGGCCCATAGAGACGGTCGGGAACTGCCAGTAGTCCGGCATGAGCTTCGGATGTGGATACGACGACAGACCCGGGCCTAAGGCCTCCTGACGGAAGCGCTCCAGATCTTCGTCATTGAAGCGTCCTTCCAGATAACTGCGCGCATAAATACCCGGTGAGACATGGCCCTGATAATAAATCAGGTCACCCAGTGGCGAGACGTCACTGGACGGGTCCGGCGCGCGGAAGAAATGGTTAAAACCAACATCATAAAGAGTGGCACTGGAGGCAAAACTGGAGATGTGACCACCGAGGTCACCGGCGCCCTCTTTGTTCGCACGCAATACCATAGCCAGCGCATTCCAGCGGATCAGCGAGCGGATGCGGCGTTCCATAAACAGGTCGCCCGGCATTGGCGCTTCTTTTTCTGGTGGAATGGTATTGCGGTAGGGCGTTGTCATCGCGTACGGCAGCGGGCTGCCATCGCGGGTGGCGCGTTCTGCAATCCGCTCGATCAGGAAGTGTGCCCGTTCCAGCCCCTCGGCGCGGATCACCGAGTGAATGGCGTCCAGCCATTCTTTGGTTTCCTGAGGATCTGTGTCTTTGGTGTACACCTGATCGTCCATTCTAAGCTCCTGTCGGGGATCAAATTTTTATTCAGTATAGATGCTCATCAGGGACACATAAGTGAATATCCTGACAATCTGATCTATGGCAGGTCAGTCTGACAAAGGTTCATCCCCTTGCGGACCGCTTTCTGATTCCTGTGACCGGCTTCGCCTGCCAATGTCGGCACTTGATGGCCTTTTTCCGGGTTACGTTCACCGGATTTATCTCCATGCCGCAACAGTGTTTCTTCTGCACACAGGAAGACCTGCGGGAAACCGGCATTTCCGCCCTGCTTTTATGTCTATATTAAACAGAGGGATGAAAATGGGTCTTGCAGAAGGAGAAGAGGTTGCGGATGCCGGATAAGGACGTGCAGACAGCAGACACCCGGATCAGCGATTCTGAATTTTCTCAGTTCGGCGATTTTTTTTACCGGGTCACAGGCATACGTTTCGGCAAAGCCAAGCGCTATTTTGTTGACCGGCGTCTGCTCGAACGCATCACCGAATCACAGGCCGGATCGTTCCGTCAGTATCTGGCTCTGATCTCAGAGCCGGAGGGTACTGAAGAACGTCAACGGCTGATCAACGCTCTCACCGTGAATGAAACTTCCTTCATGCGCGAACGTTATCAGTTCCGCTGTCTGACCGTTTCGCTGCTGCCTGAGCTTATGGCCCGGCAACGCCGGGGAGAGCCTCTGCGGATCTGGTGTATTCCGTCGTCCTCCGGTGAAGAGCCCTACTCCATCGCCATGCACCTGCAGGAAACTCTGTCTGAGCCAACGCTGCGTGGCATACACATTACCGCATCGGACATCAGCACCCGCATTCTCGAACGTGCATCGCGTGGCCTTTACAGCACTCACAGTGTCCGCAACCTGCCGCCGGAGTGGACGGACAGGTACTTCACCCACACGCCACTGGGGTATCAGATCGCACCTGCACTGCAACGGCAGGTGGCCTTCACCCGGGTCAATCTTTCCGATCCAGCCGACATGCGCCAGGCCGGGACGTTCGACGTGATCTTCTGCCGTAACCTGCTGATCTACTTTGATGAAACCTCCCGGCGCGAGGCTGCAGAACGGCTCTTCCATGCCCTGAACCCGGGTGGATTCCTCTGTCTCGGGCATTCTGAGTCCATGGAGCAGATGTCCTCCCGCTTCCTCACCCGCAAGTTTCCTGACGCCCTCGTTTACCAGAAGCCTCTGTAGCCCGGCTGACACGTAAGTCGTGAAGTGGCATCGCTTTACGCTTGCGTTTGATAATAATTTGCATTTATACTTAGATCCAAGTTAAGCAAGATCTGTCCTGAAGCCGGAGAGAAGCATTATGTACGTGTGCATCTGCAAACAAGTCAAAGAGCGAGACATCATTGATGCCGCAGAGCGCGGCGCCGCTCACATGCGCGAAGTCCGCGAGTGCACCGGCCTTGGCAGCCAGTGTGGTAAATGTGCCCGTTACGCCAAAAGCGTATTCCGCGAAGCTCAGCTGAAAGCTCAGCAGTCTGCCGGTCTTTTTACCGCGGCCTGATCCCGTTTCCGGCCCACTCCCTCCCCGGGCCGGTACTGCACTCTGCAGTGAATAAAAATCACTTTTATTCTACAAAATTCCGAAGTATTTCTTTTCCTTCCACTCCCCTCTCTGCTGCGGCATTTTCTGATTAATTCACGTACTTTTTGTCTTGCAATTCCACATGATCGGCCCAGAATGGTCTGATAATTCCGGCCATTCGAAGGAGACAGCGCCATGAAGGGTGATGCAAAAGTCATTGAACATCTCAACAAAGTACTCGGTAATGAACTGATTGCCATTAATCAGTACTTTCTCCATGCCCGTATGTACAAAGACTGGGGCCTCAAGCATCTGGCCGACAAGGAATACCATGAGTCGATTGATGAAATGAAACATGCCGATCAGCTGATCGAACGTATTCTGTTCCTTGAAGGTCTGCCGAATCTGCAGGATCTGGGACGTCTGATGATTGGTGAAAATACCCAGGAAATGCTGGAGTGCGACCTGAAGCTGGAAATGATGGCCATTCCCGATCTGCGTGAAGCGATTTCTTATTGTGAATCGGTACGTGATTACGTCAGCCGTGATCTGTTCCAGGACATTCTGGAATCAGAAGAAGAGCACGTTGACTGGCTGGAGACCCAGCTCGGTCTGATCGACAAAGTCGGTCTGCAGAATTACCAGCAGGCGCAGATGATCGAAGAAGAATCCTGATTCTTCCCGGATTCAGACACAAAAAAGCACACCTGATGGTGTGCTTTTTTTATCGCCCGGATTAATCAGTGTCCGGAAAAGTCAGACAGAACTCAGGCAACGACCTCAGCTGCCACCGTCCCGGACTTCTTTCCTTTACCGTTACGGACGGCACAGGCGGCCACGGAACTGAGGAATTCCTCGCCCCAGTATTCGATGTCGTAATAACTGACCACATCATAGGCTTCATGCAAGCGGCCCGCGGCTTCATCCGGGTGCATGGATAAGGCGAAATAACAGGTTTCCCCCATTTCCACCGGATCGTGCGGGTTACACAGCACGGCACCTTTCACTTCGGCTGCGGCCCCGGCAAATTCCGACAAGGCCAGAACACCATTGCCTCCGGTCTTGCCCTGAGTCACCACGTATTCTTTGGCGACCAGATTCAGACCATCGCGCAGCGGCGTAATCCACATGACATCGGCCATGCTGTAATAAGCCACCAGCTCATCAAAAGGTACGGTGCGGAAGAAGAACTGCACCGGCGTCCAGCCAACCTGCGCGTAGCGGCCATTGATACGGCCAACGGCCTGCTCAATCTCCGACTGCAGTTCGTTGTACACCGTCATTTCTTTTGCCGCCGGTACACAGACCGTGACCAGGGTTACCTTGCCGTGCAGTTCGGGATGCTCCTGCAACATGCTTTCAAACGCCTGCAGCTTGGCCGGAATCCCTTTGGTGTAGTCCAGACGCTCGACCGAGAGCACCAGTTTGATGCCGTCCAGCTCGGAACGCAGTTCTGTCATGCGCTCCTGCACTTCCGGCTTGGCGAGTACCTTATCAACCCGCTTCAGGTCCAGACCTACGGGGTGAGCACCGAGACGGATGTAGCGGTCATTGAGTTTGATCTCAGTGGTCATTTCATCCAGACCCAGAGCACAGCCGTAGGTCAGGAAGCGCGGAGCACAGGCCGAACGCTGGGTGACTTCAAACGGCATGACCCCTTTGGCCACGTCGATAAAGTTCTCAGACTGACGCGGAATGTGAAAGCCGATGTAATCGCACTGCAGCAGACTGCCGACGATTTCCTTACGCCATGGCAGTACGTTGAACACGTCGGCCGACGGGAAATAGGTATGGTGGAAGAAGGCGATGTTCAGATCCGGACGCAACTCACGCAGATACGCCGGGACCATCCACAGGTTGTAATCGTGAATCCAGACCGTTGCACCTGCAGCGGCTTCGGCCGCTGTGCGCTCGGCAAATTTACGGTTCACCTTGCAGAATACTTCCCAGTGCTCTTCTTCAAATGTCGCGCGCTCCCAGAAGGTATGCAGCGTCGGCCAGAAGGCTTCTTTGGAAAAGCGCTTATAGAAAATATCCACTTCTTCTTTGCTCAGCGGCACACGGGCTGCCACCAGGTTCGGATATTTTTCTTTATCCACTTCGGTATGGATGGTGAATTCTTTCAGTGCCGGATCATCGATGGACCAGGCGACCCAGGCACCTTTTTGTCCGCCTTCAAAAAAGCCTGCCAGCGTCGGAATAATACCGTTAGGTGATTTGTGCGGACGCTGTTTCATCAGCCCGTCTTCGACATATTCTTCGTACGGCAGACGGTGGTACACAATCACCAGATCAGAATTACCCGGTTCAATCAGATCGCGGCTTTCGGCGTTGATTCCTTCTTCACCCAGGAAACCGAAATGGCTGATGGCCTCGAGAATACCGCCGGCACCGCTGATGCTGGCGTGGTAAACCCGGGCGTCCTGCTCGGTCGCGTCAAGCAGGCCGGTCTCTGACTCACCCACGCACACGCCTTTGAAGTCATAGCTGAACATCGAGAGATCGTTCAGGGTATCGCCTGCTACCAGCACATCTTCTTTATTGGTACCCAGATGGTCGATCAGGGATTTCAGGCTGGAACCTTTGTTCACACCTTTGGGCAGGAAATCCAGATACAGTGCGGAGGAATACAGCACATCGCAACCCAGCTTATCGGCAATGGCCTGCAGCTCTTCTTTGTGCTTCTCCACGATGTCGCGCTCGCAGAAGTACGAACAACGGCGCTCCTGGGGCACGTCCTGACGGACCAGCCCGCGGATATGCTCAACTTCCTGATGAATCTGGGATTCACCCGGCCAGAGCTCTTCGACCTGCGACTGCACTTCAACCACAGGCTGCAGGGTTTCACCATCAACGATGGTGCTGCCCACATCACAGATGATGTAGTCAGGGCGAGGAATCGTCGGATCAGCCAGCAGTGGCATGACAGACTCAACCCCCCGGCCGGTGACAAAAATCAGATCAATATCCGGATGTGCGGCGATTAATTGGTAAAGCTGGTGACGGTTTTCCTGAGTACCGCCCAGAAAAGTCCCATCAAGATCAGTTGCGAGTAACATAAAATTCTCCTGTAACGAGCGGGCACACGCAGTCCCGGGCTCAGACAAAAGTTCCATTGTCATTGTGATGTGACCGCAATTGACGGACTGATGTTCCCCACTGCCGCCTGGTCAGGGCGATGCCAGCGGGGAATGACGCTTTTTCAGCGAATAACGAAGGGCTGCTTTTCAGCGGCCAGTCTGATGTAACCGGTCCTTGCCAGATCTGGTCTGGTCAGGACCCGTTTTCCTGAGGCCCGGCCGGTTGAGGCTCAGCCTGCTGGGATCCGGGTTGATAAAGTCTGATTTCTTCAGCCTGGCTGGTAGCGCCCTGGCTGGAGCCACTCTGACCGGAGCCACCCTGGCCAGAGCCAGAAAGGTCGGCGGCAGCCTCACCATCAGTGGATGTAGGCTGTTGTTCGGTGTCGTCCGGATGCATTTCCAGAGCAACAGGTGTAGTCCGTACCATGGCAACGAACTGTGCCGGATCACCGGTAACGATATCTTTGCGGGTTTTGTTCAGCTGCCAGACAGCAAAGCCTGCCAGACTGACCTGCATCACCGCAAAGTAAGTGGTCAGGGCCTGTGGGCCCAGCATTTCCATCAGCTGACCCGAGAAGGCCGGGCCGACTGCTGCACCAATACCGTGCAGCAATAGTAACCCACTCCCGCCGGCAAGTACATTTTCACTGTCCAGGTGGTCAATCAGATGCGCGATGGACAGCGGGTAAACCGTGAATGCCAGACCGCCATACACGGCAATCACAGCAAACAGAGCCCAGGCATGAATCATGGCGGCCGGATAAAGTAACAGCGCCACAACCGACGAAACCACCGTCACCATGGCCAGCACCCGGCGCCGGTCTACCCGGTCTGAATAACGGCCGATAGGGTACTGGAGTAAAGCACCACCAATAATCGCGGCGGTGACAAAAGCAGCAACACCTGATGTATCCAGACCAATACGGCTGGCAAATACCGCCCCCATGCCCCAGAAGGCGCCCATCGCCAGCCCGGACAGCAAGGCACCTGCCACCGCCACCGGTGCCGTGGTCCACAGGGTCGTAATCTTCATGCGCTGCACTTCAGGCACCGACGGCGGGGTTCGACGTGTCCAGGCCACCGGAACCAGACTCAGCGTTACCAGCATGGCCGACAGCGAAAACAGCATAAAGGTACCGACGTCGCCCAGTTTCAGCAGCTGCTGAGCCACAGCCAGCGCCGCAAGGTTCACGATCATATAGATAGCAAATACCTGGCCGCGTTGCTGCGCTGGTGTCTGGGAGTTCAGCCAGCCTTCAATCACGGTGTAGAGCACGACCAGCGACATACCGGTGATGAACCGCAATACACCCCAGACCACCGCCGACTCAAACATCGGGTGCAGAGAGACCGACACCGCGGCAAAGGCGGCGGCCACGGAAAAGGTGCGGATATGGCCGATGCGGCGCACTACGGGCAGGGTGACGAAGGTACCGGCAAAGAAACCGAGAAAATAACCGGACATAATCAGACCCATGGTCCGGTCATCGAACCCGGCCATACCTCCGCGGATCGCCAGCAGGGTATTGAGCAGGCCGCTGCCCAACAGCAGCAGAACCACACCACTCAGAAGTGACAGTATGGGACGGGTCAGGTGAAGCATAGGTATTCCGTTTTTTCCGGGTATGAATGAATCAGATTAATTACATATAGCCGGGCATTGCCCGGCTGTCAGGCTGAACCTTGTTATCCTGTTCAGCAGGTGATGGTTTTTTCTTCCAGCGTCGAAACGTCCAGATACGTCAGGCGCGTGGTATTGAAATTCAGATCGACAAACACCTCACAGTAGTATTCGCCGTGACGCCAGCCCATGTGCACACTGCTGTCATTACTGGAATTCAGCTCAAAATGCCCGTCAAAGGCCGGGTAATTACTGCGGAATTCCATCAGGCTGGTGAGACGCTGAACCACGGGGCGCTTCACATCTTCGGCAATTTCTTCGAGCGAATAATAATGACGGTTGATGTCACGCAGCTCGCCGGAACCGTTCATCAGCTCTTCATCATTGACACCGGCCAGCCAACCGACGTAATACACCTGAGGTATTCCCGGCGTGAACAGCTGTATGGCCCGGGCAGCGATGTATGCGTCGTCATTCTGCATCAGCGCATCGTAAAAGGTACAGGTGATCTGGTAAATCGCCCCGACACTGTGAATATTGGCGGCTGATTTCCGCATGATCGGATCAGCGGCACGCTGTTGCAGGTTGTCAATCAGGATACGGATTTTCTCATCCGGCAGCACACCTTCCACATCCGGAATACAGATGCCATCGTGAGTATCCAGTACTGTAATCATGTTACGCGGGCACATCCGCAGCCAGTTTTTCAGATAGACGCTGTTGGCATCCAGCAGGGAGTACAACACCAGTGGCGGCAAGGCAAAACCATAGGGGTGCATGTCACGCCGTGAAATTGCGTACTGGTAACTGGTGTGGTCATGCACCTCCGGCAGACAGCGGGCACCATAACGCTGTGCAACGGAATTCACCCAGTCGAGGTTACGGTAAACCTCAGGCTCAACCAGAAAACAGGTGCTGCCGATACGTTTGGTGGTGTAACCAAAGGCATCCAGCCGGAAAAGATTTACCCCTTTGTGTGCAAGAAAGTCGATATAACTTTCCATCAGGCGATAGGTGGCTTCGGCCTCATAATTCAGGTCGATCTGTTTTTCAGTAAAAGTACACCAGACCCGTTCACTGGTACCGTCTGCAAAGGTGACCTCGCGGAAAGGTTCTTTTTCTTTGCGGATATGAATTTTAGCCAGATCATCCGGTGTGATATCCGGCATTTTCTCAACACGCACAAACAGATCGGCGTATTCAGAATCGTCTTTTTTCGCAATAAAATCTTTGAACTCTTCCGACTCATCGGAAATATGATTGACCGTCAGGTCGGCACAGAAATCATATTCTGCGCTGATTTTTTCGATGTCTTTCCAACTGCCAAAAGCCGGATCAACTTCTTTGTGCGTCAGGGGAGAAAAGCCACCATCTGCATTGGATGGGTAAAACGGCAGAATATGTACGCCGCCGATGGCGTCACTGAGATAGGTATCCAGTACGGTGTAGAGATCGGCGAGGTTATTCCCCATACGATCCGGGTAACAGATTAGCTGTACCTGATTTCTGAGTGCCATACACACCTCCTTAGCTCTTCAGGGGCCTCATGCATTTAAACGGACAGTCTTTAACCTTAGCAGCCCTGTCCGTGAGGTCACCCCTATGGCCTCCTGTCGGAAGAGACAGGCGCGAATAAGGCGACCAACTGGTCAATGTGGGACGGATAACTAAACTGATAGTTCAGGTGAGGTTCCGTCTGAGATGATCGGAATCCGGGAATTCCGACGATACAGTGTGTTCCGCTACGGGCGTTCTGAGAATGACCGCTATGAAAGGCTAAATATTTGACGGATAAGCCTTTTTCCGGTACTTTGCGGAGCCTAGCAGACCCGATCATTGCCACATCCTGTAACGTGACCCGGGCTCTCCCCGGGTTAGTCCCGGTTCACCTGATACGCAGGGATAGGCGTCCCCGATCCGTGGGGCTTCCGCCATGAGATACTGCGGGCCAAAAGCCCCTCACTGTACTCTGACCTGCATTGAGACAGAATCTTAATGAAAGGCAAAAGCATAATGACGACAGAAAAGGTCGATGTTTTATTGGTTGGCGGCGGTGTCATGAGTGCTACTCTCGGAACCCTGCTTAACCGTCTGGACCCGTCACTGAAAATTGCCCTGGTCGAACGTCTCGGCCACGTAGCCCACGAAAGTACCGATGGCTGGAACAATGCCGGGACCGGTCATGCAGGTTACTGCGAGCTGAACTACACACCAGAGAACGAAAAGGGCGAAGTCGTTATCAACCGTGCCCTGTCGATCAACGCCAACTTCGAAATCTCCCTGCAGCTGTGGAGCACTCTGGTCGAAGACGGCACCCTGCCTTCCCCTGAACACTTCATCAACCCGACACCGCACATGAGCTTTGTCTGGGGTGAAAAGAACGTCGATTATCTGCGTGAGCGTCACCAGAAGCTGAGTGCTCACCATCTGTTCAAAGAGATGGAGTTCAGCGAAGATCCGGAAGTGCTGAAGCAGTGGATGCCACTGGTCATGAAAGACCGTGATCCCAACGAAAAAGTCGCGGCCACCCGGGTGAAGCATGGCACCGACGTCGACTTCGGCTCCCTGACCCGCAGCATGATTTCGCAGCTCGATAAGAAAGAGAACTTCAGCCTCAAACTGAAACGTGAAGTGGTCGGTTTTGAACATGCCCGTGATGGCAGCTGGTACGTCGGTATCAAAAACCTGGCGACCGGTAAATCCAAGACCATTCACGCCAAGTTCGTTTTCCTTGGTGCCGGTGGTGGTGCCCTGCCATTGCTGCAGGCGTCCAATATTGATGAAGCCAGCGGCTATGGCGGCTTCCCGGTTTCCGGTATGTGGCTGGTGTGCAGAGACCCTGAAATCGTCAAGCAGCACCACGCCAAGGTCTATGGTAAAGCGGCGATCGGTGCCCCCCCTATGTCAGTTCCGCATCTGGATACCCGTATCATTAATGGCGAACCGGCTCTGCTGTTTGGTCCGTTTGCCGGTTTCACCACCAAGTTCCTGAAGAAGGGTTCCAAGCTGGATCTGCTCAAATCCGTCAGCATGAGCAACCTGATGCCAATGATGGAAGTGGGTATCCACAACATGGACCTGACCCGTTACCTGATCAACGAAGCCCGTGCATCACACTCTGAGCGTGTGTCGTCACTGCGTGATTACTTCCCGGCCTGTAAAGACAACGACTGGACTCTGGCCCATGCCGGTCAGCGTGTTCAGATCATCAAGAAGGATGCGGAAGGTCACGGTAAGCTGGAATTCGGTACCGAGCTGGTTGCCGCCGAAGACAGCAGTCTGGCTGCCCTGCTGGGTGCCTCACCGGGTGCGTCTGTGGCCGTCAATGCCATGATTGAAGTGCTGGAACGTTGCTTCAAAGAGAAGATGGACGGTGGCTGGGGCGCCCGCCTGAAAGAGCTGATTCCATCCTATGGCGAGTCTCTGGTGAACGATGCAGAGCTGCTTGGCCGTGTACGTGAGCGTACTCTGTCGACACTGAATCTGACGCGCGACTGATCTGAGTCATATCCGGGTCAGCACCGCTCTTCCGGCGGGCTGACCCTTACTTTATTGTCTGTTGTTCCTGCCTTTCATCCTGCTGACTTACCCGCTGATCTCCAGCAGATTCACGCTGAATAACGCTCCGTCATCAAGCCAGCTCTCCCGACGCAGAAACCCGGCATTGGCTGCCAGTTCACTGATTTCTTCCAGTGAATACTTGTAGGAGTTTTCCGTGTGTATTCTTTCGCCCCGGGAGAAATGAAGATCCCGTCCGGCACAATGAACCACCTGTTCTTTCCGGCTGACCAGATGCATTTCAATACGGCTGTCCGTTTCATTAAAAAATGCCTGATGAGAAAAATCTGCCACGTTAAAGTCACCGCCGGTAATCTGATTTACATGATTGAGAATATTCAGATTAAATTCGGCTGTAATTCCCTGAGCATCGTTATAGGCCGCATTGAGAATCTCCGGATCTTTGCGCAGATCCACCCCCAGAATCAGCAGATCACCAGGCTGCATATCCTTACTCAGACGCTGTAAAAAAATCAGTGCCTGTTCAGGTGACATATTGCCGATGGTGGAGCCGGGATAAAAAACCACCTTCTGAGAGTCTGTATCAAGCTCCGGGAGTAATGACTGACCGGAGAAGTCAGAACAGATAGCGCGCACCTTCAGCCAGGGGTATTCCGCGGCAAGTTTCAGTGCCGACTGGCGCAGAAACTCTCCGGATATATCCATAGGCACATAGAGTTGGGGGTGAATCGCTTCCAGCAACAGCCGGACTTTTTCACAGCTGCCACTGCCCGGCTCCAGCATAATCGCATCACTCCGGCACCAATTCGCAATATCCGCTGCATGCCGCTGCAGCAAGCGGCGTTCTGTGCGGGTCGGGTAATATTCAGACGTGCGGGTAATGGCCTCAAATAATTCAGAGCCACGCTGATCATAAAAATATTTGGGGTTCAGGTACTTCTGCGTGCTGAGCAGACCACTGAGAATATCGTCCCTGGCATCACCAGTCTCAAAGGTTGCCATTTCGTACGTTACTGCAGCGGTATGCGTGTTCTGAGTCAGAGCGGATGACAGCATCTTTTTTCCTTTTTTTATCAGCGTGCAAGGCGGATGGCAGAGAACATCCAGCGATCCTTCGGATAGAAAAAATTCCGGTACGATGGCCGCAGATGTTCTTCCGGTGAAGCCCAGGAGCCTCCTCTTAATACCAGCTGCGACGACATGAATTTACCGTTGTACTCCCCTAACGCTCCGCTGGCCGGACGGTAACCTGGGTATGGCTGATAAGCGCTGGAGGTCCATTGCCAGCCAGCATCTGCCAGCTGCCGCATATCACTGCCGCGACTGTCGGCTGGCAGCATCAGTTCCTGCGGAGATTGTCCCGGCCAGAAGCAACGTGCCGCGTACTCCCATTCAGCTTCAGTCGGCAGGCGTGCACCGGCCCAACTGGCGTACGCCATCGCTTCATAGGCACTGATGTGATTCACCGGTCGCTGCAGATCCAGAGGCTTCAAGCCATAACCGGTAAATTCATACCATTCATTCTCACGCTGAAGCCAGTACAGGGGAGCAGACCAGCCTTCAGAACAGATACAGTCCCAGCCATCTGACAACCAGAGCTCCGGACGGCGATAACCGCCATCCTGCATGAACTGCAGATACTCACCATTGGTTACCAGCCGGTCAGCCAGCTCATAGGCCCCCAGAAAAACCGGGTGCTGAGGATGCTCATTATCAAAACTGAATCCCTCACTTTCCTTACAGCCCAGCTCAGTCAGCTCAGGGCAGAAACTGATCCACTCAATATCCGCAGCCACAGCTGCCATAGCGGGTGTCTGTGGCAGAAGCGCCGGCAACAAGGGGTTCTGAAAGAAGCTGTATTTGATATCCATGAAGAACAGCTCCTGATGCTGCTTTTCATGCTGTATTCCGAGCCGGCAGCGGCGGTACACCTCTTCCGCATCGGCGTCAGGAAGATCACCGAACAACTGCTCCATCGCCCTATCAACATGGCAGCGATACCGCAGTACCTCCTCCAGTGTCGGGCGCGATAACAGACCACGCTGATCACGCGGATACTGTTCACCAACCGCGTTGTAATAAGAATTGAACAGATATTCGAACTGAGGATGAAACGGCTGATAGCCGGGCAGAAACGGCGTCAGCAGAAAGGTCTCAAAAAACCAGGTGGTATGGGCCAGATGCCACTTCGGCGGACTTACGAACACTGCCGCCTGCAGGCCGTAGTCTTCGGTCTGCAAGCCATTGCAGATATCCGGAAAACGCTGTCTTGTGGCCCTGAACTGAGATATCAGGGGAGTTTCCTGCATTCACACCTCCTGTTTCTGAAAGCAGTGTGTCAGGAGAACACGTCAGTTATGTTTCACCCTGACGCAATCGGAGCCCAGATGCAAATGACTGGCACCTGATGCCATTCATCAGAGACCCTCAGACAGGAAGCAAGTTCAGAACGGGAATAGCTCAGCTCTCAGGAAACCAGTCAGATACTGATCAGCCAGCCGGAAAGTGAGAGACCTGCGTGTTTTCAGCAGGCATAAAAAAGCCCGGAAAAACCGGGCTTTATAAATAACGGTCCAGATGGATGAACCGCAAAATCTCAGCAGGTTAAAGCGTTGACGAGGCCGCTGCTGCCAGGCAAAAACCGGCGAAGGAACGGAGTGTACAATTCGTACATGAGCATCCTGAGCCGGTTTTTAACACCGCACAGTCAAGCGCAGCAGGTTCAGACAGGTCCTGAAGCGTTACGAGCGACACGCAGGCAAGGCATAAAAAAGCCCGGAAAAACCGGGCTTTTCAGAAACGGTTCAGATGAATGAACCGTTGCGAGCGCAGGCTGTGCAAGGCAAACGTTCTTGAAGAAGCGGAGCGTACACGAAGTACGTGAGCATTCTGAAAGAACGTTTAACACCGCACAGTCAAGCGCAGCAGGTTCAAGCAATTAGCCGAAGAAGGAGATCATAACCCCTGCCGCCACTGCCGAACCAATAACCCCAGCCACGTTCGGCCCCATCGCATGCATCAGCAGGAAGTTCTGCGGGTTCGCTTCCAGACCGACCTTATTGGATACACGGGCCGCCATTGGTACGGCGGATACACCGGCAGAACCGATCAGCGGGTTGATCGGATCTTTGGTCACTGCGTTCATCAGTTTGGCCATCAGAACACCGGCTGCAGTACCGACACAGAAGGCAATCAGACCCAGGACGATGATCGCCAGAGTGCTGCCATTCAGGAAGGCATCAGAGCTCATTTTGTAGCCCACAGACAGACCGAGGAAGATGGTCACAGTGTTGATCAGTGCATTCTGAGCAGTGTCGCTCAGACGCTCAACCACACCGGATTCCTTCATCAGGTTACCGAAGCAGAACATACCCAGCAGCGGTGCAGCGGATGGCAGCAGCAGTGCAACCAGAACCAGAATCGCCAGCGGGAAAATGATCTTCTCAGCTTTGCTCACTTCACGCAGCTGTACCATCTTGATCTTACGCTCTGCATCGGTGGTCAGCGCCTTCATGATCGGTGGCTGAATCAGCGGCACCAGAGCCATGTAGGAATACGCTGCTACCGCGATAGCACCCAGCAGTTCAGGGGCCAGCTTGGAAGCGATAAAGATGGAGGTCGGACCGTCTGCGCCACCGATGATACCCACGGCTGCAGCCTGCTGCAGTGTGAAGTCCATCAGGCCAGCGTCCGTCAGCAGCACCGCGCCGAATACGGTACCGAAGATACCGAACTGAGCAGCCGCACCGAGCAGCAGAGTCTTAGGGTTCGCCAGCAGAGGACCGAAATCTGTCATGGCTCCTACACCCATAAAGATCAGCAGTGGCGCCACGCCAGAGGCGATGGTCACACTGTAGAAGGTGTAAAGCATGCCGCTTTCAAAGCCCAGAGACGCACCCAGTGTCAGGGCTTTTTTATACAGCCCGGCGGTGGCGTGGTGATAGGCGTCCAGCATAGCCTGCATACTGGCATCCGGGGCAAGCCCGAGCAGGTCACGGAACTGTGCCAGAACCGCAGCATCACCACTGCGGATGGCTGCTTCAGCGGCAGACCAGCCCATACCGGCACCCGGGATGTTTACCATCAGGGTACCGACAGCAATCGGCAGCAGCAGCAGTGGCTCAAAGCCTTTTTTGATGGCCAGGTACAGCATACCGAAAGCCACCAGCATCATGATCGCCTGGCCCGACTCTATGTGAGCGATACCAGTGTCATTCCAGAGGTTGATCAAACTTTGCATTTGTCTTCCCCTATCAGGCCAGGGTGTACAGGGTGTCGCCTACTTTCACAGAGGAACCCTCTGCGGCAGCAACACTGGCGATGGTACCGGCACGTGGCGCACGGATTTCTGTTTCCATTTTCATGGCTTCCAGAATGATTACGACGTCACCTTCGGCTACCGCCTGACCTGGCTTGGCCAGAACTTTCCAGATGTTACCTGCCAGCGGAGACGCAATGGCTTCACCACCGGTCGGTACAGCACCTGCTGGTACCGCAGCGGCAGAACCTGAGTCACCACCAAAGGACATCGGCGCACCGTTCACAGGGGCCAGATCCGTAACATCACCGCCTTCGTTCACTTTCACCACGTATTCGTTGCCGTCTACGCTGATGGTGTAAGTATCCGCTGCAGCACCGGTTGGTGCAGGCTCAAACGCAGCCGGGTTGCCACGGTTTTCAAGGAACTTAGGCGCGATCTGCGGGAACATGGCGTAGGTCAGGGCGTCGTCGATCTTGTCAGCAGACAGAGTCAGGCCCTTGTCAGCCGCCAGTTTCTCAACGTCGGCGATTACTTTATCCAGTTCATTTTCAATCAGGTCAGCCGGACGGCAGGTGATTGCTTCTTTGCCTTCCAGAACACGGGCCTGCAGCTCAGCGTTCATTGGCGCAGGCGCTGCACCGTATTCGCCTTTGAGGATGCCCTGAGTTTCTTTGGAGATCGACTTGTAACGCTCGCCAGTCAGTACGTTCAGTACCGCCTGAGTACCCACGATCTGTGAGGTCGGAGTTACCAGTGGGATGTGACCCAGATCTTCACGGACACGTGGGATCTCTTTCAGTACGTCGTCGAACTTGTCAGACGCACCCTGCTCGCGCAGCTGGTTTTCCATGTTGGTCAGCATGCCACCCGGAACCTGAGCAACCAGAATACGGCTGTCGGTACCACGCATGGCGCCTTCGAACTTGGCGTATTTCTTACGTACTTCGCGGAAGTAAGCAGCGATCTCTTCGATCAGCAGCAGATCCAGACCGGTGTCACGGTCAGTGCCCGCCATAGCGGCAACCACAGATTCTGTGGCGGTGTGGCCGTAGGTCATGGACATAGAAGAAATCGCGGTATCAACACGGTCGATGCCCGCTTCGATAGCCTTCAGGATGGTCATATCAGACAGACCAGCTGTCGCGTGCGCGTGCAGCTGAACTTCGAGGTCAGTCTGAGATTTCAGACGGGATACCAGTTCAAACGCATGGTAAGGAGTCAGGATACCGGCCATGTCTTTAATGGCAATGGAGTCCGCGCCCATGTCTTCGATGCGCTTGGCCAGATCAATCCACGAATCCAGAGTGTGTACCGGGCTGGTGGTATAAGACAGTGTACCCTGTGCGTGTTTGCCCTGTTTCTTAACGGCTTTCAGTGCAGTTTCCAGGTTGCGCGGGTCGTTCATGGCGTCAAATACACGGAAGACGTCCACACCGTTGGTGGCAGCGCGCTCAACAAACTTCTCAACCACATCGTCAGCATAGTGACGGTAACCCAGCAGGTTCTGACCACGCAGCAGCATCTGCTGTTTGGTGTTCGGCATGGCCTTCTTGAATTCGCGGATGCGATCCCATGGGTCTTCGCCCAGGAAACGGATACAGGAGTCGAATGTAGCGCCGCCCCAGGATTCCAGTGACCAGTAACCGACCTGATCCAGCTTGCCGGCGATGGGGAGCATATCGTCGATGCGCATGCGGGTAGCAAGAATCGACTGGTGAGCGTCGCGCAATACGACGTCGGTGATACCTAATTTCTTAGAATCGGACATGGGTAAATGCCTTTTCTTCCGTTGACGTTGATAACGTGTGTGTTGTGTGTTCGCGGACTACTTCTGGCGTGCGCGATGTTCTTTTACCGCCGCAGACAGTACTTTTAACAGCTGCGGGTCGACACCTGCTGAAGGGGCAGCCGGCGCAGCAGGAGCTAGCGCAGGTTTTACTTCCGGTGCAATTTTATTAATCAGGGTGGACATAAACCCGGTTACGAATACCAGCATCGTCAGAAAGACGAATACCACACCCATACCGAAGATCATGAGCTCCAGACCCTGGGATACGAGACTTGTCTCAGCCATCCGGGGGCTCCTCGTGTGTGTTTATTTCTGGCTCGCGGGCGTTTATTACAGGCACAGATGTACCAGCCCCACGGCCCGCAGAGCCGGGGTAGAGTACTTAAAACACCTGTTTAAAGCAACTGAGCGTCCTGCCTGTGGAACACCGTGAAACACTGAACACAGGGTCATCTCACTGGTATTATGCTCACCCCGATGCCTGAGTCAGACCCCATGTTCACTGGTACCCTCCCGTTTTCCGCCACCTCCCGGCCGTATATTGCACTCGCGCCAATGGAAGGACTGATGGACGGAACCTTCCGGGAGCTGCTCACTGCCATCGGCGGAATTGATCATTGTGTGACCGAATTCATACGTGTGACCCATCAGGTCTACCCGGAGAAAGTCTTCTACCGCTTCGCACCTGAGCTTAAAAACGGCGGTTGTACCCGTGCCGGAACACCCGTGCATATCCAGTTGCTCGGCAGCCATCCCGAACTGCTGGCCAGAAATGCTGCAAAAGCGGCAAAGCTTGGGGCACCCGCGATTGATCTTAACTTCGGCTGCCCGGCCAAGACCGTCAACCGCAGTCAGGGCGGCGCGGTATTACTGCAATACCCGGACTTGCTGAATCAGATTGCGACGGAAGTACGCAAAGCCGTGCCTTCGCATATTCCGGTTTCCGCAAAGATGCGCCTGGGATTTAAAGACAAGTCGTTGGCTGTAGAAAATGCACAGGCACTGGCGGAAGGCGGTATTCAGTGGCTGACCGTTCATGCCCGTACCAAACTTGAGGGCTACAAGCCCCCTGCCTGGTGGAGCTGGATCAACACCATCCGCATGAAAGTGAAGATTCCGGTATTAGCCAACGGAGAAATCTGGACACCGCAACAGGCACATCAGTGTCAGCATGAAAGTGGCAGCGACCTGCTGATGATAGGTCGTGGCCTGGTGGCAACACCGGACCTTGGTTTGCGCATCAAAAATCCGGATCACACGCCAATGACGCTGCAGCAGAACCTGGCTTTGTTAAAAACGCTGGCTCAATCACTGCCCGACCTGACCGACAAACAACTCACCGACCGTCTTAAGCAGTGGCTGCACTATTACTCAATGCACTCTGCTGAAATGCAGAATGTATTTGACCGGGTGAAAAAAGAGCGCAGCCGCGAAGGATTTTTTGCTGTACTGCAGTCACCCATTCCATTCTGATTGCTTCTGAAGAGCAGATAACGATTTAGAAGACGGCTATCAATTTCATAAAATCAATTGATTTTAAATAACAACAATTCTCACCTACTCTGAATTCAATACTTCAGATTCAGAGGAGACTCCTCATGGCCAAGACTCTCAGCTTTGCGGCGATGCACTTCAGCATTGCCTTTAGCGTGGCTTATCTGCTCAGCGGCAGCTTTCTGGTCGGCGGTGCCATTGCCATCGTGGAGCCAACCATCAATACCGTGGGTTATTACTTCCACGAGAAGTTCTGGCAGAAAAGTCAGTTAAGGCAGGATGGTGGTTCTGCCCTGACCGCATGAAGGCAACAGCGTATTCGCCATAAAAAAGCCCCGGCAAATATAGGATTCTGTCGGGGCTTTCTCATTACAAGACCGCAATCTACTGCCTCATCAGACGCAGAGCTCATACAGCTCTTTCAGCAGCTGTTCCGTCTCATTCCAGCTGATGCAGGCATCCGTGATCGACTGACCGTACACCAGCGGCACACTGTCATCGTTCTGGCGGCCTGCCTCAAGGAAGCTTTCCAGCATAATTCCCAGAATACCTGTATTGCCTGCTGCTCGCTGCGCAACGACTTCCCGGGCGATCGGTAACTGACGATCATGTTGTTTGCAGGCATTGGCATGGCTGCAGTCCACCAGCACTTTCTGGTGGCAATCCGCTGCTGCCAGCTCACGCAGAGCCGATGAGATGGATGCCTCATCATAGTTAGTCAGGCCATGCCCACCACGTAATACCAGGTGCGTATCCGGGTTTCCGGGGGTATCCAGCATCACCATCTGACCGTCGGCGTTTACGCCGAGAGTATGGTGGCTGTGACGCGCCGCCATCATGGCGTTGATGGCATTGGTGGCCGAGCCATCAGTGCTGTTTTTGATACCCACCGGCATGGGCAGGTAGCTGACCATCTCACGATGAGTCTGAGATTCAGCAGTGCGTGCGCCAATGGCCGTCCAGCTGATCAGATCATCCAGGTACTGCATTACCAAGGGGTTCAGGCCCTCGTTGGCGATAGGCAGTCCCATCTGGGCCAGACGCAGCATGACGCGGCGTGAGCGTTCAATACCCTGCGCCATATCGCCTTTGCCGTTACGTTGCGGATCGTACGCCAGGCCTTTCCAGCCCACATTGGTGCGCGGCTTTTCGACATAGGCTCGCATCACCAGCAGCATACGGTCGGCCAGCTGTTCGTTCAGTGTCGCCAGCTTTTCACCGTATTCCAGCACGGCGTCTTCATCGTGTACCGAACACGGGCCGGTGATCACCAACAGGCGCTTATCGCGTCCATTCAGGATATCGCGGATCTGCTGGCGTTGTTGTTCAATCTGTCGGGCCAGATCTTCACTGACCGGCAGCTGTTCTTTCATCATCCTTGGTGTAGATAAGGGACGGATGGCTACTTCGGTCGTCAGTGTCTGTTCAATCTTCTGTTCTGCGGTATTCATGTCGTTCTCTCAAGTCGGTAAAAATCGCTACGGTGTCTGCTTCAGCTGGAGTGAAAATAAGGTTTAAATCGCCAGCTCAGGCTATAACGATATCCGGCTCTGTAGTGCTGTTTTCTGTTGTTCATCATCATTTCTGCACACATAAAAAAACCCCGATTGGCAGACTGCCAGTCGGGGTTCTTCCGGTGGCAGTCGGTATGAACCTGACTGCCTGTAATCTCAACTCAGTGGCAGCCCGGCTCTTGGCTAAAATAGCCATAACCAAACCACCAGAACATGACAGACACAGTCTCACCTGCCACATCAGCGACTGGTGTTTTTACGGTATGGAGTGTCTGCGAGTTCGTTTTCATAGATTCATAGTACGATTAATCCGGACGAATGCAAGCCTGTCAGTATATATATGGCCAGACTGACAGCTACCCAAGGACTACATGGATCCTGCGGTCAAGACGCAGGATGACGGCAATTCGAAATCGATATATTTACATCTGTCATCCTGCGGCTTGACCGCAGGATCCATTGATAAACATGTCTTCGAACCGGTCAGGGCGCTTCGCAGAGTACCACTGCCCGCAGCGGCGCCGGATAACCCTCTGCGGTTTTGTTCACATCATCCGGATCAAGAAAGTCAGGCAGCGACTTAAAACGCATCCAGTCGGTGCTGCGCTGCTCTTCCAGGCTGGTCTGGTTCAGATCCACGACCCTCGGATTCTTCAATCCGGCACGACGGCACCAGAGCAACAGGGTTTCGACCGACGGCAGGAACCAGACGTTGCGCATCATGGCATAGCGGTCTTCCGGCATCAGTACTTCGCCCAGCTCCCCTTCAATCACCAGCGTCTCCAGCACCAGTTGTCCGCCCGGACGCAGGGTGTCACGCAGCTCCTGCAGGTGATCAATCGGCGATTTGCGGTGATACAACACGCCCATTGAGAACGTGGTATCAAAGGCCTGCAGACGCGGCGGTACATCCTCCATCTTCAGTGGCAGCAGATCGGCTTTAAGTGGCCCCAGTGCTTTTTCAGCAAAGTGTTTATAGGCCTGAAACTGCATCAGGAACAGGCGCGAGGGGTCAATACCAATAACCCGCCCTGCTCCGGCACCTAACATACGCCAGACGTGGTAACCGGAACCGCAGCCTACATCGAGCACAGTGCGGCCTCTCAGGTCCGCCAGGTGTGGTGCAACCCGCTCCCACTTCCAGTCAGAACGCCACTCGGTATCAATGTGGGTATCAAAAAACGAGAACGGCCCTTTACGCCATGGCATCAGGCCACGCAGGCCTGACTCAATCTGCTGCTGATCATCTGCAGAAACCGCACCACGGATGTTGAGATCGTATGAGGTCAGATCACAGGATTCCGGTGTCACCTCCGGCAGACTGTACAGAGCCTCCAGCCAGCGTGCCTGATCACCGTGTTCTTTGTCGTGCAGAAACTCCTGCAGTTGAGCACCGAGTACGGTTCCCCAGGGCGCAAACCGGCCCTCACGCATAAATGCCTGAACGTCATCGAACCAGTGAAGCAAGGAATCCGGGTTAGTCATAGTTGCAGAATAAAACTATTTAATCGCGAGATAGGAGGCAAAGTTAAAACACTGATACCATCGGATCACCTGAGAAAAACCGGCGTCTTTTAAGCGCTGAATATGCAGGGACTCTGATTCAGGAATAAGGACGTCTTCGATGGCACTGCGCTTCTGCGCAATCTCCAGGTCAGAGTAACCGTTAGCGCGTTTAAAATCATGATGGAGCTCCGTCTGCAGGTTCTGTTCGTCAGCTTCAAAGGCGATCTTTTCAGACAGAATCAGTGCACCGCCGGGCAGGGTAGCCTCCGCGATTTTCTGCAGAAGCTCCGCACGCTGAGCCACCGGAATAAACTGCAGAACAAAATTCAGGGCCGTTACCGAGGCGTTTTTCATGCGGTAATTGCAGATATCCGCACACACGAGTTCAACCGGGACTTTGCCGTCATCCAGCGCAATATAGTGCGATGCCTGCTCCAGCATGGAAGAAGAATTGTCTACCGCGACAATACGGCAGCCTGTCTGCTGAATAGCATGGCGCATGGCCAGGGTCACAGCGCCAAGTGAACAGCCCAGATCGTAAACACTGGAATCTGCCTGAGCGTAGCGCGCGGCAATGATGCCCGACATGGCAACGGTCTCGGCATAGCCGGGAACCGAGCGACGGATCATATCGGGAAAAACCCGGGCGACGGCACGGTCAAAAGTAAAGTCCGGGACTTTATCCAGGGCGTTGCGGTAGATGTTGTCCTGTTCGCTCATCAGCTTGATCGGGTCCGGCGCGGAAAACGCGTAGTGTAAGCGGGTATGTTAAGACAGTTCCACCCCATCAGGCCACATAACCACCTGATTGCGCCCCCCTTCTTTGGCCTGATACAGGGCTCGGTCGGCCTTTTCCTGGACGGTCTTCAGGGATTCATCGCCAGTCCACAGAGCCGCGCCGATACTGCAGGTAACCGGCACCCTCAATGACGCGTGTGTGATATCCAGTGATGCAACGGTTGTGCGGATACGTTCTGCCAGCGAGAGCAGCTCGTTAGCGCGGATATCCGCTGCAAGCACCGCAAACTCTTCGCCGCCGTAGCGATAAATATTATCCCCCTGCCGCAACAGATCATGAATGGTCTGGGCAACCTGAAACAGCACAGTATCACCGGCGGCATGCCCGAAGCTGTCGTTAATCTGTTTAAAGTTATCCAGATCCAGCATCAGCAGGCCGACCGGCTCACCATGTCGGGTTCCGTGTTTTTCCAGGCCGGTAATCATCAGCTCATAGGATGTACGGTTGAGGATTTCGGTCAGGTGGTCGTACCGTGCTTCATCACGGAGGCGTTTGAACTGGCGCTCGATTTCGCGGCTGCTGATGATCAGGGCACCAAAGCGCGACATTTCCTGTACTACAGCCGGTAGTCGGCAGATACTCACCAGAGCATGGAATTCATGTCCGTCGGAACGCAGTAAGCGCATCAGCTCCGGATGCTGATCTTCGGGAGATTCAAAGCGGTTCTCCAGATTTTCCAGCCGCTGGTGAAAGCGGTTTTTTTCGGTGACCGGAATATAAATGTCGATGTTTTTCCCGGAGGTATCCGGCATTCCGACCAACCGGTTAAAGCCGCCGTTGGCCATCCGGATGTTGCCCGTGCGGTCAAAAAACACGACGCCACCGGAAATCGTGTCCAGTACCGTACCCAACTTAGCTTCGGTGGTAAGACGACGGTCCATTTCATGGCGTAACAACTCCAGCCACTTATCTTCGCGGGATGCCGCCCAGATCACTCCGGACACCGCCGAGATACAGAAGCCCGCTGCCAGCACTGAAATCGTCAGCGCCGGGCTGATCATGCCCAGCTTTTCCAGCTTGAACAGAAGGAAACTCAGTATGACCGGAAAAATAATCACGGGAATCAGCAGGATCTGCAGTAAACGCCAGCCGGATGACTGCATTCTCGTCACCCTTCCCGGAATCTCAAACAGAGTGAAGCCGATGGCAGTAAACAGCAGAATAAACGCCAGTGAGGTATGTGCGGCCATGGTTGAAAAGAAAGGCACCCTTAACAGGCCCGCCGGATCAATCAGATAGGTCATAAATGCTGCCGCCGGTATTGAAATCCCGACCATCAGCATGGCGAAAAACGCGGGACGGGCAGACTGCCGTAACCGTGTTGGTATCATCATCAGGATACTGAGAATGATGAAGGTGACACAGGCAGCTGGTGACGGTCGACCCGGGTAAAACTCACCGGATGAATCCGTATACAGCAGTTGATCAATTCCGAAATCCTGCTGCAACGGATACTGCAGCAGACTGGCCAGCATGAAACTGCCAACCAGCGTGCCTGCCACTTTGGGACAAGGGCCGGTGAACAGCTGATTACAGGCGAGAATACCCAAAGAGAGAATGGCGAGTCCGAGGGCGGTATTTACCTTCATTGAAGGCAGGCCCTCCGACAGATAGGTCAGTGCCGGAACATCAAAAAACCAGCCACCAAGAACAATCAGTGATGACGCCAGGGTCAGAAGTGTTGCAGACCGGCTGAACATATCCTGCGGCCCAGGAGGCTGCTGGTTTCCCTCCAGCGTTGTCCAGTCACTCTGTTGTATCAATCCGGAATCCTCCCGCTTCTGACACGTCCTGAAATCAGATTAGATGATTCACAGGAAAAGGGATATACATCGGCTCATATTCAGGTTTCAGTGTCGTCTGCCTGATGGCTGCCGAGCATATGTTCAGCCTCAGCATCTTCGATGAGAGTCCGGCTCATTTCCTTTTTCACCCGCACACCCAGTTTGCGGAACTGATCCGCCTGACTGACGAGATTACCCCGCCCGCCTTTCAGCGATTTCCAGGTTTCGTCATAGGTGTTCTGTACTGTTCCCAGCTGTTTCCCCAGCATTTCCAGCCGCTCAACAACCGTTGCCAGTTTGTCATACACCTTGCCGGCCTGATCCGCGAGTTTTTCGGTACTCTGATTTCGCCGCTCAATCGCCCAGATACTGGCAACCGTTCTCAGAGTCGCCAGCAGAGTCGTTGGGGTTACCACCACAATGCGCTTTTCAAAGGCTTCACTGAAGAGCCCCGCGTCCCGTTGGAACGCTAACATAAACGCGGGTTCCACCGGCATGAACATAAAGACAAAATCCGGTGAATTAATACCATTGAGCCCCTGATAGGCTTTTTCGCTGAGGCTGCGGATGTGCTGACGGACGGCATCGCAATGCTGGCGGGCATACTGCTCGCGCTGCTGATCATCCTCAGCATTCACATAATCGGTATAGGCATTCAGCGAGACTTTGGAGTCGATGATGATGTGCTTGCTGTCGGGCAGATGAATAATGACATCCGGCCGGTAACGGCGTCCTTCGTCATTATGATGACTGGCTTCGCGTTCAAACTCCTCTCCGGCACGCAGGCCTGACTGTTCCAGTACCGTCTCCAGCACCAGTTCCCCCCAGTTACCCTGCATTTTTTTCTCACCACGCAAAGCCGTGGTCAGGGCATGGGCATCGGCACTCATCTGCTGATTGAGCTTGTGCAGTTCGCCGATCTGTTCCTTCAGGGAGGTACGGTCTTTCACATCGGCGATATACACTTCTTCGACTTTCTTTTTCAGGCCGTCGAGCTGTTCGCGGAATGGTGTCAGCAGGCTGGTCAGCCCCTGTTGATTCTGCTCGGTGAACTGACGGCTTTTCTGCTCGAAGATTTTCTGTGACAGGTGCTCAAATTCTTTCAGTAACTGCTCGCGGGATTCCTGCAGCAGAGCCAGCTTTTCCGCGTTGCTGCGTGCTTCCTGTTGACGGGCTTCACGCTCCGTTGCCAGTCGGGCCTGCAGGGCAGATTCTGACTGACGCAGACGCTGCTCTTCCTGTTTTGCACCGTCGAGGGCATTCTGCAGCTGTGCCGTCCGCTCACCGAGGCGGGCCGATTCCAGCGACAGACGCTGGCACTCATTACGGCTCTGTTCCAGTGCCTGCTGCAGCTCAGAATTCAGCGGCTGTTCTTCCGCGTCAGTATCGCGGTTGCCACGTCGGCCCAGCCACCAGCCACTGAAAACAGAGGCCGCGATCAGGATCACAAGCCAGCCTGCCAGCATCACCGGCAGAGACAGAACTTCAGTCGCCATCAGTCAGTATGTCCTGCAGTGAATTCACCATCAGGTCCGGCTCACTGAGAGCAATATCTTCGCCGTGGTTATAACCGTAAGTTACCGCCACACAGGGCACACCAGCGGCTTTCGCGGCACGGATATCACTGCGTGAGTCACCGATCATCAGTGCCCTGGCCGGATCCGTACGGTGCCATTCGCAGGCATGCAGTAAGGGGCCGGGGTCGGGTTTTTTAGTGGGCAGGTCATCGCCACAGAGAATTTTGCTGAACAGGTTCTCCCAGCCCAGAGCACGCAACAGTGGCAGCGTAAACAGCCGCGGTTTATTGGTGATCAGCACATTGGGAATACCTGAGTTGCGCAGCAGAAATTCAGCCCCCGGAAAAGCTCCGGTGGCGCGGGTCAGTACGGCCAGATAGGCACGGTCAAACAGGGCTCTGGCGGGAAGCACATCGGCATCTGCCAGATGAACCGCGAGATTTTCATTGCCCTGGCACAGTGCCCGGCGGATCAGCATATCCGCGCCATTCCCCACCCAATGCGATACCGCGTCCGTCCCTGCTGGCGGACGTTGCATGGCCACCAGCATACTGTCGATGGCAGCCGCCAGATCAGGCACACTGTCTATCAGAGTGCCGTCCAGATCCAACAGCAGAAGCTGTGGCTTGCCGCCGGTCAGAGTACAGATGTCAGCCCGGAACTCAGTCATGTACGGAGGCGATCTCGTTGCGCATCTGAGAAATGACTGCGGCGTAATCCGGCGCGTTGAAAATCGCCGAACCGGCGACAAACATATCGGCACCGGCTGCATGGATTTCGGCAATATTGTCTGTCTTCACGCCACCGTCAATTTCCAGCAGGATATCGCGGCCGGAGGCATCAATTTTCTTGCGCGCTTCACGCAGCTTATCCAGAGTGGCAGGAATAAATGACTGCCCACCAAAACCCGGGTTCACCGACATCAGCAGCACCACGTCCAGTTTATCCATGACGTAATCCATATAGTGCAATGGCGTTGCCGGATTAAACACCAGCCCGGCTTTGCATCCGGCCGCTTTAATCAGCTGCAGGCTGCGGTCAATATGGTCAGACGCTTCCGGGTGGAAAGTAATATAGGTGGCACCCGCTTTGGCGAAATCTTCGATCATGCGGTCGACCGGGCTGACCATCAGGTGCACATCAATCGGTGCCGTAATGCCGTAATCCCGCAGAGCTTTACAGACCATAGGCCCGATAGTGAGATTGGGGACGTAGTGGTTATCCATCACATCAAAATGGACCACATCCGCGCCTGCGGCGAGCACATTTTCCACTTCTTCCCCCAGTCGGGCGAAGTCAGCAGACAGAATGGAGGGGGCAATCAGGCATTCCTTCATCTCAGGTTTCCGGCAATAAAAAAGATGCATCATTGTACGTGCTCAGCCCCGGGTGTGCACGTAACGGCACAGCCTCTGCTTTGCTGATCGCCGGAGCCCGGTAGCCGGAGGAACGGTTCTTGCTGCATTCTCCGGCAACACTCACGGTACGATGGTTTTCTGACGCATGTTTTCCGCCTCTTCATTGCTGACATTCAGGCCAGTACTGCTGTTATCCCTGCTGGCCTTGCTTGGCACGTCTGTTCTTCAGGCTGAAGAGAGCACAGAAGACGCCCCGCCCGTGGCAGAGGACAGCGCGGCAACCAGTGTTGACAGCACGACGACGGAAACCGCTGATCCGGATTCTGAAGAATCAGCACCACCTCCGGCACCGGTTATTCCCCGTCATAATCCGGACCCGGTGAGTAACCGCCATTTCGGGGTAGAGACCTATCTGAAACAGCATCAGCGCCGTCATGAAGTGATTACCCTGATCAGTGCTGAACGGTCCTTTTATGGTTTGTTTCTACCTGACCGCAGCGGTTCGCCACAGGGCGGACTGGTGATCCTGCATGATCTGGAACAGCACGGGCAATGGCCGGTACTGGTCGGTCCTCTGCGTGAGCAACTGCCGGAATATGGCTGGTCAACACTGGCCATTGAGCTGCCAGACCCTTACTCCGTCCGGACCGATACACCGGAGACTACAGAACCGGCTCAGGAAGTACCGGCGCAACCGGAAACAGAACCTGAGTTCCCCGCCGCCTCCGGCGAGGAGCTGCTGACAGAAGAAGATACCGGAGACGGACCGTCTGCAGGCAGTTCTCCGCCTCAGCCAGAAACCGACCCGGACAATGAACCTCCCCTGCCCCGGCTGGAAGCGCTGCCGCCGCTGCCCGCTGAGCAAACGTCCGTCGAGACCGTCGTTAACACCCCGGTACCAGCCTACGATGTCATCATGCAGGAGCGGATTCTGACCGGGCTCATGTACCTCTACGACCGGGGTCAGATGAATCTGGTGCTGATCGCGGCAGGCGATACCGCGCCAGTCGCCGCGAATGCGATTGCCGCCTGGCAACGCGACCGTGGCGAAGAAAAAGGCATCGCACTGATCATGATTGATGCCCGCGAAAATCCGGCTCTGCAGCTGCCGCTGGATGAGCTGCTTAAGCCTCTCGACATCCGCATTCTGGACCTGATCACCCGCGACAACCGCATGACCCAATGGCAGCTGAACAACCGCCGCGGTATGATGAAACGCCAGCACAATGACAACTATATGCAGATCGTATTAAACGGTGCCGGTGCAGATGATCCCGCCACAGTCCGTCGCGTCCGTGGCTGGCTGAGACAATACGCGGCAGGTACTGAACTGCCCTGACCCGAAACATCATCTGACATAACCGTCACATCCCGCTATCATTAAGCAGCTATGTATTACGGACACATGAATGGAACTCGACCTTTATCAGATTGATGCCTTCATCACTGATGCGAAAGGTTTCAGCGGCAATCCTGCAGCCGTGATCCCCTTATCTGAATGGATTAACGACTGGGTTATGCAGGCCATTGCCGCAGAAAATAACCTCTCTGAAACTGCATTTTTTGTGAAACAGGCGGATGACACTTATCACATCCGCTGGTTTACCCCATCGGCGGAAGTAGACCTCTGCGGTCATGCCACACTTGCCGCTGCCCATGTTATTCATCAGAACCTGGGGGATACCCGCCCCGTCCTGCCCATGACCTGTGGTGTCGGCCCGCTGGCAGTACGCGTGCATACAGGAGCGGCGGAAACCGAATACGAACTGGATTTCCCCCTGCGGGTACCGGAACTGGTGTGTGATAAATCGCTGGCCGCTCAGGTGTCATACGCCCTGGGTATGCCGGTCAACAGCCTTCACCGCTCGCGTGACATCATTGCCGAGCTCAGCACCGCCGCTGAAGTCCGCGACTTCAAACCAGACATGACGGCCCTGACTCTGCTCGATGCGTTTGCCCTGATCATCACCGCACCATCGGATGACCCGGCATTTGATTTTGTCAGCCGCTTTTTTGCGCCCAGTTTTGGGGTACTGGAAGATCCGGTCACCGGTTCTTCCTTCTGCTCACTGGCGCCGATGTGGGCTGAGAAACTGGGAAAAACCACTCTCCGGGCCCGCCAGTGTTCGCGCCGCGGAGGCGATGTGGCTCTGCAGATTGACGGCGACCGGGTTTATATCCGTGGTCGCACCTTTGCCTACCTGCGGGGAGTCATCCGCTTACCCCTCTGATACGCAACACAGCTGTCCGGAAAAATGGCGGGAAGATGCCGGATTCTCCAGCTATAGTTAGCGGATGTCCGAACTCAATCCCATGTCCAGTGCCCTGCTGCCGGTCGCCGTACGCCCGGTGGAGCAGGATCCGTCCTACCGTCAGCCGCAGCGGGAACGACCCGTCAGCCGCGAAACGGCACCCCAGGGGGAGTATCTGCCTGCATCTGAAGATTACTCAGAAATGAGTGAACGTTCAGACCAGCGCCGGTCAGTTCGTGACACGCCACGTTCACTGGCCCTGTACGCAGAAACCGGCACTGCCGGTGACAATGATGCCCGCGGCCAATATCTCAACCTCTTTGCCTGATGACTTTGTCATCAAGGGCATGCCTTTTATGGCACCTCAGGATTTTTATGCCGCCTGCAATGTCATCATGCTGACCTGCGTATGGCGCCGTCGTTATCCCGACCTATGCCATGGCATTAAAACACCACAAAAGGAGCCAAAAGCTCCGAGTAACTGACCCTCACAGGACTACCAATGAAGAAATACGCGTTTATCCCGCTGGTACTGGCTACTGCTGTTGCAGCCTGCAGTAATACCACGCAACCGGGCAACAGTGCCGTGACTGCAAAACCTGCAACGTCAGGAATTGACACTCAGTACTATGACGAAAGCATTCCGGCAGAACAGGATTTCTTCCGTCATATCAACGGCAAATGGCTGAAGACTACTGAAATTCCGGCGGATAAATCCAACTATGGTGCCTTCACCAAGCTGGCTGACGATGCCGAGAAACAGATTCATGAGATCCTTGAAAACGCGGCTGGCAGCACGGATTCTGACAACGCTGATCTGAAGAAAATTGGTGCCTTCTACAGCACGTTCATGGATAAAGAACAGGCCGACAAACTGGGCGTTGCACCACTGCAGCCTCTCTTTGAGCGGATTGACAGCCTGACCTCTGCTGAGCAGTTACCTGTGCTCTGGGCCGAACTGCTCCGCGAAGGTGTGAACATGCCGCTCTATCCTTATGTTCACCAGAACCCGAAAAACTCCTCAGAGTATTCCGGTGACTTCTGGCAGACCGGGCTGTCGTTGCCTAACCGTGATTACTACCTGATTGACGATGAAAAATTCAGCGCCATCCGCGAAGCTTACCTCACTCATATGGAGACCATGCTGACACTGGCCGAACTGCCGGAACCAGAGACCAGCGCGCAGAACATTCTGGCCCTGGAAACCCGCATGGCTGAATACCAGTGGGACAAGGTCGACAACCGCAACCCACAGAAACGCTATAACCCGTTTAAAGCCGACGCCCTGAGCAGCATCAGCCCGGCAATCAACTGGACTGCTTATCTGGATGCCGTCGGCTATGGCGATCTGGAAGAAATCCTTATCAGCCAGCCAAGCTATGTCACCGGTCTGGGTACTCTGATTGAAGAGACGCCGCTGGATACCTGGAAAACCTACATGAAGTGGCAGGTGCTGACGTCATACGCTCCTCTGCTGAGTGAGCCGATTGTTGCCGCAAATTTTGATTTCTTCAGCGGTACCCTGAATGGTATTCAGGAGAACCGTCCGCGCTGGAAACGTGCGGTCAACGCCACGGAAGATGCCATGGGTGAAGCCATCGGCAAGCGTTATGTGGAGCTGTACTTCCCGCCGGAAAACAAAGTCCGCATGGAACAGCTGGTGAAGAACCTGATCGGTGCTTACGACATCGCCATTGAGAACCTCACCTGGATGAGCGATGAAACCAAGAAAGCTGCACAGACCAAGCTGTCTAAATTCACCTATAAAATCGGTTACCCGGATACCTGGCGTGACTATTCCAGCCTGCAGGTGATTGCCGGCGATCTGGTGGGGAACAGCATGCGTGCCACGGCCTTTGCCTATGACCGCGAAATCGACAAACTCGGCAAGCCGGTTGACCGTTCGGAATGGGGTATGACACCGCAGACGGTGAACGCTTACTACAACCCGGAATTCAACGAAATTGTCTTCCCGGCCGCTATCCTGCAGCCACCTTTCTTTAACGCCAAAGCGGAAGATGCGGTGAACTACGGCGGTATTGGTGCTGTGATCGGCCATGAGATCTCTCACGGCTTTGACGATCAGGGCAGCCAGTACGATGGTGACGGTAACCTGAATATGTGGTGGACGCCGGAAGACCGCAGCAAGTTTGAAGCACTTGCCGGAGAACTGGCCGCTCAGTACGACAAGTACGAACCGGTACCGGGCTACTTCATTAACGGGAAGTTCACTCTGGGCGAAAACATTGCTGACCTGGGTGGTCTGACGATTGCGCATCAGGCCTATATTCTGTCTCTGGGCGGTGACGAAGCACCGGTGATTGAGGGCATGACCGGCGATCAGCGCTTTTTTGCCGGCTGGGCTCAGGTCTGGCGTCGTAAGTACACCGAAGAGAACCTGCTGAACCGCCTGAAAACGGACCCGCATTCTCCGAGTGAGTACCGCGCCAATGGCGTCGTCACCAACATTCCGGAATTCTATTCAGCCTATGATGTAGAAGCCGGGGACGAAATGTACACCGCTCCGGATAAACGCATTAAAATCTGGTAATGCAATGTCCTGAGGCCCACAGTCCTGTGGGCCTTTTTCCGCTTTGTTGCAATAAAACTACAAACCTGCCAAAAGCTCTGTTCAATCTGTACCTCAAGTTCTTAGAACAATCTAGTATAAGCTCATAGCTCCTCCCGGAGCTGTTGTTTCTCAAATACCCACCCGCAAAGGATATTTTCATGAATACAGGTATGAAGCTGGCTGCCGGTATGGCGCTGGCGTGCGTTGCAGGTCTTTCCCATGCTGCTCAGTACGTTGTCACCACGCAGGATGTGTCTGCTGACAGCGAACGTAAACTGCTGAAAGCAGTTCCGTCGATGAAGATTATTCGTCAGATGACTGACAAGAGCCGTTTTGTCGTCAACCTTCCGGACCGTGGTCTGGATGCAGCGCTGGATACTCTGCGCAGTGCCGCTTTTGTTAAGGCTGTAGAAGAAGATTATTGGGTAACTACCCAATATGTGCCGAACGACCCCTATATTTCCAACCAGTATTCTCTGATGGATGACTCTGTGGAACCTGCCGGTATCAACCTGTGGGGCGCTCTGGATTACACCTTCGGTGCTGGTGCCATCGTTGCCGTTCTGGATACCGGTTACGTACCTCACCCGGATCTCGACAGCAACCGTCTGCCAGGTTACGACATGATCTCCAGCTCCAGCACTGCGGGTGATGGTAATGGCCGTGACAGTAACGCTACCGACGTGGGTGACTACGCCTGGTACTGCGGCAGCTTCAGTTCTTCGTGGCACGGTTCACACGTTGCCGGTACCGCCGCTGGTGTCGGTGACAACGGTACAGGGATTACCGGTATCGCCTATCAGGCCGAGTTCGTGCCGGTACGTGTACTGGGCAAATGCGGTGGCAGCCTGTCTGACATCGCCGATGGTATCGTCTGGGCCGCCGGTCTTCCGGTCAGTGGTACCAGCACCAACAACAACCCGGCAGACGTGATCAACCTGTCACTGGGTGGCTCAGGTTCCTGTACGTCCTACATTCAGGATGCCATTGATGACGCCGTCGCTGCAGGTTCTGTGGTCGTGGTTGCGGCCGGTAACTCCAATGCCAATGCCAGCAATTACACTCCGGCCAGCTGTAACAACGTGATTACCGTTGCCGCCGTTGATGAGACCGGTGGGAAAGCCAGCTACTCCAACTACGGCAGTGTGGTTGAACTGGCGGCACCGGGCAGCAGCATTCTGAGCACCATCGACAGCGGTCGTAAAACCAGTACTGGTCCGGCTTACGCTTACTACTCAGGTACCTCCATGGCAACTCCGACAGTTGCCGGTGTTGTAGCTCTGATGAAAGCGGCTAACCCGTCTCTGACTCCGTCAGAAGTGCTGACAATCCTGCAGTCGACTTCGCGTTCGTTCCCAGCCAGCTGCTCTGGCTGTGGTACCGGTATTGTTGATGCAGAAGCTGCTGTGGCAACTGCTCTGACCTACTGATTACCCCCGGTGTTTTCACACACCACGAAAAAGGCCGCTCAATGAGCGGCCTTTTTTATGACGGACAATGAATCAGAACAGGACATCACAGAAAGGCAAAGTGATCTTCTTCCATCTGCATCAGAGTTTCCGGGTCTTTCATCATCATGCTGGCATGACCACGGGTACGTGGCAGAATCCGGTCATAATAGAACTCGGCAGTCTGTATCTTGGCAGTACAGAAATCCACGTTCTCACCCTTCTTGATGCTGGTATGAGCCGCATCCGCCATCTTCGCCCAGAAGTAAGCCATCACGATGTACGCGGAATACATCAGATAATCCACCGATGCTGAGCCAACCATGTCGCGGTTTTTCTTGGCTTTCAGTGCAATACGGAAGGTATTGATACGCCAGCCCAGCATAGCCCGCTTCAGGGTACGGATCATCGGCTTCATTTCAGCGGTATTCTTGTGAGTTTTGATGAACTCATTCACCACTTCACGGAAGGCATCGAACGACTTCATACGGCCCAGCAGAATCTTACGACCGAGCAGGTCGAGTGCCTGAACACCCGTCGTACCTTCGTACAGCTTGGCGATCTGGGTATCACGGATAATCTGTTCCATGCCCCACTCCTGAATATAACCGTGACCACCAAATACCTGCACGCCATGGTTAGCGGCTTCGTAACCCAGCTCGGTCATCCCGGCTTTCAGGATCGGAGTCAGGAAGCCAAGCTTATCGTCCCAGGCGTCATAGGCTTTCATGTCGCCTTCCATGTGCGCAGCCAGCATTTTGTCGGACAGCATGGCGGCGTAGTACAGCATGGCCCGGCCACCTTCAGCGATGGCTTTCTGAGTCAGCAGCATACGGCGTACATCCGGATGGACGATCAGCGCATCGGCGACTTTATCCGGGCTCTTCTTACCGGTCAGGGCACGCATGGAGCGACGTTCTTTGGCGTACGGCAGAGCGCCCTGGTACGACAGTTCAGCTGCACCAATACCCTGAATGGAAGTGCCCAGACGGGCGGTGTTCATAAAGGTGAACATGCAGTGCAGACCTTTGTTTTCAGGTCCGATCAGGTAACCGGTAGCGCCGTCAAAGTTCATCACACAGGTTGATGAGCCATGGATACCCATCTTGTGCTCGATGGAGCCACAGGTCACGCCGTTGGCTTCTGTCGCAGAACCATCGGCTTCAACCTTCAGCTTAGGCACGATAAACAGCGAAATACCTCGGGTACCTTCTGGCGCACCCGGCAGACGTGCCAGCACGATGTGGACGATGTTGTCGGTAAAGTCGTGTTCACCGGAGGAGATAAAGATCTTGGTACCTGTGATGCTGTAGCTGCCATCGCCATTCGGCTCGGCTTTCGTCTTCACCTGACCCAGGTCGGTACCACACTGAGGTTCGGTCAGACACATAGTGCCAGTCCAGCGGCCTTCCGTCAGAGGAACCAGATAGGTCTGCTTCTGCTCTTCGGTGCCATGCAGGTAAATGGTGTTCATCGCACCCTGTGACAGCCCCGGGTACATACCCCACACCCAGTTAGCGGTACCGATCAGCTCAGATTTGATCAGACCCAGTGACTGCGGCAGCCCCTGACCACCGTATTCCACCGGTGAGGTCATGCCCTGCCAGCCACCTTCCATGTACTGTTGGTAAGCTTCTTTGAAACCCGGTGGCGTGGTGACTTTGCCATCTTCAAACTTACAGCCTTCTTTATCACCCACCTGATACAGGGGTGACAGCACTTCTTCACTGAAGCGCGCGGCTTCGCCAATGATGGCATCCACCATCTCCGGTGAGGCTTCTTCACCACCCGGGATGTCTTTATAGTGGGTCTGGAAATCAAATACGTCGTTGATCAGGAAGTTGATATCCTGCAGCGGAGCTTTGAACTGGATCATAAAATTTCTCTCTGAATGCGGTTTTAAATGTTCTTGAACGGTCTTCAAACAAAACGCACGGTGTACGGCGATTCTGACAGAATAGCCTGAATGATCGTTTCTGCGTGTTGATTCAGATCATGCGGGATGAAGTTTTGCTGGAAGAGCGATAATCTCAGAGCATCCTGATTAACCGGTGCCGGACAAATCCTTGCGTAGTATTACCCCCCTTCTGAGAGGCCTTGTGCCCTTATGTATCGTGCTGATGTTCTCGGCCTGCGCGTCGGTTCCTCTTGGTACCATGCTCAGGTTCAGCACCTTTGATGAAGAAGACTTTGCGGCCATTGATCCGCAACAACTGAGCGTACGGATCTTTCTCGCCGACCCGCAGGCCATCGGAGAAGGGCCTGTGTTCCTCAACCTGTTACTGGAAACCAGCGGTCAGCCGTTCATCGGCAACTATCAGATGGCGCCCTCCCGGAGTTTCCGCGATGAACAGAGTTCAGGTTGGTTTGGCCCCGCAGTGACCGGCACCACCTATCAGTTTGAGCTGACACCCGCCCAGGTGCTTGAATTCCGCCGTCTGCAACAGGAAATGCTGAATACCGCGGTTGAGCACATGACCATCAGTGTTAACTTTCCGCCTCTCACCACAGATCCTGAAGAAGCCAGAGTCTGGGTCTTTCTGGCACTGGATGACAAGCGCGACTATATTACCCTGGTAGACGGTGCGCGGGTTCAGATCGATTACGATCAGGAATAAGCATCACCTGCACTTACGGAGAGAGTGCACCTTCCCTTTCCCCTGCCAGTACAGATGACGCCTTCTGTCAGCTGCGACCTGATTCACATTCTCTGTCCAAACAAGCAGAGTACCTCCGACCTGTGGAACCGGAGAGTGGACATTCCTGTCAACAGGTCTAATATTAGAATATACGAATATAACAATATAAGGAGTGGGTATGGCCAAGGTTATCATGTTAGGTGCCGGAACCGGTGGCATGGCTGGCGCGTACGAGATCAAAGAAATGCTGGGTAAAGAACACCAGGTGACCGTGATCAACGAACGTGAAGACTTCCAGTTCGTCCCCTCCAACCCCTGGATCGCTGTCGGCTGGCGCGAGCGCCCGGATACCAGCTTCCCGATCCGCCCTTATCTGGATAAAAAAGACATCGGCTTTATTGCTCAGGCCGTGGTGAAAATCGACCCCGACAACAACAGCCTGACACTGGCGGACGGCACGGTTGAAACCTATGACTATCTGGTGATTGCCACCGGCCCGAAGCTTAACTTTGCCGCTGTCGAAGGTGCTGGTCCACACGGTGGTTTCACCCAGTCCATCTGTGCACTCGACCACGCAGAGGCCTGCTTTGAAGACGTTAAGGCGCTGGCCGCTGAACCCGGCCCTGTGATTGTGGGTGCCATGCCAGGCGCTTCCTGCTTCGGCCCGGCCTACGAATATGCCTTTATCCTCGAAAAAGAGCTGCGTAACCGCAAAATCCGCGACAAGATTCCGATGACCTATGTCACCAGTGAGCCCTACATCGGACATCTGGGTCTTGGCGGTGTCGGTGATTCCAAATCCATGATGGAGAGTGAACTGCGCAACCGTCATATCAAATGGATCACCAACGCCAGCGTCACCAGAGTGGAAAACGGTGTCATGCACGTAGAAGAACTGAATGACGAAGGCGAAGTGAAGAAAATCCACGAACTGCCGTTCAAACACTCCATGATGCTGCCAGCCTTTGCCGGTGTGGATCCGGTTGCTGCCGTGGAAGGTCTCTGTAACCCGAAAGGCTTCGTACTGATTGATGAACATCAGCGCAACCCAACGTGGAAGAACATTTATTCCGCTGGTGTCTGTGTCGCCATTCCACCGGTTGAAGCCACACCGGTGCCGACCGGCACGCCTAAAACCGGTTATATGATCGAATCTATGATGACCGCCATCGCCCACAACCTGAAGGCCGATATTGAAGGCGGTGAAGCCAGCGCCGTGGGGACCTGGAGTGCCATCTGTCTGGCCGATATGGGCGATACCGGTGCGGCGTTTGTGGCGATCCCGCAGATTCCGCCACGCAACGTTACCTGGTTCAAAAAAGGCAAATGGGTGCACGTGGCCAAGATCGCCTTTGAGAAATACTTCATGCACAAGATGAAAACCGGTTCGAGCGAGCCGGTGTTTGAAAAATACGTGCTCAAATCCTTAGGTATTAACCGCCTGAAAGACGAATAACCCGGCCGTTAAGCCATAAAAAAAGCCGCTCGTTGAGCGGCTTTTTACGTACTGAACAGTGATTACTGTTCAACACCCTTCATGGTCAGTTTCACGCGACCTTTCGGATCAACATCCATCACGTGTACTTTCACCATCTGACCTTCTTTCAGGTAGTCAGAGACATTTTCAACACGATCTTCGCTGATCTGAGAGATGTGCAGCAGACCGTCTTTGCCTGGCAGAACGGTGATGAAAGCACCGAAATCAACGATCTTGCTCACCTTACCTTCGTAGGTCACACCCACTTCGATTTCGGCAGTAATGGCTTCAATCATAGCCTTGGCCTTATCGGCACTGGCTTTGTCAGCGGCAAAAATCTTGATTTCGCCGTCGTCGTTGATGTCCACAGACGCACCGGACTTCTCGGTAATATCACGGATGGTTGCACCACCTTTACCGATCACTTCACGGATCTTGTCAGAGTCAATCTTCATCGCGGTCATAGTTGGCGCGTTTTCAGACAGCTCTTTACGGGGTTCTGCGATCACTTTGTTCATGTCGTTCAGGATGCTCAGACGCGCGGCCTTGGCCTTTTCCAGAGCGATGCTCATGATTTCTTCGGTGATACCTTCGATCTTGATGTCCATCTGCAGCGCCGTGATACCTTCATCAGTACCGGCTACTTTGAAGTCCATGTCGCCAAGGTGATCTTCGTCACCCAGGATGTCAGTCAGAACTGCGAACTTGTCGCCTTCTTTCACCAGACCCATAGCGATACCGGCAACCGGTGCTTTGATCGGTACACCCGCGTCCATCAGGGACAGAGACGCACCACACACAGACGCCATAGAAGAAGAACCGTTGGATTCAGTGATTTCAGAAACCACACGTACGGTGTACGGGAATTCTTCCTGGGTCGGCATCATAGCCTGAACACCACGACGGGCCAGACGACCGTGACCGATTTCACGACGGCCCGGAGAGCCCATACGACCGGCTTCACCAACAGAGAATGGCGGGAAGTTGTAGTGGAACAGGAACGGGTCAGTCTGAGTACCGTGCAGGAAGTCGATCATCTGTGCGTCACGGGCAGAACCCAGAGTGGTCGCAACGATGGCCTGAGTTTCACCACGGGTGAAGATAGCAGAACCGTGAGTGGTCTTCAGCACACCGGTTTCGATGGTCAGAGGACGAACGGTGTCGTTGTCACGACCGTCGATACGTGGTGCACCGTCGATCACGCGCTGACGTACCACTTCATACTTCAGCTCACCGATCATGTCAGCGATTTCATCAGCAGTGAAACCTTCTTCGCCTTCGGCTGCAGCCAGTTTGGCAACCGCAGCAGCTTTGATTTCATCCAGCTTGCCGTAACGGGCCATCTTGTCAGAGATGGTGTAGGCCTCGCCGATCGCAGCAGCAGTTTCCGCTTTTACGGCTTCGTACAGAGGCTTGTTCTGCTCTGGTGCAGTCCAGTCCCATGCCTGAACACCCAGCTCTGCTGTCCATTCGCTGATGGCAGTGATGGCACTCTGGAAAGACGTGTGAGCGAACAGTACCGCGCCCAGCATTTCGTCTTCGGTCATTTCGTCGGCTTCGGATTCAACCATCAGCACGGCGTCTTTGGTACCGGCCACAACCATGTCCAGCAGAGATTCTTCCAGCTGAGCTTCAGTCGGGTTCAGCAGGTAGCCGTCGTCTTCGGTGAAACCAACGCGGGCAGCACCGATCGGACCATTGAACGGCACACCGGAAACGGCCAGAGCGGCAGACACTGCGATCATGGCGCAGATGTCAGGATCGATGCCTTTTTCAGACGCCATAACGGTAGGAATCACCTGAACTTCATTCAGGAAACCTTCCGGGAACAGTGGGCGGATAGGACGGTCGATCAGTCGTGACGTCAGGGTTTCTTTCTCAGAAGGACGGCCTTCACGCTTCAGGTAGCCACCCGGGATACGACCCGCAGCGTACATTTTTTCCTGATAGTGAACAGACAGTGGGAAGAAGTCCTGACCTGGCTTGGTGGTTTTGGCGGCAACAACAGTGGCCAGAACCTGAGTTTTACCAATGGTGGCGAGAACCGCACCATCTGCCTGACGGGCGATACGGCCGGTTTCGAGAGTGACGGTCTGGCCGCCGAATTCAAAGGTTTTTGTCTTGGCAACAGGGATATTGCTCATTCAATATTTCCTTATTCTTGCGTTCGTATTATTGGATGTCCCCTGCCCTACTGCCGGTGCTTCTAAGCATTGACCTTCATCCGTTACATCATGGAAGAAGATGAATGGTTAGAAGCACCACCGTGTTCATTCACGGGGTTGGCACCACAGCATTACAGGTTGTACAGAGGAGTCTTGAAATAACCGGAGTCGCAGAAGCAGCTCCAGAAATAACAAGAGCCGCATAAGCGGCTCTGGGGGTCTGTTGACACTGATCTAACCAGCACTGTTACAGTCTGAAAAGATTTCAGGCAAGGCGCTACGAGTGAGACATAGCCAGCTATGTGAACGAGTTGCAACGCAGTATGAAGAGTTTTCAGACGTAACCCGGAGGGCTGAGGCTGGTTTCTTCCATACACTTCGTTTCTCGTCATTCATTTAGCCCGCTAATATCATTCCTCGTGCCTTGGTCTGAAAAAAACCGGCACTCAGCAGTACTGGTTCTATCAGTATCAACAGGCCCCTTGGCATCTTAGCGACGCAGACCCAGGCGCTTGATCAGGTCCAGGTAACGGTTCGCATCTTTACCTTTCAGGTAATCCAGCAGCTTACGACGCTGGTTAACCATGCGGATCAGACCGCGGCGGGAGTGGTGATCTTTCTTGTTGGTTTTGAAGTGATCCTGCAGACCATTGATGTTGTAAGTCAGCAGTGCCACCTGAACCTCAGGAGAACCAGTGTCGCCTTCAGCAATCTGAAACTCTTTTACGAGTTCCGCTTTTTTCTCAGCAGAGAGAGCCATATTTCTTACTCCGGTGAATGTGCATGAGATCACATCACCACCGTGCACATTTACAGTGGCATGCGCGCCGCATTGTGCGGCATGAATCCATCAGGTCTGGCGGTTTATTCAGCGCCCGGAAGCGCTACCTGTAACAGCCGGACCGGCCTCACGGCTCCGTTTTCGATTCGGCCTATGCCAATCAACTCACGGAGCCCGGATTCAGAGGCCCATAATTGTACAGAAGGCTCATCCGCTAAGCCAGTATTTATGCTCTGTCCGTGCAGTATCCGGCGCGCTTCGTCCAATGTGACAGCCACTTCCGGCCAGCTATCCGGCAAGGCGATGGCCGCAGGCATCAACAGAGTATCCAACGCCTCGGTGCCACCCTTCTCAAGTAACTGCTCGAGTGACTCCAGCGTATGCATCTGACCTGCATGAAAGGGAGCAGAATACGTGCGGTGCAGACGACTGACATAAGCACCACAGCCAAGCGCCTGACCAATGTCTTCCACCAGAGTGCGGATATAAGTGCCTTTGGAGCAGCGCACGCTGAGATCCAGCGTGGTATCCGTACGGCTGTTCAGTGTCAGCTCATGTACAGTGATCACCCGGCGTTTTTTCTCAGCCACAGCCTGCATTTCTTCCTGGCTCATACCCTTGCGCGCCAGCTCATAGAGGGGTTTGCCGTCCAGCTTCAGAGCCGAGAACATGGGCGGAACCTGCTCTACGGGACCGGGAAAGCGCTGGATAATTTCTGCAAGTCTGTCAGCGGCAATCTCCGGCACCGGCCGGGTTTCCAGCACTTCGCCTTCGGCATCACCGGTGGAGCGCACTTCACCCAGTGTTGCCGTCGTGTCATAGCCTTTGTCGGCGTCCAGAAGAAGTTGAGAGAACTTGGTGGCTTCACCCAGACAAACGGGCAGGACCCCGGTAGCAAGAGGATCAAGTGCGCCGGTATGCCCGGCTTTATTGGCGTTGAACAGGCGTTTGACGCGCTGCAGAACCTGATTGGAAGTGAGACCAATGGGCTTATCGATAACGATAATGCCGCTGATGTCGCGGCCTTTACGACGTCGTGCCATCGGTTGGAATTACTCGCCGGGCTTTTCAGCGTCGGAGGAGGAATCGCCGTCTGTCGGACTGTCTTTATCAGCGTCGTCTTTTGCACGGGCCTCACGGATCAGCCCGGTCAGGTAATGACCGCGCTCAAGGGTTTCGTCGTAGTGGAAACGCAGCACCGGTGTGAAGCGGATTTTCAGCATACGTGCCAGCTCAGAACGCAGGAAGCCCGCCGCTTCGTTGAGAATACGGCTGGTGTTCTTGCGGATCTCAGCATCCGTTTCGCCTTTGGCACCCATGACGGTGAAATACACGTCGGCATACCCAAGATCTTTCGAGACTTTGACGTCATTGATGGTGACCATGCCGAGATGAGGGTTTTTCATCTCAAACTGGATCATCTGGGCCAGCTCGCGCTGGATCTGTTCACCTAAACGGGAAGTACGGCTGAAGTCTTTTGGCATAGATTTCGGAATCTCAGAATGACAGAAAGGCCTCCGCATGCGGAGACCTTACTGAAAAGATCACAGGGATCAGAGTGTACGGGCAACTTCCTTGACGTCGAAGACTTCGATCTGGTCGCCCGGGCGGACGTCCTGATAGTTCTTCACGCCGATACCACAGTCCATACCGTTACGGACTTCGTTCACGTCGTCTTTAAAGCGGCGCAGTGATTCCAGTTCACCTTCATAAATCACCACGCTGTCACGCAGTACGCGGATCTTCTTGTTACGGTAAACCGTACCTTCAATCACCATACAACCAGCGATCTGACCGAACTTCGGTGAGTTGAAGACTTCACGTACTTCAGCAATACCAACGATCTCTTCACGCAGTTCCGGTGCCAGCAGACCGGCCATGGCCTGTTTGACGTCGTCCAGCAGATCGTAGATCACACTGTAGTAACGCATATCCACACCGTTGGCTTCGACCACTTTACGCGCGGCGTTATCGGCACGCACGTTAAAGCCGAACATCACCGCACCTGAGGCAACCGCCAGGGTCGCGTCGGTTTCTGTGATACCACCCACGCCGGAGGATACGACGTTCACTTTCACTTCGTCGGTCGCCAGTTTCTGCAGCGAGCTGACGATGGCTTCAAGAGAACCACGGACGTCGGCTTTCAGAACCACGTTGAGTGAGGCAACCTGACCTTCACCCATGCCGGAGAACAGAGCATCCAGTTTTGCAGCCTGCTGACGCTGCTGTACCTGTTCTTTGTGTTTGGCTTCACGGAATTCAGCCACTTCACGGGCTTTCTTCTCGCTTTCAACCACCATGAACTGGTCACCGGCATCCGGTGTACCGCTCAAACCCAGAATCTCTACCGGAATGGACGGACCGGCTTCGTCGGTCTGCTGTCCGTTTTCATCCAGCAGTGCACGGGCACGGCCATAGAAGGTACCGGCCAGTACGATGTCGCCTTTTTTCAGCGTACCGTTCTGCACCAGCAGGGTCGCAACCGGACCACGGCCTTTGTCCAGGCGGGATTCTACGACAACACCCTGACCCGGGCCGTCGAAGTGAGCCTTCAGTTCCAGCAGCTCGGCCTGCAGCAGTACGGCTTCAAGCAGCTCATCAATGCCCTGACCGGTTTTTGCCGATACCGGGATGAAAGGCACGTCACCGCCCCAGTCTTCCGGAATCACATCACGGGCCGACAGTTCGTTTTTAACGCGGTCCGGATCAGCGGCTTCTTTGTCCATCTTGTTGACGGCCACCACGATCGGAACACCCGCTGCTTTAGCGTGTTGTACCGCTTCTTCGGTCTGTGGCATCACACCGTCATCGGCAGCCACAACCAGAATCACCACGTCAGTCGACTGAGCACCACGGGCACGCATGGAGGTAAAGGCTGCGTGTCCCGGTGTATCCAGAAAGGACACCATACCGTGGTCGGTTTCGACGTGGTATGCACCGATGTGCTGGGTAATACCACCGGCCTCACCAGCGGCAACGCGGGTGCGACGGATATGGTCGAGCAGCGAGGTTTTACCATGGTCAACGTGACCCATCACAGTAACCACAGGGGCACGCGGTTTCTCTTCACCGGAGTAGGTCACAGACTCAGTGACATCCTGCTCAAGCTGGTTGTCAGCGATCAGACGGGCAACCTTATGGCCCATCTCTTCAACCACCAGTGAGGCAGTGTCCTGATCCAGAGTCTGGTTAATGGTCGCCATAACGCCCATTTTCATCAGCTCTTTGATCACTTCACCGGCTTTAACTGCCATCTTGGCAGCCAGGTCACCCACAGTGATGGCTTCAGGCAGTTCAATTTCTTTGATCACAGGCGCTGTCGGACGGGTAAATGCGTGCTCATTGCTGCCGCCACCACGCGGACCGGCTTTCAGCTTGCCTTTGCGGCGGTGACGGTTACGGTCGCCGCTGTCACTGTCGCTGTCGTCGTCGAAACGGCCACCACGGTCATGACGCTTAACGTCTTTCTTACCTTTCTTGGCGCGCGGATCTTCCTGACGCGCCTGAGCTGCTTCAGCTTCAGCACGCTTCTGATTCGGATCTTCGTCTGCAGCAGGTTTGTCATCCGGCTTACGTGCTTTGGCTTTGGACTTACGTGCCAGTGCACGGTCACGCTCAGACACTTCAACCACAGGACGCACAACCGGTTTTTCTTCAGCCGGTGCGGCCGCCGCTTCTTCAGCGGCGCTTTCCGGCGCGGCTGCTTCAACTGCAGGTTCTTCGGCTGCAGCTTTTTCTTCAACCTGAACTTCTGCAACAGGCGCTTCGACGACCGCTTCCGGAGTCTCAACCACTTGTTCAACCTGAAGTTCTTCTTCCTGCTGAGCTTTTTCTGCTGCCAGTTCCGACTCATCACGTTTTACGTAAGTACGCTTCTTGCGCACTTCGATGTTTACGGATTTCTTGCCGCCCTGACCGGTTTTCAGCGTGGTGGTCACTTTACGCTTCAGGGTAATTTTCTTCGGTGCCGGTGCTGCGGATTCTTCACCATGACTTTTCTTCAGGTGAACCAGCAGCGACTGCTTCTGTTCGTCGCTGACGCTGTCGTTTTCTGCCGTCTGCGGCAGGCCAGCTTCTTTCATCTGTGACAACAAGCGTTCGGTGCTCGTGCCTACGACGTCGGCGAGTTCTTTAACGGTTACATCTGCCATACGTTTCTCCTATGCCGAGCGTGTCTTATTCAGTGCCTTCAAACCAGGGCTTACGGGCAGTCATGATCAGCTCACCCGCTTTCTCTTCGGTCATGCCCTCAATATCCAGCAGGTCATCAATGGATTGCTCGGCAAGATCTTCCATTGTGCAGATACCTTTGCTGGCCAGGACCAGGGCAAGATGCTTTTCCATCCCGTCCATTGTCAGCAGATCTTCTGCTGGTTCAGCGGCTTCAAGTTTTTCTTCGGACGCCAGGGCACTGGTCAACAGCGCGTCTTTTGCACGGTTACGCAGTTCGATGACGACGTCTTCATCCAGACCTTCGATCTGCAGCATTTCTTCCATGGGGACATACGCCACTTCTTCCAGAGTGGTGAAGCCCTCTTCAACCAGCAGCAGTGCAAAGTCTTCATCGATATCGAGCGAGTCCATAAATACGCCCACATACGCTGAAGCTTCTTCGTTCTGCTTCTCGACCGCTTCCGATTCGGTCATCACATTGATTTCCCAACCGGTCAGTTCGGATGCCAGACGCACGTTCTGGCCACCGCGGCCGATGGCCTGAGCCAGGTTGTCTTCTGCTACTGCCACGTCCATGGAGTGAGAGTCTTCATCCACTACGATGGAAGCCACATCTGCAGGGGCCATAGCATTGATCACCAGCTGCGCCGGGTTGTCGTCCCAGAGCACGATATCAATACGTTCGTTACCACCCAGTTCGTTGGTCACTGCCTGAACACGGGCACCACGCATACCAACACAGGCACCGACAGGGTCGATACGCTTGTCGTTGGATTTCACGGCAATCTTGGCGCGTGAACCCGGGTCACGGGCAGCACCTTTGATCTCAATGACTTCTTCCGCAATTTCCGGTACTTCGATGCGGAAGAGTTCCATCAGCATGGCCGGAACGGTACGGCTCAGCATCAGCTGCGGACCGCGGTTTTCAGGGCGGATCTCGTTGAGGATGGCGCGTACGCGGTCACCCATACGGACGATTTCACGACCAATGAGCTGATCTTTAGGCATGAGTGCTTCAGCATTGTTACCCAGATCAACAATCACGAAATCGCGGGTCACTTTCTTCACGGTTCCGCTGATCAGTTCACCCAGACGGTGCTCATACTGAGCCACGACCTGAGCACGTTCTGCTTCACGTACTTTCTGTACGATAATCTGTTTAGCGGCCTGCGCGGCAATACGGCCGAATTCCGGATTTTCAATCTGGACTTCGTAGGTATCACCCGGCTGCAGGTTGGTATCAATTTCGTGCGCTTCCTGCAGAGTCAGCTCATCACCCAGACCCGGAACCACATCGTTACTGACCACCAGCCAGCTGCGGAAGGTTTCGTATTCGCCGGTCTTGCGGTCGATATCGACACGAATGGTGGCGTTTTCGTCTTCATAACGACGCTTGGCGGCACCGGCCAGAGCGGCTTCGATCGCTTCAAAAATGATCTCTTTAGAGACGCCTTTTTCGTTGGATACCGCTTCTGCGACCAGGAGAATTTCTTTGTTCATCATCCAGCCTCGTTGTACTTTTAGTCCTTGAACTGTGGAACGACATGCGCCTTGTCAATCAGCTCGAACGGCAGCAGATATTCGTTATCGTCCACATGGACGACCACATCTTCCTGTTCAACACCGACCAACCGGCCTTTGAATTTACGACGTCCGTCAAACGCCATACGCAGACGGACTTCTACAATATTTCCGGCCAGGGCAGCGTACTGCTCCAGCGTGAAGATCGGACGGTCCATGCCCGGCGACGATACTTCCAGGTTGTATTCCTGAGAAATAGGATCTTCTACATCCAGAACACTGCTGATCTGACGGCTGACATCGGCGCAGTTGTCGACGGTGATGCCATCTTCATGATCAATAAAAATACGCAGCATGGAATGCTTGCCATTTGACATAAATTCCAGCCCCCAGAATACAAACCCCATGGATTCCACCACAGGTGCAAGCATCTCTGTTAACTGCTGATGTCTGGCCAATCGCAACTCCCCGGAATATTTCCGCTACAAACAAAAACTGGGCATCAGGTGCCCAGTCATCGGCTGCACTATGCAGCGCGAGTACCGGTCAGCAACGCCTTTGTCGCCCCAGCACTCTGTGACTTTGCCGGTGTTCTGCAAAGCAGATCCCCAGCTGCTAAAAAGCCCCTGACATGAGGGGCTTTTTAAGCCCGCACATTATATTCAAAACGAATACAGATTGCGAGCTAACAAGGCCTGAACCCCAAGAGATTCATTCCCTGAGCTGTTTCTGATGATGACATGAAGTCATCAGAGACAGAGAAATTCAGAATTCCGGAGGTTATTAACACTAACCGGCCGGAAGATGGTGCGGATGGCGAGACTCGAACTCGCACGAGCATAGCTCACCACCCCCTCAAGATGGCGTGTCTACCAATTCCACCACATCCGCACGTTTGACTGAGTCGTTACTGCGACTCTTCAGAGGTTTCCACAGCAGGCTGATCACCTTCTGCAGAAGCATCCAGAACCGGCTCATCTGCGGCCGGCACGTATTCTTCCACAACCGGGGCATCCTGCTCAAGAACTTCAGCTTCCTCAATCTGAGGAATTCCGAAATCGTTCAGACCTTCGGCGTGACGCTTGGCGTACACACCCAGACCCAGGCTGGTTACGAAGAAAAGCGTGGCCAGAATCGCGGTGATCCGGCTGAGAAATGTGGCCGATCCCTGAGGGCCGAACACAGTCTGTGAAGAACCGGAGCCAAAAGAAGCACCGGCATCCGCACCTTTGCCCTGTTGCAGCAGCACGAAGGCCACGATACCCACAGAGAGTGCGATATGTACGATCAGAATAATTTGTTCCATAGAAACCAGGACCTTATGCCCGACAGATTTTCAGAAATTCGTTAATGTCCAGAGAAGCACCGCCAACAAGGGCACCATCCACATCCGGCTTGGCAAACAGTTCTGCGGCGTTTGCAGCTTTTACACTACCGCCATACAGAACCCGCGTTTTTTCAGCAACACTGCCGCTGACGCGCTTCAGTTCTGAGCGGATGAAAGCGTGCATTGACTGCGCCTGCTCCGGCGTCGCCGTCTCACCCGTACCAATCGCCCAGACAGGCTCATAAGCAATCACAACCTTGTCCCAGTCGGCATTGCTCAGCTCACCAATCAGCAGATTCAGCTGCTCAGAGACCACGGTTTCTTCACGCAATGCTTTGCGCTGCTCCAGCGTCTCGCCCACACAGACCACGGCTACCATGCCGTTTTCCAGCAATTTCCGGGTCTTGGCCAGCACAGTGTAATCCGTCTCACCGTACAGAGCGCGGCGTTCGGAGTGACCCACCAGCCCCATCGAACAGCCTGTATCAACCAACATGCTGGCTGATACCTCACCGGTGAAAGCACCACTGTCTTCGTCAGAACAGTTCTGCGCACCCAGTGCAATGCCGCTGTCCTGCAGCAGCTCTGCAGCGAGTGCCAGATAAGGGAAGGGAGGAAACACCGCTACGTCGCAGTTCTGAGAACCTGCCGCAGTCAGACCGGTCAGCAACCCTCTGGTGCTGTCCAGTGACGCGTTCATTTTCCAGTTGCCTGCTACCAGCGTGCGTCGCATGCCTTCCCCCAAAATTAAAGAGCGCAGATACTATACGAGATATCTGACTGAAACAAGCCGATATTCCTACAAGTACCTGTCATGAAAGCGCTTTTTCCACGGCCTCAGCTAACTCCTGCGCCAGCAGCTGAGTCACCACCGGGTCCTCGCCTTCCACCATGACCCGCACCAGCGGCTCAGTACCGGACGGACGCAGAAGCACGCGCCCCCTGTCGGCCAGTTTTTTCTCAGTCGCTTTTACCGCCGCCTGAATCTCAGTGTTGTCATCGAGATTGACCGTTTTATTGCGCCGGACATTGATCATGGTCTGCGGCATACGGCTCATACGCGTCTGCCACTCATGCAAACCAGTACCGGTATCGCGCAAGGCAAGCAGCACCTGCAATGCAGAGACAATACCGTCACCTGTGGTATTGGCATCCAGGCAGAGAATATGACCGGACGATTCGCCCCCATAGCGCCAGCCGGTTTCTTCCAGCACCTGCATCACATAACGGTCACCCACTTTGGCGCGGCGGAATTCGATGCCCTGCTCACGCAGACCCAGCTCGAGGCCCAGATTACTCATCAGAGTGCCCACCACACCACCGTACAGACGACCACTGGCATGCGCATGGCTGGTGATAATGAACAGCATCTGATCACCGTCCACCTCTTCACCTGTGTGGTCAATCATCATGACCCGGTCACCATCACCATCAAAAGCGATGCCCAGATCCGCCCCCGTTTCCAGCACCCGGGCTTTGAGTGCTGCCAGATCGGTAGAACCACAGTTCTGGTTGATATTGAGGCCATCCGGATTATTACCGATGGTGGATACAGTGGCCCCAAGCTCAGTGAACACCAGAGGGGCTATCTGATACGTGGCACCGTGACCGCAATCCAGCACCAGCTTCAGCCCACGCAGATTCAGGTTGGCTGCTGTGCCTTTGCAGAACTCCACATAACGGCCTGCCGCATCGTTGATGCGCCGGGCTTTCCCGAGTTTATCCGGGGCAACGCAGGTCATCGGCTGATCCAGAAACGACTCGATCTTGAGTTCGGTTTCATCCGGCAACTTGGTGCCTTTGCCAGAGAAGAATTTGATGCCGTTGTCGTAATAGGGGTTATGTGAAGCGCTGATCACGATGCCCGCCTGCGCCCGGAATGTGCGGGTCAGATAGGCAATGCCCGGTGTCGGAATCGGACCCAGCAGACCGATATCCACACCTGCGGCTGACAGACCGGCTTCCAGTGCAGACTCAAACATATAACCGGAGATACGGGTGTCTTTCCCGATCAGGATCTGGCCGCCACCCTGTTCAGCAAACACTCGCCCCGCGGCCCAGCCAAGGCGCATAACAAATTCTGGCGTAATCGGGTCGGTGCCGACACGGCCACGGATACCATCAGTACCGAAATATTTACGGGTCATTCATTTTCCTTCAGCGTCTGGATAACCACCCGCAACGCATCGCGGGTCAGACTCACATTGTGTGTACGGATGATGGCCGCGCCCTGCATGGCACAGATCACAGCGGCGGCCATACTGGCAGGATCACGCCCTTCCGGGGTAACGCCGTCATCCAGAATCCCGGCAATCATACGCTTCCGCGACAGTCCGGTCAGCAGGGGATACCCGGCTTCCGTCAGCGTACGCAGTTGGTTCAGCAGCCTGAAGTTATGCTCCAGGCTTTTCCCGAAGCCGAATCCCGGGTCCAGCAGAATCTGCTCACGGCGTATACCAGCCGCCTCGCACTCTGCTGCGCGCCGCTGCAGAAAAGCTGAGACCTCGGCGACGACATCGGTGTACTGCGGGTTCTGCTGCATAGTGCCGGGCTCTCCCTGCATGTGCATCAGACACACCGGCAGGCCGGTCGACACCGCCGCCGCCAGAGCACCGGGGCGCTGCAGCGAGCGTACGTCATTGATCAGCCCGGCTCCGGCGCTGGCAGCTTCTGTCATCACCTGAGGTGAACTGGTGTCCACAGAGATAACAATATCGAGCTGAGCGCGGATACGCTCGACCACCGGAATCACCCGGTCGAGCTCTTCCTGCAGCGATACAACAGCCGCCCCCGGACGAGTGGACTCACCACCGACATCGATCAGTTCTGCTCCGTCATGCACCATCTGCTCTGCATAGCGCAAAGCCGCATCCGGTGTATTGTGCAGGCCGCCATCGGAAAAGGAATCCGGGGTGACGTTGAGAATACCCATTACCCGGGGAGTGGAGAGATCCAGACTGCGCTGGCCGAAAGAGAAATTCACGCTGTAACTCAGGTTCTGCCAATATCGGAAAAGGTGGAGAATATAAAAACAAAAGGCGGCTGTCGCCGCCTTTGCTGAGATCGGTTCAACCGGTCTGCTGTGGCAATCCGCGGATCAGTTACCTTCACCAGCCGGATTGCTGCTGCCGATGGCCGCGTCATCATCTGAGGCCATATCCCGGCTTTCTGCCGCAGGCGCAGCCGGCCCGGAACCATCACCCCAGCCTTTTGGCGGACGTGGTTTGCGACCCTGCATGATGTCGTCAATCTGATCCGCGTCGATGGTTTCATATTCCATCAGTGCATCTTTCATCAGCTCCAGCTTATCGCGGTTTTCTTCCAGCAACTGGAAGGAGCGCTGATAGCAACGGTCCAGCAGACCTTTGATTTCAGAGTCGATCAGGCGTGCAGTTTCATCCGACAGGTTCGACAGCTGACCGCCACCACTGCTGCCCAGATAGCTGTTCTGCTCGTCTTCTGAATAAAGCTGAGCACCCAGTTTTTCTGACAGACCCCACTTGGTGACATAGTTGCGGGCGTACTTGGTCGCGCGTTCAATGTCATTGGAGGCACCGGTGGTCACACCGTCTTTACCCAGCGTCATCTCTTCGGCAATACGGCCACCGTACAGAGAACAGATATTGCTCTCGATACCGCGCTTGCTGATGGAATGACGGTCTTCTTCCGGCAGGAACATGGTCACACCCAGTGCACGGCCGCGCGGAATAATGGAGACCTTGTAGACCGGGTCGTGTTCCGGAACCAGGCGGCCGATAATGGCATGACCGGCTTCGTGATAGGCCGTGTTCTCTTTTTCTTTCTCAGACATGACCATGGTTTTGCGCTCAGCACCCATAAGGATCTTGTCTTTGGCTTTCTCAAATTCTTCCATGCTCACTTCAGAGCGGTTGGCACGGGCAGCAAAGAGTGCGGCTTCATTCACCAGGTTGGCCAGGTCAGCACCAGAGAAACCGGGTGTACCACGGGCAATCAGCGACGGGTTCACATCATCGGAAACCGGTGCTTTTTTCATGTGCACTTTCAGGATCTGTTCACGGCCACGGATATCCGGCAGACCGACCACAACCTGACGGTCAAAACGACCCGGACGCAGCAGTGCAGGGTCCAGCACGTCCGGACGGTTGGTTGCGGCGATCACGATGATGCCATCGTTGACTTCAAAGCCGTCCATCTCTACCAGCAGCTGGTTGAGAGTCTGTTCGCGTTCGTCGTTACCACCGCCGATACCAACACCACGGGAACGACCCACGGCATCAATTTCGTCGATGAAGATAATACAGGGTGCCTGCTTCTTGGCCTGCTCGAACATGTCGCGGACACGGGAAGCACCGACACCGACGAACATCTCAACGAAGTCAGAACCTGAGATAGAGAAAAAAGGTACACGCGCTTCACCGGCAATGGCTTTTGCCAGCAGGGTTTTACCGGTACCCGGCTGACCGACCATCAGCACGCCACGCGGAATCTTACCGCCGAGACGCTGGTATTTGCCCGGCTCGCGCAGGAATTCAACCAGCTCTTTCACGTCTTCTTTGGCTTCATCACAGCCGGCAACGTCTTCAAAGGTGGTTTTGATCTGATCTTCACTCAGCAGCTTGGCTTTGCTCTTGCCAAACGCCATCGGGCCACCACGTCCACCGGCACCGCCCTGCATCTGACGCATGAAGATCATGAACACGGCGATAATGATGAGAATAGGCAGCGATGCCAGCAGCAGTTGAGTCAGGAAGCTCTGTTTCTCAGGCTTCTCACCGGTCACATCCACCTTACGTTCAATCAGGGTGTCCATGAGTTTGTCGTCAAAGGCAGGCAGAACCGTCTCAAACGTCGAGCCATCCTGTCTGATGCCCTTGATACTCTGGCCAGCAATGGTCACAGACTGAACCTGGCCGTTCTGCACAGAGGACATAAAGTCTGTGTAAGACAGTTCGTTCGTCCGGCTGGTCACGTTAAAACTGTTGAAGACCATCATCAGCACAGCGGCGATAACAGCCCATAAAACGAAATTCTTTGCCATGTGTGGCACCACCTCTTCTTCTGGCCCAAAGGGCCACTCAACAGACTCACTTTAGCAGGCAATCAGCCCGGACGGAAACCTTTAGCAACAACATACACTTCCCGGGAACGAGGCCGGGAAGCCTTGGGTTTGCGGATCACCACCTTGCTGAATGTGCCCCGGGCTTCGCGGATGAACTCATCAAAACCCTCTCCCTGGAACACTTTGGCCACGAAATCCCCGTTTGGTTTCAGCACCTGACGTGCCATATCCAGCGCCAGTTCCACCAGATACATGGAGCCAGGCTGATCAACGGAGGACATTCCACTCATGTTGGGGGCCATATCTGAAATTACAAGGTCCGCCGGGTGCCCGTTCATTTCTGTCATCAGCTGATCAAACACCTCTTCAGTGGTGAAGTCACCCTGAATGAAGGTCACATCGGCGATGGCATCCATCGGCAGTATGTCTGATGCGAGTATCTTGCCTTTGCTGCCCACCCGTTGCGCCACCACCTGGGACCAGCCTCCGGGGGCAGAGCCAAGGTCCACCACCGTCATGCCCGGGCGCATGAGACGGTCTTTTTCATCCAGCTCGATTAATTTGTAACTGGCACGGGTGCGGTAACCGTCCTGCTGGGCTTTCTGCACCCAGACATCATCGACATGTTCTTTAAGCCAGTCGGCACTGGATTTTGAACGGGACATCGGCAGTCTTTACTCCACGGGTAGGGTATAATCTCGCAAACCATCCATTCTAACATGTGAAGTGATTCTGGCAGATGGCATTATCCAACGAACAGAAAAAAGCCTACCGTTCCATCGGTCACACTCTGAACCCGGTCGTAACCGTTGCCGGTCAGGGTTTATCCACGGGCGTTATGGAAGAAATGAACCGTGCACTCAACGATCATGAACTGATCAAAGTTAAAGTGTCTGTCGGCGACCGGGAAGTCCGTGACGCCGTCATTGCAGAGCTTTTACAGTCGACCGGTGCTGAACTGGTCCAGCGAATCGGTAATATAGCTCTGCTGCTGCGCCGCAACCCGAAAGCCAAGCCATCGCTGTCGAACTTATCGCGCTGAGGAACCGCAGACCACAACTGCGCCCCGAAGAATCAGAATAAAAGGTAGACACACACCATGACTTCCATCGTAATTTCAGGCTCAGGCCTCTTTATTCCGCCTCATACCGTCACCAACGAAGAGTTGGTTGAGGCCTACAACGCCTACGTGCAGAAATTCAACGCGGAGCACGCTGCCGCCATTGCCGCCGGCGAGACCCAGCCGCTGCCGGAATCCAGCAGCGAGTTTATAGAGAAGGCCTCGGGCATCCGCTCCCGTTATGCCATGCATAAAGATGGCATGCTTGATCCGGACCGTATGTCGCCAAACTTCGCACCAACGATGGAAGGCGGAGAACCGGAATCCGTTACCATGGCTCTGGCCGCAGCACGCCAGGCGATGGAACAGGCCGGCAAGACCGCCGACGATATTGATATGGTGCTGCTTGCCACCACCAATCATCAGCGCCCCTACCCGTCTGTCGCGGTAGAAGTGCAGAAGAAGCTGGGTATTAAAGGGTTTGCCTACGATATGGGCATTGCCTGTTCGTCCATGACCTTCGGCATGATCAGCGCCTGGGCAGCCGTGCGCAGTGGTATCAGCCGCTGTGCTCTGGTGGTGAACCCGGAATTCACCACCCCGCAGGTGAACCTGAAATCGCGTGACAGCCACTTTATCTTTGGTGATGTCGCAACCGCCTGCATCATAGAGCCGGAAGAAACCTGCCGCAGAACAGAGCATGCTTACCGCATTCTCAGCACCAGGCAGCTGACCGACTTTTCAGACAACATCCGTTGTGATGGCAACTACACAGACCACTGTTTTGACGAACTGCCGGAAGACCGCCCTTACTTCATCCAGCAGGGCCGCAAGGTGTTCAAGGAACTTCTGCCGCTGGCCACCGACTTCATTACCGAGCAACTCTCTGAGAGCGGCCTGAAACCGGCTGATCTGAAGCGCATGTGGCTGCATCAGGCCAACCAGACAATGAACATGTTCGCGGTGAAAAAACTGCTCGGACGCATGCCGGAAGGTGACGAAGCGCCGATCGTGCTGGACGAGTTTGCCAACACCGCCTCATCAGGTTCCATGATTGCCTTCCACCGTTATCAGGAAGGTATTGAAAAAGGCGACAAAGGTCTGATCTGCTCCTTCGGTGCCGGTTATTCCATCGGCGGATTGCTGGTAGAAAAACTCTGATCCCGGCTATCCCGGGCCTTTGCTGGGCCCGGGAGCTCCCCCATCCCACCCGCACCGGCGCAGCTCCATTCTGGCCAATACTCAGCAGTTGCTGAACTGATGTCTGTTTTCTGGCAGAATCAGACTCCTTTTTCTGAGAAAACCTATCCATGCCTCAGATCATACAGACTGAAATGACCGAACTGGTTACCCCAGGGATGGCCAATTTCTCCGGCAATATGCACGGCGGAGAACTGCTCAAACTGCTCGATAAAGTCGCTTATACCTGCGCCATCCGTTACAGCGGTCATTACGCCGTCACCGTTTCGGTTGATAACGTTTTCTTCAAACAACCGATTCATATCGGTGAAATGGTGACCTGCCTTGCCACGGTGAACTACACCGGAAACACATCGATGGAAATCGGCATCAAGGTGATTGCTGAGAACATTCAGATGAAAACGGTACGCCATACGCACACCTGTTTCTTCACGATGGTCGCCATGAATGAAGACAACAAACCAACCTCAATACCGCAGCTTGAGCTGAACGATGAAGTACAGATCAAACGCTGGAACAAGGCCCTGAAACGCCGCGAAGCCCGTCAGCGCCTGCAGGAAATGATGAAAGCCATCGAACGCGACGATGGCACCGATGATTTTACGGATTTACCTCTGATCAGCTGTCCCTGAGCGGGATTCGACAGTCTCAATCCCCGGCGATGCTGGCAATCAGATCGGACCAGATACGGTTGCCGACATCATCAAAGGTCTTCATCGTCTCTACCAGCCGCCTGCGGGCGGTGGTATCGACCAGTTCTTCAGGCAGCCGCGGATCATAAGCCAGGGTATGCAGCACCTGATCTCCGATCAGGAAACTCTCGCGGGCCGCCTGCTCCAGCGGTATCAGGTGATATCCCCCCAGCCAGCTGATCATTTCTACCGTCTGTCTGCGGTAGTTATCCGTCAGTGCCTGCGGTGCCCAGAGTGCGGCATCCGGTGCATCATCCAGCTGAAACGTCACGGATGACATGAGTACGGCTCCGGATTCCAACCCCAGATCACACAAAGATTGCTTCAGCTGCGCCGCTGAACAGGCTAGGTTTTGCGGGCGAACCAGCAGCCCCTGCTGCAACGCGCGGAAGCCCCGTAAATCCATCGCCCGCTCGCGCTGACGCACCTGCTTGCGGTTACGCCGTCCGAGATGCGCCACATGCAGGACATACCAATGACCCTCCCAGGGCACCAGTTCCTCCTCAAGCACACGCCAGCGTTCCTGTGCCGCCGCCAGTGAACGGGCTTTCACACCCAGTTCATACACACCGCGGTCTGTCAGTTTCAGCAAGTCTTCTTTGACCAGACGGTTAAGCGTGACACGAACATTATTGGCTTCGATACCAAACAGATCCGCAATTCTGAGGAGTGTCTGTGCGGCCATCGGCTCTTCCGCTTCTTTCACAAGATTAAGAATCAGCTTCCTGGCCGGATAACTGGGGACCTTTTCAGTCATAGGCATTCCGGATAAAGGTTCAGCGTTCAGCATAGCATGTCGGTTCCGGTTACATTACTTAGTTTGACGCAGTTGGATATATCCTGTAATTTTCATTCCGGAAACGGAGATACCCGATATGGATACGACAACTCCACCCTTTGAACTGGAGCGTAGCACAGCGCGGGATCAGCTCACCGAGCTGCTCGGGCAAGAGGCTATCAGTGCCCTGCATATCCGCTCGGATGTGCGTGGCTGGCTGGCCGTCGCCGCCTGCTGGCTGACCATCGTTGCTTTACTGCTGACCGCCCTGCTAGCCATCACCCGCCTGGGCTGGTGGAGTCTGCCCGTTGTTCTTGTCTGCGTGATGTTCACCGGCGGCCGGATTCTGGGCCTTGCCATCCTCTCCCACGAAGCCTCCCACCGCACCCTGTTCAACAGCCCGCGCCTGAACGACCTGATCGGTGACTGGCTATGCGCCGCGCCGGTATATCTGGATCTGAAAAAATACCGTCAGCACCATGCCCGGCATCATGTTTACACAGGTACCGACAAAGACGTTGATCTGCCGCTGATACAGGGTTTCCCGACCAACAGCCGTTCACTGATGCGCAAATTCTTCCGTGATTTCAGCGGCCAGACCGGCGTGAAATCCCTGATTGGCTTTGCCCTGATGAACGCCGGGCAGATCCGCTGGAATGTTACCGGTGTGGTTGAGTGGTTGCCAGAGCGGCCGCGCCACCTGTCGCAGCAGGTCCTGACTTTTTTTGTGAACAGCCGCCGTACCCTGATCTTTCACGCCCTGTTCTTCACCGTCTGTTGGAGCGCCGGAGTAACAGAACTCTTCTTTCTCTGGTGGGCCGGTTACCTGTTTGCTTACCCGTTCTGTATCCGCGTCCGTTCCATCGCTGAGCATGCCGTGACCGAACGCAGCGAAGACATGATGAAAAACACCCGCACCACCAGGGCCGGGTTTATCAGCCGGGCCCTGTTCGCACCGTACCACGTGAATTTCCATATTGAGCATCACTGTCTGGTCGCCGTGCCCTTCTGGCAGTTACCCCGTCTGCACCAGCTGGTGCAGCAGGCAGGCATCCTGCCTCGACCGCCGGGCTACTGGCAGGTGATCAAGCTGGCGTCATCGGCGGACTGACCTCAGAGGTACCCGACACTGAATTCCAAGCAACTGTTCCCAGCAACTATTCCAGCACCCCAGGAAACAAAAAAGCCCGCAGGACGCGGGCTTTTTTGTGACAGAGAAAACGTCAGACGTGTTTCACAATGTCGATTTCATATTCGACGGTGCCGCTCGGAATCTGCACCACCACGGTATCACCTTCTTCCTTGCCGATCAGGGCACGGGCAATCGGCGATGACACTGAAATCCGGTTCTGTTTGATGTCTGCCTCATCATCACCCACGATGCGGTAAACCACCTCAGCGTCAGTATCACAGTTGATCAGGGTTACCGTCACACCAAAAATCACCTTCCCGGTATGTGGAATGGTTTTGATGTCGATGATCTGAGCGTTGGACAGCTTGCCTTCAATGTCCTGAATACGGCCTTCAATAAAGCCCTGCTGCTCGCGGGCAGCGTGGTACTCAGCGTTTTCTTTCAGATCACCGTGCTCGCGGGCTTCCGCAATAGCGGCAATCACTTTCGGGCGTTCGACGGTTTTCAGCTGCTGCAGCTCTGTGCGCAGCGCCTTTTCACCTTCGATAGTCATAGGAAATTTCTGCATCCCGTTACTCCAATCTGTCTGTTGCTTACGCCCTGTCAGATCAGGGCGTGCAGTTCCTGTAAACGACGGACTTCGTTCAGACCTTCTGAACGCAAAGCTTCAACCACGGCTTCCGCACCCGCCAGGGTGGTGGTGTAGTACACCTTATGCTGCAGGGCGCTGCGACGGATATCCGCAGAGTCACGGATGGCCTGAGATCCGTCAGTGGTGTTCACGATCAGATCGATTTCATCGTTCTTGATCATGTCAACAATGTGAGGACGACCCTCATTCACCTTATTGACGCGTGTCACATCCACACCGGCGTCTTTCAGCACGCGGCAGGTACCGCGGGTAGACACCAGACTGAAGCCGCACTCAACCAGGGCTTTGGCCACGCTGACCACACCGTCTTTGTCGGCATCACGTACCGACAGGAAGGCCACACCGGAAGACGCAATCGTCGCACCGGCACCCAGCTGGGCTTTAAAGAAGGCTTCGCCGAAGGTTTTGCCAGCACCCATCACTTCACCGGTGGACTTCATCTCAGGGCCGAGAATCGGGTCCACACCCGGGAATTTATTGAACGGGAACACCGCTTCTTTGACCGAGTAGTAAGGCGGTACGATTTCAGACGTGAAACCGAGTTCCTTCAGGCTCTTGCCCATCATCACTTTGGCTGCAATTGCCGCCAGTGAGGTACCGATGCACTTGGACACGAATGGTACGGTCCGTGAGGCACGCGGGTTCACTTCGATCACATAGATCTCGCCATCCTGGTACGCCAGCTGGGTGTTCATCAAACCCACAACGCCCAGCTCTTTGGCCATGGCCGCAACCTGCTCGCGCATCTGGTTCTGAATGTCTTGTGGCAGGCTGTATGGCGGCAGTGAACAGGCGGAGTCACCGGAGTGAATACCGGCCTGTTCGATGTGCTGCATGATACCGCCGATCACGACTTCTTCGCCGTCGCAGACAGCGTCGATATCGACTTCGATGGCGCGGTCGAGGAAGTAATCCAGCAGCACCGGAGACTCGTTAGAGACTTTTACCGCTTCAGTCATGTAACGACGCAGAGAGGCTTCGTCGTTAACGATTTCCATAGCGCGGCCACCCAGAACATAGGACGGACGAACCACCAGCGGATAACCGATGTCTTCGGCCTTGGCGACGGCTTCTTCGGTAGAAGTCACGGTCGCGTTCACCGGCTGCTTCAGACCCAGACGCTGGATCATCTGCTGGAAGCGCTCACGGTCTTCGGCACGGTCGATGGCTTCTGGCGAGGTACCAATGATCGGCACACCGGCGGCTTCCAGTTCTTCGGCCAGTTTCAGTGGCGTCTGGCCACCGTACTGCACGATCACGCCTTTCGGCTTTTCTTTGTCGACGATTTCGAGCACGTCTTCCAGTGTCACCGGTTCAAAGAACAGGCGGTCGGAGGTGTCGTAGTCGGTCGATACCGTCTCAGGGTTACAGTTGACCATGATGGCCTCGAACCCTTCTTCTTTCGCTGCCAGAGCCGCATGCACACAGCAGTAGTCAAACTCGATACCCTGACCGATACGGTTCGGGCCACCACCGAGAACAATGATCTTGTCGCGGTCGGTCGGGTTCGCTTCACACTCTTCTTCGTACGTGGAGTACATATACGCTGTGTCAGTCGCAAATTCTGCCGCACAGGTATCCACACGCTTGTACACCGGACGGATGTTCAGTTTCTGGCGGTGCTTACGGAAGGCTTTCTCTTTGATACCCAGCAGCTGAGCCAGACGGGCATCAGAGAAACCTTTACGCTTCAGGCGGAACACGCGGTCCGCATCCAGCGCCTGCAGGCTGCTCTGGGAGACGGCCTGTTCTTCTTTGATCAGATCTTCAATCTGTACCAGGAACCAGGGGTCGATGAAGGAATGGTCGTAGACCTCTTCCACACTCATACCGAAACGGAAAGCGTCGCCCACGTACCAGATACGGTCAGCACCCGGCGTGCGCAGTTCAGAGATGATCTTTTCTTTGGCGCCTTCGGCTTTCAGATCCAGCTTGGGATCAAAGCCAACGGAGCCTACTTCCAGACCGCGCAGGGCTTTCTGCATGGATTCCTGCTGGGTACGGCCGATGGCCATAACCTCACCAACGGACTTCATCTGAGTCGTCAGACGGCCGTCAGCCTGCGGGAACTTCTCGAAGGTGAAACGTGGAATCTTGGTCACGACGTAGTCGATAGACGGCTCGAAGGAGGCCGGAGTCGCACCGCCAGTGATGTCGTTCTGCAGTTCGTCGAGGGTGTAACCCACCGCCAGTTTGGCCGCGACTTTGGCAATCGGGAAGCCGGTCGCCTTGGAAGCCAGCGCGGATGAACGCGATACGCGCGGGTTCATCTCAATCACCACCATACGGCCGGTTTCGGGATTGAGACCGAACTGTACGTTCGAACCACCGGTTTCTACGCCGATCTCACGCAGCACCGCCAGCGAGGCGTCACGCATGATCTGATATTCTTTATCAGTGAGGGTCTGGGCCGGTGCTACGGTGATGGAGTCACCAGTGTGCACGCCCATGGCGTCGAAGTTTTCGATGGAACAGATGATGATGCAGTTGTCGTTTTTGTCACGCACAACTTCCATCTCGTACTCTTTCCAGCCGATCAGGGATTCGTCAATCAGCAGCTCGTTGGTCGGAGACATATCCAGACCACGCTGACAGATTTCTTCAAACTCTTCTTTGTTGTACGCGATACCGCCGCCTGAACCACCCATGGTGAAGGACGGACGGATGATGCAGGGGAAGCCGAGGTCTTTCTGCACTTCACGGGCTTCTTCCATGCTGTGCGCGATACCGGCGCGTGGACATTCCAGACCGATGGCTTTCATTGCCTTGTCAAAACGATCACGGTCTTCGGCTTTGTCGATGGTGTCAGCATTGGCACCGATCATCTCTACACCGAACTTTTCCAGTACGCCGGCTGCTTCCAGACCCAGGGCACAGTTCAGTGCAGTCTGGCCACCCATGGTTGGCAGCAGCGCATCCGGGCGCTCTTTTTCGATGATCTTGGCAACCGCTTCTACCGTAATCGGCTCAATGTAGGTTGCATCCGCCATGGACGGGTCGGTCATGATGGTGGCTGGATTGGAGTTCACCAGAATGACGCGGAAGCCTTCTTCGCGCAGGGCTTTACAGGCCTGGGCGCCGGAATAGTCAAATTCACAGGCCTGGCCGATGACGATCGGGCCGGCACCAATGATCAGGATACTCTGTATGTCAGTACGTTTTGGCATATCTCAGTCGGTTCCTGTTATTTACCAGCCTTGGCGGCTTTCATCAGTTCAATAAAGTGGTCAAACAGCGGCGCTACGTCGTGCGGACCCGGGCTGGCTTCAGGGTGACCCTGGAAGCTGAAGGCCGGACGGTCAGTGCGGGCGATGCCCTGCAGGGTGCCGTCGAACAGCGACTTATGCGTGGCTTTCAGGTTGGCTGGCAGGGTTTCCTCATCCACCGCAAAACCGTGGTTCTGGGCGGTGATCATCACCTTGCCGGATTCGATGTCCTGCACCGGGTGGTTACCACCATGGTGGCCGTGTGGCATTTTCACGGTTCTGGCGCCGGAGGCCAGAGCCAGCAGCTGGTGACCCAGACAGATACCGAATACCGGGGTCTCTGTCGTCAGCACTTCCTGAATCGCGGCAATCGCGTAGTCACATGGCTCAGGGTCACCCGGGCCGTTGGACAGGAAGATGCCGTCCGGATTCATCGCCAGCACTTCAGAAGCCGGCGTCTGTGCCGGAACCACGGTCAGTTCACAGCCGCGCTCAGCTAATAAACGCAGGATGTTGCGCTTCACGCCGTAGTCGTAAGCAACCACTTTGAATTCCGGGTTGCTGACCTGACCGTAGCCGTTTTCCAGCGTCCAGTCGGTTTCGGTCCACTGGTAAGACTCAGTGACCGTCACTTCTTTGGCCAGATCCATGCCTTTCAGGCCCGGGAACGCACGCGCTGCCGCCAGTGCTTCTTCGATGGACGCTTCGGACAGTGCATCGGCACGGGCGATCATGCAGCCATTCAGTGAACCTTTCTCTCGCAGAATGCGGGTCAGGCGGCGGGTATCGATGTCGGCGATGCCGGTCACACCACTGTCGCGCAGATATTCATCCAGCGCTTTGGTGCTGCGGAAGTTGGAGGCGATCAGCGGCAGGTCGCGGATAATCAGACCTTTGGCATGGATACGGTCAGATTCGGCATCTTCCGGGTTAGTACCGTAGTTACCGATGTGCGGATAGGTCAGTGTGACCATCTGATTGGCGTAGGAAGGGTCGGTCAGGATTTCCTGGTAGCCGGTCATGGAGGTGTTAAAAACGACCTCACCGACAGACACACCGTCGGCACCAATGCTGATACCTTTGAAAATGCTGCCGTCTTCAAGAGCTAGAATCGCTGGCGTAGACAAGACGTGTTCCCCGAAAAAACATTAAATCTGGCTCAATGCGTGGCCGTTCGCTGAGCTGCGTGCAGCCGCAAAAAAGCGGGAAGGTGATCCTGTCCCGCTCTGCTTGAAATTTGGCCCGCTGAAAGTGGGTGCGGATGATACTGAAAAGTGCCCTCTGTGTCCATTTTGCCACCACCTGCAGAAACAACCCGCGACCGGACGTGCTCACGTACTGAGTGGACTGAAACCAACGGCTCAGATAGCATGTCAGACATGTGTCTGATGTATGAGACAATCAGGGCTGCCGCACCGTCGGCGTTTCCCTTCAAATAACGATAAAAACACCGAGGTCATCGTGAAGACCCGTATTATGAATCTTACAGCCTCTCTGGCCGTGCTGTGTGCCCTGCTGCTGTGCCTGCCACTGCAAGCGGAAGAGTCGCAGATGACCGAGATTGATAACAGCATCCCCTGGGAAGCCGTCATCGTAGGTGACAGCGACAGCGATCTGAGTACCTGGCGGCGCAAAATCCCCGGAGCAGAAGTAAAGCAGTTCCGGGGGGAAATCGTGTTGCCTCACCCGGCAGTGGCCATCCTGAAAACCTTGGACACCCCTAAGGAAATGGACGATTGGGTATACTTCTGCCGCAAAGGTGAGCACATCAACGGCAACCTGACCTATATGGAATACAAAGGGATCTGGCCTGTGGCGTCACGGTACGTGGCGTTGAAAAGCAGTGTATGGGTACGCGATGGCGCCATTTTCATTCAGAGCCGCAATGTCGACTCGGCAGGTCCTGACGACCGCAGCATGGTGCGCATCCCGGAATTCAGCAACCTGTTTGAGATCACACCGATCGACAGCCATACCACCCGGGTGAAGTTCACCACCTTTGTCGATCTGGGCGGCCGTCTGCCATCCTGGATTGCCAACGGCATATCCAGCAACGCGCCGAAAGTGACCCTCACCGGGCTGCGTGACAAGCTGAAAGAGAAAGAAGAGTATGCGAATGCAACTCTGGAAGAGTTAACCATCACCGACAACCGCGCGGCAGTTCAGGCGCTGCTGGATGAAGTATCAGCCCGCAGTCAGGGCTGATACCGGAAAGACAGAAGCAGACTCAGAAACCAAGCACATCCTGCATATCATAGAGCCCCGCCGGCTGGCTGTTGAGCCAGTTGGCCGCACGCACCGCACCTTTGGCAAAGGTCATACGGCTCTGGGCTTTGTGAGTGATTTCCACCCGCTCACCTTCGGTCGCGAACATCACGGTATGATCACCAACCACATCACCACCACGGATGGTTTCAAAACCAATCTGCTTCTGCGGACGGGCACCAGTCTGACCTTCACGCCCATACACTGCAACGTCGTTTAAATCCCAACCCAGCGTGTCAGCAATCACTTCACCCAGACGCAGTGCCGTACCGGATGGCGCATCGACTTTGTGACGGTGATGCATCTCAATCACTTCGATATCGCTGTCGTTCCCCATCACAGAGGCGGCCATACGCAGCAGGTTCAGACACAGGTTCACCCCTACAGAATAGTTAGGAGCAAAGACGATGCGTGTATCGGCGGCGGCAGCGCTCAGAACCGCTTTCTGTTCCTCCGTCAGACCTGTGGTACCAATCACAATGCCTTTACCGTGCTTCTGACACAGAGCCACATTGGCCAGTGTTGCTTCCGGCGCAGTAAAGTCGATCAGCACGTCGAAATCATCGATGACGTTTTCAACAGAAGTCACTGTGGTCACACCCAGTGATTTACCCAGACCCGCCATGGCACCGGCATCGACACCGGTCATCGGATCACCGGCGAGTACAATCGCAGCACTCAGGCCAGCCTGTTCATCGTTGTTTACGGCTTCAATCAGCACGCGGCCCATACGGCCTGCAGCACCGGTAATGGCAATTCGGGTCATGTTCAGAATTCTTAACTAGCGGATTGGGCGCTAAGGATACCGAAGGTAGGGGGAAGTCGGAAGTCGGGTACACCAAAGATTGAACTGGATATTCGTCATCCCGCGACTTGAGAAGCAGGTCTCAGGAAATCTGATAGCGTTGGCGAGGAAGCCAGTACAAGGCAAATCTGGTTAAGAAAGCGGAGCGTACACAGAGTACGTGAGCATTTCGAAACCAGATTTAACACCGTACTGGCAACGCAGCTAGCCATAAGTTTAAGCCGTCGGCGACGAAGCCCCAGCAAGGCAAAAGTGCCGGTGGAGCGCGCAGTGTACAGATCGTACATGAGCACTACACCGGCACTTTTAACACCGCTGGGTCGAGGCAGGCAGGCTTAAATGTCTTCGAAGAACTTTTTAACCCCATCAAACCAGGACTTAGTATTTGGGGAATGTTTTTCACCCTTCAACGACGCCTGGAACTGACGCAGCAGCTCTTTCTGATCATTGTTCAGTTTCACCGGTGTCTCGACCTGCACTCGGCACATCAGATCACCGGGGGCACCGCCACGGACGGGTGCAACACCTTTGCCACGCAGACGGAACATCTTGCCGCTCTGTGTTTCTTCCGGGATGCGCAGTTTCACGCGGCCATCCAGCGTCGGGATTTCCATTTCGCCACCCAGTGCGGCGTCGACGATGCTGATCGGCACTTCACAATAAAGGTTGCGGCCATCACGCTGGAACAGGTGATGCTCTTTCACCGCGACCTGCACGTACAGATCACCGGCAGGGCCACCCATGGCACCGGCTTCGCCTTCGCCGGACAGACGGATGCGGTCACCGGTATCAACACCGGCCGGGATTTTCACCGACAGGGTTTTGGTTTCTTCTTTAACACCGCGACCATGACAGCTGGTACAAGGATCTTCAATGATGGTGCCCTGACCACGACAGCTCGGACAGGTCTGCTGCACGGCAAAGAAACCCTGCTGCATCCGGATCTGACCACTGCCCTGACAGGTAGTACAGGTTTTTGGTGAGGTACCTGGTTTGGCGCCACTGCCGTCACAGGTCTCGCAGCTTACCAGAGTGGGAACGCGGATCTTCTTCTCAACACCACGAACCGCTTCTTCCAGCGACAGCTCCATGGTGTAGCGCAGATCGGAGCCACGCTGCGGGCCACCGCGTGAACCGCCACGGCCACCACCACCAAAGATGTCGCCGAACACATCACCGAAGATATCACTGAAGTTGGCACCACCACCGCCGAAGCCACCACCGGCAGCATTCGGATCGACACCGGCATGACCGTACTGATCGTAGGCCGCGCGCTTCTGCTCATCACCGAGGATCTCGTAAGCCTCGGTGGCTTCTTTGAATTTTTCGTCCGCGTCTTTGTCATCCGGATTACGGTCCGGGTGGTATTTCATGGCGAGTTTACGGTACGCCTTTTTCAGCTCTTTACCGTCGACATCGCGGCTGACGCCGAGTACTTCGTAATAATCACGTTTGGACATGATTCACCTTGTTTAAATCGGATTTACAGACCTGCTGCAAATAAAACGCGGCAAACTGGTTGCCGCGTGAAGAGTTTGGAAGTTTTTTGTGCAGAATCATCCGCACGCTCTGGCCGACGTTGAGGCTGTGCACCCCAGAGTCGTGCTGGAACTGTTTCTGACCGTCGATGAAGACTCATCAGTTCACTCCTGAGCGTCGGCGAGGCCGCCAGCGAAAGACGGGAAAGCGTGAAGAAGCGGAGTGTACATTGAGTACATGAGCATTCTGAACGCTTTCCCAACACCGCGATGGCAACGCAGCCAGCTCAGAGTTTATTTGTCCTTAACTTCTTCAAACTCTGCATCAACCACATCATCGTCCTGCGAGGATGAATCACCCGCAGCACCCTGCTCTTTCGCAGCCTGCTCGGCGTACATCTTCTGCGCCAGTGAAGAAGACGCTTCGGTCAGAGCCTGAGTCTTGGCCTCAATCTCTTCCTTATTGTCGCTCTTCAGTACGGCCTCCAGATCGGTGATGGCCGCTTCGATGGCTGATTTCTCATCATCGGTCGCTTTGTCACCGGCTTCTTCCAGCGTCTTACGGGCTGCGTGGATCAGGCCATCAGCACTGTTACGCGCCTGTACCAGCTCCTCGAACTTCTTATCCGCATCGGCGTTGGCTTCCGCATCGGCAACCATCTTCTCGATTTCATCATCGCTCAGACCGGAGGAGGCCTTGATCACGATGGACTGTTCCTTACCGGTCGCCTTGTCTTTGGCGCTGACGTTGAGGATACCGTTGGCATCGATGTCAAAGGTCACTTCAATCTGTGGCATACCACGCTGAGCTGGCGGAATGTCGCTCAGGTCAAAACGGCCCAGAGACTTGTTCTGCGCAGCCTGCTTACGCTCACCCTGCACCACGTGAATGGTAACGGCAGTCTGGTTGTCTTCCGCGGTTGAGAACACCTGCGACTTTTTGGTCGGGATGGTGGTGTTCTTGTCGATCACCGGAGTCGCTACGCCACCCATGGTTTCGATGCCCAGAGTCAGCGGAGTTACGTCGAGCAGCAGTACGTCTTTAACGTCACCAGACAGAACCGCACCCTGAATCGCAGCACCAACGGCAACCGCTTCATCCGGGTTCACGTCTTTACGTGGCTCTTTGCCAAAGAAGTCTGCAACGCTCTTCTGCACCATTGGCATACGGGTCTGACCACCCACCAGAATCACTTCGTCGATCTCAGAAGCGCTCAGGTCAGCGTCTTTCAGCGCCATACGGCAAGGTTCCATGGAACGCTTGACCAGATCTTCTACCAGGCTTTCCAGCTTGGCACGGGTCACTTTGACGTTCAGGTGCTTAGGCCCGGACGCATCTGCAGTGATGTACGGCAGGTTTACATCGGTCTGCTGGCTGGAAGACAGCTCGACCTTGGCTTTTTCCGCCGCTTCTTTCAGACGCTGCAGTGCCAGTGGGTCGTTGTGCAGATCAATGCCGCTGTCTTTCTTGAACTCAGCTGCCAGATAATCGATCAGACGCAGGTCAAAGTCTTCACCACCGAGGAAGGTGTCACCGTTGGTGGCCAGTACTTCAAACTGTTTTTCACCGTCAACGTCAGCCACTTCGATAATGGAGATATCGAAGGTACCACCACCCAGGTCATACACTGCGATGGTACGGTCACCACCGGACTTGTCCATACCGTAGGCCAGAGCAGCTGCGGTAGGTTCGTTGATGATACGTTTTACTTCCAGACCGGCGATTTTACCGGCGTCTTTGGTGGCCTGACGCTGAGAGTCGTTGAAGTAAGCCGGTACGGTAATAACCGCTTCAGTTACTTTTTCACCGAGGTATTCCTCAGCGGTTTTCTTCATCTTTTTAAGCACTTCAGCAGAGACCTGCGGTGGTGCAAACTTTTCACCTTTTACCGATACCCAGGCGTCACCGTTGTCGGCTTCTACGATTTTGTACGGCACCATTTTGATGTCTTTCTGAACGACATCGTCTTTGAAGCGACGGCCGATCAGACGCTTAACCGCAAACAGGGTGTTTTCCGGGTTGGTGACAGCCTGACGCTTGGCAGACTGACCTACCAGAATCTCATCATCAGCGTAGGCGATGATGGACGGTGTTGTACGGTCGCCTTCAGCGTTTTCAATTACGCGGGTTTTTTCACCATCAAGGATCGCCACACAGGAGTTGGTGGTCCCGAGGTCAATACCAATAATCTTACCCATATCTTTGTCTCCTCTCGCTCCGGGCTCTTGCCGGAGACGTTTAAACTTGTTCCGCTAATGCGTGGTTATTCATTACCTGAAAGCTATATCGGGTCACTCTTGTTAATTTCAAGTCAGGAATCAGTGACCGGTGAAAAATTCGTCAGGCGCTCTCGTCAATCTGACTGCCGCCTTTGCTGACCACCACCATAGCAGGACGCAGCAGACGACCGTGCAGGGTATACCCCTTCTGCATCACAGCCAGTACGGTATTGGGGGCCACATCCGGGTTTTCAATCATGGTCACCGCCTGATGCAGCTCCGGATTGAAACCCTCACCTTCCGGGTTGATCTGTTCAACGCTGAAACGTCCCAGCGAGCTGATCAGCACTGACAGTGTCATCTCAATGCCTTCACGGATGGCTTTGGTCGCTTCTTCATCCGGTGCCGCAGCCAGGCCGCGCTCCAGGTTATCGACCACGTTCAGCATCTCATTGGCGAACTTTTCCAGTCCGAACTTATGCGCCTTTTCCACGTCCATCTCGGCACGGCGACGCACATTCTGCATCTCTGCCTGAATACGGATCAGCTGATCTTTCAGGCTTGCAATTTCTTCCTCTGCACGGGCCAGTGCATCCGGCTCAGCAGCTGCAACCGCCTCTTCAGGGGTCTCTGCTGTTACCTCAACCTGCTCTGCTGATTCTTCCTGTACTTTCTGCTCATCTGACATCAGGGTTACCTCCGAAACACATAGTGAGGGCTATATGGGGCCAGTGCAGAGCTTTTCAAGAACCTGCAGGCAAATCAGTTGACAGGAAAATGTACTGTATATATAAACACTGTATAAACAGACAGAACCGGAGGCACTATGCTGAATACCCTGTCGATCCATAATTTTGCTCTTGTACACGAACTCGAACTTGAGTTCGGCAACGGCATGACCGTCATCACGGGTGAAACCGGTGCGGGAAAATCCATCCTGCTGGATGCTCTGGGCCTGACGCTCGGCCAGCGTGCCGAAGCCGACTTCGTGCGTCGCGGAGCCGAGAAAGCCGACATCAGCGCCACCTTCCGCAGCAATCCTGCTGCCCGCAGCTGGCTCAGCGATCATGATCTGCCCGAAGACGACGACATCATTCTGCGCCGCGTCATCTCAACGGAAGGCCGCTCCCGCGGTTATATCAACGGTCGCCCGGTATCCGCCGGTGACCTCAGGGAGCTTGCATCCTGCCTGATCAGCGTGCACTCCCAGAACGCGCATCAGCGCCTGCTGGAAAAAGACGCTCCCCGGCAGATCCTGGATGCCTACGCCGGGCTGCAGGAAGACACGGTGCATGTGGGTGATCTGTGGCGCCAGTGGCAGTCTGCCCGTAAGCAATTACGCAGCCTGCAGGAAAACAGCAGCGAACTGCAGGCTCAGCGCCAGTTGCTGGAATATCAGGTGTATGAACTGCGGGATCTGGAACTGCAGGACGGCGAGCTGGATGAACTCGAAGCCGAGCAGAAGCGTCTGGCCGGTGCGGAAAACACCCAGATGAGCGGCCATCGTGCCCTGATGGCCTGCGACGGCAGCGAGAACGACGATCCCGCTGCCAGCTCGCTGGTACATCAGGCCCTGCAACAGCTGGATCAGATCGACGATCAGCATCCGTTACTCGACGAATGCCGGGAATTGCTCAGTCAGGCTGCGATTCAGCTGGAAGAAGCCGGTGATTCACTGCAACGCTATCTCAGCCTGGTCGACATCAACCCACACCGCCTGAGTCAGGTCGAGCAGCGGCTGAGCGACATCTACACCATGGCACGCAAACACCACATTCAGGCTGAAATGCTCTACACCCACTGGCAGGCGCAGGAGGAGTCACTTGCGGCTCTGCAGTTATCTGACGGTGATCTGGACCATCTGGAAGCCGCTGTGGCAGAACTGCAGAATGCCTACGATCTGGCCGCCGGACAGCTTTCTGACGCACGCCGTGCCGCTGCAGAAACCATGGACAGAGCGATTGAATCGCACTTTGCCGACCTGTCTCTGGGCAGGGCATGTTTCTCAACGCGGATTGAAAGCGGTCGTGCCGGTGCAGAAGGCAAAGACGACATCCAGTTCATGGTACAGACCAACCCGGGACTGCCGGAAGGACCGCTGCAGAAGGTGGCATCCGGTGGCGAACTGTCACGTATCAGTCTGGCGATCCAGGTCGTTACAGCCGCCACCAGCGCCATGCCCTGTCTGATTTTTGATGAAGTGGATGTGGGCATCGGTGGCGGCACAGCCGAACGCGTCGGGCGCCTGATGCGCAACATAGGCAGCCAGGCTCAGGTCATGTGTGTGACCCATCAGCCTCAGGTAGCCGCGCAGGCTCATCAGCACTATCAGGTGAACAAGGTCAGCGGCGATGATGCCACGCACACACGGATACGCCTGCTCGACAGCAAGCAACGTTCCGAAGAACTGGCACGTATGCTGGGAGGGGTTGAGATTACCCGTCAGACTCTGGCACACGCCAGAGAGATGCTGAACCTGGCTGCTGCTCAGTAGCAGCCAGTACAGGCAGGACCTACTTCTTCTTACGGACGTACAGTACCAGACTGTGGTCAACCAGATCGTAGCCATGCTCGGCCGCGATCTCATGCTGCAGTCGTTCAATCTGCTCATTGCTGAACTCGACGACTTTGCCACTGTCCACTTCCACCATATGGTCGTGGTGTTCGCCTTTGGCAAGTTCAAACACGGAATGACCACCATCGAAGTTATGGCGGGTGACCAGTCCGGCTCCTTCAAACTGGGTCAGCACACGGTAAACCGTGGCCAGTCCGACATCTTCCCCGGCTTCGATCAGTGCTTTGTACACATCTTCAGCACTCAGGTGGCCGGCTTCATCATCTTCCAGAATGCTCAGAATCTTAACCCGTGGGAGGGTAACTTTAAGACCCGCTTTCCGGAGCTCTACGTTTTGATCGGCCATTATTCTCTACCATTTCACAGCGGATGAGGCATCGGGTATCATCCTGCCTCGTCCCAATTCATCTTCAACCGGACTATACCTGATTATGCGCCCCATAATTCTGACCGCTCTACTGGGTTTTGCAAGCCTTTCTGCCTGCACCTTCCCCGGCGTGTACAAACTCAATGTACAGCAGGGAAACATCGTCACGCAGGAAATGCTGAATGAGCTGCAGCCCGGTATGACTCAGCGTCAGGTCGCCTATGTGATGGGCAACCCTGTTGTACGGAACCCGTTCTCAGAAAGCAAGTGGGACTATATCTACACACTGGAGAAGCGTGATGAAGTTGTAAAACGCTATCACGTGACCCTGTATTTTGACCCCCAGGGCAATTACAGCCACTACACAGGATCGGCACCGTCCGAAAGTGAAGATGCCAGCCAGGCCAGTGCTGAAGACGTGCCGGGTTCAGCCCGCAGTAACGACCGGGCTCCGGAATAAGTTATCCGGCCCGATCGCTGAAATCCCTGGTGCTTACTTGTCTGCGGCTTTGTCGGCAGACACTTTGGCTGCGCGGTTAGCCCGTGCCTGCTTGGGATCAATCAGCAGAGGCCGGTAAATTTCCACCCGGTCTCCGTCACGCAGTACTTCCGCATCGGCATCCCGCACGGCTTTGCCAAAAATACCGTATTTAGCGTTATCCGGATCAATATCAGGGAACTCCTGCACGATACCTGAACGCTTAACAGCCTCACGCAACACTGTGCCCTGCTCCACCGACAGGCGGATAATCTTCTGTTTTTCCGGCAGCGCGTACGCCACCTCGACCTGAATCATCTCAGCCATATATCTCGTTCGCCCGCTTTACAAAGGAGTCGACCATCATACCGGCTACCTGCTTGAACACGGTGGCCATGGCCATGCCTGTCAGGCGGTTGGCCATCTCAAAATCCAGTTCAAGGGTTACCTTACAGGCATCTTCGGAAAGCGTCTGGAAAGTCCAGGTACCTGTGAAACGGCTGAACGGACCATCCACCAGCTGAATGGTCATCAGATCAGGGCGTCGCAGGGAGTTACGGGTGGTGAAACTTTGCTCAAAACCCGCCTTGGCCAGGGTCAGTTCGGCCTCGATCATAGTGTCATTTTCGGCGATTACACGCGTCGATTGGCAACCCTGCAGGAATTCCGGATAACGTTTAACGTCGTTGACCAGATCAAACATCCTCTCGGCGGAGTGCATTACCAGAGCACTGCGGCTTATGTGTGTCATCGTTGAATCAAATACTTACAGCCTTAAAAGAGGCCATTATACAGCACCAGAAGAATTGCTGCCGGTGACACGAAGCGGATCATAAAGCGCCAGACAGCAAACAGGTGCTGACTGGCCAGACGTGCCTCATCCTCAACCGAGCTGCGTGACATAAACCAGCCGGTAAAGAGTGCAATCAGCACGCCTCCCAGCGGCAGAAGTATGTTGGTGGTGAGGAAATCAAAGATATCAAACAGGGTTTTTCCTTTGATTTCATAGGTTCCGCCCGTGACTTCTTTGGCCTTTTTCAGATCATCAACCGCGGCATACAGATAAAACTCGCTGCCCACAGCATCTCCGGCTTCGTTCAGCTCAGTGACGGTAACGAACGCCTGATTCTGCGACCAGTCGTTGAAGGAGAACACCGTCCCCAGCCCCAGCGCCCAGGCCAGAGAACAGACAAAAACCGTAGCCCGGGCCCGGCTGAAACCTTTTTCAACCGCCCAGGCGACTGCCGGCTCAGCGATGGAAATGGCGGAACTCCATGCGGCAATCAACACCAGTACGAAGAACACTGTACCGATAACAACACCCCCCGGCAGTGCACCCAGTGCCACCGGCAGCGTCTGGAACATCAGTCCCGGACCCGCTCCCGGTTCAAGACCGTGTGTGAAGACAATCGGAAAAATCACCAGACCGGCAACCAGAGCCACCAGGGTATCGACGAAACCGACGATCAGAACCGTCTGCCCGAGCGGCTGCCCGGCCGGCATATAAGCGCCGTACGCCATGATGGCGCCCATACCCAGCGAGAGGGTGAAGAAGGAATGTCCGAGCGCGACGATCACGGCTTCAGTCGTCAGCTTTTCAGGCTCAAACCGGAACAGGAAGTCCCACCCCTGCTCAAAGCCCGGAGTGGTCAGGCTGTAACCCAGCAGCACCAGCAACATGACAAACAGCACCGGCATCAGCAGCCTCAGTGTGTTCTCCAGACCGCGGTGAATACCCCGCGCGATCACAACCCCGACAAGCAGCATGAACAGGGTGTGCAATACCGTCAGTCGCAGGGGGTTGGCCAGCAGACCGCCAAACGTCGCTTCGGCTAGCGCACCTTCCGCTCCGGTAAAGAAGCCGGTGGCCATTTTGTAAACGTAATAGAGAATCCAGCCGGCAATCACGCTGTAGAAGGACAGAATGAAGAAGCCAGACACCGCACCCATCCAGCCGATACCGGCAAACAGCTTAGGCGCTTTGTACTGGGTGGTCAGGCGCTCCATGGTATGCACCGGGCTCATTCGTGCTTTACGCCCCAGCAGAATCTCAGCCATCATCACCGGAATACCAACGGCCAGTACACAGATCAGATAGACCAGAACGAAGGCTCCGCCACCGTATTCACCGGTGATGTACGGAAACTTCCAGATATTGCCCAGCCCCACTGCCGAGCCCACAGCCGCCAGAATAAATGTCCAGCGACTGGCCCAGATGCCGTGCATTCCCCGATGATCTGCTTTCATGCTATTTCCCCATCTGTTTGAGGGGTATTCTCTGGCATTTACCTCAGGTCCTCAAGTCAGCATCCGGAGTCGACCTGACAAGGTACACAATACAGCCTCTGCCTTTGTTCCGGCGGATCCGCTATAATCCCGCCATGAGTAAAAAGAACAAAGCCAAGCCTGGTTCCTCCACGATTGCCCAGAACAAAAAGGCCCGCCACGAATTTTTCCTGGAAGACAAACTGGAAGCTGGTATTGCATTGACCGGCTGGGAAGTGAAGTCTCTGCGGGAAGGCAAAGTGCAGCTGGTCGATTCCTTCATCAACTTCCACAGAGGTGAAGCCTGGCTGTCCGGCGCCCTGATCACGCCACTGAATCAGGCATCAACCCATGTGGTTGCGGAACCCCGACGCGAACGCAAGCTGCTGCTGCACCGCAAAGAAATTGACCGCATCATGCAGAAAGCGCAGGCAAAGGGTTATACCTGTGTCTGTACCGCCCTGTACTGGAAAGGCATTCATGTGAAAGCCGAAATCGCGCTGGCGAAAGGTAAGCAGGCCCATGACAAGCGGGCAGCAAGCAAGGACAAAGACTGGGCAAAAGAGAAAGAGCGCCTGATGAAGCATGCTTCCAGGTAATACAGATCAAGGGCTCATTTGAGCCCCTTCTAGTTCATTTTGTTTTACCAACATGCAGAGATTTGGGACTGATAGGGATTCCGGCATTGGTCATATCAACGCAAAACTTTTCCTCCCACCCTTGTTGGTCAATATTCAAATAAATAAGTCCTTCTTTATCTTCAAAAAAATCAAATACACTCTTTTTATGGTTTCGATATTGTTCCTTCCAATACTGTTTGACCAAGTGCATTTCATTTATCCCTAAATATTCCTTGGTTCTTTTTACATATCCCGCGTGTTTAATCCTACTTTTTATCCATGCATCTACATCCCGATCATTAAAAATAAACAAAGATCCCGGATAGGAAAAGTATAAATCCTTGAAGAAATCTATCGCCACATACTTTTGTTCTTCCATGTATTCCATATCCGTGAATGCCTGAAATTTCTCATAATCACCTGCGAGAAGATCCCTGCCACTTTCTTTATTGGCATAAATAGTTTTTGCAAGTTCACCACGATCCCAATGCACTCCTTTAACTCCATTTTCCTGTAGAAGGAAATGTATCGTTCTCGTAGCACATTTATTAAAGCCAATCTGGAAAATTCTTTTCAAAAAACAACCCTTAAGTCACTTAAAGTGAACCAAAAACCAATACAAAAATTAACTTTCCAGCAGCGCATCGATGCGGTCCATCAGACCGGTCATGCGGCGCACCACTGCCTGGTACGCATCCGGTTTGGTCATATCCAGACCCGCATGATCGAGCAGGATGTTCTGCGGATAATCCGAACCACCGGCTTTCAGCACTTCGATGAAGTTATCCCGCACGGCTTCATCACCGGCCAGGAACTGCTCAGCAAACCAGGCTGCTCCAGAAATGGATGTCGCGTACTGATACACATAGAAGTCATAGTAGAAGTGCGGGATGTACGCCCACTCCACGGTATACGCATCATCGATCATCAGAACACCTTCCGCTTCACCGTGATACTTACGCAGCAGATCACCGTAAATCTCAGAGAACTTCGCACCAGTCAGTGGTTCACCGGCTTCAGCCGCCTGGTGAATGGCCAGCTCAAACTCACCGAACATGGTCTGACGGAAGAAGGTACCACGGATGCTCTCGAGCGCCTGCCCAAGATAGAAGAGTTTTTCTTCCTTGGTTTCAGCATGAGCGACCATGTACTCCTCAAGCAGAATCTCGTTGATGGTTGACGCCATTTCGGCAATGAAGGTGGAGTAATCGGACGTTTCAAACGGCTGCGCGGACTTAGCCATCATGGTGTGTACCGCATGACCCCATTCGTGGGCAAAGGTACTCAGGGCATTGTAATCATCGTTATGGTTAAGCAATACGTACGGGTGAACGTCATACGCTGAGCCATTCATATAGGCACCGCTGCGCTTGCCATCCTGAGGGTGAGAGTGCATCCAGTCACCGTCGAGTCCTTCACGCAGCATTCCCAGGTATTCGTCACCGAAGGGCTTCAGCGCTTCAAAGGTGATTTCTTCGGACAGCGACAGGCCAAATACCTTCTCCGAACCTTTGGTCAACGGCGGATAAATATCGTAGTAGCGCAGATCTTCCACACCCAGCATCTTGCCACGCAGTTTCAGGTAACGGTGGAACACCGGCAGTGCATCGTTCACCTGCGACACCAGCTGGGTATAGATTTCTTCCGGCAGAGCATCGTCAAACATGTTCTGTTCAAGCACGCTGTCGTAGTTGCGGGCCTTTGCCATGAAGATATTGGCCTGAACTTCAGAATTCAGGGTGGCACCCATGCCGTTTTCGTAGGTTTTCCAGGTTTCCCAGAAGGTATCGAACACCTTCTTACGGTCATCACGGTTCTGCGCCGCACGGTACTGGCTGTAACCGGCCTGAGTCAGTTTCACTTCCTTGCCGTCAGACAGAGTAATGGTCGGCCACGGAATGGAGGCGTTGGCGTACAGACTGTAGATTTCTTCCGGCTGTGCCATGGACATGCCCGCCTGAGCCAGCAGAGCCTCGCCCTTTGCATCCAGCGTGTGGTCGGCCTGACGCAGAGTGTCTTTCAGGTGGAAGACGAACGGTGCCAGATCTTCGTTCTCTTCCATATAACTGAGCACAGTGTCTTTGCCCACAGAGAGAATCTCAGGGTCCATCCAGCTGATGGCCTCACCCAGTTTCTGATACAGGCTCATTGCTTTGCCGTACTGAGTCTGGGCTTCTGGAACACGCTGATCTTCATCGCGCTTCAGCGAGGTATACACATACAGGCGCAACACTTCTTTGTAAGTATCAGAGACTGCGCGCATCGCAGTCGCCATGGATTCTGAGCTCTTGCCCAACGTACCTTTATAGTCGCTGAGACCGGCAATCATGGTTTCTGCCTCTGCATACGCGGCATCCCATGCCTCATCCGAGGCGTACAGATCGGTCAGATCCCAGACGTATTTTTCGGTCGTTGCGGCTTCAGCAACCTCAACAGTTGCCGATGTGGTCTTCTCAGCAGCAGCCGTGGTTTTCTCTTCAGATTCGCCACAGCCCATCAGCAGAGTCACCCCGGCCGTGAGCGTCACAGCGCGTATCCAGCGGCTCAGTTTCAGTTCAGTCATGTCATACCTCGGATTCTTTTTTATGCAGCCGGAACAACAACATACACTTTTCCCGATGGCAATAGCCTGTACAAAACCAGACAACAAAGGCGACGTTGGCAAATGTCAGGAAAACGCATGACCGAATGACAGAATCGCCCTGCCGTGTTACCTTTGACTGTCAGCTGTAGCTGTTAACCGGATTCGGGGATGATCTGGATTCGACGTTGATTACAAAGCTATGGGTGCATGCCGAGAGCCGTACGATGATCTCGTAAATAAACGTTGTACATTTAAACTAGTCGCAAACGACGAAACTTACGCACTGGCGGCTTAAGCCCGCCTACCTCTGAACCCGGGTTCCTGTAACCGGGGGACGAGGGCGCAGCCCTACAGGATCGACCGGCGGCTTCGCTCGGAGGCAATGGTCTAAAACTAATCGAGCTCGTTCCGAACGGCCTGTCTCTCGGCCCGTGACGAACTAAATGAATAGAGAAGACTAAGCATGTAGATCCTCTAGTGGAGGATTGGCGGACGCGGGTTCAAATCCCGCCATCTCCACCAAATAAATAACCCTCAGTACGCAAGTACTGAGGGTTTTTTATTTGGCTCGAGGCGAGAAACTGCAGCCGCGTAGCGGGCTATGAAAGCCATCCATGGCTTTCACCAGAGGCTCGCTTCGCTCGTGCAATAACATTCCCGATGTTTTTGTCACTGATCGCTGGGAGCGATCAGTACCGCCGCAGGCGCCCGTAGGGACAGGGCCATGGATGGCCCTGGGTATAATCCCGCCATTGACGTATGCACAGATACCCCAGCATTCAACTCTGACTGGCCCAAAACTACTGAGGAATCGATTCTGGGAACACTGTTGGGAACAAGGCAGTGTTAATGGACACAACTTACTCTACCTCCCGGCTACACTGCATACACCGCCGGAGGGACAGGGCCATGAATGGCCCTGGGTATAATCCCGCCGCATGAATTTCCAAACACCGTTTACCTCCGCTCTCTCGTTTCGCAGAAGCTCCACAAACGTCACTCACAAAAAAGCCCCCGATCCTCCGGAGGCTTTAACGCGGGCCGTTACCCGCTGTCAGAAACTCACACCAACATGGCAGCTTCAACTGCCCTTTTCCAACGGGAATAGCGTGAGTCCCTCTCTTTGGCCGGCATTGCGGGCTCAAAACGCTTCTGCAAGGCCCAGCGGCTGGCAAACTCATCCATATCCGGATAAATACCGCAGTGCATTCCTGCCAGCCAGGCTGCTCCCACGGCGGTTGTTTCCAGAATTTCCGGGCGGTCGACCTGAGCGCCAATAATATCGGCCAGAAACTGCATGGCGTAATCCGATGCACTCATTCCACCATCCACACGCAGTACGGCTTCCTCGCCCTGATTGGTCCAGTCAGCGTGCATGGCTTCCATCAGATCACGGGTCTGATACCCCACACTCTGCAGTGCAGCCCTGGCAAACTCTGCCGGACCGGAGTTGCGTGACAGTCCGAATACCGCGCCCCGCGCAGAGGGCTTCCAGTAAGGTGCTCCCAGCCCGGTGAAGGCCGGAACCAGAATCACATCCTGACCCGGGTCGGCTTGTGCAGCAAGTTCATTGGATTCCGGCGCACTCTGAATGATACCAAGCCCGTCACGCAGCCACTGAATCACCGCACCGGCAATAAAGATGGAACCTTCCAGCGCGTAGGTCGGTTTACCATCCAGCTGATAGGCAATCGTTGTCAGCAAGCGGTGCTTGGACCGTACAGGGCGGTCGCCGGTATTCAGCAAGGCAAAACAACCTGTGCCGTAGGTGCTTTTGATCATACCCGGGCTGAAACAGGCCTGTCCCAGGGTAGCTGCCTGCTGGTCACCGGCCACGCCACAGATCTTCACCGGGCTCCCCAGTAACTCCGGCAGGGTTTCACCAAAATCCGCAGCGCTGTCACGTACTTCTGGCAGCATGGTACGCGGGATTTCCAGCAGATCCGTGATGGTCACACTCCAGTTACCCTTATAGATATCGTAGAGCATGGTACGGCAGGCATTGGTGGCATCGGTGGCGTGTACCCGCCCGCCGGTGAGATTCCAGATCAGCCAGGTGTCGATGGTGCCGCACAGAAGCTCGCCCTGGTCAGCCGCTTCACGGGCACCCGGCGTATTGTCGAGTATCCATTTGATTTTGGTGGCTGAAAAATACGGATCCAGCAGCAGGCCGGTTTTTTCGGTGATCAGAAGTTCGTAGCCACGGCTTCTCAGATCATCACAGATATCCGCGGTACGGCGATCCTGCCAGACAATGGCATTGTGAATGGGCTGACCCGTGTGCTTATTCCACACCACCACAGTTTCACGCTGATTAGTGATACCGATGGCAGCAATGTCTTCTGCACCGGCAGCGGCATCAGCCATGGCTGCGCGGCAGGTTTCCAGCGTTGTATTCCAGATATCCAGCGGGTCATGCTCCACCCAGCCGCTGCGCGGGTAATGTTGGGGGTATTCCTGCTGGGAGACGGCCCTGGGTTTAATGTCTGTATCAAAGAGGATGGCACGACTGGAGGTCGTACCCTGATCAATGGCCAGAACATAGGTCATAGCGTGGTTCCTTGTGATGATTGTCAGCGGTGGCCTGCCGGAGTGGCCCGTACCGCTTGTCCGGGTGCATTCACACCCTGATAGTCTTCCAGCCAGTTGGCAAGAGCTGCCGTCTGCTGCTCAGAAAATCTGAGACCCAGTTTGGAGCGCCGCCAGAGAATATCATCGGTGCTCATGGCAAATTCTTTGTCGCACAGCCAGCGGGCTTCCCGCTCACTCAGATCTGCGCCGAACATCTCTCCCAGATCCTCAAGTACCTGAGAGGTTCCCAGCATGACCCAGGCATCACGGCCGTAGGCACGGATCAGACGTCTCGCCCAGCTTTCCGTAAGAAACGGATAATCGCGACACAGATCCGCCATCAGCTGCTGTGCCCCGGCAACCTCAAAATCACCACCGGGCAGGGGCACTCCCGCCGTCCACGGACCGGAAACTCCGGGCAGAAATACACGGATCTTTGACAACGCACTTTCCGCCAGGCGGCGGTGAGTGGTGATCTTACCGCCAAACACGTTCAGCACCGGGGCGCCCTCCACCTGATCAGTGGTGAGTACATAATCCCGGGTGGCTGCAGTGGCAGAGCTGGCACCGTCGTCATACAGCGGACGCACACCGGAGTATGTCCAGACGATGTCCTCCCGGGTTACCGGGCGCTCAAAATACTGCGAAGCAAAGTTCAGCAGATAGTCTTTTTCCTCATCGGAGCAGACCGGCGGTGTAAAGGGGTCTTTATGCTCCACATCCGTAGTACCGATCAGGGTAAAATCGGTTTCATAAGGAATGGCGAAAATAATGCGGCCATCGGTACCCTGAAAGAAGTAACACTTATCGTGACCGAACAGCTTGCGGGTGACGATATGACTGCCCCGCACCAGCCGTGTTTTCTCCCCGGTCTGACGGTGCAGGCGGCAACCTATGATGTCCGCCACCCAGGGCCCGGCGGCGTTAATCAGCATACGCGCCTGAACCGTGGTCTGTGCGCCCGATAAGGTATCTTCCAGAGTTACATGCCAGATACCATCCTGACTCTCGGCATTGATCATGCGCGTGCGGGTGCGGATATCGGCACCACGCTCGGCGGCATCCCGGGCATTGAGCGCCACCAGGCGGGCATCTTCAATCCAGCAGTCGGAGTATTCATAGGCGTGCTCAAACCGGCTCTGCAACGGCTGACCTTCAGGCTCATCACGCAGACGCAGGGTCGAGGTCGGTGGCAGAATTCTGCGTCCACCGATGTGATCGTAAAGAAACAGGCCTAAGCGGATCATCCACCCCGGCCGACGACCTTTCATCCAGGGCATGAAAACATTAAGCAGCTTCGAGGCAGGCGTTACCCCTTCAAAGCGCATATCCGGGTGATACGGCAGTACAAAGCGCATCGGCCAGCTGATGTGCGGCATGGCGTTCAGCAGACGCTCCCTCTCAATCAGGGATTCCCGTACCAGCCGGAACTCAAAATACTCCAGATACCGCAACCCGCCATGAAAGAGTTTGGTCGACGCCGACGACGTCGCCGAAGCCAGATCATTCATCTCCACCAGCCTGACCGACAGGCCACGCCCGGCGGCATCGCGGGCGATCCCACAACCATTAACACCTCCTCCGATAATGAGAAGGTCCGTCAAAGACTGATTATTTTGGCTCTCAGGCATCAAATAACCCCTGTAAATAGGAAACGGCCTGCAAACTCAGTGTTCATCTGTGTTCCTTTGTTCCATTGATTTGTAGAGATGTGTTATTTCGGGCCACGACTGGTCTGATCTGTGCTTTCAAAACTGACAATATTCCCTGTGGCGTCTTTTGCGACATTTGACGCTTGCGTCAGATTGGTTTTATGCAACATGATGGACAATCAGACCAAAGTACCGGGATGGCTTTTACGTGCTGACCCGAGTGGCTGACGCCATGACGCAAAAATAACAACTACCTGCATGGATGATACGTAACAGGAACTAATATAGCAGGGGGATACCTCATGAACGGAAATACGAACACCAGGACCCGGACTGTGCCGGGTCTTTTTATCCCGGGCAGCAAGACTCTGACATCCATCGCACTGGCAATGGCTTTTTCTCAGGTACAGGCTGCAGACATCAACCTGCTTGGCCGTGACCGCCCCGGTGAATACACAGTCAGCGCCACCAGCGCCGACCTTATCGGCCCCGTCAGCTACATCAATGACGGCCGTCGCTGGACTGCCTGGAGCAACCGCCGCAGCGATACTTTTTACAACGATTCCGTCAATGTCGAATTTGAAGTGCCTTCACAGGTCAGCAGCATTTCTGTTCAGGGTAGCACCGGCAAACTGATCACTCTGGAATATTTTGATGGCACCGACTGGCAGGTAGCCGGCAGCTATCACGTCACCCTGTTCGGTACAGTGCAGTCTGTTGACAACATCACCGCCAAGAAATGGCGTCTGCGCAATGGTCGCGGGCTGGACAACGATCCGGCATCCCTCACCATTTCAGAACTGAACATGTACGGTACACCAAACCCCAATGCACCGGTGGGCAATACCCGCGACGGTGATACCGTGATTGAACTGGCTCAGGCTCCGGTCGACGAGTGTTACTTCGGGGTTGCCGATCCACGCAACATCTATCCTAAGCCCGAAAACGAACCCTGCCCGGCTGGCAGTAAAGAAAAGCGTAATGAATCCTACCTCTGGGGTCTGACCGCTTACAGCGACGAAAACGTCAGCAACCTCTATTTTGGTACCGGTGCCAACGTGTTCTGTATTGGTCTGCAGAACTACGCAGCCCTGCAGATCCCTCTGGCTCTGCCAAACAGCTGGGCCTGTCAGAACGGTTTCCGCAACGACCGTGAGCTGGGCGACCAGCGTCCGCCGTCGATCTACATTTACGACACCAAAACCGACGAAATGACCAAGCCGGCTATCACAGCCAAGGCTGAGAAGATCCGTGAGAACACCATTGGTCTGCGTTCTGCCGGCCAGTACGAAGGCATCGTCTTCCTCGCCAGACCAAACTCCAACAAAGCCATTTCCCTGTTCGCCTTCAACGGCGCCACCGGTGAACTGCTTGATGCCACGTCGTACGATGCCGGTTTCACCAGCGTACGTAAGATGAAAGAAATCGAAGGTAAACTCCACCTGGCTGTAGGTTCTGCGGAACTGGCACGTTCCAGCGGTGGCGGCGCCATGCTGCGCTGGAAAGGTGAACCTGAAGCTATCCTCAACGGTGACCTCTCGACTCTGTGGGACTTTGATCTGGTCGGTACCGGTATGGACGCGGAAGCAACCGAACTGGAGTACTTCGAAGGCCGTATTTTTGCAGCCTCCTGGCCGAACCAGTTCAGCAAACAGGGTGGTGGCCTGTGGCAGTCTCCTGACCTGCCACTGTCGACCGACGGCACTGCCGAACTGGTCTGGGAAGCCGGTGTGACCGATGCAGATCATGTTACCTTCACCGCTGAAGGTAACCTCGAAGTCCTGACCTCCGGTGGTATGGTGCTGTTTGAATCAGCCACGGCCGGAATGGGCGCTGAAAGTCTGGTGTTCCATGACAATGGCCGTCTGGCGATCTATGGTGCCGATGACAGCGTTCTCTGGAGCAGTGAAGAAGGCTTTGCTCCGGTGGATCTGGAAGTGAATGCCATTTCTGTGGAATCCGCTACCCGCCTGTACCCGGGTGATACCCTCTACGCCGGTGAAACCCTGCAGTCTGCCAGCGGCTTTGCCACTCTGGCAGTGGCAGACGGCGATCTGGAAGTCACCAGCAAGTCCATTCCGTGGACCCGTGTCTGGGGAGCAGAAGACTACGAGCCGGATGCCTATATCGCCACAACGTATGGTATGGGTGCAACGGTGGCCAAAGACGGTTGGATTTACTGGGGTACCATGCACGTACCGGCTACTCAACTGTTCAAGTACGTGGTTGATTACGGCTATCAGGTTGTCTCCCGTCACCCGGTCAAACTCATGACCAACGGTGCCCGCGCAGCCTCTTTCTTCCGCGCCCGTAACCTGGGTACTCCGGCACAGGAAATCGAAGTGCTGTACGGTGGTTACAAGATGACCGATGGTGCCAAGCCAGGTGAATACCCTGTCCATCAGTTCTACGAAGGCGAGTACGGTTACCTGCGTAACATGGGTGACTACAAGTACGAAATGAACAAAATGGGCCAGGTGCCTAAGTACGGTCGCGAAGGCTTCAACAACGCCCTCAACAAGTACCTGTGGAACATGATCAACTACAATGGTGACCTCTACATCGGTACCTTCGATCTGGGCGAAGACCTGCTGCCAATGCCGCAGAACTATGGCCTCAACACCGAAGCTGCACCGGGTGCGGATATGTACAAGCTGGACACCGAAAACGGTGCTGTGGAACCCGTATTCCTGGACGGTGCAGTATCACCGACCTCCTACGGTATCCGTAACACCATCGTCGTCGACGGTGCCATGTACATTGGTACCGCAAGTAACGCCAGCCTTGATCCGGACGGTGGCTGGCGCCTGATGAAACTGACCGCTGACGAACTGGATTAACCCCCGGAAAAGACAGCAGAAAAGGCGGCTACGGCCGCCTTTTTCCGTTTCTGCTCAGTGAAAAAATCACCACTCAAAACCCCTCTGAAATCCTTTTGTAACGGCTTTTTACAGACTGTGTAAGGAGTTGTTCAGCCGATTGACACCCCCCCTTTTTCAACTAGGTTTAAGAGACAGCGTATTCCCTGACAACTTCAGAAGAGAACCGATGAATCCCGGCAACGTATTGTGCAGTAAACCTGACCGTCGATCGGCTTCTAATCCCGTGATTTACGGGCTGGTACTGGTGTTGCTGCTGTTGTCACCGGCAGCGTCAGCCATCACCATTGAGACGGTCAGCTTTACCGGTCAGCCAGTCAATCTCTTACCCCTGCTGGAATTCACTGAAGAGCAACCCGGTGAAACCTTAGAAGACATTCTTTTCCGCCCGGCCAGTGACTGGCAGCACCGCACATCAGCCAGTAATAACCTGGGCCATGAATCCGGAGCACTCTGGGCCAGGGTACGTCTCAGTGGTCTCAGTACCGCCACCACTGAAACCGTAATCCGTCTCAACTACCCGCACATTGATTACGCGGATATGTATCTGCTCGAAAAGGGCAAAGTGATCAAGCACCTGAGTGCCGGTGACCACATTCCCTTCTCTGAATGGCCACTGGATAAGCGTACTTTCTGGTTCCCGGTACTGCCGGAAGATGTCAGTTCTGAGGAACAGGAGCTTTACCTGCGCATCGCCACCCCGGGTCTGATGAAGATGCCTCTGGAAATCATGACCTTCAGCGATGCCGCCGATGCCGAAATCCAGATGCATCTGTGGGCCGGAGCCGTGTTCGGCATCATGTTTATCATGATGCTGTACAACGCTTTTCTGTATTCATCCCTGCGCGATGGCACGTACCTGATCTACGTGCTCTATCTCATGACCATCAGTGCCCTGCAATTCACGCTGTTCGGCTTTGGTGAACAGTACATCTGGGGCGAAAGCCCGGGCATGAACAACACGATCCTGGCATTCCTGATCAGTTTCACTCAGGCCATGTCCGTGCTGTTTGTGATTAATTTTGTGAGTCTGAAGAAATTCGGCTCACGGCTTGATCTGATTTATGCCTACAGCTTCCTCACTGTTCTGGTGTTGATGAGCATTGCCAGCTTCTCCGCACCTTATGAAATCATGGTCCGTGCCGGAGTCGCTGTCAGCACCGTCACGCTGCTGACCGGTTTTTACATCGGCCTGAAAGGCTGGATAATGGGCATGAAACCCGCCCGACTGTTTACCACGGCCTGGTTTCTGCACCTGATCTTTATCGGCTGGTTCCTGCTGGATATTGCCGGGCATATGGCGTCTACAGGCCGCTCAGACCTGTTACTCTCGATCGGCTTCATCATGGAAGTCGCTCTGCTCTCTCTGGCCTTTGCCGACAAGATGAACCAGGAACGGGAGCTGCGCATTACCTCCCAGACCCGCCTGCTGGATATGCAGCTGGCTATGAACCGCGAACTGGACATCAAAGTACAGGAGCGCACCGCCGCCCTGCAGCGTGCTAACCTGCGCCTGGAAGAGCTGAGTATCACCGATGGCCTCACCGGCCTCTATAACCGCCGCTATTTCGACAAGCAATACATGGAGAAATACTCCAAAGCCTGTACCGAGCAGTTACCGGTTGCGGTGATGATGATTGATATCGACCACTTCAAGAACCTGAATGACACCCACGGCCACGCCTTCGGTGACCTGTGTCTGGTGCATGCAGCCGGTATCATCCAGAAAGTGGTGACCATGGGCGACGCCGTCTGCGCCCGCTATGGTGGTGAAGAGTTTGTGATCGTCATGCCGAAAACCACTGAAGCCCGTGCTGTGCAGTTAGGCGAGATCATCCGCCAGGAGTTTGCCCGAACCCGTGTAAAACATCAGAACCATGCCGTGAACATGACCGTCAGTATCGGGGTGGCGAGTGAAATTCCGGAGCATCTCGATCAGGCCGAAAGACTGCTGAAGTACGCCGATAACTGTCTGTATTTCTCGAAAGAAAACGGCCGCAATCAGGTCTCGTACCGCGGCAATATGAATCAGGCTTCCTGACCGGAAGCCTGAACCACGCCCTCCGCAGGTTTCAGGACTCCGGAGTGCGGATGACCATCAGCCGCAGCTCTGTCATATCCTCCATCGACCAGCGCAGTCCTTCCCGGCCCAGCCCGGAATCTTTCACCCCGCCGTAAGGCATGTGATCAATACGCCAGCTGGGTACATCGCCGATGACCACACCACCCACCTCCAGCTCATCCCAGGCCTGCTGAGCGCGGTACAGATCACGGGTGAAAATGCCGGCCTGTAAGCCAAAGCGACTGTGATTGACCCGCTCCAGCACGGCATCAAAATCACTGAAAGGCTCAAGTATCGCCACCGGACCAAAGGCTTCCTCGGCACTGATGCGACAGTCATCCGGCACCTTCTCCAGCAGCGTCGCCTGCAGCATATTGCCCTGGCGTTCACCGCCACACAGAACGGTCGCCCCACAGGCTGTGGCTTCGCTGATCCAGTCCTCCAGGCGCTCCGCCTCGCCTTCTGAAATCATGGGGCCGATAAAGGTTTGCGGATCGGCCGGGTCCCCGGCTTTCAGTTCTTTGGTCGCCTGTACCAACGCCACGCGGAAGGTCTCATAAATGTCTTCGTGCACAAACAGTCGCTGCACGCCGATACAGCTCTGGCCGGACTGATAAAAGGCCCCGGTAATCACCCGGGAGACGGCATCGGCGATGTCCCAGTCTTTGTCCACCACGCAGGCCGCATTACCACCGAGTTCCAGCACAACTTTTTTCTTTCCGGCCCGGGCTTTCAGCGCCCAGCCGACATCCGGTGATCCGGTAAAACTCAATAACTTCAGACGCTCATCCTCGGTCAGCAGATCAGCACTGTCACGGCGGCAGGGCAATATGGAAAACGCGCCTTCGGGCAGATCCGTTTCTGCCAGCACTTCGCCGATAACCAGAGCACCCACCGGTGTACGGCTGGCTGGCTTGAGGACAAAGGGGCAACCGCTGGCGATGGCCGGTGCGATCTTGTGAGCCGTCAGATTCAGCGGAAAGTTAAACGGGCTGATAAAAGCGCAGGGGCCGATGGGCACCCGTTGCGTCATACCACGGTAACCACGCCCGCGCGGACTGATATCCAGTGGCAGAGTTTCGCCGTAAAGACGAGGCGTTTCTTCAGCGGCGATGCGGAAGGTGTCAATCAGCCGCTCCACTTCACCCCGGGCGTCTTTAATCGGCTTACCTGCCTCGATGCAGAGAATATGCGCCAGTTCATCTGCCCGTTCACGAAAACGCGCAACGCAGTGATTGAGAACCTCCTGACGCTCGTAACAGGTCATACGCCGCATCGGTCCAGCGGCGGCGGTGGCCGCCGTAACAGCCCGGTCCAGTACCTCCGGTGTGGCCAGCGGTACGCTGCAGGCAGCATCCCCCGTGTATTTGTTGTACACCGTCAGGGGCTCACCCTCGTGACTTGGTTTTCCTGCCAGATAGAAAGGATAACGGGACTGCATACTTGCTCCTGCTGTTCTGAGTCTTTACTGGCTGACTGAATCAGTGTTCCAGAGTTCCCGGCCGTCTGCATCTCACATCCTGATCTGACACTTGCGTCACGGGGGTGGTGCAGGCCCGATAATAGTTATACATTATTTATACCTTAGTTATTCATTCAGGTTAAATATGTCTGTGACCACACCACCTGTGCCAGGGCTTCAGCCTGCCCAGGCAGCGCTGCTGAAACAGTCATGAGCAATCATCAGGTTCTCTGGCTCAGAAACGATCTGCGCCTGCACGATAACGCCGGTTTGCGTCTGGCCGCAGAAGCCGGGCTGCCGGTCTGTATCGTGTTTATTCTGCCGCCACAGTGGATCAGCAAAGACGCTCAGGGTCTTAACCGGCTTGGTAATGCCAAGGCAACCTTTCTGCGCGCCTGTCTGATTGATCTGCAACGCAGTCTTGCTGCGGCCAACCTGACACTGCACATCCTCAGTGGCGACCCGGTTACCCTGCTGAGCCGCCTGACCGGCCGTGACGGTATATTACTGACAGCGGCACCTCAGGCCCCCGAAGAAGAAAGCTGGATACGTCAGCTGTCACAGCAGCTGCAGGTTCAGACCTACACAGCCCAGACCCTGCTCGACCGGGAGCAGCTCCGGCCCCTGCTCAGTGACTGGCCGCAGACCTTCAGCCGCTTCCGGCGCTGGTTGCAGAAGCAGACCGATCTGAGCATCCCGGCAGATGAATCCTCAGAGACCTTATCGCTGAGCGATCATCCCTGCAGCGTTTCAGCCCCCGCCAGCTGGCCGGATCAGCCCGGGGCGGACATCCGCCTGCCACTGAACGGCGGTGAACGAATTGCCCGGCAGCATCTGCAGAACTACCTGTGGCGCACCCGTGCGGTGCGCCACTACCGCGAAACCCGTAACCGTCTTACCGGCACTCAGAGCAGCAGTCTGTTCAGTGCGCACCTGGCCTGGGGGGCTCTCTCGGTACGTGAGGCCTGGCGACAGCTGCAGGCCTGGGAGCAGGTACACGGAACGTCTTACTCCGTGCGTGCCCTGCGCGATGAACTCCTCTGGCGGGAGTATTTTCACTGGTCACTGGTGGTTCACGGAGCCAGCCTGTTCCGCCGTTCAGGCCTGCGGGGTTGTGCAGAAGAGACCGTTACGGAGACACCTGCTGCTGCAGAAAACTGGCGCGCCTGGTGCGAAGCCAGAACCGGTGTTCCTGGTATTGATGCAGGCCTTGTGGAGCTGCAACGGACCGGTTTTATTTCTAACCGTCTGCGGCAGAATATGGCGAGTTATTTTGTGCATGAACTGAAGCTGGACTGGCGTCTGGGAGCGCGCTGGTTTGAGCAGCACCTGATCGATGCAGATCCCGGCAGCAACTACGGCAACTGGGCCTATATCGCCGGGGTTGGACATAACCCGCGTGAAAATCACCGCTTCCATCTGAATCAGCAGCTGCAACACTACGACCCTCAGCTCGAACACCTGCGCCTGTGGCTACCTGAACTGCAGGAACAGACCGTAGAAGACATTCTCCGGCATCAGCAGGGTAAGTACTTGCTGACCTCCTATCCTGCACCGGTTGCTGTCACCAGCGACCCTGGCTGACATCCGGCGGATGTCAGACACAAAAAAAGCAGCCGGAGCTGCTTTGGGGTGCTGTGGCGGCTAAGCCATCTCTCCGGGCATCATGCCATGGGAGTAATATTCTTCACATTTTTGGCCGTAAAGTAGGCGATACCGGTTTCGCTGTCGCCAACTTCAACCCGGTTCGGAGCCAGTGCTGAGCTGCGTACGGCAGCGACATACAGACCCTTACTGGAGACCAGATTCTTATCCACATCATTAAAATGTGGCTGGGAAAACGCAAAGGTTTTGCGTTCGCATCCGCGCTCAAGTGTGAGGATCAGCTGGGCATCAGCCAGCTCGGTGGCACGGCTGAAATTAACGTAGCTGACACGGTAGCTCTCATCGAATTCGAAGAGGTACTGACTGACTTTCTGGCGACTGATACTCATTGTTGGTGACCCACGATGTTTGCTTTTCACACTGTTAGGTTTAGCCCCCCGGGGACGACCGCGCCATGCGGTTTAACAGAAAACTACACGAAACCTACAAGCGTCAGGTTTCCGGTTTTCCGACCTTTCAGAGTGCTGAAAAAAATCATTTTCTGGCTGGAAAGCCATGACTGACAGGTGTCAAAAAACTGTGCCGTACACATCGGTTTACACCCGTTAACCTTTTGTGTCACGGCTTGAGAAGATTGCCTCCATCGCAGAGTCTGTATCGGCATAACTGAAGGGGAAATCAGCGGCCAGAAGCTTGCCGGGGATGACTTTCTGACCTTTCAGAAGTAATTCGCTCATTTCTCCCAGCAAGAGTTTCAGCGCAAAGGCAGGCGCAGGCAGAAAAGCAGGACGGTGCAGTGCACGGGCCAGCGCCCGGGTCAGCCCGGCATTGCTCACCGGGTTTGGCGCGGTCATATTAACCGGACCACTGAGCTGCGACTCCAACAGGAAATCCACGGCCTTGCAGTAATCTTCCCGATGAATCCAGGACAATACCTGCCGGCCATCAGCGATGGGCCCGCCCAGCCCAAGCAGGAACGGCAGACGCATGCGCTCCAGCATGCCACCCCCGGCATCCAGTACCAGACCGGTGCGCAGTACCACCAGCCGCTGCGTGGTCATACCGAAGCCCTGTGCCACGTTCTCCCAGTCCTGACATAGGCGGGCCGCGAAGTCTTTACCGGCCGGAGAGGACTCCGTCAGCTCAGGGCTGGCAGAACCGGGAAAGGCACCGTAGTAGCCTACGGCCGAGCCGGACAGCACCACATCGTATTTCTGTCCGCTGCGCACTGACCACTGCACCAGAGATTCTGTCAGGCGTATGCGGCTGTCACGCAGGATCTGTTTACGCGCTTCTGACCAGCGTGCATCAGCAATACCTTCTCCGGCCAGGTTCACCAGAGTGTCAAAACGGGCATCCCGGAGTTCATCCAATGCAGAGACCGACTGAACCCGGCGGTTCCAGCGCTTGACCGCAGCCAGAGGCCGGCGCGAGAGAATGGTGACACTGTGCCCCTGAGCCAGCCAGCGGTCCGTCAGGCGGCTGCCGATGAAACCGGTACCACCGGTAATGAGTATGTTACGGCTCATAGTATGCTCCTTTACGTTCTTACCATTCATTATTTATACAGAAGTTGTACAACACAAGCATCATCCTTACACTGTGCTGCAAAATCTGAGGAAATTCCGATGCCGAACATTGCCATTCAGGAAGTTGCTGTCATAGGTGCCGGCCTGGCCGGCCTCAGCGTCCTGCAACATCTCGATCCTGCCACCCATCGTGTGACCCTGTTCGATAAAAGCCGCGGCACCGGCGGACGGCTGTCGAGTAAAAAAGTGGGTAACTCCAGCTGGGACATGGGCGCCCAATACCTGCGGGCACACAGCCCTGAGTTTGCTGGCCAGCTGAGTACCTGGCATGAGCTGGGGTGGATTGCGCCCTGGCCAGTCACACCTTATGTTGCCGATGCCAACGGCCTGCGTCCTTCGCCAGACAACACCCGGCGTTATGTCGGTACACCCAGAATGACCGCACTGAGCCGCAAACTCAGTGAGCAGGCGGGGGAATTCCATGCCACGACGCGAATTACAAAAGCATCACAGCAGGATGGCCATTGGTTCCTGCGCAGCGACGATGACCGTGAATTCGGTCCTTTCGCTACCCTGGTGATTGCCCTGCCGCCGCAACAGGCTGCCGAACTGCTGCCCATCAATCACCCGCTTTACCAAATGGCTGCCGGACACGGCATGCTGCCCAGCTGGACCCTGCTGTTCAGTTGTGAAGAGATCATCGCCCCGGAGATACATGCGGTCTATGTGCACAACGGGCCACTGCGCTGGATGGCCCGTAACAGCAGCAAACCGGGACGTGCACCTGAGCAGAGCTGGGTCCTGCAGGCCAGTGCCGTCTGGAGCCAGCAGCATCTGGATGCGCCCCGGCCGGAGATTCAGTCGCAGTTGCTGGAGGCTTTCCGCAGCCTCACCGGGGCTGATAAGCTGACCCTGACTGACACCTGGCTGCATCGCTGGCTGTACGCCCTGCCGGACGGCAGCTCTGCACCGGCGCAGCCGCTGCATGACCCGGCAATGAAGCTTTACCTCTGCGGCGACTGGTGTCAGGGCTCATCCGCCGAAGGCGCCTGGCTCAGCGGGCGCAGCACCGCCGCTCTGATCAACCAGCAGGACAATGAATAATGTCATCAGCCACCAAAGCCACCATTCTTCTCGCCCACGGCAGCACCGACCCGAACTGGCTCGCGCCCTTCTGCACCCTGTACGAAGGCATCCGCCAGCACACAGGTGAGCAGCGGGTTGAGCTGGCCTATATGGAGCTGGCCGAGCCTTCACTGCAGAACATGATTGAACAACTGGCAACCGAGGGGTTCACGGAGATTGATATCCTGCCGCTGTTCTTTGCTGCCGGGCGTCACCTGCGCAAAGACGTTCCCAGGCAACTTGAGGACATACAGCAAGCCGCCACAGTGCCCCTGACCCTGACCCTGCATCAGCCAGTTGGACTGGAGCCTGAGATCGCCGAAGCCATCAGCCGTCTGGTCATCCGCCGGGTGACCTGACCGCAGCACAGACGGTGGCAAGGAATCCGCCGGGGTTACGAAAACTTATACAAGACTGATTGACTTGTAGAACTTTTCGGTGTCATATAAAACTTATACAACAGGTATAAGTTTAAGGTGATTCTCCATGACGCCATCCACACATGAACGTATCCCGGTCGGCATCAGTGCCTGCCTGATGGGTGAAAACGTACGCTTCAACGGCAGTCATAAGCGTTCGCGTTTCTGTACCGACGTCCTCAGCCGCTACTTTGATTTCCGCCCTGTCTGTCCGGAAGTCGCCATCGGCCTGGGAACACCGCGTGAACCTATCCGTCTGGTAGCCAGTTCATCGGACGATGAATCGCCACGCGCTGTGGGGGTCAGTAATCCGGACCTCGATGTCACCGCGCCACTGAGCAACTACGCCGATCAGTGCGCTGACAGTATGCAGGACCTCTGTGGCTTCATACTGATGCAGAAAAGCCCCAGCTGTGGCCTGTTTGAAGTCAAACGCTACCTCAGCAATGGCCACCCGGAAGGCAAGACCTCCGGTGTGTTTGCCCGCCGTCTGCGGGAACGCCTGCCACTGCTGCCCATCGAAGAGGCCGGGCGCCTGAATGATGCCGCTCTGCGCGAAAACTTCATGGTGCGGGTGTATGCCTATCAGGACTGGCAGACCTTCCTCCAGGAACCCGTGACCGCTGCGGGCCTGATTGCCTTTCACTCACGCTACAAGTATCTGGTCATGGCCCACAGCCCGGATGCCTACCGCAGCATTGGCCGCCTGTTGTCTGACCTTAGCGGGCCACTGGAGCAGATTGCCACGGACTACTTCCAGCAGCTGATGAGTGCCCTGGCGAAACCAGCCACCCGCCAGCGCCATACCAATGCCCTGATGCATCTGCAGGGCTACCTGAAAAAAATCCTCAGCCCGGCAGACAAGCAGGAACTGAGAAACCTGATTGATGAATACCACGAAGGCATCATTCCTCTGGTCGTACCGCTGACGCTGCTTAAGCATCACCTGAACCACCATGAAGAAATGAACGCCTATGCCCGCCAGCAGGTGTATCTGAACCCGCATCCGTATGAGCTGGGTTTACGCAATACGCTGTAACTGAATAACAGGCTGTTTAATGACTCGTCTCGTCTGGTTCCGCAACGATCTGCGGGTACACGATAATCCGGCACTGGCCTTTGCCCGTCGCGATAACGAAGCCCCCGTCGTGGCTGTGGTGTTTGTCCCTGAACAGCAGTGGCGGCAGCATGGTCTCGGTGAGCGCCGGATCAACCTGAATAAGGCCGCGATCTGCGCCCTGCAGGATTCTCTGAGCGCTCTGAACATTCCCCTGCTGATTGCGCCCGGTGAGTCCTTCCGCGACAACCTCGGCTACCTTCAGGAACTGCTGACGCAATTTGAATTCAGTGAAATCAATTTCAATATTGAATACGAACTCAACGAGCGCCAGCGTGACCGCCAGCTGGTGATCTGGTGCCGTGACCGGCACATTACCGCTAACCGCTTCCACGACCAGTGCCTGCTACCCCCCGGTGAAGTACTGACCGGCGACGCGCAGATGTACAAGGTCTTCACCCCATTCCGCAAAGCCTGGCTGAGCCAGATGAGCAACCTCTGTCCGCCTCCGTGCGCGGCTCCGGCCGTACAGAAAAAAGCCGTGGTGCCGCAAGCCATTCTGGATTTCTGGCAGCAGCATTCACAGCCACCGGCACACACAGAGGATGACCTGTGGGCCGCCGATGAAGACAGTGGCCATGAACAGCTGGCCGAGTTTCTTGACCGCGATGTGCTCTACTATCAGGAACAGCGCGACCTGCCGGATCTGGATGCCACCAGCCGACTGTCGTTTTATCTGGCTCTGGGGCTGCTGTCACCGCGCCAGTGCCTGTACAGCGCCTGGCAGAAGAACCAATGCATGCTCAGCGGCGGCGAAACCGGCATCGACACCTGGATCAGCGAGCTGATCTGGCGGGAATTCTACCGTCACCTCATCGTTGCCTGGCCAGAGCTGTGCAAACACCGGGCGTTCAGGCCCGAGACGGAAGACGTGCCCTGGCGTGACAGTGACAGCGACTTCGCACGCTGGTGCGCCGGTGAAACCGGCTACCCTATTGTCGACGCGGCCATGAAACAGCTGCTCGATCAGGGCTGGATGCACAACCGCCTGCGCATGATCAGTGCCATGTTCCTGACCAAACATCTGCTGATCGACTGGCGTCGCGGCGAGGCCTTCTTTAACCAGCACCTGGTGGATGCCGATTTCGCCGCCAACAACGGCGGCTGGCAGTGGAGTGCCTCTACCGGGGCGGATGGTGCGCCCTACTTCCGTATCTTCAATCCCACCACGCAATCGGAGAAATTTGACCCTCAGGGGAATTTTCTCGTCCGATATCTGCCATCCTTGATGAAGCTCCCGGCAAAATCACGGCATAACCCGGCTCCGGAACAGAGAAACGGCTGTGGTTATCCTCAACCCATGGTGGAACACAAAGCAGCGCGCGAGCGTGCTCTTGATGCCTTCCGTCAGACATCCGAGAGAAAGGCAGGTTAAGCGTATGTCCACGAAGGTAAGCAAACGCAGGATCATCCCGGCCAACCTGATGCGCTGGCTGGATTCCCACGCCGACAGTCAGGAAGACATGACCAGTACCGAATTCAACTGGGTACGTCTGATGCCGTATGTCGTGCTGCATATCGCCTGCTTCGGCGCGTTTTTTACCGGGGTCAGCACCACCGCAGTCGTCGTCTGCCTGGCACTGTTCTGGGTCCGCATGTTCGCCATCACCGCGTTTTATCACCGCTATTTCGCCCATAAAAGTTTCCGTACCAACCGCTTTTTTCAGTTTATTTTCGCGGTCATGGGAAATATGTCGGCGCAGCGCGGCCCCCTCTGGTGGGCTGCCCATCACCGGGTTCACCACCAGCATTCTGATCAGGAGGAGGATCTGCATTCTCCGGTGCAACGCGGTTTCTGGTGGAGTCATCTTGGTTGGTTAACCTGCAATGCCAGTTTCGTCACCCGTCTGGAACGCATTCCTGATTTTGCAAAATATCCTGAGCTGCGCTGGCTCGACCGTTACGACAACGTCGTACCCCTTGTCCTGATTCTGGTTTTATTTTTCAGCGGTGAATTACTTTCAATCTACCTGCCTCAACTGAACACCGACGGAGCTCAGCTTGTGGTGTGGGGATTTTTTATTTCCACCGTCTGCCTTTTTCACGCCACGGTAACCATTAATTCCCTCTGCCACACCTGGGGAACGCGCCGTTTTAACACCACAGACGACAGCCGCAACAATTTTATTCTGGCCCTGCTGACCCTGGGAGAAGGCTGGCATAACAACCACCACCGTTACGCCATATCAACCCGCCAGGGGTTTTACTGGTGGCAGCTGGATATTACCTACCTCATTCTGAAAACCATGAGCTGGCTGGGCATTGTGCATGACCTGCGCCCAGTACCCGCGCACGTATTGAAGGAAGGCCGCCATGGCCGGTAGTTTCAGTGATATCCGCTACGATAAATTCATTCACACCTATCAGGCATTACAGCCGGGTAGCGACGTCGGGTCGCTGCTCAGTGAGCTGTATCACAACGATATTATTTTTAAAGATCCGTTCCATCAGATTTCCGGGCTGGAACACCTTTGTCAGTATTTTTCCGGCCTGTATCAGAACCTGGGTGCATGTCATTTTGAATTTCACGAAATTGTCAGTCAGCACCAGCTGGGTACCGTGTTCTGGACTCTGACTTATCGTCATCCGTCCCTTCACAAAGGCGCACGGGACATCGTGGTCGAAGGCATGAGTCTGCTGCACTGGCAGGATGACAAAATCATCGTCCATCAGGATTTTTTTGATGGCGGCGCCATGCTCTATGAACATCTCCCCGTGATGGGCTGGGCCATCCGTAAACTCAAGGAGCGTATGCTGTGAGCCTGTGGCACAAAGACCCAGTACCGGATCTGAACGAGCAGATTATCTGGCTCACCGGCGCATCATCCGGCATTGGCGAAGCACTGACCAAAGCGCTCGCTGATCGCTGTCTGCATCTGTATATCTCGGCGCGCAGCCGCGACAAGCTGGAGACTCTGGCAGAGTCCGCCAGCAACATTACTGTACTGCCGGCGGACATTACCGACCCGGAATCCCTGCAGCAGGCGGCAGAAAAGATTCACGCTACCAGCGGTCGCCTCGACACCCTGATTGCCAACGCCGGTACCTGCGAATACGTCGATGCCCTGCAACTGGACCCGGACCTGTTCCGCCGTGTGCATGAGACCAATTTTATGGGCATGGTCAATACGGTGGCCGCCGCCATACCTCTGTTGCAGCGCAGCCGCCGCGGCTACATTGCCGGGGTCAGCAGCAGCGTCACCTTTCTCGCCATGCCACGGGCACAGGCCTACGGCAGCTCAAAAGCCGCAGTCACCCATTTTCTTGAGGCCATGAAAGCGGATCTGATGCCGGTCGGCATTGATGTGTCCGTGATCAGCCCGGGCTTTGTCAGAACCCCACTCACCGATGTGAATGATTTTCCCATGCCTATGCTGATCAGCCCTGAACAAGCCGCCGGAGCCATTATTCAGGGACTGCAGAAGCGTCCGTGGCAGATTGCTTTCCCGAAACGTTTCACTTTTCTGCTGTCCCTGCTCGGTCATCTGCCCGCGCCATTGCGCCACCGTGTCACCAGCGCCATGTCACGGACCCGTGAGCAGGAAACCGTCCGGGAGAACCACTCATGAAACAGCGCATTGCCATTATCGGCTCCGGCATTTCCGGTCTCACCTGTGCCTGGTTACTGCGTGAGCGTTATCAGGTGGAACTGTATGAGGCCGGTTCGTATTTTGGCGGCCACACCCAGACCACAGACGTCGACATTGACGGAGTGACCTATCCGGTCAATACCGGGTTTATTGTTTTCAATGACTGGACCTATCCCGGGTTCATCCGCCTGATGGAAAAGCTCGGTGTTGCCCACGAAGCCTCAGACATGAGCTTCAGCGTGCGTTGTGAACGCAGTGGTAACGAATACAACGGTGCCAATCTCGACACCCTGTTCGCCCGGCGCAGCAATCTGCTGCGGCCTTCGTTTCTGGGAATGGTCAGAGACATTCTGCGTTTCAACCGGGAAACCCGGCAGGAACTGGATGCCGGTGCCGTCAGTGAACGTGAGACGCTGGGGGAATACCTCAACCGCAAAGGTTATGGCCGTACTTTCCGTGACCTCTACATCATACCGATGGGCGCCGCCATCTGGTCCGCCAGTGAAGAGATGATGATGGCGTTCCCGCTGTATTTTTTCCTGCGCTTTTTCAATAACCACGGCATGCTCAGTGTCGATGACCGGCCACAGTGGCGGGTGATCAGTGGTGGTTCTCAAAGTTATGTTCGCCGCATGCTGGAGGATATTCCAGAAGAACAGCAATTCCTCAACACACCGGTAACCGGCGTCAGCCGTACCGGCGGCAAGGTTCAGGTTCTGTCTGCCCGTGGGGAACGTGAATACGATCAGGTGATTTTTGCCTGCCACAGTGATCAGGCGCTGCAGTTACTGACGGATGCCACGCAAAATGAACGCGATATTCTCGGTGCCATTCCCTATAAAATGAATGACGTGGTGCTGCACACCGACAGCAGTATTCTACCCAAACGTAAAAAAGTCTGGGCCTCGTGGAATTACCATATCGGCCAGAAAGATCAGGATTGCGTCGCCGTTACCTATTACATGAACCGCCTGCAGAACTTTCACCATGCACCGGTGGATTTCTGTGTCACCCTGAATAAAACCCGGGATATTAATCCCGATAAAATCATCCGGAAATTCCGGTATGCGCACCCCGTATTCACGCTCGAAGGAATGCAGGCGCAGAAACGGCATGGCGATATTTCCGGACGTATGAACACTCATTTCTGCGGCGCCTACTGGTTTAATGGTTTCCATGAAGACGGTGTGCGCAGCGCACTGAGAGTCACCGAAGCATTGGGTGTCAGTCTGGATGCCGGAGACGCCGGATGAAGACCGACAGTGCGCTGTTTACCGGCACGGTCCGGCACCGGCGCTTTCTGCCGGTTCCGCACAGCTTCCGCTATAACGCGTTTATGGTATGGCTGAATCTGGACCAGACCGGGGATTTTCTGTCACGCAGTGTATTCTGGGGAACGTCACGACTGTCTCCGGCCCGCTTCCGCCGTCGCGATTATTTTTCCTGCGCGGATTTAGCGTTGGATGACACGCCGGAAAATCTCAAACTGCACGTCAGTCACGCCTTTAAAAATGAAACAGGACACTATCCTTTCACGGTCTGCATGCTGACCAATTTCCGTTATTTCGGTTATCTGATCAATCCGGTGACTTTTTATTACGGATACGACCGGGAAAATAATCTGCTGGGTATTCTTGCCGAAATCACCAACACCCCCTGGAATGAACGGTTTCATTACACTCTCAGTACCTCCACTGTGCCGGACAGTACGGCCATACAGCCAGAGCGTATTTCCCGGCACAGCAACGGCGATGGTCATTACCGCTACTGTTTCCGGAAAACCTTCCACGTATCGCCGTTTAATCCACTGGCGATGGACTACATCTGGAGCATGCCGGACACAGAGTCTCACTGCGCCATTCACATGCAGACCCTGCGTGACGGCAAACTGGATTTTGACGCCACCCTGAATATGCAGCGCCGTCCGGCCACAGGCCAGGCCCTGACAATGGCTCTGCTGCAATACCCGCTGATGACGCTGAAAGTCTTTTGGGGCATCTACAGCAACGCCGCACGTCTGTGGCTGAAAAAAGCCCCGTTTTATTCACACCCCGGTAACCGTCCTGAACAACAGCACAGGCCGCCTTTATCGTCCCGAGAGGAGTAATGCCATGAAAACCGTCACACTGAAGCAGGACACCATGCCACTGCTCGACCGTCTCTGCCGTCAGGCCCTGTTCAGTACGCTGGAGCGTCTGCACACCGGTACAATCCGGGTCTGTGAAGGAAATAACTGCCGTGAATTCGGTCAATCCAGCGACCGGATTCAGGATGTCAGTATTTTTATCCATGACTGGGAGGCCTACCGCAGCATAGTGCTCAACGGCAGTGTCGGTGCAGGCGAGTCCTATATGACCGGTGACTGGAGCGCGACGGACCTGCCGGGCCTGATCCGTATTTTGTCCCTCAACAAGGACGTGGTCGACAGCATCGACAGCGGCCTGGCCAACGCCGGTAAGCTGCTGCTGAAAGGCTTTCATGCATTTAACCGCAATACCGAGAAAGGTTCACGGCGCAATATTGCCGCTCACTACGATCTCGGTAATGACATGTTCCAGCTGTTTCTTGATCCGACCATGATGTATTCCAGCGGTATCTTCCCGTCACCCGAATCGACCATGGAAGAAGCGTCGGTGTTCAAGATGGACCGCATCTGCCGCAAGCTCGACCTGCAGCCGGATGATCATCTGGTCGAGATCGGCACGGGCTGGGGTTCCATGGCCATCCACGCGGCAAAACATTATGGCTGCCGCGTCACGACCACCACGATCTCAGAACAACAGCACCATTACGCTGAAGAGAAAATCCGCGAAGCGGGTCTGGAAGACCGCATCACCTTATTGCAACAGGATTACCGTACACTCGAAGGCCAATACGATAAATTGGTGTCCATCGAGATGATCGAGGCCGTCGGCTGGGAATACCTGGATACCTATATGGCAACCGTCAGCCGCTTACTGAAAGACGATGGTCTGGCACTGATACAGGCCATCACCATTGATGACCAACGTTACGAGCAGGCCAAACGCAGTGTCGATTTCATCAAACGCTATATTTTCCCGGGCAGTTTTATTCCCTGCGTAACGGCAATTACAGCCTCTGCGACCGCCGTCACCGATATGAAACTGACCCACCTGGAAGACATCACCCCGCATTACGCACGTACGCTGGCGCACTGGCGTGAACGTTTTCTGAACAATAAAGAGCAGATCAAAGCCCTTGGTTACACTGACGACTTTGTCCGTTTATGGGACTTTTATTTTGCCTATTGCGAGGGGGGTTTTGCCGAACGAGTTATTGGTGATGTACAGTTGCTGCTTTCCAAACCACTCAGCCGCCGCGACCCGATTCTAGGAGTAATATGAGTCTGCACGCCCACATCCCCCGCCCTTTGCAACGCTTACTTAATTTTGTGGCCTATCAAGCTACTTGGTTCACTGGTGTATACGGTGGTGATAAGTGGACGATCCCGGCAGTGACCTGTCTGCTGATCATTCATCTTCTGATCGTGCGCGAAGGAGAATGGAAACTGATGGGCTGTTTTGCCATTACCGGTATCTGCATGGATACCATCTGGATGCATCTGGGCCTTGTTCATTACCCCGAAAATACCATGTATCCGCTGCTGCCCATCTGGCTGATGCTGCTCTGGTTTGCCGTATCGACCACACTGACTCATGCGATTAACCCGATTTTCCGCCGTCCTGTTCTGGTCACCATACTGGCAGTTCTCATTGCCCCGTACAGTTATTCCGTGGGTGCCAAGGCCGGTGGCATTGATATTACAGAAGCGGGTTATTACGCCGTTGCCGCTGGCTGGGGCACACTGATGTTTATTACCTCCTTCACCATCAAATACATCCGTCCGGATATGGTAGGTCTGGAGCACTGAGCCCTGTTATCCGGGCCCGGTCAGGGCGCGGAAACCTCACCGATCATCCGGCATACGTGACATCCCATGAAAATAATAAAATGCCTGTCCGTTCTTTTACTCCTTCCCGTCACTCTGTGGGCCGAAAACCGGGTATTCACCGGTGAGGCCCGCAGCCTGAGTGACGGTCGGCTGCTCTACCGCGAAACTCATACTCTGCAACTTGACAGTGACCGCCCCATCAGCGGTGTGGTGGAATACCATGACGCAGAGGGTGTGCTGATTGCCCGTAAAACCAACCAGTATCATGAGCGCCTGGCCACCACCGACTTTGTGCTGATGGATATGCGCAATGACTACCGGGAGCAGGCGCAGCAGACGGAGTCAGGCTGGCGCCTGTCACAGACAGAAAACGGCAAGAGCACCAGTGCCGACCCGGGCCAACCTGAACACCAGCCTGTCGTCGATGCCGGATTTGATGAGTTTGTCCGGGAGCACTGGCAGGCGTTGCTCGATGATCAGACCATTTTCTTTTCATTTGCCGTTCCGGCACGGCTGGAATGGATCAGTTTCCGCCTGATTCCGGTACGCGTAACCGACACCGAACTCACGGTCGAGATGAAGCTCAGGTCAAGGATGCTGGCCTGGCTGCTCGACCCCATCATACTCACCTATGACCTCAAAACACGCCAGCTGCTGCGCTACAGGGGACTGACCAATATTCAGGATGAAAACGGTAAGGGGATCCACGCCGAGATAACCTATCACTATGACTGATCACCGCCCTGTCGTCTTTAACGCCCTGTTCAGCGGTCTGTTGCTGCTGCCCTTCACAGTATCCGCTGCGGAAACCAGCGGCTCAGAAGTTCCTCAGGATGACATCGTGGAAATGGAAACGATGGTGGTCACCTCCAGCGCCATGCCAGAAGCGCCACTGACACCTCAGGCCGACCGGGTGATTTCAGTTCCCGGCGCCGGCAATGATCCACTGCGTGCACTGGAATCCCTGCCCGGTGTGGTGTTTGGCCCGGGACGTCAGGCGGCCCCGGCCATCCGAGGCTCATCTCCACAGGAAAATACCTATTACCTCGACTTCCTGCCGGTCGGTTACCTGTTTCATGTCGATGGCTCAAGTATCCTCAGTGATGAGCTGACGCAGAATTTCACGCTGTACAACGCCGCCTTTCCCTCACGCTACAACAAGGCCACCGGTGGTGTCATCGACAGTGAATCCATCTCAGCAGACCAGCTGGAAAATAACGCCGTGATTGATCTCAGCCTGTTGCGTGCCGGTGTACTGGTCGGTGGAGATATCAGTAATGATCAGGCGTTTTACCTCAGCGGTCGCATGAGCCTGTTCCAGTATTACCTTGAGAATCTGGTGGATGACGACGACTTTGAATTCACCACCGTACCTGAGTTCTACGACTATCAGGGACAATGGCAGAAGCGCTTCAGCAACGGCGCCGAACTGAGCCTGCAGCTGACCGGGGCGCGCGACAAAGCAGGCCTGCTGTTCGACGAAGACTCAGATCAGGTGCAGCAGGACCCGGCATTGGCCGGAGGCATAGACGCCGAGCAGTATTACAACCAGCAGGGGCTGCTGCTGGAGAATGACGACGGCAAGCGCAGCTACCGTGCAGGGCTTTACCATCTCGAAGAAACCTTCGGTTACCGCATCGGCACAGGCAACACAATCAACGCCAACAGTCACACCTATGGCATCCGCAGCCGTTTTGACCGGGAAACCACCCTGCTCGCGCGCGGCATCTTCACCTGGGGCTTTGATATTTCCGAGCAGCGTATTGATTACGCCGGCGCCTTCTCCGCCCCGCCCTGTGATGAATTCCGCAGCGACTGCCGTCTCTCAGACGCCACAGAGACGGTATCAGGTGATGGTATGGTGGTGCTGCGCGACTACAACCTCTTTATCAACCGCAACCTGCAGCTCTCCGAAGGCTGGCAATTTTCCTTCGGGCCACTGGTGTCGTACAACGACTACACCGGCAACTCGTTTCTGGAGCCGCGCATCAATAACCGCCTGAGCCTCAGTGACCGTCTGGTCTGGACCGCAGCCTATGGTCGCCATCACGCCATCACCGGCAATCCGGGGCAGTATGTGGCAGAGTTCGGCAACCCGGATCTGGATGAAACCCGCGCCATCCATTATGCCACCGGGTTTGAATACCAACTGCAGGACGGCCTGATGCTGACCAGTGAAGTCTATTACAAGAAGCTGTTCGACATCGTTGTCGCTCGTCCTGCCGAAGAAAACTACCCCGGCCTGAGTGACGCGGAATACAACGACCTGCCGCGTTATAGCAACAGTGCCGAAGGTCGCGCCTACGGCCTTGAAACCTTGCTCTACGCTACGTTCAGCCCGCGTTGGTATGGCTGGGCCTCGCTGGCTCTGTCACACAGTGAACGGGAAAACCGTCTGACCGGGGAGAGCTTCACCTATGAATACGACAAACCCGTCGTCATCAATCTGGTGGGCAGCTATCAGTGGAATGAACACTGGCGTCTGGGTCTGCGCTGGCGCTACCAGAGTGGTCAACTGATCACACCGTTGGAAGGCGCCGTACCGGATGCTGACGTGCCCGGCCTTTACAACCCGGTTTATGGCTCACCCTTCTCAGTGCGCCTGCCCGATTATCACAAGCTGGACTTCCGTGCCGACCGTCGCTTTAACCTGAGCCGCAATGAGCTGGATCTCTACCTGGAGATTCTCAACCTCTATAACCATGAGAACGTGGTGGGTTACACCTATGAGAACGCGGACTACAGCGGTAAAGAAGAAGTGAATGATCTGCCACTGATGTTGTCTTTAGGTGTCAAAGCGCGCTTCTGAGCGCATGACATTCCTGAACAATCTAAAATTATTGCAGCTGATTGTTTCAACAGACTTCACAATGCGTTTAAACCCGAGCATAATGATCGGGAATAATCTGTTCAGGATATTATTGCCATGCTGATAGGAAAACGCGAGGAATTCGACCTCAATGAAATGGCTGTCTTCGTTCACGTGGTGGATGCCGGCAGCTTTACCGGTGCGGCACGCAATCTGGACCTGCCCAAGTCCACAGTCAGCCGCAAGATCACCCAACTGGAAGAACGCCTTGGCGTCCGCCTGATCCAGCGTACTACCCGCAGCCTGCGTCTGACGGAAACCGGTAACGCTTACTACGCCCAATGTTCGCGTATTCTCAGTGAGATTCAGGACGCTAACATTGCCGTTACCCGCATGCAGAGCACGCCGACCGGAACGCTGAGGATCACCGCCCCCATGCTGTTCGGCTCCGCTGTACTGCCCAAACTCATCGCCGGATATCTGGAGAAGCATCCACAGGTCACCATTGATATGGTGCTGACGGATCAGCGTCTTGATCTGGTACAGGAAGGTGTTGACCTGGCATTCCGCGTCGGTCAGCTGGAAGACTCCTCACTGATTGGCCGCCACTTGGGTGATGCCCGTGGCGTCATCTGCGCCAGCCCGGAATACGTGAAAAAACACGGCATGCCAATACACCCGGATGAACTGGAAAATCACCAGCTGCTGACTCTGAGCAATTGGTCTAACTGGCAGCTCGAAGGCCCTGAGCATCAGATTCACAGCCATCATGTGAAGCCACGCATTCAGGTAAACGATTTTGCCAGTCTTTACCGCCTGACACTGGAAGGACTGGGGATTTCCGCCATGCCAGCGATGCTGGCGGCGACCGGTATCCGCGAAGGACGCCTGGTTCCGGTACTGCCGGACTGGCCGTTTGAAGCCAGCCCGATTCATGCGCTCTACCCAAGCAACCGCCACCTCTCTGCCAAGGTACGCAGCTTTGTCGACCACGTGATCGAATGCGTGCGCCCGATTCCGCCATGGGAAGTCTGTCCTGCACCAGCTATTCCGGATTACGCCGAAGAGCAGAAAAAACTCAAGGCACCGGTAATCGCAGCAAACACTCAGGAATCAGCAACAACCGGCACAGAAGATATCGCATGAACATAATGCCCGTACTCGCCACCGCCGGTGCCCTGCTGTTCAGCAGTGTGCCGGCGTTTGCCCATACCGATATACAGGCACGTACCGACGCCGAAATGGCACGTGACCAGTACCGGCATCCGCAGGAAACCCTGGCCTTTTTCGGGGTAAAACCCGGTCAGACCGTCGTGGAAATCTGGCCCGGTGGTGGCTGGTACACCGGGGTGCTGGCTCCTATGCTGAAGGACGACGGTCAGTTGATTGCAGCGCACTTCCCGGCGGTCAGTGACATAGGTTACTTCCGTCGTCTGCGCGCCGCCTTCGAAGAGCGGTTTGTTGCTCATCCGGAAGTCTATGGCGACATTCAGGTAACCGTGCTGGCACCACCGCAACAGACCACGCTGGCGCCGGAGGGCAGTGCCGATGTGGTGCTGACCTTCCGTAATGTGCATAACTGGATGAATTCCGGACAGGAACAGACCGTATTCAACGCTGCTTTTGCCGCGCTGAAACCGGGCGGTATCCTCGGTGTGGTTGAACACCGCGCACCGGACTCCTTCAGCCGGGAGCAGATGATCCAAAGCGGTTACGTGACCGAAGACTATGTAAAGGCGCTGGCGCAGACTGCAGGCTTCAGCTTTCTGGGTTCATCTGAGGTGAATGCCAACCCGGCAGACATTAAGGATTACCCGTCCGGTGTCTGGTCATTGCCACCCACCCTGCGTGGCGGTGATGAAAACCGCGCTGCTCTGCAGGACATCGGCGAAAGCGACCGCATGACCCTGAAATTCATCAAGCCCGAATAACCGGCTCCACGGTTAAGGGGCGTCCGCCGCCGGGCTCTGACGGGCCCGGTCAATCAATTCACACAGCTGCTCTGTGCCGTCGACAAAACGCAGTGTCGGACGGAACAGCAGATCAGCATTCATCGCCAGCAGATTCCCCTCCCTGACCGCTTTCATCATTGAAAAACGTTGCCATGCCTGCAGCCAGGGTGGCATACCACTGCCGTCATCCGCAGTGATGATGACATCCGGATCCAGCGCCACCACCGCCTCGGTACTCACCAGCGGCGCCATGGCCAGCGCATCCGCAAACAGATTCACACCACCGCACAGCTCAATGGCCTGATGGATGTAGGTATCTTTGTTCTGGGAGAACACCGGTTGCCCGCCTAACTGATAGAACACCCGGACCGGACGCCGCTGACTGTATTTCTGACGCAGCTCATCCACCCGCTTCTCCAGTGCCTGAGCCTGTTCTTCTCCGCGCAGGGGCTGCCCCAGCACACATCCGAGCCAGCGCAGGTTACGGGCAATACCGGCGTAGTCGCGCGGGTCGGACCTGAGCACACGGATACCGGATGCTTCCAGCCGCTGCAGCACAGACGCAGACGCTTTATCCGGCCAGGCCAGAATCAGATCCGGTGCAAACGCAAGAATCGCCTCAGCATTCACAGTGCCATACCCGGCTGCGACTGGCAGTTGCTGCGCCTGCGGTGGGTAGTCGGAATATTCCGACACCGCAACCAGACGCTCTTCTGCCCCAAGGCTGTACACCAGCTCGGTGATGTGTGGGCTTAAGCTGATGACACGCTGTGGCGGTTGCGCAGCATTATAAACCTGGCCCAGATCATCCGTAGTGGCACAGGCCATGGCCCATAAGCCGGAGGGCAGGCACAGAAAAATCAGCAAAAGACGTCGCAGCAGCACAAACATGGGCAACCCGGCTAAAAAAATCCGGAGGGCAGTCTACACTGAAGAAGTCTCTTAATGCAGCTGAGCTGACCTCTGTATCCTGCCGGAGAGAGTTTTAACCTATAACAGGCCGAGTTAGTGTGCAGTAACAGGCCCTAAGGACCAGACAATGGCTGAAAAATCCTTTGCCGATATGCGGGTTGAACCCCGCTGGCAGCTCAAAAGTACCGTTAGTGTGTTTTCTCAGGCGACTGAAGAATTTGTTGGCCTGATGGTGAACTGGTCAGAACAGGGCCTGATGTTCTCGACGTATCAGCCGATGAAAAAAGGCGAAGTGGTTAAGCTGGAGCTGGTGGATATGGTCAGCAAAACCGGCCGCCGCACTGCCCATCTCACCGCCGAAGTCATGTGGAGTCATGAGCTGACGCCGAGCCTGCACGGTAATGGCTGTGTGATCCGCGAAGGTTCAGATTCTCTGAGTCAGATGATGCGGGATTACTGCAAAGTCAGCTGAATGGCATGTCCGCTGCTGGTCTGCACCGGCGGCGGTTGACTTCCCGCAGCCAGCTCATACCATGAAAGCCTGATCCACCAGCGGAGACAGGTATGCTGCAATTCGGGATAGACCTCGGCGGCACCAAGACGGAGATCATTGCTCTGGATGAGCAGGGTAATGAAGTCCTGCGCCAGCGCACTCCAACCCCCTCTCATTCGTATCCGGATATTCTGGCAAATATTGTCCGTATGGTGACCTCTGCCGCCGATGAACTCCAGGCCGACTACACCCTGGGTATCGGTATTCCCGGCGCACTCTCTTACCAGACCGGGCTGGTCAAAAACGCCAATACCAACTGTCTGATCGGCCAGGACCTGAAAGGCGACCTGGAATCCTCACTGAAGCGCCGTGTCGTCATCGCCAATGACGCCGATTGTCTTGCCTTATCTGAAGCTACGGATGGCGCTGGCAGCGGCTATAAAACCGTGTTTGCTGTGATCATCGGCACCGGTTGTGGTGGTGGCTGGGTCGTCAATGGTCAGCTGGTCAACGGCCCCAACGCCATTGCCGGAGAGTGGGGTCATAACCCACTGCCATGGCGCGAAGCTACAGACAGCGAAACCCTGTGCTACTGCGGCCTGAAAGGCTGCCTGGAAACCCTGTTATCCGGCACCGGCCTGCGCCTGCAGGCTCTGCATGAAACCGGCATCGAACAGCGCAGTGAAGTCTGGGTTCAGCAGTTTCTCGCCGGAGACACTCAGGCTACCGCCGTTATTCACGCCTATTACCGGCGGCTGGCCAAAGCGCTGGCAGCAGTGATTAACCTGATGGACCCGCATGCCATCGTACTGGGCGGTGGCGTCTCCAATCTGGATGATATTTACCGGGCCGTTCCGGAGCTGTGGGCCGAATGGGTATTCTCAGATACCGTGGTCACACCGCTGCTCAAAGCCCGTCATGGTGATTCCAGCGGAGTACGTGGAGCGGCCTGGCTGGGTCGTCAGGGCAGCTGAAACAGGGGGAATTCCGCGTCTGGTGCGCAATGCGCACCCTACCTGATTCATGTCGCGCCCTTTTCTTCTTTATTCCCTGGGCTGCACCAATACTCTGCCAACCTGCGGCGGTTAGCGCAGAGACCGGAAGATTCATTCTTAAGGTCACAACACATGGATCCCGTGGTC